>Ga0207416_1003401_pt1 | contig 15276 bp, 18 predicted proteins | sample PaiPotPPM11metaG_FD_184107 | JGI IMG/M metagenome (GOLD analysis project Ga0207416, IMG submission 184107) | Iron sulfur acid spring bacterial and archeal communities from Banff, Canada, to study Microbial Dark Matter (Phase II) - Paint Pots PPM... ...
ATACTCTGCCACCACCGCCACCACCCCGCCTTGCACTGCATCGGCAATCGCCTGCGCGATCTCCGGCGCGAGCGCGAGCATAGCCTCAGGCAGGTATGCGACGGTACCTTCGATACGCTCACGCTCAGCAGCCATCGCATCTAAAAGCGGAAGCATTTGCACCGCCCTGACCCAGCCAGGATCGGCGCGATGGATCGCGTACAGGTAGTGCTCTATCGCGGTCGCATAGGCATCGGCACTATGGCGCTTGGCGATCGCGGGTTCACAGGCGTCAACCGCCGCGCGATCGCGAGCGCTCGCAAGTATATTCCGTGCCTTCGTCAGCGCCATAAGCAGCACGTCATGCTGGTCGATCAACTGAGCGATCGTCCGAGGCAACGCTCGCGCGACGGAATCCAGCGCGGCGCAATCTTCCAGCGCGTTGTAATCTGCCAGCAGCACCTCATGGACCGATGCGACGAACTTCCTCACCGGCTCAAGATGCGCGCCGATACCATCGGTGATCGCGTCACGAATTGCGTCAGCGGAATACTCTGCCACCGCCAACACAACCCCGCCTTGGACGGCGCCTGCAATCGCCTCCAAAATCTCCGGCGCGAGCGTGAGCATAGCCTCAGGCAGGTTCTCTACTCCCGCTTCGACGCGATTGCGGGTGAGCGCAATCGCGTCGAGAAGCGGGAGCATTTGCATAGCACCAACCCAGCCGGGATCGGCGCGATCGAGGCCGTGCTCGACCGCGTACGCGTTGAGCCGGTCGCTCCCGAGGTGATCGGCGAGCGTCTCAAATGCACTAGTCATTATTACTCCACCATCCATTCGGCGATCGCTGGTTCCCCGGCATCGACGCTGGCGCGATCGCGATACACCACACCCTCACTCCAGCTTCCGACGCCCACGGCACGCGGGACAAACATCGCCTCCACCGCCGCGGTAGCAGCACGGTGCGCGCGAGCGTCGAGCGCCATTTCAAGCGTGTCGGGCGGCAACTCAATCTCGATCACGAGACGGTGACGGCTCACGCGGGCACCTCATCCGCCGCTGCCAAACCGAGCGATTCGACAACCGGTTCGAGCGCCGCATTCGCGCCGCGAAGCCACACGTGCAGGCGTTGACGGTCAGCGATACTAAGCTTCGGCGACCGCGTGCCCGCGGCGAAACTGATCGACTCGTCATCCAGTGCGGCGAGGATCCCAGCCTTACACCGAGGCAGATCGATAATGACTGCGCCCATGGCGATAGCCTGCTGGCGGGTCTTCGACTCATTCCAAATGCCAAAGTCGCCAGGGTCGCTCTTCGTGGGATTTTCCGGGTCGCCGAATGCGAGGTTTCGCACAATGATATGCCGAGCGGCGGGAACCAGCGCGAGCGCGGTTTGGATATCACGCACGCTCGCGCGGTAGGGTGTCACGGGCGATATAAGCGTGAGTGCGTAGCCGTTCTGCCTGACGAGCTCGAAAAATGAAAGCTCGGCATCGAGGCGCGAAAGCATATGCAGCGACTCGGCGGGGAGATCCACAAGGATCGTCTCGGCACCAGATTCCAGCAGGGCCAGCAGCTCGTCGCGGTCGCGCTCGTCGCCGTGCAGGTCGAATACGCGCACGCCGTCTGGCTCAGGCTGCGGCGATACCAGCTTCCCCGACTTGCGAGTACCGAGGTACTGCAGCATCTGGCCGACCGAGCCGTTACCGTCGACCAACAGCGCACCAGGGCATCGAACACGCAAGGTCTCAGCGAGGAGCCGAGCCGTCGTGGTCTTACCAACGCCGCCCTTGCCGGAATTGGTCATCATGAGGTGCTTAGCGCGCGACATTTTCGCGCTCCACTTTAGGCTGGGTCACACCCGAATCGGGAGAAGCAGCAATGAGCCGCGCAAGGACCGACCGGTTACTGGTGGATTGCATCAAGCTGAAGACCACACCATTGGTCTTCGAAAGGCCGAAAATAGACATCAAAGCTCCTCGTTAAGTCGGTCGATTGCGTTAGTGGGGGCAGGCTCAGATCGAGCTGGCCGTGCAGTGGAGCGTGCCGGAAGCCTAACTTCCGGTGTCACGGATAACAGAATTGGCGGCGGCGTTGCTGGTGATGATCCCGTAGCTCGACGCGATGAGTGTCGCGGAGCAGCCTTACGTTGCGCCGCATCGGCGCCGACCATACGCTGTACCGCATGCCGTAATGATCCGGCCGAAAACGCCACCCCATGGATCTGTAGAGCGGTGGCGATTCGTCTCGCCGATATACCATGCTCGTGTGCAGCGATTATCTCGTCGCGGAACACCTCTAGTACCACCGCGATGCTCGACCTGGGCCTTATTGGTGCCAGAACTATTGCCGCCAATGCACTACGTATCGCCTCACTATGCTCCAACGACGTTTTAACTCGTGCGTCAAAACTGCGAGGGTCATCATCTCCAAGAGATTCCGTCATATCATGCATTGTAGTGCATTTACGACACTCTGTCAAATCCTTTGCTGGCTACAATGCGGGAAACGGCAACCAGCCAAAAACGCTCACAATTCCGGTCTCGCCTGCGGCCACATAACTATTCCGTCGTTATTTTATTTGTGATACCGACCGCGATACCAATCGCAATGACGATGAAATACCGGATCGAGAGCTTCCGACATACCACAAAACCAAGGAGACTATACAGGATGGTGTGTGCAAGCACACGATGTTGCGCGCCTTCGGCGCGCGGAGGCCCGCATGACCAAGCAGTCGCTAACGATCCGCCTCACCCCACTCGCTCGCGCTCGCCTTAGCGGAGATGCAGCGGCGCGCGGCATCTCGTTGTCTGATGCGGTCGAGGAGCTCGTACTCCGCGCGCCCGTGCGCGCTTCGTCCGCCACCGCCGTCGCCATGCGCCCGCTCGCGCAAATCGGCCACCGGATCGCTGTTGCGCTTGGGGCGCTGCCAGACGGCGTGGACATATCGCGCGCGCATCTGCTCGCCGCAAAGCGGCTTGTTGCGCTAGCGCTCGTATCGGTAGCCCCGGCCTTCGATCGTGAGATAGCTGAGAGCGCCGGCAAGTACGACGAGTGGACGGGCTAGCGTGATCGGCAAGGTCTGCGCTGCGCCGAGGGGTGGCGGAAGCGCGAAGGGGGCTGTAGAGTACATTCTCTGCTACTCCACCACCCAAAAGGGCGCATCACGGGAAGATCAGCTCATTGAGCGCGATGCGCTCTACGCCGAGGCTTTGTCGCGTGACGACATGGGTGCCGGAGCTATCTGGTCCCCCGAATCGGGCCACGGTATCCGCCCGTCATCCATATATGCCCACGGCGTCTCATCCCTCGCATCGGCGGCATTAGAGATGCAGGCAGTCGCCAGCGCCAACCCACGCGTTCGGGAGGCCGCAACGCATATTGTCATCTCCCTCGGGGACGGGATCGAGCGCTCAGACGCCGAGTTTGTCGCCGGAGTACGCGACGTGCTCGCCAAAATCGGAGCGGGCGACCTGCAGTACGTCGTCGCAGTGCACCGCGACACGGGTAATCTCCACGCGCACGTGGCCGTCGGAAATGTGCACCCCATCACCCATCAAGCCTGGGATCGCACCCAGCTCCACTCGCGCCTTTCACGCGCGGAGCGAGAGGTCGAGATCGACCGCGGATGGGAGCATGATCGCGGCATATACGTCGTCCGCGACGAAGGCTTACTCACTGAGCGCATCGACCGTAGCACTCGCGCGGAACGCCGCGCGTGGAAAGGCGAGCGCCGCGCCCACGCCCACGAAACCCGCCGGTTCGAGATGTACGAGACCCGCGAACAAGACTTCACGCGATACGTCGATGCGAGCGTTGCGCCGCGGATGCGCAGCGCCATCGACCGCGACGAAGAGGCCACGGTGCCCCCGTCATGGAGCGAGATGCACCTCGTCGCCGAGCGCTATGGAGCACGGATCTCGCTCGACAAAAAGACGGGCGCGATCCAACTCATCGAGCAGCAAGCGCCCGAGGACCAGCCCCTCATACGCATCGACGGCGCGCGGGTCAATCTCGGTGAGCACATAGGCCAGGAGCATCTCGATAAGCTCGGTGAGTATCTCGATCGCGAGCAGGCCGAGGTGGCATTTGCCGACGCGTTGACGAGTGATCCAGGGATTGTCAGCCGTCGGCTTTCGCTTGAATCATCAACGATCGACGCGGATGATATGGCTCGCTATATCGGGACGCGGGTGGAGGACGCGGGCGAGATCGAGCGCCTCGTCGAGCACGTCCAGCATGCCGATTCAACGCTCCGCCTACTATCGGCGGACGGTGAGCAACCCGTGTACACGACCGCGGAGATCGACGTGATCGAGGGCGATCTAGCCACACGTTTCGATCCGATGGCGAACGCTAGAGATGAGGCTTTCGATCAGGCGGCGCTCGACAAGGCGATCGCCAAGGTTGAGCGGCGGGGGGGTATTACGCTTGACGACGAGCAGCGTTCCGCGCTTGGCCTTTTGCGCGGCAAACTCGCCGTCATCGAGGCCCCGGCGGGCTCGGGGAAGACGACGATCATGGCTGCGGCGACCATCTATGCCGCTGCGACAAATCGCGACATCGTGGGCATCACGATCGGCCAGGCCGCAGCCGATCGGCTTACCGCGGAAAGCGGCATGCGCGCGATGAATTCGGCACTCGCGTTATCGATGGAGGCGAGTGGCAATGAGGTCATTCCGCACGGTGGCATCGTTACAATCGAGGAGGCCGGAATGGCCGATAGCCGCACTTTCGGGTGGATCGTGCGCACCGCCCAGGAGCGCGGCACGCAAGTCTTCGTGATCGGCGACACCGGCCAACTCCAGCCCGTCGCCGCTGGAGCCGCTATGCGTATGGCGACCGAGGCGACGCAAGCCGCAGGCCAATACGCGGGCCTACGCAACATTCACCGGCACAGCAATGCGTGGCATCGCGATGTGAACCTATTGCTATCGGATGGGATCCATGAGCGCGATGAGGAAAAGATCGAGAGCGCGCTTAAGGCGCTCGACAAGTATGATGCGATCACGTTCGCTTCGACGCGGGACGACACGATCGATGAGGCCGTGCGAGACTACCTCGCCGTCAAAGACGAAGGCAAGACCGCCCTGATTGTCGCCTCCGATCGAGACACCGTGCGTCACCTCAACGAGCAAATACGCAGCGATATAGGGATGGTCGGCGGCGCAAAATATGCGACTGCAAATGGGACGCGCGAGCTGCTCGTTGGCGACCGATTCATCTTCCGCGAAAACTCTCGGAGGATGAAAGTGCTAAACGGTACGACTGGTGAGGTCGTCGACACCGGCAAGAAAATCACCATCAAAACGGACGACGGCAAACTCGTCAAATTCGATCCGACCGAATATCAGCAGTGGGATCATGGGTATGCGACTACGGTCTACTCCGCCCAGGGTGCGACCGTGGACGCAGTAGTAGGCATCCTGGATCCGTCCGCCTCCGCGGAACTTGCCTATGTGGCCATAACGCGTGCCCGGCACAGCGTCAGCATGTACGCCGCGAAGACGAATTTTGCGGGCATCGACGACCTCGCGGAGCATATTGCCGACCGCATCCGGCTCAAGACGACGAGCCGGACCTTCGACGAACTCCTGACCCGAACCGGGGGCCCAGACAACATCGTCGCGGTCAATGCGCGCGCGCAACAGGATGCGCTCAACCACCCATTACGGCCAGAATACGAGCAATCCGAGGCGCGTAAATCAGCGCAAAGAACGAAGCTCGTCAAAGCGGCTAACACGCGCGCGAAAGGTAAGATCGCCGCGCTCGCTGGCATGCCGCTCGCCGACATTATCGAGGCGCGAAAGAAAATCATCAAGCAGCAACGCCGCGAGGTGCTAAGCGCAAATAAGCGCCATGCGCCAACCGACTTCGGCGCATTCGTCCACGACGCAACGAAGACGACGAGCGTCACGACGACCACTCCACACGTTACTACACCACCAGCCACGGAAAGGCAGACCATGAACGCACCCATTAACCAGCCACAGACCCAGGCTCAGCGCGAAGCAAAACTCAAAGCGCAACAGGCCGCGAAACGCAAGCCCGTCGCAATGGCTCCATTCATGCCGAGCTTCGCGCGGGGCGGCGGAATCGGCGCGCGCTCAGGCGGATCGTCGCCATCGATCCCACTAACGCCGGGTGACGAACACCGGCGCGCGATGGCCCACATGCACGGAAGCGCCGGTAAGCACGAGCAGGCGCTACACCTCTCGCAGCTGCAGCGTAACTGGAAGACCCCAGCAAAGGCAACGGCGCAAGCGACGACAACGCAAATGCCACAAGCAAAGACTAGTCAATCACAAGCGAAGCCAGCGCAAGTGCCGCAGGCGAGGCTCACGCCCGGGCAGCCTGCGTCCGATGCGAAAATCAAAGCTGCGCGCGAAGCGTACCTCAGTCATCAGCGTGAGACGATGATACGAGTGGATGGCGTTTGGCGAGATAAGCCTCAGCAGGCGCAATCGCAGGCCGCACCGCAAGCAAAGCCAGCTCAGCCAAAGACGCGCCGTGAGCCGCCCGTTGCGCTCAACGGCAAGCCTGTGTCGGCCGCGCGCGTGCCGTGGGCGCTTGACGCCCTCAAGGCGAAGGGTGAACGTCAGGTAGCAGTTTCCGGTTCGCCAGCGCAAAAACCAGGGGTGTTTCGCGCGATGGCTGGACGCGGCATGAGCCTGCCGCCAGCGCAGCAACGTACGGCCGACGGGCCGGTGTTCAGAGCGGCGTCACAGCAGGTCGCATCGCAGCGCGCGTCGGCTAATCCACGTGTCGCGGCAACGATGAAATCAGCCGCGCAATCACAGACTTCCGCGAAAGCCGCGCAACAGGCCCCAGCACCAGCACCGCGGCAAGCACAGGGCCGATCGCGCTAATAGCGATCGGCCTTCGGGTTTCTAGGCTAAGCGGTCGTGCGGCCTCGAATCGGCTGCGCGTACTGTCGCTTCGCCCGCAGCTTCGCCGTTTTCGCTTTTAGTTTTATAGTCATCTGACGCCATGCAGGCATCAAGCGGATCCGACAGCCATAGCATCTTACCCTCGCCTTCGCGCGCGTCGAGCAACGCACGAATTTCTCACGTATCCGCGGACTCGGCATCCGACTACGCCATGCACCAACAGTAGCAGGAGACATGCCGAGGTCGCTTGCCAGGTGCCGTATGCACACACGAGATACGGCAGTGTCGTAGGCCCGGCGGAACTCTTCCGCTAAACGCGCTTCATTCGCGCACCGTTTTTCATATAGCTTAACGATGCGCATCGCGTACTTATATTTTCGTTCTAATCGGAGTTTTTCCGGAGCATCCCCATAGAGTATTCGAATTAGCGCGATCGCCTTGTGCCAGCCATAGACCGCAATGCGACGTATCCTTGTAGCTTCGACGACGGGAATAGCCTTACACCGAAGCGCCCGTTGCGTAAACGTGGCGAATTGACGGCAGACCGCCTCGGTACCATATAAGACCACCGCTGGATCGTCGCGAGACATACTGATTGTGCCGTCCCCATCGACCACCCCGCGCCAGAACTCGATAGAGGATCGCATTTCCCGCGGAACGCTAGCGATCTTTGATTTCGCCGGAATCACCCCGTACCGGGCGAGATCCTCACACAGGAGTCGTGAATGCATAACGAGCTTCGCGTATTTACCCTTTCCACGGTTCGTTTTACGGGTTATCCGCCTCACGTTACGGCCGGGCACGACGAAGTCGCGAAGATGATTCAGGACCGATATATCACGGCTTTGCAGTTCAATCGAGCACCAATTCCCGGAATTAGCCACGTTGCCGTCGGCGAACATCAGCCCAGCAAAATAGTCGGACTGCCTAGTGCGATTCGCAAAAGCGCGCTCACGGATCGCATACTTCCTGCGGCCGTCAGGCAACGTCATCCGCCGACTAGTCACTCTACTAATCGATTCTTGCGTCGCGGCTATCTCCTCGTCTCCATCGATAGATCTAGCCGTAAGCGATGCCTCCGTGTCGGCCGCCGATGATGGCGACGTGAGCCCAGTATCCGTCGTCGAGCGTACCAGGCCCGAAAGCGAGCACCAAATACGACGCGCGTCATCAGTCTCTGCCTATTCCGTGGCGCGAAAGCAGCTCAAGGATGTGCATGAACCACGACCACCACGCGCCGGAAGCGTGCTGGCGAGACATCTGCGTATGATGCCGAGCCGCCGCCCAATCGCGCCGTTTCGCCGCATCCTTAGCGGCCGCTGCATGTTTTTCAGCCTCCGCATGAGCACGAACCGACGATGAGAGTTTGTTATTGTACACGGCTAACCTCGGATGCCGCGACCGATGATGCGCGCGATAATCGCTAGGACGCTAACGACGTGCGCGCCGAACGATTTTTCGGCGTTCACAAGAAGGCTCTTGATTCGGCCATGTTAGTACCGGTTTCTACGGTAGCGACCGCGGTTTCGCGCGGCATAATTGCTCGCGCGGTAACTGGGATGGCGCCCGAAGAGCATCTCGATGAGCCGGAAAATAATGTAGTACATCAGACTCCTTCGCGTATCAGCGCCGCGTAATAGCGGTCGGGATCGGTCGAGACGATGTCATCCGGCCACACGCAGATCGGCAGCGCATCCCGCATGTCGTCCGGGAGCCGCGCGGCGAATGCTTGACGATCGTAATGCTCGGATAGTTCGTTGCGCGGACGTAATGGCGCTACGATCGCCAGCGTCCCAAATGAGCAACGCTCGCGGTAATACTGCATCTCAGCTGAATCAGACGCAAGAAGCTGCAACACCTCGATGGGCCATTCGGGACGCGGAGTGGAGTACCAGCGGCGGCAATATTCCCGGTTGCGGTCAGTCATTGGCACGTCACTGGGTTCGGCGTCGAGGCGGATGCGTATGTTTTCCCCGAGCACAGCGAATAGACGACGTAGTATGATAGCCGGGATTGAGCGTGCATACTTCCAGGAAGCATCGCACCGGGGATACGAGCGGATGTGGCGATAAGCATATCTTTTTCGTCCGCGACCCTATTGGGCCGCATCGCGATTAGATAGGTTAGAGCCAAGAGGCACGGGTCCGACGCATTCCAGGCTGCCAGCGCAGCGTCGATCTCAGCCTGCGTGCTCGGCGCCGGAGTGTGCGCTGCCTTGCGGAGACAATCGAGTTCTGCGCGCGCGCCAGCCTGCTGAAGCGTTTCGGGAGCGAGCAGGTCGGCTAGTGATGCGTGATGCGCGCACGATGCGAGCGCGAGCACGGCGAGGAGGAGGAGAGCGGTGAGGCGTTTCATGTTGCGGTTCCTTTCGTCTTGTGCGTCACCGTGGGGATGACGCACAAGAGAGACGTTGTGCTAGTTGATCGACCGGCGGTGACAATCGACGAGAGGTTTAAGGTGAACGTCGACGTCAGCGTGGTCGCACCAGCGGCTGATGTATTCGCGCGTGCGATCATCCATGACACTGTACAGGGTTCGGCGGCGAGACGGATGCGTAGGTTTTCCCTGAGCACACCGAATGGACGACGTAGTACAATAGCCGGGGGCTCGCGTGCATACTCGTGGGTAGCATCGCACCGGGGATACGCACAGACGTGCTGACGATTATGTCGCGTTCGCTGAGGGACCCATCGGGCAGATTTGGAAGATAATCGACAGTCGCGCCCAGACACAGATCGGCGTTCGGGTCGAGCTTCATCGATGGGTTGCGGGCTGAGCTGATCGATCGGGGCCAGACCGCGAGGCACTGCAGCTCGACGTGCGCGCCGAGCTGCGTTAAGGACGCGCCGAGGACGATAATGCGACCGTGACCGCCGCAGCCAGTCAGGGCGGCGAGCGTTGCGATGAGGGCGATTGAGATGAGGTGTTTCATGTTGGGTTCCGATCTGCGTGCGTCACCGCGGGAATGACGCACGCACGAACGTAGTAAGGCTTTAATTTATGGTCCAGGTCACCGAGCCGGTCGACGAGAGGTTCAAGGTGAATGTCGAAGTTAAGGGGGTGGGCGTCGTGCTATCAGTCGCGGTGCAGGTGAGTGTGCCGCCGGATGTGCCACCCACGGAAGTACCGCTATACTGGATTATCGCGACGTTGCCGGCGGCGCCGGGACCCGTCTCGGGCAACGTTGCTGCACCGCCGCCGGAATTTTGCAGAGACAGTCCCGTCTGACATGTTACCGCGATTGGATCAGCAGATCCATTAGCGAGCGCGTAGAGGCCCGGGCCAATGATGGTGTCTCCGTACGCGTCGAGTGCATTGATCGACGCGCTTCCAGCACTCGCCGTTCCGTCGAGCGCATTCGCGCTCGCAGGAGAAAACGCGAGTGACGCAACTACGCCGTTGAGTGTGACTGATACTGTGTTCGTGCCACTCACAATATTGACGTTTAGCGCCGGATCGATCGAGAGTGGCGTCCCTGTCCCATTTGTAGCAGTGTACGTTGCAACAGAATACACGTCCGCTCCGACGGGAGCGGTCGAGGATATCGTGCACACCTTTGATGTGCCACTACCGGTGCAGTTACCACCAGTTAACGCAACAACTGTCGTCGTGTTGCTAGGCGTCCCGTCGAAGCTAACGAGCGTGAATGCCACCGATTGGGTGTTTGGCGACACGTACTGCGGCCGGATGCGATTTGCGGCCGTTGCCGACGAAGATGGCACGCGTACAGCGAACGTGACGGTCGCGCTCTGCGCGAATTGCCCAGGCGGGAGTGTATGTGTATTGCTAGCGCATGCCGAGAGCGCGAACGCGGCGACGAGCGAGAGGATTGAAAGGATACGTTTCATGTTTAGACTCCTTAAGAAATAGTACTTTAGGTTGATACCGTCACGCGGGCCGTGACGGGGTTCGTGGTACGCCGTAGATCAGCGCGAGAAGTCGGGCGACTTCGGCGAGCGTCATAGCGGAGTGACCGTGGCGGGCTTCGCGTTTTCCGCGAGCCACTTATCGCGGTCATCTACCGCGGCCAAAAAGTGCGTCTCGCAATATCCCATCACGCCAACAACGACGGTCGCTTGGGCTTGGCACCATGGTTTAGCTCGATGCGCACAGCGCGGGTGCCCGTCAGGCGTTGTGAATCGATTGCGCACATGCGACGAACCGATCACGGGCGCGTCTTTGCGCCATGCGTTTTTTTCGAGCTCGGCGAGGAATAACTCGTACTGGCGATCGGTGAGACCATCGTATTGCGCGTATCCGACTCTTACTTTCGCCCAGAAGCTGCTCCGTGAAGCGAGATCGTCAAGCTGGGCTTCTTCATCTGGAATTAGTCCGTGTTGCGTGAGTAGCATTAAATGCACGCACTTTCCGTCGGAACAATCGGCGAAAAATACAGCCCACCCGCGCATCGATCGTAGACGATGTAATATTGTTGGGCGGCATCTACGGGTATCACGCGCAGGTAGCCCGAGTGTGGTGCACCTACTCCGACCGCGGTATTTTGCGGCAGCGAAGATCCCGGGATCGTTACACTACTGACCGCGAGCACATCTTGGGCACCGTCGAGGGTAACAGTGTACGTGCCGTAATCCCCCGATTCGCATAACGGCATGCTCTGATCACACGCGAGCTGCATGTTAGATGCAGCTCGCGTAAAACTAACAACTGAAATCCCGTCGAACACCGCTGAAACCGCGCCAGCTGGATCACCTATCGGCGACTGCGGCGGAACCGCAGCTGTGCGGGCGAAGGCCCGGCCAGCGGCTGGGGCAGTCTGCGTGATGTATCCGAGTCCAGCAACGATGAGTAGTATCGCAACAATAGCGACGAGCACGACGAAGCCGATTTTACGCATGGTCATCTCCGATCGACGCGATTAAATCGCGAAGCACGCGCTCTGATGAGCGCTGGTGGTACTCGGCTTGCCGAGCAGCGGCATGGATTGTGTCCGCTATTTCACGCGCCGCCGGCGTCGCATAGGGAACGCCGTCGATAATGACGCAGCCATCAAGCACATTGATGTCGATCACGGCGCTGGCACCCACGCCGGAAGCGGTAGGTACGGCTGGCACGATGTCGGCGGCGTCGAGAGCGTGAAGCCTTCAATCCGTCCGTTAAATACGTCTGGGGTCGCGACGGCGGCCGTGTCATGACCGCCCTGCGTAACCGCCGCGATCGGAAGCGAGCCGCAAGCAGACGCAGCGATCGAAGATTGCCGCATGACATATCGCCAGGATCGAGCGCCGTCAATATGCACGGCCGCGTCGGCGATCATCAGGCGGCGCTGTGAGATGACAGAGAGCGGGCGCATCCCGATACGGGGGAGACTCGACACGATAGCGTGCTGCATCGCGTCGTACGCCGCGAATCCCAGCATATAGCCGATGACACCGCCGCGACTAAACGGGCGATACATCCTGGTCTCCTCATAGCCTTGGGGAGTCGGCGCATAGCCGATTAGTTCGGCTACAGTCGTCATCCGCGAATAGGACGGCTGGGCCAATCCATGCTGATCCATGACGGACCCGAAGGCCGTAATCGTCACGGATCGCGAGAGGTCACGCATCGCTTGCGCACTCACGACCGCGTCGACAACCTCAGAAACGAACCGACCGTACCACAGTGCTCGCATCCTCGGATCCGCGGGGACGATCCGAATAGGACCGCATAGCAGGTGGTGCCGGTTCGCACATGGATCAGGCGCCGGTTTCGGCGTCGGCGCAGGCTGCGCGAACCGGAAACGCAGTGTCTGCGCGAATGGGTTCGGTGAGGCAGCTGGGGTTGCGATACTGGCCGCTGCGGCAAAAAAAGACACGACGAAGCCACCGCGTGACTCCCCGTGTAATACTGCCCGGGCCTGCATTTTCCGTTCGGGCGACGCCTCGCTCAAACGGAAACCTAATAATAGAATACACCCAGCAGTCTATACTGTCAAGACAATATCGTGATATTCTTACCGCGTGACCAGCAAAAAGAATCCCGCACGTAAAATGGGCTACTACCTCGATCAAGCTACCCTCGACAGGTTGGCAAATTTGCTGAGTCGCGGCCATATGACCCTACGCGATGGTCGCGCCAGATCGCAGAGTGAGATTCTTCGCGACCTTGTCGAGCGTCAATACTCAACAGCGATGACCTCGTGAATCCACCACAATACAAACCCCGGGATTTGTATTGTGGTGGATTCACGAGGTCACGCGGCGAGGGTAAGCTGGAGGCGCACTGCTCGACGCTTCCGCAGCAATTCACTGGTCGCCGCAACGGTCTGGACCCACTGCGGCGGATCCGATGGCAGTACGAGGCCGAATATGGATGGTAGGCCACCAACGCCTGGCGTGCCGGAGTCGTGTATCACCACCAGGCCTCGTTTCAGCAGTCCACGCACTGCGCAATGCGCGTCCTTAGGGTCCGCGAGGCCCATCATCGCTGCGATCTGGCGGTACGTCAGCGAATACACTTCACGCCGCAGGCCATGCTCGTCAGCCCACCCCCAGAGGGCATCATACGCTGCCTTCTGCCTTTTTGGTAGTTTGATATTTGGCTTCTTCCGCGACGCCGCTTCGATCGCGAATTGCCACGCATTTTCGCGGTGTCGCTCCCATGTCCGAGCAATTCGCCGATCGCCAGTGGTCGGAGTCGGCTCATGCATTCCGGGGCTATTATCCCAGATATGGGACATCCAGACCGCCAAAATCTCAGATCCCGTCGCTTCCCCGTATACACGTAGGGCTTCTCGCGCGAGGTGCACGCATCGTTGAAACACCGTCGCGGAACTCAAAGATCCGTATACCCACGGCTCGTTGACCGTGCGTATTATGCCCTTATGCAGCTTCCGATTTTGCGCCCTCGAAGCGGGCGCAATAGGAGTAGAGCCTGCGGAAACGGGAGCGACGTGTAGGTCAGACGGGATGACGTCAGCTAGATCTTTGAGCTCACCGTCGGCGGCAAAAAAAACATCACAATGCTTCGCGTGTCGATCGGCGCGTCTATTCCGGCCGCCAATTCGCAGCAGTCCGCCGCCACCTTTGGCGGGGCGCAGATCCGACTTCGCTTCGGCCTGCTCCGAACCCCATCGATGATCACGCTGCGCAGTCGTGAGCATATTTGTTGCGAAGGCCCAGAGATCTAGTTGCGCCTGATCGTGCGCGAAAAAAACAACAAGCTTGCCGCGATCCGGCGATGATCCAGATGTCGCGATCATCGCTTCTTCAGCGACTCCATAATCACGGAGGACGTCGTGCAATACAGGTAGACGTGCCGGAAAGCACGCGTCGAGATCGAAGCCACAGAACCGGCTCGCGCCACCAGCAGCGCACGCGTACGCGATCGTTTTTTCGCCGACTAAATGTGCGCAAATATCATCGTCGCTTAGAGGGCGCGGCTTAGTCGGATATGCGCCATTGGCGGCGTTAGACTGCACGACACCGCGTACCGCCCCACCGAGCAGACGGCGCACGGCAGCGACTTGCTTCCCTATGTCAGTATCTGGTATACTATACATAGATTCCGCGCTCTAACGGGGGCATTGGACTCACAGGATCGGTTGGCGCCGGTCCTTTTTATTTTGGCCATTGTGACGGCCGCTACGCAGCTCGATCGATCCGCAAAATGAACGCTAATTCGTCCGGCGACGCTGGGAGACCATCTGCGGGTCCGACCACGACAGTCCCATCGGCTCGCCGCCGCAAGAACCACACCCGTAGTAAGCCCCGATCATCCAGCGTCGTAATTCGTGTCGCTGTAACTCGACGCTCGCATCGCATCGATGTGCTCATTTCGCCACCCGGCGTGAACCCGGCTTGGGGCCACGCATCCGACTAGGGGTCGGACAGCCGATACTCACGGTCCGCCGCTTTACGAATTCGGCAAGCGCCTCGTGAGTCGTTAGTTTTTGGCGACCGATCCGTACAAATGCCAATTCTCCAGCCGCCATCATTTTTTGGAGATATCGGGCGCTCGCGTGGATGAGCTTTCCAGCCTCGCTGGCTGACATCAGGTGGATCGGCGGGGATACTGGCAACGTGTTCATATCTGCATTTTCGTGCATTTCCGACACATTGTCAAGCCATAATTGTTGATAACGGCGATTTTATGTCGCTGTACCCGACTCCTGATCGCGCTTTAGTGCACTTTATCCAGTGAAAGATACTGCCCTTCGCACGGAATTGACCCCAAACTGACCCCGCGATGGTTCGCTAAAGCGCGCTAATACTCGTTAAAATACCCCAAAATAAGCATGGATGCTGCATAGTTTAAGGCGTCTGAAGCGAATAACCCGCTTCGCATGTAAGGGGTCAGGAGTTCGAGTCTCCTCATCTCCACCAATTGGAAACCCGCCTCGTTATTAGCGATTGCGGGTTTTTCTATTTTCCAGACGCGGGGCGACGGTGGCCCCTTTCACCAT
>Ga0207416_1003402_pt1 | contig 15274 bp, 12 predicted proteins | sample PaiPotPPM11metaG_FD_184107 | JGI IMG/M metagenome (GOLD analysis project Ga0207416, IMG submission 184107) | Iron sulfur acid spring bacterial and archeal communities from Banff, Canada, to study Microbial Dark Matter (Phase II) - Paint Pots PPM... ...
CACCTCAACCGCCGCCTTTGGCCCCAGCCGCGATCGCTGCGAAGGACCTGGCCTTGGCCGCGCAGCTTGCGGCCAAAAAACGATGGGCCGCGGCGGAGAACCTCTGCCGCCAAGCCTTGAAGGCGGAGCCTCGCAATGCTTCGGCGCTATTTGCCTTGGCTCAGACGTTGAACGAAGAAGGGAAACCGGAAGCGGCCATCGCAACGTATCGCCAGGAATTGCAAATCCAACCCGCGAACGCTGAGGCTCATGCCGCTCTGGCCGGTCTTCTGGAATGGAAGAACGATCTCAACGGCTCTCTTTCGGAGTATCAGGAAGCCGTGCGGCTGAATCCCCAGGATGCCGGCGGTTACTTCCACCTCAGCCAACTGTGGGAATCGAAGGGGGATCTGAAGGGTATGATCGCGGCGGACCGTGCGCTGGTCAAGCTCCAGCCAGGGGATGCTGACGCTCACCAGCGCCTGGGACTTGCGCTTTACCTGAGTGGCGATCTGGGCGGGGCAGAGGCCGAGTTCCACAATTCGCTTGAGATCAAACCTAACAATCCGGAATCGCTCGATGATTTGGGCGACGCGCTGGCCCAGGGCGGGAATCGGGAAGCGGCTCTGAAAGCCTATTATCAGGCTTCCCGGCTGGCCCCGGACCAGTCGACACTACAGCCGGAGTATCAGACGCTCCTCGATGCCCTGAAAACGCCCGGGAACTCAAAGGTGGGTGCGAAGTGATAAAGATTTGCCTTCGCTTTACGATAGGATTGAGCAGGGGGCAGGTTTAGAAATGAAGTCTTTTCTCTATCAAGCAACGTGCTGGCTGCTCCTGGGCGCGAGCGCCGCCTTCCCGCAAGCGCGCCTCGACCAGCAGCTTGCCCAGGGGAATACGGATGCCTCACAGGGCCATTGGGATCAGGCTATCGCTGAATATGAGGCCGTCCTCAAGGCAAGGCCGCGCCTGGCGGCGGTGCACTATGATCTGGCGAACGCCTGGGCGGCGAAAGGGGACATTGCCAAGGCGATCGATGAATATCACCAGGCCCTGAAGCTGAGGCCCAAGGACGCCGATGCTTATAACAACCTGGCGTTGGCATTATCGCGGCAGGATCACCTCGACGAGGCTATTCAAAATTACCGGGAGGCGGTTCGCCTGAACCCGTCGTCAGCCCTCTTTCACTACAACTTGGCAAATGCCTTCTCCGCGCGCCAAGACTGGACAAATGCCATCCCGGAATATCGCCAGGCGTTGAATCTGAAACCCAATGACGCAGCGGAACATAATAATCTGGGCTTGGCCCTTCAAGCCCAGGGAGACGAACCGGGCGCGGTGAGCGAATTTGAAGAGGCGCTGCGCTTGCAACCCGCCAACGCTCTGTTCCATTACAACCTTGGGAATGCCTTTGCGGCGCGGCTCGACTGGCCTTCCGCCATCACCGAGTTTCGACTGGCGATTTTGCTCAATCCCCAGGACTCGACTTCCTACGCCAACCTTGGATATGCGTTCGCCCAGTTAGGCAGCTTGAACCGCGCCATCTTCGAATACCGCCGCGCCGTGCTCCTGAACCCGCGCGATGCGCGCGCCCAATTCAACCTGGGAAGCGCCCTGGAGAGGCAGGGCAACCTGCAAGGAGCAAGGGAGCAATACCGGATCGCCGCGTCCCTGGCCACGACGAATACCGAATACCGGTTGGCGGAGGAACGGTTGGATGGACCGGTCAAGAACTGAGTGTTGGCGGCGAGGACTTGCGAAGATAAAGCCGGTGGGCGCAGGATTGGGTCGTGAAGGATTAGTGATGATGATCGCCACTATCTCAAGGCGCGCTGGGACTCGACGGCCCGCTGCCTCCGCCGGATGCTGCAAGCGCGGCGCCCGCCGCGCCCGCCGCGCCCACCACCAGCAAGATGATGCCGGACGAACTGTGGTGGGGCGCAACCGGGGACGTGGACGGCCCCGCCGCCCGGCTGGGCACGGACTTTCCGCTTTCCTGCGGAGTTCCTGCGGGGCTTGAAGCCGGAGGTGGCGGGACCACAGAAACAGGTTGGGCCGGGCCGGCCGGCAAACTGGGTGAGGGCTTTCCAAGCTCCTGTTGCCCGGCTACAGGCAGGGATGTGGAAAGCGCCTGGGCAATCAAGGCTTCTCCGCCCGGTGAGACAAGACGCGCGCTTTCAGACTGGAGCCCCGTAACGCGAACCGTTCCGTTCTTGGATTGAACAACCGTTCCCTGCCCGGGCTTGAAGGAGGCGACATAAGTCACCGGCGCTTGACCCAAAGGCTCGATCCTGCAATTTGCGGTGACGGTAACGAACGGTGTTGCGCCCAGCATCTCGACCGTGATGGTTCCGGCTGCGAGGTTTGCGGCCAATTTCCCCGGCTCACCGTTGAAGGTGACTCGAGTGCTGGCTCCAATGACGGTTTCACCTACACTTCCGAATCGCAAGAGCGCGCTTCCGGTTCCGGTAGTTTCCAGGGCGTCGCCGGCAACGACGCTCCCTTCGTTCGGTACGGGAGATCCACCGAGGGATGCTCCTTGTGAGCGCACGATTTGGCCGAGAATAGCTAGGCCGGAAGCCGCTGCAGAAGGAAGCCGGCAGATTGCAAAGAAGATCAGGAACCAACCGGGTGCTTTTGTCTGGAACTGGTTTCTCATTTTTCCTCCTGCTTGCGGCCGGATGTGAGATTTCGCGCGGGCACCGGCGATTCACACTTGGCTCCTTGCTGGAAGCCGCTCAGCAAGGTATGAAGAATTATTCTCAGTATTCAGGACAAGCTTCGGCTCACCCGTGAGCAACGACTCGCGAATTTTCAGCGTCGCCAGCGTCGTTGCCGCAAGCGAAGCAAAGTGGATGGGACTGGGACCGCCCTGCCGAATGGCTTGAATGAAGGCTCGCATTTCTGCTTCGTGCCCTTTGTCCTGGCGTATCAGCCGCAGGGTGCGGGCACGATGCGAATTGAGGAAGACACACTTTCTGAAATCGTCCACCACAACGGTCCGCCCGGCGCCATGCGCTTCAATTCTTTCCTTGGGGAGCGTCGAAGCGCCGGCGGAAAGATAACTCACGTGCGCCGAGGAACCATCATTCATTTCGATCCGCGCCTCGAAGTTGTCTTCGACGCTTCCGGTGGATTGAGGCATGGGCCAAGCTTGGACTCGCACCGGAAGCGCCTGCGTCAGAAATTGGATGAAGTCCACGAAGTGGCAAAACTCGCCAAGGATGCGCCCGTGGCCTTGTGCGGAATCCACGGCCCAATGCTCGGGCGGCAAGGCTGGGGCGTTGACCCGGTAAAGGATGGAAAGCGGCCCGCGCTGCCCTTCCAGGAAGCGAGCCGATTCACGAGCCGCCCGGGAGAACCGGCGGTTGAGGCCCACCCCCAGAATTTGCAAGGAGCCTTCGTAGACCGGTCGAATCAGGGCAATCTCTTCTTCGCTCACGCACAGGGGCTTCTCAACAAACACATGTTTGCCATGCTCCAGCCCCGCCGCGACCATTGCGGCGTGAAGATGGTGGCGGGTGGCGATGAAAACGATATCAATCCCGGGATCGGAAAGGACTTGTTCAGCTTCGGTAGCGCAATATTCAAAACCGAAGCGACGGGCAACGGCTTTCGCCGAAATTCCGCTGGCATTCGCAACTCCCACCAGCTTGATTCCTTCAATGCGTCGAAGCGCCGGCAGCAGAATCGACCGACTGAAATTTCCTGCTCCGATCCATCCGATTCGAAGCGGGCGTTCACCCAATGGAAGGTTCGATTTCCTCCGCCCCGAAGCCCGCACCGCAACCCTCTTTTCAAAAGGCGCCACGTGAGGATAATTCAAAACGATCCCCATGTGCCTTTCCACCGCCCGCCCAGCGATGAGGTCATAAGCGCTCCCGGCGCTTTCGACCGGAAAGCGATGAGTGATTATCGGCAGGACTCGAACCTTTCCCGCCGCAATCAGGGCGAGATAAGCTTCCATATTTCTCTTCTCGGTCCAGCGCACGTAGCCCAGCGGGTAATCCCGGCCTTGCTCTTCATACCCCGCGTCGTACCGGCCGGGCCCGTAGGAGCGGGAGTAGCGGATTTGCAGTTCCTTCTTGTAGTAAAGCTCGCGCGGCACATCCACGCGCACATCCCCCACCACCACCACGATGCCCTTATCTCGCGCCAGTTCGCCGGCCAGCTCCACCGGCTGCCGGGAGGGCGTCGCCGCAGTTAGGATCACCGCATCGCAACCAGGACCGTTGCCCAATGGTTCGCTGCCTCGAACCGCCTGGCTGGAATACACCTCGTCAAAGGCCAACTCCCGGGCGAGCTGCGCGCGCTCAAGATCGGGATCAATCCCGATCACCAGGCATCCGGCAGCTTTCAGAATCTGGCCGGTCAGAAGTCCGGCCAATCCCAAACCGATGACGGCTACCCGCTCCCCCACGCGGACGCCCGCGATGCGCACGCCTTGCAAGGCGATAGCCCCCAGCGCCACGGACGCGGCCTCTTCAAAACTCACTTCGCCGGGAATCTTCACGCACAAGTTTTGCGGAACCCAGTTGATTGCGGCGTGGGCGGCAAACCCGGCGCCCGCGCAGGCTACGCGGTCACCCGCAGCAAAGCCTTGGGTTCCGGCCCCGATCTCCATCACCATGCCTGCGGAGCTGTAGCCCAGTGGCGAAGGGATATCCATTCGCGAACGGATGGTAGCAGCTACTTGAGAAATGCCCTGGGACCGGACGCGGCGCATCACCATGCGAATAAGTTCCGGACGCTCGAGGGCTTGGCAGATCAATCCTGTGCCGCCGCGTTTGACGATTTCCCGCTCGGTGCCGTTTGAAATGAATGAAGCCACGGTAGACACCAGCACGCCATTGGGGCGGCAATAAGGCGCGGGAACGTCTTCGACCTGGATTTCATGGGACCGCAAACTGTGAACCACTTGCTTCATAAAACTTTGACCCTTCCTCGAAGGACGTTAGCCGCCAAGGGCGATCCTCGTGGTCGTCCGCGCAGAGGCAGCATACCTGCTCCGGCAACTTCACACCGTTTCTTTCAAAGCAATCGGCAAGGAATGAATTTCCTCCGGCACATTCCGTTCCTGGCCGTCATTCTCCACAAGCTCACGAAGCTGATCCAGGTAAGCCAAAGCTTGGTCACGGCGCGAGTGGCGCGTCAGAACCGCGTTCTGTCCGTTTCTCCCAAGTTGACGGGCTGTTTCTGGATGTTCTGCCAGATGAAGAACGGCGGCGGCCAATTCGCCGGGGTCCTCGGGCCGCACGCAGATTCCCGCCCTGGCTTCTTTCAGGATTTCCGCAGCTTCACCCTCAACGCCCAGAATCACGGGCTTCGCCGCCGCCATCGCCTCAAACATCTTGCAGGGAATTGCGGTATGAAACACAACGCTCGCTCGCAGCGGCGCCAGGCACGCATCGGCGGCCGCAAGGTAATCCGGGATGGATTCCCTTGGGACGCGACTGAGAATGCGCGTGTTTTGAAGACCCATTTGCCGGACCTGATGAAGGAGCCTTTCCCGGCCGGCCCCGTCGCCGATCAACAGGAAACTGATTTCCGGCTTCTCGCGGAGGAGACGCGCCGCTTCAAGCACCGTCTCCAGGTGGTGGGCCATTCCAAGCGTCCCGGCATAAAGAGCCACGAAATGCCGGTCAAGCCCGAGACGCCGTCGGAGCTCGCAAGCCCTTTCGCAGCTTCCCGCCAGACTCCTCTCCAGGAAATCCGCCGAAACGCCGTTACGGATAACGGTGATTTTCGAACCATCCACCCCGTCATTCACCAGCTTCCGGCGCTTGTATTCTCCATCCACCACGATGCGGTCCGCCTTGCTGTAAAGAAAATTCGCCAGCCACCCCACCGCCCGGTAGAGCGCGGAATCCTTCGCTGCTTGCCCCACGCCTTCCAGGGACTCCGGCCACAAATCGCGAACTTCAAACACCAGTGGCAGCCCGGCATTGCGAGCCACCACGTATCCAGCGGCCCCCGCCAGGATGGGCGGCGACGTCGCAATCACCACTCCATTCTTCGGAGCGATGCGGACTCCCGCAATGGCGGAGGACAAGCCGAAGGACAGAAAATTAGCAGACCGCTTCCAGGTGCCCCGGTTTGCGGAGGGATAAAGCCAGGTCCGGAAGATCTCAACCCCATCTTGCTGCTCCCGGCAGAAGCCGGATTTCCACCGGCTTCGATATTCAGGGTGAATTCTGCCGTCGGGATGGTTGGGAAATCCCGTCAGGACGCGAACCTCATGGCCCGCTCGCGACCATTCCCGCGCCAGTTCACTAATGCGCGCTGGCGCACAGCATTCCGGCGGATAATATTGCGAGATATAGAGAATCTTCATGACCCCTCCGCGCTTCGCCTCCTTCCTCAGTTCAAGAGTTCACCGAAGCGAAAGCTTGACGTCACCGATCGAGCAGCAGCCCCTTTCAGCCGCAAGGTGGAATTCCGGGATTCGCGCCTCCCCTGGAGCCAGCGCAAAAGCCAGCATCGCCGGCAATCGGCCTTGCCAAGTCCAGCTCGCAACCTTGTTCTTCAATCGCCTCCCAAACTCTGGCGAGTACCAACTTTCCTCCAGGCTGAACGCCGCCGCGGTTGGCCCCAGCAGCCGGTACCGGCACCCGGCAAAATCCATCTGCGCCTGCGCGTGGATGCAGTCCGGCACGGCCTGCTTTGCAAATTCGTCCCTTACCGGCTCAACTTGGATTTGCGGGTGAAAGTGGATGAATGATTCCACGCGATGTTCGCCGCTTCCTTCCAGCAAGTCCACGAACCACCAGATGCCTTCCGCATCCCTCGCCGCCGCGCGCGAATGAGTGACCGCGAGGCGCTTACCGCAGGAATATCGCCCCTGGACGAAGCAGAGGCCGCCGCACGTTGCGCCGGTCAATCGGCCCACGCGGGGCCGCCGGCCCACCCGGAAACTCGACCAGACCTCCGCCTGATCTTCACCGTCGATGCGCAGTGTGTTATGGGCTGCGGTGGAGCGCTCGTGCATGCGGATTGAATTGGCCTCGTAGGTGCTCGTGCCGCCATCCACCACCACCCGAGTTCCATGCAACGAAAGCTCGAAGCTCAGCAAGTCGCAGTGCCCATGTCCGGGCTGATAAGACGGACCCAGCGGCCCGCAATCGAACACCAGAAAACTCCGGCTTGGCTCATGGCGAAGGGTGGCGTACCCGGAGGCGTTCAGAACCCGCACTTCCGCATGTCCGGATGCGGCGCGATGGTGATGGATGCGGCGGGCGAAGTTGTGAATATCGGGGCGTAGCATCTTCACGGCCCGGGCCCGTTGCAGCAATTCCTGCGGCGGGCTCATCCCAAAGGCCGAGTCGTTCAGGAGTGGGATATCGCCATCGGGGTGCAGCACGCTTTCCAGCCAATCGCTCATCTTCAAGATGCTCTCGCGGAGAATGGCCGCGACTTCGGCCACGTCTTCACGCCGGGCGCTGACAGGGCCTGGCTGCCAATCGGTGAGGACAGGCTCAAGATCGAGCAAGTCCTCCAAAACTTGGCCGTGATACATCGGCGACCGCTGGGAGTGGCCGCCATCTTCCAGAATCTGCTCTTGAATCTCACGCCTCAGAAGTTTCAGGCCCTGATTCAGCCAGCGATCGCTTCCGGCTGTCTCCAACATCGTTCCCGCAAAGATCAGCGCCTTGATGTTTTTCAGCAGGTGGTTTGTGAGCACATCCTTTTCGAGGTTGGCTTCAAGGACGTCTGCTTGCGCGGCCAGGCTGCCCATCATTTTCTGCGCCTCAGCAGCGTGCCCCAGTTCTTGCATCCGCCTGGAGTGCCGCACCAGGAACTTCAGCCAATTGACGATGCGCAGAGAGAGAGGATAAGGCTCCCAACCCGGCCGCTTGCCGGGCGGATTGCGGTCAATCCAATTCAGGACGATTGCCAGCGCGGAGATCAGGACCGGCTCGTCCACGGACGGAGTCAAGTCCAGATTGATGTAATCAAAATAGTGCAAGTGGTAATCCCACAGGCGGCCGAATCCGCTGCCGGACCAGGGAATCACTTTGGCGGCGTCAAAGTGCCGGTTCAAGAATTGGAGCTGGCGATGCCGAATCATGCGCCGGGCTAATTCCGGCTGCCATTCCGGGAAGACCTGAAATCTCGATGGCTGGCGCAACAGCACTCTGGTGTCTTGCAAATTGCGTGCATCGGGCTGGACCAAGCCTGGCGCCAGGGCTTTTCCCGCGGGTTTCATCACCCGGCGGTTAAGCCAGTATCCCGCTTGAACCGGGCGCGCGTGTCGCGCCGTCCGCCAGTAACGCCCCAATTCGCTCGTCTTCACGATCTACCTGCCTTTTCCGCACCGCGAAGCATAGGATCGTCTCTCACAAGTCCAGTGACGTGTCCGAAAATACTGCCCTCGCCCCCTTGGGGGGAGAGGGTGGCGCGCCAGCGCCGGGTGAGGGGGCTTATGAAATGCCGTACTCAGGAAAAGAAGCCACACGGCTTTTTTCTTGCTCCGGGTATCCCTTCCGCGCCCGCACCAAGAGGAACCATCCGAAACGGTTTGGGACCAGACGGCGCGCCCAGCCGGGAGCAAAACCTCTCCGGCTCCAGCGCAAGTCATAGGCGGTGACGGCAGGCTCAATAGCAACGTCTTCAAACCGCCGGAACAGGGCTTGCACTTCACCTCGGGTGAATGCCTGGGCGCCGGGAGACTGCATATGGCGGGCCAGCAGATCGCGCAGCGACGCGCCAGGATGTCCCGTCAAAAGTCCAAACCGCAAGTAAACCTGAAACGCAACCAGGGAACCGCGATGGTAAAGCATGGCGCGGCATTCACCGCCGGGTTTGAGCACGCGGTGGATCTCGTCCAGGGCTTGCGCCACGCTGCAAGTGTGATGGAGCACGCCCCACGCATAAACCATGTCGAAGCTGGCCGTGGCGAAGGGAATCGCCTCCGCGTCGGCCTGAACCAGCGGGACAGCGGATTGAGCCCCGGCATTGCGGCGGGCGAGGCCAAGGGAGCGGAAGGAGATGTCAATCCCGGTGATATGCGCTCCGGCCTTGCGAAACCGGGCAAAATCCGCGCCGATTCCGGAGCCAATTTCCAAGACGCGCTGGCCCTTCCATTTTTCGAATTCGGCCAGCTTCAGAATGTGCGGCTCGCGCCCGTAACGCATCCGCGCGTGTTCGCGGAAGAATTCCGGTTCGGAGACGCCCGGCATGACTTCACTCGATCCGCAGGGACAAGCATCCCAATAATCGCGAACCGCGCGCTTTTCGATGTTCATCAACTCATGACGCTCCCTTGTAGGACCGAAAGGGCACGGTTTTAACCGTGCCCTGGAGTTTCTACATTTCCGGAATCTGTGAGTATCAGCCAAGCCTCCAGTGCTGTCATCCTGAGCGGAGCGAAGGATCACTGTATTTGATCTTTTGCCGGGCAGCGAACTGGACAATCTTCGTGGAGTTTACCCTGAGCCAAATGCCGGGATTCTTCGCTTCGCTCAGAATGACTGCGAAGGGCTCAGAATGACAGGCGAAGGAATCAGAACAGCAAGCTGGCCGACAAAATGTAGAAACTCGAGGGCACGGTTTTAACCGTGCCGACCAACGGCATTCAGATCGCGCTTAAATGGCACGGTTAAAACCGTGCCCTTCCGGTCTTCCAACAAGACTTCGTGATTAATCCGGGCTAATCCTCCGCCGCAAGCCACCGATTCGAGAGCGGCCACAAACTGTGCACCGATTTCATCCCAACTCGGGAACCGGGCCGCCTCCTTCCGTCCCCGCGCCGCCAAGTCGCGCCGCAAAGTGGCATCTTCCATGATGCGGATCATCGAGCCCGCCACACTTTCCACATTGAGCGGATCCAGGTAGAGCGCGGCGCTGCCACAAATGTGGCGGGCAAAATCCCGGCCGCTCGTGAGGATGGGCAACTCATAGTTCATGGCTTCAAGAAAAGTGCGGGTGAAAGACTCAATCAGCGTCGGCAGGAGCAATACGTCGGCGGCGGCGAAGACGCGAGGCAGTTCCGGCTGAGGAACCGTGCCCAGGTTTTGAATCCTGCCATCAAGTCCTTCGCGTTGGATGCGCTGAAGCAGGATCCGCGCTCGCGGGTGGTCGGCGGGGTCAACCGTAATCAACAAGCGAGCCCGCCGTCCGGTTGACACAAGCCTCTTCATGGCCTTGACGCACATTTCAATGTTTTTGTGAGGATAGTAGCGGGCAAGGCAAAGGAAAGTGAACGGGTCTTCAGGCTTGCGGGCGCGGGCCGCCTCACCAGGGTCATCCCCGGTCGTTCGGTGGACACGGTAGCGCCGCCCGGGTGTCGTTTGCCGGTAAGATGCCGGCGCACCATCGGGCCGCGGCAACCGGTCCGCGCCATTTGAAATCACTGCGACCTTTGACGGCTCCGCCGGATAAGTTTTAAGGAATTGCTCCCGCATCAATTCCGTCTCGACGGTCATGAAAACATCCTCCGGGAGCCGCCTGAAATGCCAGCGCGCGTAATGAACAATCAGCTTTTCCCGCAATGACAGCCCGGCGCAGGCTTCGGGCGCGGGACAGACGTAGAAGGCATTGCGGAGAGAGATGATGGTGGGCACGGTGGCGCGGTGCGGAGCGAAATTCCCCAGGCATAACAGAGCGTCAGCTTGCTCTTCGCGGCAAATCTCAGGAACCGTCCGGTGCAAGAACTGGGCGCGGCGTAGTAGGCTCCGTGACTTCTCGTATACCATGATCTTCATATTCGGAGCGGCGATCGACGCATACTCCGGCGCCCGCGTCAAAATCGCCACGAACTCGTGCTCCGTGTGCCTGGCAAGCGCCGACAGAAGCTCGGAGACAATTCCCTTTCCGCCGCCCGACGTAAGTCCCAAGCCTTCAACTACAAACTTCATCTTTCACCTTTCACCGCGCTGTAGGGGTGGCCCTTGTGCCGACCCGTTCAACTTTCTACATTTGGGCGGCCAGCCCGTCATTCTGAGCCCCTCGCCTGTCATTCTGAGCGTAGCGAAGAATCCCGGCATTTCGCTCAGGGTAAACTCCGCGAAGAATCCCGGCATTTCGCTCAGGGTAAACTCTGCTATCCATCTCCACTTCGTTCGTTGCCGAAGATCTCAAATACAGTGATCCTTCGCTTCGCTCAGGATGACAGGCTGGTCGCCGAAATGTAGAAACTCGAGGGGGCGAACCTGGTGGTCGCCCGCAGCAGCCTCAACTAAAGCCTTCACGCTTCACCCTTCACCGCAGCCAGCAATCCCTCCGCGCAGGCACGGGCCGAATAGGGCTTCACCCTCTCTCTACAGTTCGCGCTCATGCGCGCCCGGAGTTTTGGATCCTCCAGCAGCCGTAACATTTTCGACGCCAGGTCCTCTGCGTCGCCCGGCTCGAGCGTGAACCCGGTTTCGCCCTCCACAATCAGGTCGTCGCAAGCCCCGGCCACGCGGGAAACAAGAGCGGGAACGCCGCAAGCAAAAGCCTCATTCACCACAAATCCCCACGGGTCGCTGAAAGTGGGAAGCGCCAGAATGTCTGCCAGGGCATAAAAGAAAGGCATGCGTTCGTAAGGCTGTGGACCGGCAAAATAGACGCGGTTCAAGTCATGGCGCCGGCAAAACTCCTGCATGTTTTCGAGTTCCGGACCGTGGCCAACGATCAATAAGCCGGCATTGGGCAGCCTTTGGCAAATGCGCCTGAAGGCTTCGAGCAAAACAAAAACCCCTTTTTCAACTACAAGCCTTCCGGAATACATCACCAGCCGCTCCGGCCAACCGCGTTCTGTTTTCTCTCGCGCCGCGTCCACCTGTGCGGACTCTCGCGTAAATAGCCCGTTGTCACCCCCGAACGGAGCAATAAATATTCGGTCTTCCCGTGCTCCAAGTTGCCTCACGTATTCGGCTGTGGCCACACCCGATGCCGCGATGGCGTTAGCGCGCGAAACGATGCTGCGTTTCAACAAGTCCTTGAGCCAACCGGGCGTTCGCTGGTCCCGCGCATTGCTTTCCACCCACAACACAAACCGCCTCCTCCTCGCCTTGCACCAAAGGAAGCTGGCCCAGGCCGCGAAGCTATCGTAACCGCCACAGATCACGCTGCCAGGGTTCGACCGGCGCAGCAGAGCAAGGCCTCTCACGGCTGCGGCCAGCGAGGCGAGCCAGCTCGTTCGCAAAGGAGATTTGGAAAGCAAATGCGACTCAAATCTCATGCCATCAAGCCTCGGGTTCCAGTTTCGTCTTGGCTCTCCCGGCGCAATGAAGGCCACACGGAACCGCCCGCCGCTACGTTGCGCCAGCCAGTTAAATGTGGGGATGCGATACGGGGCTGGGATATTGGTTAGGGCCACTAATCCAGCCCCTCGATTCGTTTGATTCCTGTTCAAGTGTCCCAAAGGTAGCCTCGATCAGCCGTCTCTGCGCCTCCCAGACGCGAGCGGCGGAGTATTGCCGTGCTTTCTCGAAGGCAGCCCGGCGCATTCGATTGGCTAGGCTGGGGTCGTCAGCCAAAGAATAGATGGCCGTCGCAATTTCATCCGGCTTGCCCGGTTGAACCAAAGTCCCATCCACACCGTCGGCAATCATTCCGGGTATACCGCCGACGCTGGTGACCACAACGGGGAGCGAGTTTGCCATGGCCTCAAGCATTGCCAGCGGGACGCCTTCGCCCCCTTTCGAGGGCAATACAAAAACATCAGCGTTCCGGTACAGCCGGAAAAGGTCTGGTCCCAACGGAACGTATCCATGGAACGTCACATGGGAGGCAATTCCGAGGCGACGAGCCAAGCTCTCCAAAGCCGGCCGCTCCGGTCCCTCCCCAACGCACCACCACTCTGCTCGCCTTTTCCAGCGGAGAAGCAGGCTGATTGCGCTTGCCAGAGTTTCCAAACCCTTGAACGGTACCAGGCCGGCAACCGAGATCACGCGGATAGGGTCATGGAGGGAACCGCTTCGGCGCTCATAGAATGCGTCAGCAGAAAGGGTAGTGTGGACGAGGTCCGCTTGCATGGCGTTCGGGTTGAAGCGAGAATACTTGGCGGATAGAGCTTTTCCCTGGGCGAACACGAGCGCCGCATTCCTCACTAGATAGCGGCTCGCGGATTCTGCAACGAATGCCTTGAGCCGCCTCGTCCGGGAGGCAGGGCCGCTCGCCAAAATCGCCCCTGGCCAATCCCCAAGCAGGCGGACAAAGTAAGGGACACGCCGCAGGCGGCAGATAATACCAGCTAGCAGGCTGTGCTCCTGCGGCATATCAAGACAGGCCGCGCTTGCTTGGGGGATCAACTTCCAGAGGATGCTAAAGTGCCGAATGTACCGTGACAGACGCCCGCCTCGCATCGAAAGAGGCCAGACCTCGATATTCGAGGCTGTTAGCCGTGGCCCGCACGGTTCAGCCCTTTGAAGCTCCGCGCCCTCCGCCAACGGACACACCAGGGCAATCGCTGCCGGGATTGCCAGCAGAGACTCGTTCAATCGAGTAAATCGGTGCGGCGCGAGGTAGCACCCGTGGCCACGGGCCGTCCATACCCCAGCGGTGTAGCAGAGTTTTCGAACGCATTTCGACATCATCTTCTCCCCTCCTCAATGCTGAGCGCCCATACACTGCGTTCGTGCCCTCGCGATGAACAAGCACGCAGCACAAGGGAACGGCTGCCATGGCCCAGATCAGGAACCAACCCATATTGGAGATGAAAAGCCCCTGCACCTGAAATCCGATCAGGCCCGCATAGGCCCCTATTGCGTAGGTCTTAAGTGGTGTTCCTGCCATCCGGAAGATCCCGCGGTGCACAAAGACCACGTAGCTCCACACCAGCCACAACAAGGAAGCCAGCCCAACAAGGCCAGAATCGACTACGACTGAGAGGACATTCGAGTGTGGACCCTGCTTTACGCCCACCACCTGCTCCATGCTGGACATGAACGTGGCATCGCCTACTCCTAGCAAAGGACTTTCGCGCACAAGCTTCAAAGCCGTGAGGTAGTAAATTGACCTGTCGGAAACGCCCCCAACCTCGGTCGGAATGATCTCAAATCGTGCCGTCAGCATGTGGCTGGGAACGAAAAGTAAAATCAGTGCCAATGCTGCACCCGCTACCGCGAGAATGCGGACCTTTTGCTTGTACGGCAGGTACAAAACCAGGCAGAGTACGCCGCAAACCGCTGCCAGATATCCACTCCGGGAAAGAGTTAGTGCAAGTCCCAAGCCCGAAAGCGCAGCAAGGATGAACAAACAAAGTTTGGCTGACAGCCGCTTGGCGCTTGAGGCGCTTGCAATCAACACCGGGATAACGAGAATGCAAGGGTACGCTGCCGCATTGGGGTCGTGCATTAAACCCGCCATCCTCTGTAGGCCCGGCACCCCGCTCCCGTCCAGTACGGGCTGCTGACCTCGAAGTGCGGTCAACAGACTGAAGCCCGCGTATCGCTCAAGCACCGCTGCCAGAGATGCTATCGTGGCGCCGGTCACCAGGGCTCCAAGGGTCCACTGGATGCTCCTTTCCGACCGGAGTAGATTTAACGTCAGCAGAAAGGCGGCTGGATATCCGAGCACCGTGATGGCATCGCGGGTGTGGACCCCGCTGCCAAGCCCTCGGACGGAAACCACTACAAAAACCAGAAGGAAAAGGACCACCTGCGGCATAAGACCCGCCCTGCGTATGGGCATCCTGCCGACGACCAACTTTGCCAAAAGGCCTACCAATAGGAGCAATATAAGGACCTTGGCCAAGCTGTATCCTCCCTGGAAATGCTGAAGGTCACCAATGGACCCCAGGAAGAACATTATCGAGACACCGGCCACGGGACTGGCAAGGGCGATTGCGGCCGCAACCACGCCGACGGTCGCCAAAATGGCTACGACGGGACCGTAGAATACGAGGGGCATTGCCAACAGAGACGCTCCGAGGGCAACTCCGACAGTCCGCAGCCCGGCGCGGCCAGTTCCTACTAGAGACCGGCTGGAGGTAAGCATTCGGGTGGATAGCATGACTTTGAAGTGCCTTAACCCCAACACTGTTCAATCAGGGTGACCCCCATGATAATTTTGTCGGGGCAGTCGCTCCCCCTCGCCCCAGTTCTCTCTCCGTAAGCGGGGAGAGGGAGCCGCGAAGCGGCGGGTGAGGGGTGCTCCTGGCTGGCCGCCACCGGCAACCGAAGGTAGTGACTCAGTTTGCTGTAGCGGCGCTCGGAGCTTGCCCTGTCAGGGCAAGCTCCGAGCGCCGCTACAGCAAAGAAATTGAGTCACTACCCAACCGAAAGAGTTCTTGACAATGATGTACTTATGGAGTAATATAGGTACAGTACACTTACTTTAAAAGGTTTCTCATGACCGGCGAATCTATGTC
>Ga0207416_1003403_pt1 | contig 15274 bp, 12 predicted proteins | sample PaiPotPPM11metaG_FD_184107 | JGI IMG/M metagenome (GOLD analysis project Ga0207416, IMG submission 184107) | Iron sulfur acid spring bacterial and archeal communities from Banff, Canada, to study Microbial Dark Matter (Phase II) - Paint Pots PPM... ...
GTCTTGTGAGACAGCGAGCCAGCGTTTGCTGCTCGACTACAGGATCAGGGTCAGCCTCTCCGTCCAAACCGAAAATCATAGCCTCTCCATTCCTCACTGTGCAGGATGGCGCAGGCTCCGTACACCACGGGCTTCACACGCTCACCACACTGTTCTCCGCCTCGGCCCCGCAACTCGCCACAAGGTACGGGAACGAGAGTAGCGTATCATCTCCTGAAGCAATATCAATTGCTCGAAAGAGGTATTTTTGGCAGCTGTTCTGTTTCTTTCTAACACAGGTTATTCACGCGCCGCTTGCCGCCGACGGAGCGCACGGCCTACGAATGAGACGGAGCGCACGGCCTACGAATGAGACGGAGCGCACGGCCTAGTGCTCCATTCCTCAATACGGCTATCAAAAACCGATGGAACCTCATTTGTAGCTCCGCAGCGGCTCAAGAGTCAGCGCGCACAACGCGTGGCTGCTGCCCGCCATGCACCGTTCTATACCTCCATTGAGGAATAGTGCACTAGGAATGAGACGGAGCGCACGGCCTACGAATAACTCAGACTAACCGTAAGCTGTCTTGTTCAGGGCACCGAACAGATTGAGCAGTCTGTCGCCAATCGCATCGAGGCGGCGCTTCTCCCGCTCCACGGAGAAGTGCTCGTCCTGCTTCTGACGCACGATGCGCTCTTGCTCCGCGCGAGCATCATCGATCTGGCTCTGAATCACCTTGGTCGTGTTCTCGGCGAATTGCCGGAACCGCTGCTCGACCGCGGCGTAGATGAACGCCTGCTTCTCCGCAACCTGCTCCTGCAAGCTCTGATGGAGGCGCTCTCCAAGGCTCCCTCGGATGCGCTTCTTGAGCTCATTTTCATGCAGCCCGAGGTGGATCGCCTCGACCAGGACGAGCGCAATGAGGACGTTGCCGATGAAGATGCTGACCAGCATCACGATCACCGCCTGCTGAACCATGCGTGCAATCAAGCTCGCCCAATCGCCGGTGCCCATGATGGTGTCCGTCATCCCGCTGATGTCGCCCAGCGTCAGCGCAAGATGCAGGATTCCTGCGCCCGCCGTTTGCTGTCGATCCCAACCGGACGAGGAGGGAGCGCCGGCGAACACGCTGGCAATCTGGTCGAGCTCGAGCTGGAAATCGTCGATTTGCGCTTCGACCTCGGCGACCATCTTCTCCACGTGACCCTCGATGCGGGAGGGAACGCGATCCGCCCACTGACCGAACTTGATCTGCAAATAGCGCTGCACCTGCTCTCCGATGGCCGCTGCCATTCGCTCTCTGGCCTCTCGTTGAGCGTACGAGGCAAGAAGGTTCTTGATCGAAATGGCACGGTCGAGATCGATCAGCTGGTGCGAGTCTTCCGGCCAGCTCTCCTGCATCTCGTCGACGTATGCCCGCAGGTCGGCATAGACTTTGTGCTTGATCGTCTCGGCGAACAGCAGGATTGTTCGCTCGATCTCGTCCTTCCGTCCCTCTAGCGCCGCGAATTGGCGCTCGGCCTCGGCCCGGCGCCGCTCCAGCTCATCCAGCGGCTGGTCCAGCGCCACCTTTTCCTGAGTGATCCTCCGCCGCGCCTGGGCCACGACCGGGCCCAGGAACTGTACGGTCGACTGCAGCGCGGCAGTGACCTTTTCGTCGGCGGTGAGGAAGCGCTCCAGCTCGCGCTCGAGCACAGGAATACCGGTCGCCTCGAGGAGCGCCTCATCCACGGGCCGGGCAATGCTCGCGTCGAGCGCGCCCTTGGCATCGACGAAGAATACCCGTCGGTTGTAGAAGTCTCGGTCGAGATTTCCAGTTTCGTCGAGGAAGTGGTGCGCGAGCTCCTTCTCGACCCAGCTCCGGATCTCCTCGACATCGCCCTGGTCCACCTGGTTGATGCGATTGACCACAAAGAAGACGTGGTTCAGGCGCTCCTTGCCGAGGACGTTCTCGATAAACTCCCGCTCATCCTGTCCCAGGATCCGGGTCGCGTTGAGCACAAAGATAACGGCTTGCGACTGCTTCAAGAAATTCGTCGCCACCCTGGTACGGCTCATGTGCTCTCCCAGACCGGGTGAGTCGATGAGCTTGACGCCGTTGGCGCAGATTGGATGACGGCACTCGACCTGGGCAAATTCGACGTGTCGAAAGCGGTCGATCGTGCCATGGTCTTGCAGCGTCTCCTGGTCTTGTCGAGAGAGCTGGAACTCCTGCACGAACTCCTCCCAGCTCACCATGCGTGGCTCCGTGGCGCCACTCTCGAAGATGGCGACGTCCTCTTTGTCGCCGTAGACCAGGACGGTAATGATCGCCGTGGCAGGCGCTGCTTTGGCCGGAAGTGTCTTGCTCCCCAGCATGCCGTTCAACAGCGTGCTCTTGCCGTTCTTGAACTCGCCCAGAACAATGATCTTGAAGAGGCCCTGACTGAGGTCGCGGGCGCGAACGGCAAGGGCGGCGGCATCCTCCCGAAAACCCAGGCCGGGAACGAGCTCCCCTCCCGTCTCCAGCGTGACCGGTTCCCCCGCCGGCTCGCCGATCAGCAGGGCCATGTCTCTCAGGGCACGCGCCACGGTCTCACCTTTGAGCCGGGCTGCCGGGTACCCCGCCGCAGGCTTGGGTGACCCCGCCGCAGGCTTGGGTGACCCGCTCACGGTGGGGCTGGGTACAGCGGGTACCCCTGAGGGTCATTCATGCTACTACCTGTTTGTCGAGCTGCTCGAGGAGGGTACGAAGGCGGGGAATCGTCTCGTTTGCGAGCCTGGTGATCTGGCTCCTACGAGCGTCCACATTCCGATGTCGCGCCGCACCGCGGTCGAGAAACTCCTCGATTCTGGCGATTCCGTCGGCGTACACCGAAGCCACCTCTGCTCTGATCTGCTCGGTGAAGCCGGCGAATTGTTCCTCCATGCGCTTACTCAGCTCGCGCTCGAGCTCACGCTCTGCTGAGGTTGCCGCGGCCACAATCGCTTGAATGTCGGCTGCCTCCATGCCGGCCTTGTACTTTCGCCGAATGACATGGCTGGCTGCCAGAGACAGAACGCCCATTGGCGGATTGAAGAACAGCATGACATAGCCGTGCAAGCTCAACATTCGTGCAGCACCGGCAGCCCGGTGCTTGCCGCGCTTGGGCATGATGAAGGTACGTAGAGCTTCGGATCCGAGCGCAAAGTCCGCCAGCAGGTGTCTTACGCCGGCCGCGCGACTCCCGAGCAGCTCCTCGAGATCGTTCTTGATGAGCTGGTCGACGCTTCTGGTCTCCTCGATCAGTCTGCTCCTCACCACGAGCATCTGGCGGTGCAAGAACTCAGCCCATGCCGTTTCGATGTAGCCCGGAAGGTGGCGCTTGATGGTGCTCATGTCCTCGATCTGCATGATCTCGTCGGGAAGCCGCCGCCGAAAGACCTCGCCAAATCCCTCGCCGGCTCGCAGGAACTCTTCCTTGATCAACGTGCCGACGAAGGTATCCACCTTACGCTGAGTTCGCTCGACCCGTTGCTGGAGCCACTGCCGGCGAGATGCAAGCGTCTCGCGCAGCTCGTCGGCCTCCGTCTGATCGATCGACAGTAGGGCTTGTTGACGCGCCACGCCCTCCATCAGCTCGGCAAGGGCGGCATCCAGCGCCGCATGGAGCGCAGCCTCCCGCAGGGGTCCATAACGCTCCACCAGATCGCCCACCAACGTGTTCAGAGCCCCGTAGCCATCGGGTACCGGGTACCCCGCCGCAGGCTTGGGTGACCCCGCCGCAGGCTTGGGTGTCGTCAGCGCTTGGCGGGTACCCTCTGGTTGCCCCTCGGTATCCAGCTCCTCCAGTGCTTCGGAAGCGGAGAACTCGAGGACGGCCGGCTGGCTCTCATATGGTCCGAGAAAGGTGCGGACCAGCTCGAGGATTGTGTTGCGCTCCTCCTCCGGCACGAGATCCATCTGATTGACGATGATGGCCACCCGCTGCAGCCCGTAGCCGTCGACAAGATAATTCTGGACGAACTGGCGCTCCTGGTGGGAGAGCAGAGCGGTGGCATTGAGCACCAGGAGCGTCACGTCGCTGCCGGCCAGCAGGTCACGCCACTGCTGGCGGGTACCCTCTGGGTGTCGATCGGCCTCGAGCGGCTCGATCCTCAGATCACAGGTCTTGAGAAGCTCACACGGCGCCTGCACCTCGACCGCCAACACTCGCTGTAGCCCGCCCCTCGGTGGGCGGGTACCCGGTCCGTCCACACTCGCAGCGCTTGTTAGAAAGGAACGGAGCTTGGCCGGCGGCAGAGCTGACCTTGTGCCGTCAACTGCGACGATCTCAGCCAAGCTCGATGGGCCGTACCGCACCAGAATGCCGAGTGGCGCTTTGGGAAGTGGCGACCGCGGCAGCAGGCTTGCCTGTCGGAGGACGGCGTTGACGACCGACGAGCGTCCCGATCCGGTCGATCCCACCACCAGGATCTGGAGCTTCGCGGTGCCACTATACTCCCGGATAGTCCTGGCAAGCTCGAGCGCCTGTGGATCGTCGAGCTCGATGGCCGCCTCTTCAAGTTTCTCGACAAGGGAATAGATGGTATGCGCCATGGAACACTAAGGCTTGACGATCTGGTTAACGCGCCGGTCGAGCTCCGCCCGGCTCAACAGCGCTGCGTCCGCCGGGCGCGACTTGCCGGAGAGGTCGTAGTACAGCTCGGACCGAGCAAAGAGCCGGAGCGCTTCAATCCGCTTGGGAATCAGCGGATGTGTCGCGAAAACCTGCTGCCAGGTGGAAGCGCCGTGATACTCCGCCATATCCTTGTACCTACGTAAGTAGTCCTCGATATCCACCTGTTCGACGTCGGCATAACCGGCGACCAAGCGCAAAAATGCCCGTTCGGCGACCGCGATGTCTCCACAGCAGAGCAGGCCGGCCCGATCCGCCGTGATCTCGGAGCGTCGTGCCCAGGCATCGAGGGGAATGCCCGCGGTCTGGCGCAGGATCCTGCCGAGGGGGCCGAGGTAGCGCGAGGCCATCTGGGTCAGAACCTCCACCAACGTGTGATAAACCATGTGCTTGGCTGCGATGTGGCCGCACTCATGGCCTACGACAAAGCAAGCTTCCTCACGTGAGAAGTACTTACAGAGTCCCGACGTGATGTAGATAAAGGAATACTCCTCGGTGCCTGCGGTGAAGGCGTTGAAGAGGTACGGGCTGTCGCCGGTGACGGCATGGGGAATTGGGATGCCGAGCGTTTCGGCGCAGTGCGAGAGCACCTCGAAAAGGTCGGGGAAGGACTTCTGGTCGATAAAGATGCTGGTGGCCAGATACTGGCCCATAAAGACGCTGATGACACTGTCCAGCGATTTGTCCAGCACCGATTTGACCGGCGCGGCATTGAGCGTGCGCAGGATCCACTCGTCGACCGGGTGCGCGTATAGGGGCGTGGAATCATCATCCGACAGCCTGCTACGCGCCTGGCGGTCTATGTACTCCTGGAAGCCCAGGAAGCTCTGATCAAGGTATTGAGTCGTCATGGTGTCACACTCTGTTCCCTCACTCTAACCCGAATTATTCACGTGCCCGGCGGCGGAGCGCGCGGCCTACGAATAATTGGGGCTAACTGACAGCCGGCCACACCCATTGTGGCCTGTTTGTGGATCATCATGCCTGTCGTCCTGCCGGTAGTCGCATCCTTTATGGATGCGCGTCCGTCCCCTGCTAGAATCGGCCTTGATGCTGGGGGTTAGGTCCCATCATCGGGGCCTTCAAGTCGCTGACCACCAACCGCTACAGCGCCGGGGTGCGCCAGTCTGGTTGGCCGCGGTTTCAGGGGAGGCTGTGGCAGGACAACTACTTCGAGCATGTTATTCGCAACGACACTTCGCTCAACCGTATCCGCGAGTATATTGCCTCCAATCCCCTTCGGTGGGACAGTGATCCCGAGCGGCCGATGGAGGGCATCAAGCGGGAATCGGCGGGACGGACGCACGCACCCAGAAGGATAGACGCGCACCCACCAGGGGTGCGACTACACGCTGCCACTGTCAAGGGAACTGGCCGGATAACGAACCCTCGTGGTTTCCTACAGACCCTCACACCGGAGGTCTATGATGGAAGGGAAAGGCGCGAAGCCGAACGCGCGTCGGCGGTAGAGCCTTCCCTCTGTTTGATGTCCCACTCAGAAACCGCTTGATTGGTTTCGGAGAGAACATGGCATGCCGGGTCTACTCGTCCGCCGCGCCGCGATTGCCAGTGTTTGTGGGATAGCGCTGCTGGCGAGTGGCCAGGCGCCTGCAGGGGAACCGGGTACCCCGCCGCAGGCTTGGGTGACCCCGCCGCAGGCTTGGGTGACCCCGGGGGCGCCCTCTGGGCCTGGTTGGGTGGCCCCGCCGCAGGCGTGGGTGACCCCGGGGGCACCACACCCAGAGGGGCACCCAAGCGGGCTCCGCCCGCGGGGTACCCGGTCTGCTTGGGTGACCATCCATCCACTGGCTGCGGCACGGACGCTCATCTGGGCTTACTCACCCGGCCAGATCGAGGCCGCGTATGACTTTTCGCCGTTGTACGCGCAGGGCATTGACGGAACGGGGCAAACTGTTGCACTGATCGAAACCGAGGGACTTCGTAGGCAAGACCTGCGCACATTCGACCGAGCCTATCATCTGGCAGATCCACACCTCCATGAGTCCTATGTTGGTGGTCACCGCTTTCAGACGCAGGCCGGTGGAGAGACCGTGCTGGATGTCGAATGGCTCCATGCGCTGGCACCCGGCGCCACCATCCAGATCTATTACCTCAAAAACGACAGGCTGACGAACAATGGCGTTTCACCTGCCAGCTGGATGTCCATGGCCACGGCGCTTCGCACCGCAGCCGGCAATAGCGCCGACATCATCAGCATCTCGCTGGGCGCCTGCGGACCGAGTCAAGGATTCAACGCTACCAGCTCCGCATTCTCCAGCCTGACCGAGCGGGGTGTCTCCATCTTCGTGGCCAGCGGCGACTCTGGAGATCATCCCGGTTCGGTCCGCGACTGTGGTGACAGGATCGGCGTGGCATACCCGAGCAGCGACCCCTCGGTGGTGTCGGTCGGTGGAACGTCGTTATCACTCAATGCCGACAGCACGATCGAGGGTGAAGTGGGATGGAGCTTGAGTGGAGGCGGCCTGGTCAAGAAGTTCGTCCGGCCGGCCTGGCAAGTTGCTCCGCAGTTACCCGGTGACAAGCATCGGTGGGCGCCCGATGTATCGTTCCTCGGCGATCCCGACACGGGCGTGAACGTATACTACAAGAACAGTTGGCGGCAGGCAGGGGGCACGAGTCTGGGTGCGCCGGGTTGGGCAGCAGCGTGGGCGCTGGTTCGAGAGAATGCACAGCTTGGCGGACAGCAGATCGGAGCCGCACCGGCCCTGCTGTATCACATTGCCAACTCCTCCGCCTATACGCATGCCTTCCATGACGTCACCTTTGGATCGAATGGGCGCTACTCGGCCGGCCCCGGATGGGACGCGGTAACCGGCTGGGGAACGCCGGACGTTGCCGGCCTCGCCGCCGCCGTCCTCTCGGTGCCCAACACACATTGAGGGATACAAGTGACCTGATCGTGGATGCCATTGCCTCCTACCAGGAGGAGATGGCCCACTTCACGCGGGACCTGGTGTCGATCCCCACCGAGAGTCTCCCGGCGCTATACGTGCCACGCACTCGTTTGCCCTCGCGGGCGCTCCTCTCCAGGTGTCACAAGATGCCGGTGGAGGCCCGCAGCGCCTCCGTGGTCAGGTCGCGGTCCCAGCACCAGAGGAAGAAACCCTCGAACCTCTGCTCTCGCAGGGCCACGATCTTTGCCTTCAGTCCGGCGAGATCCTGGTTGTACTGCCAGATGTACGGATGCACGGGAACCTTCCCACGAAGCGGCTCGATATGCCGCAGTTGTCGCTCGATCGTGGAGCGGTCAAACGCATTCGAGTAGAAGATGCCCTCGGCCGGCTCAGGGATTAGTTGGTACTCGTCAGGCCCGGGCCCGAGTTCGAGCAGCTCGCGGAGCGCCCGTCTCAGGTCTGCGACCTGCCAAGAGCCGGTCTTCGTTGCGATCTCTTCGGCGGCCGAGGGGATGACTGCCGCAACCAGGTAGTCAGGGAATTTCGGCGTCACCCAGTCGAAGAGATGGACGAGTCGTTCAAAGTCGGTCCCGACCAAGCGCGATAGCGTCGGGAGCTGGAATTCGAGCCCGATTTCGAGTGGCCGGCCCTGCTCCTTGGCGGCCTGCCTGGCCGAGCGTACCACGCGCGTGATGAACTCGGTCATCGACTCCATACGAAAGTGGAGCCACTGGGCAAGATGTGGCCGCTCGATGAAGGCGGTCAGCAGGTCGCTGGGGAGGAGGAGCCTTCGGGCGGCCCCGGCCTGCGGTGTCGTCAGGCTTTCGTAGGTCGCGCGGACGTCCCGCTCCATGCCGGCGAAATCAATGCCGAGGCGCTCCGCGCGGACCCGGCAGGCCTGGCAGAAGCAGGCGAACAGCTGCTGAAGCCCCAGGTGGGTCCAGAGGGAGTACTCGACGTGGTTCAGGGTGAGGACGTCGAGTGGCCACCACGCCACGAATTCGCGTGCCATCTCCTGCGCATAGCGGGCGGTGTGCGGGTTGTTCGGGCACCCATACAGCGCAAGCTGCGGGTGGTGTCCCGGCACGCGGGAGCCCGTGATGTCGACGCACGCGATGCTGGTGAGCTCGGCAGGCCCGACATAGAGCGGTGCGAGGTTGCACGCCACCTTGAAGCCCTTCGATCGGACAAGCTCCATGGTGGACCGGAGTGAGTCGAAGAGTTGCCTGTCTGCGACAGGAATAGGTAGCCTACCAAAGGTCGCCCCGGGCGGGAGCGCGAGCGGAGCGGGTTCTGGTGAGCCGCCGGTGAGCCGACTTGGGCCCCATTCGATGTAGAAGTTGCTCAGCTCAACCATGTTGATCTGCGTCCACGCGGCCAGGTCCTTGAGAACCCGCTCGCCCTCCCTCAAAAGAAGAGGCCACTGGAGGAAGACCGATCGCGGTGGTACGGGACCGACATGAGCAGCCGCCATTAGCTCACACCCTCGATCACCCGAGGGCCGGGAAAGATGTCGACCTGAAGCGCCGGGTCGGTGGCCGGGACGGGGCGCTCCTCAAGGCCTAACTCACGCCGCACGAGGTTTGCACCGTCGGCGATCGCGACAGCCTTGTAGAAGGCGATCAGCCGATTGCATCCCTGGCGTCCGAAGCCGCAGTCCGACGAGAGGACCAGATTTTCCGCGTCGACATAGTGGAGTGCTTGCCGCACGAGGTCGGCGACTTCCCCGGCGGTTTCGACCTGGAGCGTTCGGTGGCTCACCACGCCGATCGCAAGTTTCTTCTTCATGTGTCCCCGGTAGGGCTCGAAAAGCCTCAGCACGCCGTGGTCTCCGTCTTTCAGCTCGATCGTCCAAACATCGGCGTTGAGGCGCTCGAGGTAGATTTCGATCGAATTTGCGTACGATGGATTCTCCGCCGCCCGCTGCATGTTGGGATTCCCCCAGCAGGTGTGCACCCAGAGCTCGACGTCGCCGAGGCCCTCGACCTCATGATTGAACGCCTCGACGAGGAAGTCGATGAGCTCCCGCTCGTCAGGGCGCGTCGCGGCAATGAAATGGAGCAGCGGCTCCTCGACCTGAATCACCCTGCAGCCCGCAGCGGCGAGCTCGCGGAGCTCGCCATTCATGGCGGTTGCCAGATCCCAGATCAGCTCGCGCCGGTCGTCAGCGTAGAGGTCGGTGCAAATGTCGAGGAAGTGGTGGATGCCCTGCGCACAGACCGTACCAAACTTGACCGGCTTGCCGGTCCGCGCCTGCGCAAGGCGCCAGATCTTCGCATATTCGAGCGGGGCCAGCGGGTTGGCCTCGATCTTTCCCACCACGCGCGGCCACGCCCAGCCTCCGAAGACTTCATGCAGGATGGTTCCGGGAGGGTAGCCGGCGAGCATCTGCGTGGCGAGCCGCTCACTCATCAGGTAGTCGCCTTCGAGCCCGCTCCACCGCTCCAGGGGGTAGCGGTGCCAGGCATGGCCTCCAAGATCTTCGTCGTGGAAGTAGTCCCCGTGCGTCAGGATGTCAAGACCAGCGCGGGCCTGGTCAGTCAGCACGACGGCGAGTGCGTCCATGAACTGCTCGCGGAAGACGACGTCCTTCAGGCAGGTGGAGAACGGCCGACCGCCCATCCTGGCGGTGTACCACCGCGGACGGGGCCAGGATCCGGTTACCGTCGTGGGGAGGATCAATCCTCTGGTTGCTGTGAACATCGCTTCGTGGCTCCTCGTTGGTCGTCGTGAAGGCTATAGCCGCCATCAGGATACCAGGGACTCTCGGCTACCGCCGGGACTACATCACGATCAGGTACTATGATGTCGGGCTCAGTGCGTGAGCCCTCGACTGTTTGAGGCTCGTCTTATGGATGTGATGGATGCGCGGTTCGCGGCATATCTCGCCGTCTCAGCGCTTCTGATCGTCATGCCCGGGCCGGACATGGCCCTGGTCACGCGAAATGCTCTCTCTTCGGGACATCGCTCCGCCTCCTTCACCGCCCTCGGCGTTGCGGTAGGCATTCTCGGCTGGGCCGTTGCCTCGGCGGTCGGGGTCGGCATCCTGCTCGAGCGCTCGGTGGTCGCCTTCACGCTTCTCAAGCTGGCTGGTGCCGCTTACCTCGGGTACCTCGGCCTGCGCAGCCTCCTCCGAAGCTTGCAGACGGCTGAGGGTGCCGTAGCGATTGCCCCGAACCGCGAGGCAAAGCACCTCGACGATCGAGCCGCTCTCAGACAAGGGGCCCTGGGCAACCTCCTCAATCCAAAGGCGGGCGTCATCTTCGTGTCGATCCTGCCCCAGTTCATCCATCCCGCTGACCCTCCGGTTCGGTTGGTCCTGATGCTGGTTGCCTTCGAAGTCATGCTCCTTGTCTGGCTGAACCTCTTCGGCTACCTCATCAGCCGTGCGGGGCAAAGTCGTATCGGTGCCGGCGTGCGCCGGACCCTGGAGCGTGTGACCGGAGTGGTCTTGATCGCGTTGGGGCTGCGCTTGGTGGTCGAGAGACGCTAGACAATGAACCACTCGTATGGCTCGCCCGGACTTCGTCAAGCGACAAAAGTCGTAACGAAAGGTAGACGCCTCCATGGAGTCGATACGCGCGACCTTCCTCGACACGACCACAGCCGTCCGGCCGGTTGTCGCCTCGCCGCAGGTAGCGGCACGCTGGGACGCAGCCAGCGCGCTGCCCAAATTCTCCATCAGCGGCCTTGCCGGACACCTGGTGCGCGCCGCCCTCTCGGTCGAGACGTATCTCGACGGTCCCGCACCGCAGCATGAAAAACCGATCTCGGCGGCCGCCTACTATGCGATCGCCCTCGATGCGGACATCTCCTCACCCGTCAATGCGGGGATCCGGCAACGTGGCGAGGAGCAGGCTGCCGGCGGTCACGAGCGTCTCATCGCCGGCCTCGACCGGCTCAGCATCCGCCTGCGGGAACGGTTGCTGCGCGAGCCGGACGATCGGTTGCTGCGTGTCTACGGCGACCTTGTCCTACGGCTCGACGACTACCTCGTTACCCGCATCGTCGAGCTGGTGGTCCATGCCGACGATCTGGCGGTGAGCGTGGGGATCGACCTGCCCACTCTCCCAACGGTGGCGCTGCAGCTCGCCATTAGCACGCTGGTCGACGTGGCACGGCAGCGGCACGGAGATCTCGCCGTCCTTCGTGCCCTCTCTCGCCGAGAGCGCGACGCACTCGGCACTCTTTCCGTCTTCTAGCCACCCTAAAGGGGTAAAGGGGCTATCCTTGACATATATCCGGTAGGGGCCGGCTCCCGCCGTGCCCGCCCTCCCGGCCCGCCTGGTGCTCAAGGTTCAAGAACTTTAATCGTCGCTGTAAGGGCTACCGTCAATGGATTTCCAGAGAATCGACCACGTGGTGTTCACCGTCCATGACATTGACGCCACCTGTGAGTTCTACTCCCTCGCCCTCGGCATGGAGGTAATCACCTTCGATGAAGGTCGGAAGGCGCTGCAGGTTGGGCAGTGCAAAATGAACCTTCACCAGGCCGGGAGGGAGTTCGAGCCCAAGGCTCTGCGGCCCGCCCCGGGCACGCAGGACGTCTGCCTGATTACAAGCACCCCCATAAAGGAAGTAATCGAGCATCTCCGGCATGTCGGCGTCGAGATCGCCGAGGGTCCCGTACCGAGAGCGGGAGCACTCGGCAACCTCGAATCCGTCTATCTGCGTGATCCAGACGGGAACCTCATCGAAGTGGCCAGGTACATCGACAGCTGAAGAAACGCTGCTGATATCCTGGGCACAACCGGCGTTTGTGGTCGTACCACTCACGAGTTTGGTGAATAATATCCCCACGCTGAACCCAAAATACGGTGGGGCGCGCACGGTGATCGAAACGGGCTCAGTCAGCGGAATCTATTCAAGCGAGATTGAGGCATGGTGGCCGATGTCACAGTGTACCTACTTTTTTGAACCTTCATCGCGTTCCCGACGACCAGCGTTACCACGTGATCCACAATGTCACCAAAGTCGTCTTCTGTCTCGTTACTCAGCACAATGATGCTGACGCCATCGTCAGGGAACCACATATTCACCGTCCGAACACCCGGGTACTCGCCGTCGTGCCACATTATCCGATGGCCGGGCAGGTTCACAATGTACCACCCATATCCATACCCCACCGATGCCTGCGGAGGATAATACACGCTGAACATGGCGTCCAGCGACTTCTGCGATACCAGTTTCTGCGTCTCTAGCGACTGGTCCCAGATGTTGAGATCCCCAACCGTCGAGTAGGCTCCAGCTGCGGAATATGCGGTCGTTTCATCCCAGACTGGCGCTCGGATGTCTCTCAGGTCGGTGTAGCCAATTGCAAGATTCGGGACAGTCAGAGCGTCCTGGGACACGCCGGAGTTTGTCATGCCAAGAGGGCGAAATACGTTGTCGCCGAGGAATGTACCGTACGGTTCCCGGGAGACCTTCGCAATGATGTACCCAAGGATGACGTAGCCGGTGTTGCTGTAGTTGAACTCTGTGCCCGGCACCGATTCCAACGGAAGATCTCTCACCAGCGCGATGACTTGTTCAGGCGTATACGGGGTCTGAGGCTCAAAGCCCGGTACGTCGTTAGAAAAGAGGTCCGGGATGCCCGAGGTGTGCGTCAGAAGTTCATGAATAGTGATCTGCTGCCAGGCTTCCGGGCATGCTGGGACATAGTTGCACATGAAGTCGTGCACGGAGAGCTCTCCGCGCTCCTGCAGCTCGAGAATCGCCATCGCCGTGAACTGCTTGGTCACCGATGCAAGGCGGAACCTGGTTTCAGCGGTGTTGTGCACTCGATTTTTCCAGTCGGCAAAGCCGTACCCTTTGGCTAGGACCGTCCTGTTATGGCGCTCGATCAGTACTGACCCACTGAAGTTCCCGCGCTTGCTGAGACCCCCAAGATACTTGTCCACCCGCGCCCCGAGCCTGGTTTCCTTGAGTGGAACTCCATAGACCCGCCCGGCCGGCGCCATCCCTCTCCACGACGGCACCGCTCCAAGCGCAAACAATAGAGTGAGACAAATCGAGGCGCGACGCATCATTCAGTTTCCTTTCTGTTAGGCCCGACTCCCCGGACCGAGAGCACGGCCGCCGCGCGTCGAACGAACTCCCGCTCCGGTCAATCCGCTTTTTGCTGCTTCAATCGCCACCGATAAGAGCTCACGCTCAAAATTCGGGCCGTGTCTCGTAGCTGGCCCACGCAGTCAGCCACAACCTCACTGCATCCATCCTGTTGACCCGTGTTGGACTTGTTGGCCTTGCAAGCCATGCTGGCCGTGACGGCTCCCTGCAAACCAGAAATGCCCAGACAGTGCCACGGCAATTTCCCTTTCGCCAATAACGGGATCCTCATCAGCCGCGATGCCCGGCGTCGGACCATCAACCTCCGACAGCCTCTGGATGGCTCGCGGCTTAGCATGCTGCTGTGCACTCTACGAGTACCAGAGCTTATCAGTGTCTCCGTGCTAGCCTGCTGGCGCGCCATATGCTGTCTATGAACGCCGTCGTCTCTATCGACATCAGGCAGGCCGGCGTGCCCTGGGTGCTCCCCAACGTGGTCGAGCGAAGGTCTCACCGCCGGAGGAAAAGATCCCAGGCGATGACGATGAGGTTCATTATAAAGAACGCGATGCCGGGCTTCGCTACCTGTTCGCTTGTCGCACTGCCTCGCTTGCGTGCTATGACCATGATTCCGAACCAGGCCAGGACGCATAAGTACGAGCTTGCGAATACCACTGTTACTATTGTCCTCATAAAATCACCTCTGATAAACAACCAGATTGCAGCTCAACCCTCTAGCATGCTCCCCCCTCTTGACTATTCCGATGTCTGTGACGCTGATACTGGGCCATAGCCAGCGCTGCATTACTTCGATATGCGTAAGGGTGGTTGCGACTTGACAATGACAGCCACCCTTACCCCTGCCGAGTTAAAAAGCTCTTACCGCTCTGCCTGCTTTGTTCGCTACTGACTGACACCCCCGTCCCTGTTGGGGTCCGCTAACTGCTCTTCCCGCGGATGTGGGTCTCATCACGGGCATTGCTTCAAATATTTGCACACATCATATGATCCATGGTACGCGGTGTGGGCGCAAATAACCCCGAGTATCGCTGAACAAAGCGCGGGGCCCAGAGGGCCGAACACGATCGCACCAGTGCAGCCAAGACTTGAAAAGATGTCGCAACCTAGGCCGGCGCCGTACACGTACACCGCCCTGCAGATGAAACATCTGACGCCTCCCCCGCTGTGTCCTCCACCGCTGCCGCCACCACCGGGGCCGACGAGGACCCGACTGTTGAATGTGGATGGGTTGCCACAGGAACCTGGCATACCCGAATTGCCGACCGCAGACGACAACGAGTCCATCAGCCAATTCACCATGGCCGCTTCTGCGTCCCACGCATCTGGATTGTTGAGATCCCCTGGGGCGAAGCCCCCGGCAAATTGGGTGGTGCGCCCAATTCGCGGGTCGTACACCGCACCCATGGGCAGAAACCACATGCCGGTCGCGGGGTCGACGTACAGGTAATCGAAGCCAACAGGGTTCGACACGGTCTCCGACTTACTGGTGAAGTTCCCGATGGGTGGGCGAAGGCTGTCGCCAGCCTCCGCCTCCCTCCAAAACGGTACGTGAGGGTTTCCCCTCATACCGCTCCTCAGATTGGTGGTCCCTGTCATGGATACCCGCGGCGCCGATAGTCTCCCATCTGCGCCGTCTTCTGATCGTGGCAATGTCGGTGCAGGAGCTGCTTGTT
>Ga0207416_1003404_pt1 | contig 15257 bp, 8 predicted proteins | sample PaiPotPPM11metaG_FD_184107 | JGI IMG/M metagenome (GOLD analysis project Ga0207416, IMG submission 184107) | Iron sulfur acid spring bacterial and archeal communities from Banff, Canada, to study Microbial Dark Matter (Phase II) - Paint Pots PPM... ...
GATCGTCGGTGTATGAACTCTCCGCGGTTGCTGCACTATCTACTGCCGACGTCTGGGCAGTTGGGCAATATGCTGGAACGGGTGGCTGGCAAACGCTGATTGAACATTGGGATGGCTCGCAATGGAATATTATTCCCAGCCCTAATGGTGGGACTGACGATGTGCTAAACAGCATCGCTGCTGTTTCTGCCTCCGATATCTGGGCCGTGGGATATAACGAAAACGAATCCATCAGCCAGGGGGTGATTCTGCATTGGAATGGCACGCAGTGGAGCATTGTTCCCAGCGCAGGCTCCAACTATTATAATGAGCAATTATTTGGGGTAACAGCGCTCTCATCCACCGATACCTGGGCGGTCGGATCGTACAGCAAATATGGTATGAACGGACCTCTAACCTTCGTCGAACATTGGAATGGACAGAAATGGAGCCAGGTCTTTAGCCCCAATCGATCCAGAGTTGGAGGTCAGTTCAACAGTGTGGTCGCGCTCTCAGCCACCGATATCTGGGCTGTGGGAACTTCCTACGTTCCTACCCCTACCTTTGAGCAAACACTGGTTGAGCATTGGGATGGCACGAAATGGAGCATTGTCTGGAGCCCCAATCATCCTCATTCCGGCGCCAATATGCTCAATGGGGTGGCAGCGGTTGGGCCAGATGAGGTCTGGGCCGTGGGCATCTATACGGCCAGTGAGGGCTATCCCGTACCGTTGAGTGAGCGATGGGATGGCAGCACCTGGAAAGAAGTCGCCACGCCTGTTGTCGGAACCGAGGGAGGCCAATTCAATAGTGTGGCGGCACTTGCACTGACAAAACACGTCTGGGCGGTTGGCAGGTACTACTCGTCCCAGACCGGTACGCAACAAACCCTCATCGAATCCTATTGTTGAGCATGGTATCCGCTACCTGGAGGATGCTCTGGATGAAAGGAACCTTTTCTATGCTTCGAAAAGCAATGTTGCGCTCCGCGGTGATGGGGCTTTTGCTTGCTATCAGTGTCTTTTTGCCTGTTATCCTGCTTGCGACACAGCATCATGCCGATGCTGCGGCTCCGGCCCACATAGTGCCGTCTGTCTGTCATGGGTGGCAGGTGGCGAATGCGCCCGATCCTGGAACCACGGGTTATCTCAATGGTGTGGCAGCGATTTCTGCTACCGATAGTTGGGCCGTGGGAAGTTCGATCACTTCGGGGGTAGGGCAAACCCTGGTTGAGCAGTGGAATGGTACCAGTTGGAACGTGGTTCCCAGTCCCAATAGTAGTAGTACTGTCAATGGGCTGACTGCGGTGTCTGCTCACTCCGCCACGGACATCTGGGCAGTAGGAGAAGCTGGCTCCACTTCGGTTGTCCCCTTGATCGAACATTGGAATGGAACCGAGTGGAGTATCGTGTCGAGTCCTTCTGTGAATAGTCAGACCACGATTCTCGCCGCGGTCATGGCGATCAGCCAGACCAACGCCTGGATAGTTGGCTGGTACGACGATCCCTCGACCGGCCTGGGAACCACCCTCATTGAACACTGGAATGGCAAAGCCTGGAAGATCGTCCAAAGTGCCAACGTCACCGGGAATAACTCGTATCTGGAAGGGGTGACAGCGCTCTCAGCAACCGACATCATAGCAGTCGGATATGATAATAACCCTGTCAATCCCGATGTGACCAACCAGACACTGGTGGAGCAGTGGAACGGCACAGCCTGGAACATTGTTAAGAGCCCCAGCCCAGGAACCGACGTGAATTACCTGGCTGGCGCCACCGGAAGAGCAAAGACCGGGCAAGCGTGGGTAGTTGGCTATGCGGAAGGTGGGAACGACAACGGGCCGCAGACGCTGATCGAGCAATGGAGCGGCACCAGTTGGACGGTGATGAACAGCCCGAATCCAGGCTCCATCGACAACTGGCTCGAAAGCGTTTCAGCGGCATCGACGAACAATATCTGGGCGGTGGGCTACGATACCAGCTATGGCGTCGAGCCAACGTTGATCGAGCATTGGAATGGCACAACCTGGAAGGCAGTGAGCAGTCCATCACCGGGCGTGATCAATAAGCTCTCCGCTGTTGCCGCCGTTTCAGGAACCGCCGCCGCTTTTGCAGTTGGAACAGACTGGAACAATCAGGGCAATGCTCAGCCGCTGATCGAGGTTCACTGCTAACCTGCTCGTCGGAACATGGCAGGCTGGGCGGGATGGCTTCAGCTAGTTCGCTCTGCACGAAGTGACTCGGGAGAGTGGTGAATGATGAAGATGAGATAAGAAAGGAAGTAGACCATTACGCTGGTTTCTACTTCACGAATTGCCTCATCTTCATCACTGCGCAGCCACATCAGTATTTCACCTTCCCAACAGGACACGTTGCGCAAACTGAAGCTTTACAATGGCTGCAACAAGGAGTATCATAGGCGCATACCCACATAATTGTAGCGCTGGTGGAGAGCAGCGCGGTGATTCGCCGGAGAACGCGATGTGCGCCCGGCTAGAAGGGGCAGGCGATGGAGATAACACGCTGGCGAGCCAGCGGTCCCTATTTACTCAGACTGGTCTCTAAAACAAGCTTGCTGGAAGAGACACGCCTGTTCCTTCAAACGTATGCCCGGTTGGGCAATCTTGAAGCAACCCGGAAAGAACTGGTTGATGGAGGGCTACCGCAGCGATCGAGAGCCACCAGGCAAACGATTGTTGAGATCGTGCGCTTGCGCCTTGTGCGCTGGAATCCGCCGGCATGGGTTCTTGCGGATCTCGTCGCCTTTGCACAAGATGGGCATCAGACTGACTTGCAAGCTGCTCTGCTCCTCCATACTGCACGGCAAGACAACCTGCTCTATGACATCATTCAACACGTTGTTGTCCCTCGTTGGAGGGATGGAGAACGCGGGCTTATCCGTGCCGATATCCAGCGTTTTCTCGATGGAGTGCAGACCGAACATCCCGAAGTGATGGGCTGGAGTCATGCCACGCGAGAAAAGTTATCCGGTAACGTCCTGTCTACCTTGCACGATTTTGGCCTACTTCAGGGAAAGGCGATAAGAGAGATCGTCGAGCCATTCGTCCCCCAGGCCGTCGTCCAGCATTTGATACGCTTGCTTAGTGACGAAGGAATCGCAGAGGCAGATCTGGCTCTGCACCCTGATTGGCGCCTCTGGCTCTGGGATGCTGCACGCGCCCAGAATGCTCTCGATCATCCCTTGCGACAGGAGCATACGGTATGAGCGATGAACTCCAGCAGCGGCTCGACGTCCTTCTGCATCGATTGCGCACCGCGTATGATGGTATTGGGCATAGCAGCGGGCGCCCCTACGTCTACTTCGTCTATCCGCCAGAGCAAGAGCGAGCGATGCAACGTCTGGTCGATGAACAATTACGGAGCGATACGAACCTTACCTTTCACCATCTTGATCTTTTACCACTCACCATTCAAAGCCTTGCTGGACAGGAGGAGCGTCGCCAACAACTGCTCAATGATCCGCTCAAGACGAGCAGTGTGACGGAAGCTATCATGCGGCTCTGGGCGCGTGCCGTCAGCCGAACTATCATCAGTAGCCTGGAAGCTTCCCAACCAGAAGGAAGACATCCTGTCGTGGTGCTGCGGGGACTCAGTGCGCTCCACCCATTGGGGAACCCGACCACCCTCATGGAGTTTCTGGCTGAACATGAACCACGCCATCCTGGCACGAACACGATTGTCCCGATTGTCCTCCTGATTCCGGGTACTCGTCCACCGCAAACCAGCCGCCGCTATCTCTTTTTGGGACAGGAACACCTGCGTCTCGATTTTTACCGGGGAGAGGAAATGTGATGCTGATCAAAGACATCTTTGCCACGACCATCCAGGAACGGATCGAACCTGTCGTCAAAGTCGCTGACCGTAATCCTGCCATCCTGCTCAATGAATTACAGAACCTGGTTGTTACTCCACAGTGGGAAACCTATCTTCATCGTCTGCTTGAAGCATATGCCGATGCCTTTGATCGTGATGATGAACAAGGCATTGGCATCTGGATCAGCGGCTTTTTCGGCTCAGGAAAGTCGTTGCTGATGAAAATGCTAGGCATCCTCCTGGAAGGTGGCGAGCTTTTGGGGCAATCGGTCCACCAGCTCTTTCTCAGTCGCCTCCCGAGTCACAGCCGAGAGGGATCCGACCTGGAGCGTTTCCTGGCGATCTGTCAGCGGAAGCTTTCTACCTCAGTCATTGGCGGAAATCTCCATGCGCAACTGTCGAGCAGCAATGATTCGCTGGCCCTCGTCGTTTTCAAACTGTTTGCCAGACAGCATGGATATACCCACAACTGGCCGCTCGCCTGGGCAGTCGAATATCAACTGGACGTGAGAGCGTTGAGCGACGAATTTCATCGCGTCGCAAGTGAGCTGAGTGGACAGGACTGGAACGAAGTTGCCAATGATCCCGATTTCTATACCGATGTCCTCTATCAAGCTGCTGCTACGGTGCTGCCGGAACATTTTCATGAAGCGGGCTCCGTTGAACGAGCGGTCATGGCTGCTGTGCAGAGCGGGATCACCCCGGAAATGCTCATTGATCGGCTGCGGCGCTGGTGTAGCGCTCAAGACAGCGGAGGCCGCCGACACAAGTTGCTGCTGCAACTGGATGAACTGGGGCAATGGATTGCCAGTGGCAATGCCAATGAACGTATTATGCAGGTACAGGCGTTGGTCGAAACTGCTGCCCAGGAGGGTGAAGGGCGTCTCTGGGTCGCGGTCACGGCGCACGGTGATGTCCAGGCGCTCCAACAGAATGTCCAACAGGAGCAGTATGCGAAGATTAGCCAGCGTTTTGATCTCCAGTGCAAACTCAGCAATGAGGATATCAGCCAGGTGGTTGAGGAGCGTCTCTTACGCAAGACACAAGCGGCACGGATCGACTTGAATCAACGCTTTGCCCAACGCAGCGGCGACATTACGGACCTGGGAACCGTACAGCAGACCCAGCGCATCTTCTCTTCTCCAGATGCCGAAAGCTTTCCGCTCTTCTACCCTTACCTTCCCTGGACGGTCACGGCTATCCCCCATGTCGTGAAAGGGATTGCTCAGGCAACCGGGCGTGATGAGGCGCTTACCGGTTCAAATCGGACCATGATCGGCGTCGTTCAAGGTGGAATCATCGATACACCAGGGCTTCTCACCAGTTCTGTGGGGCGCATCCTCTGCCTCGCCGATCTCTACGATCAGCTTGCCAGTGATGCCCCGATTGAGACCAGGACGGATCTCAATCAGGTGATGACATCGGTACCCGAAGCTACACCTTTTACCACGCAGGTCGCTCGCGCTCTATACTTACTTGGGCAGGTGACCTATATCCCATGTACCCTGGAGAATGTCACCCGTGCGCTGGTGAACTCGCTTGATAGCAGCCTGGCCTCACTACGCTCTCAGATCAAGGATGAGCTAGAACGACTCGTCACGGCAGGGTATGCCAAGCAGATTGGAGAGGTGTACGTTTTCCTCAATACGCAGCAGCGCAGCTTCCAGGACAAGGTGCGCTCACGGCAGGAAGAGGTATCAAATCAGACCTACGAGTTAAGCCAGAAGCTCCGAGAATATGAGGGGGAGGATGCCCTTCGCTTTGACCAGGTGCCTCTTTCTGGTCGCGAAATACGCCTGCGTCTCGAGCTTGATGGGCGCGTCATGCGTAATCCTTCCATGCCCGTCACCGTCCACATCTCTAGCCCGTTTCAGCGCGTCCTTGATCCCGCGATTGCCGATGAAACCGCCATGAAACAGCGCTCGCTGCAAGACCCGGATAGCGTATTCTTTTGTATGGCTGAAACGAAGGGGCTGAGACGAGTCCTGGCCCTGACGGCGGCAACCGAGGAGATTGCGAGCCAGGTTCGGACCAGCCAAACGAACACTGCTGAAGTGGAGGTGGCGCAACAGGCCCGGCAGGTTGATTTGCCGAGCTATAAGAATGAAGTACGCTACCTACTGACGCAAGCGGTGCGCGGCGGTACCATCTTCTTCCGTGGCTCAAACTACCAGTTAATTGATGGTGAGAGCGCCAGTGATGCTGTGCGTAACACCCTCAGCCAGATACTACCCAGCATCTATCCACGCTTCTCTGAAATGACCTACCGGATCACCAACGAGGAGACAGCGGTGAAAGCAGCACTCAATGGCAATACCACCAATACCGACTTGCGCAACCTGGGCGTGTATAAAAGTGATGGGACGCTGAACGAAAGTCATCCTCTTCTCAGCACGCTTCGAGGCAGCCTACCCCAGGTGAGCGATGATCAGGGCGCGATTCCTGCCGATCAGGTGCGCAGCAGATTTGAACGGCCTCCCTTTGGCTGGGATGGCAACTGCATCAAAGTTGGCCTGGCGCTCTTGCTCCGCGCTTCGGCTTGCCGGCTGATCGTCAATGGACGATCCATCACCGATCCCAATGCACCAGAGGCATTGCAATATCTCACCAAAGAACAGAGTTTTAAAACGCTGCGTGTGCAAGGTATTCGTACCGAGCTGGAATTGCCGCAGCTCCAGGCTATTCGAGGCTATATGGAGACGATTTTCGGCGTCAAGCCCTCCCTGGTGGCCGCAATTCTCAACACTGTGCTGGGAGAGCAACTGACCGATGTAGCCAGACAGGCAGAGCAGATCAAGAACTGGGCATCGACGGCGCGTTGCCCGCTGCCGCTCGCGTTCGAATCAGGGAGCAGCCTGGTCAGCGAATTACTGAACAGCGCAACCCTATCGGTGCGCCTGACGCAGTTTCAAGAGCAGTGGGAGACGCTGCTGCACTATACGCAACTGCTGCAAGATCTGACTGTGTTCCGACGTGAGCATGGAGCGGAATATCTGACAGTACGAGACTTCTTCAACAGAATGGTGAATGCCGATGCGAATCTCCCTGAACTGCGCCGTTTCATCGCTGATTGGCGTGCGGTCACCAGCGAACGCAGCATCACCGATCCAGCCCGCTGGAATGAACTGATGCAAGCGTATCATGCAGCGCAGCAGGCGGTTACGAACCAGATAGCAGCCTGGAAACAAGAGGCGCGTAAAGACTTTACCAACATGCAGGCAGCATTGAGAGACCGCCTGCGAGCGGCAGGTGCGCCTGACGATCAGGTTGATGCCGAGGTGAGAGCGCTTGAAGCCGAACTGCAAGGCGTTCGAGAGCGCCTGGAACAACCTGACCCAGACTTCGGCGAAGCTCGCAACCTGGGCATAGTGGTTGGCGCAGCCAAACTGGACGTGCAAAAGAAGGTGCAGGAGATGCGCCAGCGTTATCAGTCTGAGACACCTCAGCTTCCGCAGGAGATTCACTTGCGTTGGCAAGAAGTGCTTGGCCTCGCTCGTATTAGTTCGCAGGACGATCTGGAGCAGGTGCTGAACAAGTTACGGATATCCGTTGCAGGCGAATTGGGGCAGCAAAAGATCGTGATTATTGAGTAAGCAGCGGGAAGGAATTTCCAGGAAAGAAAAGCGAGAAAGACACGACCATGCTCAAACGGTATAAAGATCTCATGCGCACGCTGGTGAGCGAACTGCGCCATATCCTTGTTGGTACGACTGCCCCGGATGGGACCATTCTACGAGGCGATCTTGACCGCGAATTAGAGCGATTGGGGATTGCTCAAGATGGCACGACGGCCCCTTTCGACGTGCTTGCCAATCCAACTCCCAGTGAGCGACAGGCGTACCGGGTTGCTGTTACCCAACTTGAAGCCTGCGATAAAACACAACGCGCCAGTACCCGCATGGAGATCGTAGAACGGGCTGCCTATTCCTGGATCAACCGCTTGCTTGCGCTCCGGGCTATGGAAACACGCGGATTGATCGAGGAAACGCTGCGCAATAACCCCGAATATAATGGCATTCCCGAAGCCCTCTTCATCCTGCGGCAAACCGATCCTGGTCGAGCGTCAGGTGCGGATGGTGGTCGCTGGGCCGTACTTGAGGATGCCTGCACGGCTCAGGCTACCGCGCTTCCCGGCCTCTTCGCCCTGAATGATCCCGCAACGGCACTGCGCCCCAGCGCGCCTGCCTCGATACGAAGTATGACGCTGGTTGGAGGTACGCTAGCAGGCTTTACCCTTGCAGAGTCGGATGCTGCTTTCGCCGACCCTGATGCTATCGGCTGGGCCTACCAGTTTTACCAGGAAGAAGCAAAGGCAGAGATCTACGCCAAACTGAGCAGGGGAGGGAAAGTCGCTACACGTTCAGAGATCGCTGCCGCGACCCAGCTTTTTACCGAACCCTACATGGTCAAGTGGCTGCTCCAGAACAGCCTCGGACGCAGCTACCACGAAATCTACCCGGATAGCTCTCTGCCTGCTGCCTGGGAATACTATGTCAAACCAGACCAGCTTGATATGTCAACAACCTTCAACCTTGCCAGCCTGACTGTGCTTGATCCTTGCATGGGCAGCGGCCACTTCTTGCGTGAAGCATTCGATACGCTCGTTGCCATGTACCGCGAGCAGTTCCATACTCTTTCTGCTACTGAAATTGCTGATCGCATCTTGAGCCATCACCTGTACGGTATCGACATCGACCCGCGTGCCGCTCAGCTTTCTGTGCTGACGCTCTACTTGCGTGCATGGGAACTGGTGCGTGACGAGCGGCGCAAAGAACGTAAGCCCGGCCTCGGCACTTATACACCGCCTGCCATGAATCTGGCAACGACCCCTACCAGTCTCACTCAGGGAGCGTTGCAGCGTCACCTACGTCGTCACCCTCAAGATATGCCGCTGAAACCACTGCTCGAAAGCATCTTCGCCGGACTTGAGCAATCCGATATTCTTGGCAGCCTGCTGCGCCCGAAAGAATACCTCGATCATGCCATTGCCGAGCTACAACGGCCGCATACCATCCACATCGACTTTGACCCGGCGGAAGCAGAACTCCGCGGCACCATTACGGAAATGGCGAATCGCGATCCTGTCGGACTGAGACAAATGTTATTGGAGAGGATAGCAGATACCTTCAAGGCCGAGGCAGGCAACACCGACGATGTGAGCGCAGCTCTCTTTGGACGTGAAGCCGAACAAGGCGTGCGCTTGTTGCAACTACTTGACCGCCGATATGCTGTGATAGTGACGAATCCACCATACATGGGTAGTAGACAAATGAATCCATTACTTAGAGAATTCATCGAGAAGTACTATCCGTCGGGCAAACGTGACCTTTATGCGACTTTTATTTTGCGTTGCCTGGAGCTATGTCGGCCTAATGGTCGTGTAGCAATGGTAACAATGCAAGGTTGGATGTTCCAACGTAGTTTTGCAGATTTGCGGGCAGTACCCAAAGAGAAACTGATAGAAGATCGCAAAAAGAGCAAGTTCAAAGGACTTTTACGTGAGACAAGCATTGAGGCAATTGCCCACCTTGGGGCGAATGCATTTGAGGAGATTACTGGCGAAGTCGTGCAAAATGTGATGTTCACACTCGAAAATCGCCTGCCAGATAACAATCATCGAATAGTTGCATTTCGTTTAGTAGGATTAAAGAGTGCAAAGGACAAAAGTGCTTCTCTCCTAACAAGAAGTCATTCTGAAACAAGTAAATCTATTACGAGTCCGGGACAAAAGGATTTCCTGGCGCTCCCTGAGTCACCTATAGTCTATTACCTCAGTGAAGAATTACTAGCATGTCTTACTCAGGGTAAGCGACTACAAGATGTGGCAGATGTTCGGCAAGGCCTAGCTACAGCGGATAATGCCCGTTTTACTCGTTGTTTTTGGGAAGATAACGATATAAAACGCTGGTTTCCTTATGCAAAGGGAGGGGGTTATTGTAAATGGACCGGGTTAGAATGGCTTAAAGTCGATTGGCAACTAGATGGTGCGAGAATTCGCTCGTTCGGAAAAGGTAGGTTTCAAGGAACAGAGTTTTACTTCAAAAATGGATTAACATATTCACCAATATCTGGAGGAGCATTAGGACTGCGTAGGCTGAAGCATTCAGTTTTTGATGTTAAGGGATCATCATTGTTCCTTAAGGATGAAAAGCAGAATTTACTGGAAATTGCGGCATGCTTAAATAGTCATGTGTGCTCCTACTTTACACGAGCTATTTCCCAAAGTTTAGAGTTGCATGTGGGATATTTATCTCAAGTACCAATACCTAATGATTTAGCCCTGTTTCGTGATTTGGGACGCTTTACAGAACTACTTAAATTGTCCTTAATCTCTGCTGATCAGACAGAGTATGCTTTCCAAAGTATTCTGAAAGAGCCTGAAATGCAACTTATTTCCGCCTTTTTATACACACTTGAGGGTTTTATTGAAAGAGAGGTATGTGAGGTCTACAAACTTTCCTCTGTTGCTGTAGAAACCATCATTAATGATACAGGTACTCCAGCAGGCTGGTATCCTCTCATTGCCGGCTGTGATACTCTTCCCATTCTTCCTGCTAATCTTGATCTGCCGCCACTGCCACAGGAGCTATTTGATTATCTCGAAACACATGAACGTATCCAACCAGATGAGAAAGAGTTAGCCCGTCTCAAAGCCAATCTGCGAATGCTTTATGAAGCAGGACTAGGAGCAAAAAATGTTAAACAAGAGGAAACGGACGAGACGACAGAAGATGACGAAGGTGAGGAAGAGATTGCATTAGGAGCACATATCCCTATCCCCACCGAAACCTTCCTCGAAGAACTCAGCGTCAAGATGCAGCTTCATCCAATCACTGTTTATTGGCTACTGGAAGAACTACGAGCCGAAGGTGTGCTCTGTAAGCCAGAAGAACGGCGATTGCTGGAGGATCGTTTGAGTGTGCTGGTTTTGCGCCTGTTGGGGCATCGTTGGCCGAAACAAATAGAGGCTGATGAGCCGGTTCCAGATTGGGCCGATCAGGACGGTATTATTTCACTGATTCCAGGAACAGGCGAGGCGACGCTGGCAGAGCAGCTACGCATGCGGTTGCGAGCCGAAGATGGCGAGTTAGGCGCGCAACAGACGGAGGCGCTATTGGCGGAACTCATGAATATGAGCCTGGAGGAGTGGTTGAGGAAGCGATTCTTCTCGCGCCATGTCTCGCAGTTCAAGTACCGGCCCATCGCCTGGCATCTTGTGAGTACGCCGCTCAATCAGGGTAAGAGGAAACGCGGTGGTGCGCAGCGCGGCCCGGCTTTTGAGTGTTTCCTGTATTACCATGCCTGCACAGGGGATGCGCTGGCACGCATTCGCACACAATATGTTGAGCCGCTAATGCGTGTCGAGCGCCAGAGGGCGGAAGATAGCTCTCTCTTTGCGGATGAAACAGCAACTGTGCTGGCGCAAGATCGCATTCGAGAGCTGGAAGCCTTTGTGGAGAAACTTCGTCTCGTTGAGGAACAAGGGTTTGCCTGCCCCGAACTGGACAAGATCATCGCAGATGAACCGTTGGACCGCTGGAGCGGCGATGGCTACTTACCTGCGGTCAGCAGAGATGAACTGCTGCACAATGAGCAGGCATGGCGCGTAGATATCAATGACGGCGTGCGTGTCAATATCGCGCCGCTCCAGCTTGCCGGTGTCCTCGCTAGCGATGTCCTCAAAGCAGCCGATGCAAAGAAGTCGATTGCCGACCGCGCTCGCTGGCGTGCTGATGAGCGCCGCTGGGTGCGAGACGGCAAGCTTCCCCGCTGCGGCTGGATGGATGAGCAGGTGCCGGAAAGTCCACGCTGGACGGAACGCGAGCCAGAGCGAGTGGCCGAGCAGATCAAGCTTGAGCAGAAACGCCAGGCGCTAGAGCACAAACACGCAGAAGAGGTCGAGCTATGACGACGCTGCTACAACATATTTCTCGGCTCGTCCACAGTACCCTTAACCGGTATCCTGGTTCCTGGATGGTCTGGTGTGACCCTCGTAGTGATTGGGGGCCGTTGTTGCAGCGTGTGGCAGAACAAGATGGGGCGCAAGGCTTTCCCCTGATCTCGATAACGGAGCAAACGGCAGGTGAACCTAGCAGCCCAATCAGCCGACGGGCATTGCAGGAACGCATTGACGCCGGAGAGTCCTTTGTGCTGCATGTTCCTGCCCCGCCTGACAAACTTGGCTGGCTCTGGGCGCAGGCATTGCTGGCGGAATGTATCTATGGGCGCTTGCTGCGTGAGCAGTTACTGGAATGGGGATGGCGTCCGCAAAGTATCAGGACAGGTGACAACGAGGTTGCCGCCCTGGCTCGTCAATATCTGCGAGAAGATCCGGCGGAATGGGGCGGGGGTGGCTTGCAGCCCAATCCCAATCTGCTGTTAGATGTGCTTGCTGGTGGATCATCAATTGATCCCGATGATCGCATGGTGCTTGACCTGACGATTGAACAGGCAGGATTACCAAAACTGGATGAGCAGAATATAGCGCGCTGGCGTACCTCTGCATTAGTCTGGTTGCTGGTTACGCAAGCGTATGAGGTAGCGCCAGAGGTTGTAGGCGAGGAACATGATTACGTGATTGCAGCAGACAGCGGGCCTTTGCACACGACCTGCTCAATCGTTGGCTGGACAGCCGCAGCCTGAGCAAAGGCCTGCATGAAGCCATTCTTGAGGCTGATCACATTGCCGGGCTGGGCCATGCAGCGGAAGAGGCAACGATCAAGCATGAACCTTTTCTCTCCTATGCGGCAGAACGCACTCTCTTTGCTCGTACCTGTTCCAGTCTGGCACAACAGGACGGCAGAGCATTACTGGAAACGCTGGCTTCCCACCAGGAAGACCTGCAACGGCATGCAAAGAGGTTCTGGGGCGATGAGAGCGATCAAGCACACCCTCATGCGCTGGCGTGGGGAGAGCTGGCTCGTCTCGCCAGCGCCGTACAGATGTTGCTTGATGCGTCTCCACTTCAAGACTGGGCAAATCCCGGCGCAGCCATCGCCTGGTATACGCAAAAAGGCTGGCGTGTCGATAAAGCGGGCGAGGAACTCTTACGCAATCTGAGCAAGCCAACACCGGAGTTGCTGGCCTTGATTGCGCCGCTTCGTGCAGCGTACCGGGCGCGCTGGGAAGATTGTATGATGCGATGGTCGGAACTATGGGCAGCCGCCCGGTGTCCCGTGCCTGCGCTGTCTACAGCGGGAGAATGGATAGCCGGACTGCTGAAAGCGTCAGGACGGGCGACGGCGATTATTGTCGCGGATGCATTACGCTATGACCTGGGTGCGACGCTGGCTGAACAACTCAATAAGAGAGAAGGGACTGAGCGGGCAACGGTTCAAGCCGCTCGCACGGCGCTCCCAACCATCACCGCTCTGGGTATGGGCATGGTCTTGCCGCTCCCTGAAAAGGATCTACAAGCAGATATCATCGATGGCAAATGGCAACTTCATCAGGCCGGACACACGGCCAACCTCAGTATTGCGGAACAACGCCGCGAGTGGCTCAAAACACAGGGAAAAGTGGCTGCTGATGCACTTTTGTCTATGGCTGAAGTACAGAATGGCGCGATCCCGGAGCCGCAGGCGAAACGCAGCCGCCTCGTGATCTTCGACGATCTCATCGATAAGTTGGGGCATGACGAAGAGTTGGAGGCAATGGGAAGCGAACAGGTTCTGAAACGCTACCTTACCGCGATTGAACACCTGCGCGATAAGGGCTGGCTGCGCGTGCTGGTCGTGACTGATCATGGCTTTATCCACTGGCCTGGCAGTCATGAACGCTATGTCTCCCCACCTGTCCCCGACCCTGCCTATAGTTCGCGCCGTGCGCTGGCCTATCCCGAAAGCGCCATGTTCAGCGGGCCACAGGGTCTGGCTCCAGGCGGGAAATGGCGCATTGCGGTTCCCAGCGGAGCTGCCTGCTTTCGTACCTATGGGGGCCTGGGCTACTTTCATGGGGGAGCATCGCTCCAAGAATGGATTATTCCTTGCCTCACCATCGAATGGCCGCAGCAGGCGAAACCACTCAAGGTCGTCATTCAACGTATCGAGCAAATACTCAGCAACCGTCCAAAGATCATCCTGGCGGTTGTGCGTGAGGGGATGTTCATTGAAGACGCTATTCCACGCCAGGTGGAGGTGCGGCTACGCGATGCGCGAAAGAAAACGATTCTGTTCCGTTCGGCTCCAAAGACCATCACGCCGGATCAGGAAGAGGTGCCGGTAGTATTACAGCCCGTTGAGGATGCGCAAGCAGAGCGAGGGACCGCGCTCACCATTGAAGTGCGGGACCTGCACACCGATGAAATCATTGCGAGGAACACTACCACATTGATGGTTCCATTAGAGAATTGGTAAGAGGTGATACAATGGCGAGGATGATACGATCAGGAGAGACAGCCCTATGACCATAACCAGAGCGCCTTTCATTCCCGATGAACTTGACCACCTGCTCTTTGCCACCTTTCCCGGCCTGGTGATTCGCAAGGATCTGGCGCAGGAGATTCGGGGAACCAGTAAAGCGCCATCCTATGTGATCGAGTTTATGCTCGGAAAGTATTGTGCCAACCTGTTTGATGACGCGGAGGTGCGTGAAGGATTGCGATTCGTCCAGGAAGAGGTGGCGAAGTACATTCCTCGCGGCGATGAAACCGAGAAGATTAAAGCCGATATTCGGGAACACTCGCCCCATCGCCTCATTGATATGGTGAAGGTCGAACTCGATCAGAGCCTGAAAGAAGGTGTCTACTGGGCGCACCTGATGACGGCAAATATTCACCATGTCAACATCTCGGCGCCGATGATTGCCAAATACGAGCGTTTGCTGCTGGCCGGCGTATGGAGCAGGCTTGTCCTCCACTACGATGATGATATCCGCTATCGCGGCAAAACCTATCCATTTGTGATTTCACGTTTAGACCCTATCCAGGTGAGCCATGTCAACCTGGAAGAATATTGCGCCGGGCGCGAACAGTTTACTCGCGATCAGTGGATTGATGCCCTCATTCGCACGATGGGCTATGAGCCAATCCATCCCAAGATTACCCGGCGCATCAAGCTCCTCTATCTTGTACGCATGATTCCCCTGGTCGAAAGCAATTATCATCTGATCGAATTAGGCCCGCGCCAGACGGGAAAATCTTTCTGCTTTACCGAGTTCAGTCCCTATGGGACGCTCCTTGCCGGTGGTGCGGTGACCATTCCGAAGCTCTTTGTGAGCAATGTGAATCCACCCCAACCGGGATTGATCAAGCAGCGAGACGCGGTGGGCTTTGACGAAATCGCGGGCAGCAGCTTCAATGCCGATGACGATAAGAACCTGTACAAAAACTACATGGAAAGCGGGCAGATTAACCGGGGGACGGTCACGGTGGTAGGTGATGCAGGCTTTGTCTTCAACGGCAATATCGAGTTTGACCCGCGCACAGGGATGCTCGCCGAGCATCTC
>Ga0207416_1003405_pt1 | contig 15252 bp, 14 predicted proteins | sample PaiPotPPM11metaG_FD_184107 | JGI IMG/M metagenome (GOLD analysis project Ga0207416, IMG submission 184107) | Iron sulfur acid spring bacterial and archeal communities from Banff, Canada, to study Microbial Dark Matter (Phase II) - Paint Pots PPM... ...
GAACTATTCCAGCAGGTCAAGGTGCCGGCTCCCGGTCAGCAGCCGCACCACTCAGGCAACAAGATTGTGCGAACCTCCTGCGTGGAAATCCGCGTTAGCAACCACGGCCAGCTCTGCCCAGCCGGGCGCCGGCCCGGGGGCAGAGCGCCGGCAACATCTCACCTACCTGCGTGAAGTCGCGACCTCCGAGCAGCCTGCCGTCGGTGGCACCAAGGGGTTGACCAGTCCGAAGCTCCCCTTATATGGTCGCCTCAGTAACCTATTTAACCCCGGACCGTAACGGTCGCAGGACAGTCGCCGGAGCGGACCCTACGGGCGGCAGGTGAACGAACGCGTGAGCTCGCCAGCGACGCAGAGCCAGGCCGGGACGGTCGCGCAGACCGCGCGTGACGCCGTGCGGGTGGACCGGGACGGCCCGCTGTGCTGGCTCACGCTGGATCGGCCGGACAAGGGCAACGCCCTCAACCCGCGCCTACTCGACGAGATCGACGCCGTCCTGGCCCAGGTCGCGGCCGACCGTTCACTCCGGGTGCTGATCGTCCGGGGCAGCGGCCGCGGCTTCTGCGCCGGGCACGAGCTCGGCCGTGACCGCGGCGCCGACGACGTCATGTCGGTCCTGGCCCGGATGAAGCGCACGTTCGGCACCTTCGAGCGGATCTGGGCGCTGCCCCAGCCCGTCATCGCGAGCGTGCACGGGTATTGCATCGGCGCGGCCACCCAGCTCGCCGAGTCCTGCGACCTGATCGCGGTCAGCGCCGACGTGCAGATCGGCCTGCCGAAGCTGCCGATGGGGGCGGGCCTGACACCACCCATGCTGGCGTTGTCGGTCGGCATCAGGCGCGCCCGTCAGCTCGCCTACGAGATCGGCTCCGCGATCGACGGGCCAACGGCCGTCGCGTGGGGCTGGGCCAACCTGTGCGCCCCGGCTGATCAGCTCGACCGGGAGGTCACCGCGCTGGCCCAGAGGATCGCGCGGTCGCCGCTGGCGGTACTCGCCGGACAGAAGGCATCGCTCAACCGGGTGGCCGAGCTCCAGGGCTACTGGCAGGCGGCCCTCTCGGGCATAGAGACCGACGCCATGCATCATTTCGCCCGGACCGGGGAGCCAACCGGTCAGGCGATCCGTGAGCTCGGGGTCAGGGGCGCGCTGGAGCTATTCGAGCGCGGCAGCCTGAGCGGCGACCGGTGATGACGGCGCGGCCGGCCGGGCCGGCCCCGGTCCCGGGCCCGGCGGCCGGCCTGGGACCGGGCGCCGCGCACGAGCCGGTACTGGCGGTGGATGGGCTGAGCCTCACGCTCGGCCAGGCCACGCTGCTCAGCGACATCAGCCTCAGCATCGGGCGCGGCGAGATGGTCGGCCTGGTCGGCGAGAGCGGGAGCGGGAAGACGCTCACCGGGCTCAGCGTCCTGGGCCTGGTGCCGGCCGGATCGAAGCTGGCCGGCAGCATCCGGGTGGCCGGCATCGACATGACGACCGCACCGCACGCCGTGCTGCGCCAGATGCGCGGGCGCCAGGTCAGCATGATCTTCCAGGAACCCCGGTCGTCGCTGAACCCTGCCCTGCCGGTCGGCCGCCAGATCACCGACGTGCTGCGGGCCCACCTGGAGGTCAAGCGCCGCGAGGCCGCCGCCGCCGCGCTGTCGCTGCTCGGCCAGGTCGGACTGCCGAGCCCCCGGACCTGTTTCGCGGCCTATCCGCACGAGCTGTCCGGCGGCATGTGCCAGCGGGTGATGATCGCGATGGCGCTCGCGTGCGGACCGGGCCTGCTGATCGCCGACGAGCCGACGACCTCCCTGGACGTGACCGTCCAGGCCCAGATCATCGCTTTGCTGCGGTCGATCGCGGACGACCGTGGCCTGGCCGTGCTGCTGATCACGCACAACCTGCCGGTCGTCACCCAGGTCTGCGACCGGGTCGTCACGATGTACTGCGGGCAGGTCGTCAACGCCGACAGCACCGCCGGAGTCCTCGGCGCGCCGACGCACCCGTACACCTGGGCGCTGCTGGAGGCGGGCCGGGTCCAGGTCGGCGCGACCGGCGCTGAGGCCACGCCAGTCGAGCTGACCGGGCAGCCGGCCAGCCCGGCCCGGCCGCCGCGCGGCTGCCGATTCCACCCGCGCTGCCCCTTCGCCGAGCCCAGGTGCAGCGCCGCGGTGCCTGAGCTGGCGGTCCTCGGCGACGGCCGGCAGACCCGCTGCGTCCGGCACGGCGAACTGCTGCTCGGGGCGGGCCAGCGATGAGCGCCGGCCCGATTGCCGCGCCCGGTCAGCCCGCCCTGCGGGTCAGCAGCCTGCGGGTCAGCTACGACAGCCGCAGGCGGGCGCTGACCGCGGTCGACGATCTCAGCCTCGATGTAGCCGCGGGCGAGACCGTCGCGGTCATCGGCGAGTCCGGCTCCGGCAAGTCGACGCTGCTGCGGGCCATCGCAGGACTGACGCCGGCGGCCGCCGGCCGGGTCGAGATCACGCCGGGGCCGCCGGGCGTCCCGGCCGTCCAGGTCGTCTTCCAGGATCCCGATCTCGCGCTCGACCCGCGCCAGCCAGTCTGGAAGAGCATCGCTGAGCCACTGCTGCCGCGGAAGCTGCGCATCCCGGAACGGCTACGAAGCGCGGCCGTCGACCTGCTGCACGAGGTCGGTCTCGACGCCGAGATAGCCGACCGGCGCCCGCATCAGCTCTCCGGCGGCCAGCGCCAGCGGGTGACGATCGCCCGCGCGGTCGCCGCCCGGGCGTCGCTGATCCTGTTCGACGAGCCGGTCTCCGCGCAGGACGTGTCGCTGCAGGCCAGCCTGCTCCGGCTGCTGGCGGCGCTGCAGCGTCAGCACGGCCTGACCTACGTGATCGTGTCGCATGACATCGCCGCCGTGGCCCGGATGGCCCACCGGGTCGGCGTCATGTACGCGGCCAGGCTCGTCGAGATCGGGCCGGCCGGCCAGATCCTCACCCAGCCGCGCCACCCCTACACCCGGGCCCTGATCGACGCGGTGCCGCAGATTACCGAGCAGCCCGCGGCCCGGCGCGAGCCCGCCATCGGCGGAGAGCCGCCCGATCTCAGGAACCCGCCGAGCGGCTGCCGGTTCCGCACCAGGTGCCCGTTTGCGATCGAGCGCTGCGCGGCCGCGGTCCCGGCGCTGGACGACACCCGCGAGTCCAGCGGTCACCGCGTCGCCTGCCATCGCTGGCAGGAGATCGCTGCCTTCCCGCAACAGACAGGAGCCAACGATGACTACTGAGCTACGCAGACAGCGCCGTGCCGCTGCCCTCGCCGCGCTGCCCCTGGCCCTGGTGCTGGCCGCGTGCGGCTCATCGGGCAGCGGCGGCAGTTCCGGCAGCGACGCGACGCTCACAGCTGCGACGCCGCAGGGACCGAACTCATTCGATCCGTGTGCCAACAGCGGCGGCGCCTCCATTCCGTTCCTCGATCTGCTGTACTCGCCACTGATCTACGCCGTCCCGTCCACCAACCAGCTTGAGCCCGGCCTGGCGTCGTCCTGGAGCTTTACTGGCTCGGACAGGCTCACGTTCGTCCTGCACCTCAAGCCCGGCTACAAGTTCCAGGACGGCACGCCGGTCACGGCCCAGGCGGCGCTCCAGAGCATCAACTACTGCCTGGCCGAGAAGGTGCAGACGCTGCCGACGGTCAAGAACATCACCGTCGCCGGCCCGGACACGCTCGAATTCCACCTGACCAGCCAGACCTCGTCGCTGCCAGCCGAGCTCTCGCAGCAGCTCGGGATGCTGATCTCGCCGGCCGCGATCAAGAAGTACGGCGTCAAGGGCCTCGGCGCCCACCCGGTCGGCGCCGGACCGTTCACGCTGGCCAGCTACGTGCCGAACAGCTCGGTCGACTTCACCCGCTGGACCAGCTATAAGGTGGCGGGCGAGCCGGCGCCGAAGGTCGGCAAGGTCAACGTCCAGATCATCACCGACCAGACCTCGCTGGCCAGCGCGCTCACCAGCGGCACCGTCGACTACGCCTTCGCCGCCGACCCCTCGGTAGTGCCGTCGCTGAAGGGCGACTCCAGCCTGCACGTGCACATCAATACCGGAGCGCTGGCCGTCACGGCGATGTTCATCAACCTGAACGTCGCCCCGATGAACAACCCCAAGGTGCGGCTCGCCCTGGAGTACGCGCTGGACCGCACGGCACTGTCCAAGGCAGCCTCGGACAACGTGGTCAGCGCGCCGGCCTACTCGGTCTACCCGCCCGGCAGCCCGTACTACGACTCCGCTGCCGCGAACGCCTGGCCCTACGACCCGGCGAAGGCCAGGCAGCTCCTGGCGCAGGCCGGCTACCCGCACGGCATCACGATTAACGGCGCGCTGTCGATCGCCGCGCCGCCATTCGAGCAGGACGCCGTCATTGCGGCCGCGCAGTGGAAGCAGGCGGGCATCACCGTCAACTTCAGTCAGGACCAGCCCACCCAGGCGCTGCAGCAGTTCGCGCTGCCCAAGGGCGGCCCGATGTTCAGCGTCGGCTGGGACGGCACGGTGACACCGCTGGCGACGTACTACGGCCTGTTCTCCCAGACCAGCTTCGCCAACCCCGGCCACGTGGCCAACTCGACGATCGAGAAAGACCTCAGCGCGTTCAACAGCACGTACTCGACTTCCGGTCAGCTCGCGCTGGAGCACGGCATGGATGCCGAGATCAACTCCCAGGCGCTGTGGATCCCGCTCTGGTTCAACCCGTTTCCCGAGATCTACAGCAGTCACGTGTCCGGGGCGATGCAGGCCAGCGCACTGATCAACGAGCCTGACCTGGACTACCTGTCGGTGATGTCGTGACCTTGCGGGCAGGCCCGGCCCGGGGCGGCAGCGGGACTGCCGCCCCGGGCCCCGGTCCGGCCGCGGCGCGGCCGGAAGCGCCCGGCCGGGCCTGGCGAGTGGCCTCGCCCGCGGTGCAACGGCTGGCCGTGCGCCGCGTGCTGCTGGCGATCCCGACCCTCATCCTCGCCAGCATCTGCATCTTCGGCCTGATCAGGATGGTGCCGGGCGGCCCGGCGGTCGGCATCCTCGGGGTGCACGCCTCGGCTCAGGCGATCGCTGCGCTCAACCACCAGCTCGGCCTGGACCAGCCGCTCGTGACGCAGTACTGGCACTGGCTGACCGGTGCGCTGAGCGGCAACCTCGGCCAGTCGCTGCAGACGCAGCAGCCGGTCACGCACATGGTGGCGCAGAGCTTCCCGGTCAGTGCCGAGCTCGTGGGTCTCGCGCTGCTGTTCACCATCATCGTCGCGATACCGGCCGGGGTCGTCGCGGCGCGGCACGCCGGCACCCGGCTTGACCGTGTGCTCAGCACCGTGTCAGGCGGCGGCCTCGCGATCCCCGACTTCTTCATCGCGATCATCCTGATCGCGATCTTCGGCATCGCTGCGCACCTGCTGCCCGAACTCGGCTTCGTTCCGTTCACGCAGAGCCCGGCGGCGAACCTCCAGCACATGATCCTGCCCGGCTTGTCGATGGGCCTGGGCGGCACCGCGATCGTGGTACGCCAGGTCCGGGCGGCCATGACCGACTCGCTCAGCAGCACCCACGTGCGGACCGCGCGGGCCATGGGCCTGCCCGAGCGCGCCGTCGTCTGGCGCTACGCGCTGCGGACCGCGCTGCCGACCATCCTGAACGTCTACGGGCTGGTCATTGTCGGGATGTTCGGGGCCACGCTGATCATCGAGGAAGTCTTCGTGCTGCCCGGTCTGGGTAACGCTCTGATCAACGCGATCGGCGTGCGCGACTACACGTTCGTCGAAGGCGTCACGATGGTCTACGTCGTCCTCGTGCTCGTGATCAATCTGCTGGTCGACCTCCTCGTCGTCCTGGTCAGCCCGAAGCTGGCGGAGCACTAGATGCCGGCCACCAGGCACGAGCCGCAGCTTGCCCCGGCCGAGCCGCCGCCCGCCGCGTACCAGGCCGGCGTCGGCCGGCCGCGGCGCCGCCGCCCGCCCGCGGGCCTGATCATCAGCGTCGCCGTCCTCGGCGGCCTGCTCTTGGCCGCGCTGATGGCTCCCGTTCTCGCGCTGGACAACCCGCTCGCCCAGAACCTGAGCCACACCAAGGCGGCGCCGAGCCTCAGCCACCTGCTGGGCACCGACTATTACGGCCGGGACGTGCTGAGCCGGCTCATCTGGGGCGGCCGGTCGGCCTATCTCGGCGTGCTGATCAGCCTCGCGGTCGGGCTCGTACTCGGGGTGCCGTGGGGACTCGCGGCCGGATACCGGCCCCGGTGGACCGGCGCGGTGCTGATGCGGCTGGCCGACGCTCTGCTGGCCTTCCCGGCGCTCGTGCTGGCGGTCGTTATAACTGGTGTCCTGGGCCCGAACCTGTACACGTCGATGACTTCGGTCGGCGTGGTCTTCGCCCCGGTCCTCGCCCGGCTGACCAGGGTGGGCGTGCTCGAGGTGCGGGAGCGCGAGTTCGTCCTGTCGGCCCGGCTGGCGGGATGCAGCCGGCGGGTAATCCTGCTGCGCCATGTGGTCCCGGCGGCACTCGGGCCGGTCGTCGTCCAGGCGAGCATCTTCGCCGGGCTCGCGTTCATCATCGAGGGCGGCCTGAGCTTCCTCGGCCTCGGCGTCCAGCCGCCCGCGCCGAGCTGGGGCGGCGACTTGGCCCTCGCCTACCAGTACATCCTCAGCTCACCGGGCCAGGTGGTCGCGCCGGGCGTGCTCATCGCGGTCGTGGTGCTGTGCGTCTACCGCGTCGGCGACGCGCTGCGCGGCCGGCTCGCCGTGCACGAGCTGACCGAGCCCCGTGCTGCCGAGAACCGTCCCGAGACGGCCGGGATCCTCGCGTGACGCGATCACGGCCGGGGCCGGGGGACCAGCTCAGGAAGGTCAGGCACTGATGACAGCATCGCGCGCCGAGGTCGTCGACTACGGCGAGGAAGCCGAGCAGCTCCGGGCCGAGCTGCGGCACTGGCTCGCGCAGAACGCGCCGGACAGCCTCGCGGGGGTCACCGTGCCGCGGCGGCCCGGGGGACAGCTCGCGGCCGACCTGCGCAGCTGGGGCGACCGGCTCGCGGAGGCCGGGCTCATCTGCGTCGCCTGGCCCGAGCAGTACGGCGGACGGGGCTGGTCGGCCGTGCAGATCGCGGTGATGGAGGAGGAGTTCGCCCGGGCCCGGGTGCCGCGCGTCACCCGGCGGATGGGCGAGGGCCTGGTCGGCCCGTCCATCATCGTGCACGGCACCGACGAGCAGCGCGCCTACTTCCTGCCCCGGATCATCGCCGGCACCGACCGGTACTGCCAGGGTTTCTCCGAGCCCGGCGCCGGGTCAGACCTGGCCAGCCTGACCACGCGCGGCTATGTCGACGGCGACGAGCTCGTGGTCACCGGGCAGAAGGTGTGGACGTCCTGGTACTGGGACGCGACCATGCTGTTCTGCCTGTGCCGCACTGACCCGGCCAGGCCGCGGCATCGCGGGATCTCCTACGCGCTGATCAGCATCGCCCGCGCCGACGGCACGCCGAACGGGGTGGAGTTCCGGCCGATCCGCCAGCTCACTGGCCAGTCTCACTTCGCCGAGACGTTCCTCGACGGAGCCAGGACGCCGATGTTCAACGTCATCGGCGGCCTCAACAACGGCTGGCGCGTCACGATGACGACACTCGGCAACGAGCGCGGCGGCCGGGCCGCGGCCAGGCACGCCGCTTTCGAGGAAAAGTTCTGGAGCCTGGTCGACCAGGCGCGGCAGCGCGGGCTGACCGACAGCCCGCTCGTCCGCCAGCAGCTCGCCGAGGCCTATACCTACGGCGAGATCCTCCGGTTCCAGGACCTGCGCCTGATGGCCGCGCTGACCAACGGCCGCAGCCCCGGCGCGGCGGGGAACGGCTCGCTGCACAAGGTTATCTGGTCGGAGTCTCAGCAGCGGATGAACGCCCGCGCCATGAACCTGCTCGGGCCCGGCTCGCTGATCGTCGGCCACGACTATCAGCTCAGCGAGTGGCAGCAGGCGTTCCTGACGTCCAGGTCGGACACCATCTGGGGCGGCACCGCCGAGATCCAGCGGAACATCATCGCCGAGCAGGTCCTGGGCCTGCCGCGCGAGTCGCGGGGAGACACATGACGGCTGAGCCGGCCGCGGCCGCGCTGGGCGGCCTGCGCATCCTCGACCTCAGCGGAGGGATCGCGGGCCAGTACTGCGGCAAGCTGCTGGCCGGATTCGGGGCCGACTGCGTGCTGGCCGAACCGCCGGCCGGCACTCCGACCCGGGCGCTCGGTCCGCGGCTGACCCGCGGCCCGGCCGCGACCCGGTCCGCCCTGTTCCGCCATCTCAGCCAGGGCAAGTCCGCGCTAGTGACCGATCCCGCCGGCCAGCGCGTCCGCGCGCTGGCCGCGCTCGCCGACGTGGTCATCAGGGACGAGACCGCGCCGTTGCCCGGAGCACTTGGCCCGGCGACGATCGAGTGCGTGGTTACCGAGTTCCCCGGGTCCGGGCCGTATGCGGGCTGGCAGGGCAGCGAGATGGTGCACCAGGCGCTGTCGGGCACTATGTACGCGACCGGCCGGCCCGACCGCGAGCCGCTGTACGGTACCGGCTACCGCGGCTACTATGCGTGCGGCACGACGGCGTTCATCAGCGTGCTGGCCGCGCTGCACGAGCGTGAGCGGTCCGGGATCGGCCAGACCGTCACGGCTACCGTGTTCGAGGCCAACGCGGCGATCGGGCAGAACCTGGTGAGCCAGTACAGCTACAACCGCAGCTACGAGACCCGGCACCAGTACCCGGGGTTCCTGGCCTTGCTGCGCTGTCGCGATTACTGGATGGTTTTGTTCGCCATCAGGTACTGGGATCAGCTGTGCGCGGTGTTCAGCCTGGAGCACCTGCTCGGTGACGAGCGGTTCGCGCAGCAGTCGTCCCGGCTCGACAACTGGGGCCTCGTGGTCGCGGAGATGCAGGGGCGGGCGCGGGACATGCTGGCCGAGGACCTGGTCGCCGCGCTGCAGCGGGCCCGGATCAGCGCCGAGGTGATCGCACCGCTCAGCAGCCTGATCACCTCGCCGCAGTGGCAGGCCCGCCGCCTGCTGCGGCACGTGAGCGGAGCGTCCGGACGGACCGAGGCGGCGCTGGGCGCGCCGTTCTCGGTCGGAGATACCCGGTACGAGCCCGGGCCGGCCAGCCCGCCGCTGCGGGCCGGACCGGCTGCCGCCCGCCAGGCCCGCGTGATCGAGCGGCGCTGGCGCTCGGCGGCCCGTTCGTCGGGTCCCGCGGCCGTGGCCGCCGGGGAGATCCCCGCCGGGGCGCTGTCGGGGCTGCGCGTCCTCGACCTGACGACCGCGTGGGCGGGCCCGTTCGCCGCCCGCAGCCTCGCCCATCTCGGCGCGGAGGTCATCAAGATCGACGCGCCGAGCCACATGGATTCCTGGCGCGGGGCAGCCGAGGGCGGAGCCGCGCGACACTACCCGGACGGCCAGCACGGAGAACGGCCGTGGAACCGCTGTCTGCTGTTCAACACCCAGGGGCAGGGCAAGCTGTCCGTGGGCCTGGACCTGAAGGCGCCGGGGGCGCGCGAGATCATGCTGCGCCTGGCCGCTGTGTCGGACATCCTGATCTCCAACTTCACGCCAGGCGTGCTGGGCCGGCTCGGCATCGGGTACGCGGACCTGAGCGCGGTTAACTCGCGGATCATCGTCGTCGAGATGCCCGCGTTCGGCCCCGGCGGCCCGGACAGCGCTCACCAGGGCATGGGCAAGACGATGGAAGCCGCCTGCGGCATGGCCACGCTCATGGGCTACGGGGACGGCTCGCCGGTTCTGACCGGCCCGGCCTACCTCGACCCGATCGGCGGCTTGAACGCGGTCGCCGCCGTCCTGACCGCGCTGCATCACCGCAGCCGGACTAGCCGGGGCTGCCGGGTCGAGGTTCCGCAGACTGAGGCGGGCATGCACTGGATCGGCGAGCAGGTGCTCCAGGAGGCCGAGGCCGGCACATCGCTGCGGCCGGACGGGAACGCGGTGCCGTATGCCGCCCCGCACGACGCCTACCCGTGCCACGGGAGCGATGAGTGGATCGCGATCTCGGTCACCACCGACGCCCAATGGCGGGCGCTGTGCGAGGTCATGGAGCGGCCGGACCTGCCGCGCGCGGCCCGGTACGCGACGGCGGCCGGCCGTCGGCGGCACCGCCGGAGGCTCGCGGCAGCCATCGCGGACCGGACCCGGAGTTTCGACAAGCACGAGCTGGCCACCCGGCTGCAGGCCGCGGGCGTTCCGGCGGCGCCGGTGAACACCGGCGCCGACGTCGCGGTCGACGAAGCACTGCTGCGCAGCGGGTTCACCCGCGAGCTTGACCACCCCGAGGCCGGCCGTCACGCGTATCCGGGTCTGTCATACCGGCTCGACCGGACACCCGGCGGGATAACCCGCGCGGCGCCGTGCTTCGGCGAGCACAACGACCAGATCCTGCGCGGACTGCTCGGACTGAGCGCGGCCCAGGTCGCCGCGCTGCGCGCGGCCGGCGCGGTCAGCGAGCGGCCGGTCACCGCGGCCAGCCCGACGACCGCGCAGCCCAGCCATCCGCCACCCCGGCCGCAGCAGCAGCCGGCGAGCAGAGGAGCCCGATGAGCATCATCACGTTCGACTACCAGGCCATCGACGTGGCCGTCGACCAGGCGGTCGCCACCGTCACGCTGAACCGGCCCGACCAGCTCAACGCCTGGGACTGGCAGATGCACCGGGAACTCCGGACCGCTTACGCCGCCCTCGACGACAGCGACGAGGTGCGCGCGATCGTGCTGACCGGAGCCGGCCGGGCGTTCTGCGCGGGCGCGGCCCTGGCTCCCAAGGGCGAGACCTTCGACGGCTCACGCGACCCTGCGGCCTGGGACGCGCGCTACCCGGGCCCGGCCCGCGAGGTCGCCGAGCTGATGACGCCGGTGATCGCGGCCGTCAATGGCCCGGCGGTCGGGGCCGGACTCACCATGGCCGTGGCCTGCGACATCCGAATCGCAGCCGAGGACGCCAAGCTCGGCTTCGTGTTCAACCGGCGCGGCGTCATCCCCGACGCCGACCTGCTGTGGTACCTGCCCCGGCTCATCGGCTACGCCCGGGCCATGGATCTGCTGCTGACCGGGCGGATCTTCACCGGCGCCGAGGCCGCGCAGGCCGGCCTAGTGTCCCGGGCCGTGCCAAAGGAGGACGTGCTCGCCACCGCGACCGAGCTCGCCCGCGACATCGCCGCGAACGTGGCCCCGGCGTCGGCCGCGATCACCAAGCAGGTCGCGCGGCAGTTCCTGGAGGAGACCGACCGGCGGGCGGCGCTCGAGCGCGAGCGCGCCCTGTTCCGGTGGGCGGGCCAGCAGCCCGACGCCCGCGAGGGGGTCGAGGCGTTCCTCGAGCGCAGGCCCGCGCGCTGGCACCTGTCCAAGCACGATCTCCCCGCCCAGGCCTCGCCCCCGGCCTGAGGCGGCCAGGGACCCGCTCCCGGTATCGAGGCGCAGGAGGCGCAGATGCGGCTAGGCGCGAGCATCGGCAAGACCGGTCCCGCAGGCGTGCGGCAGCGGGCCAGGGAACTCGAGGACGCGGGCATCGACATCCTGTGGACCGCGGAGCTGTACGGGTTCGACGCGGCCAGCCTGATGGGGTTCCTGGCCGCGGTCACCGAGCGGGTGCAGATCGGCTCGTCGATCCTGCCGTTCTACTCGCGCAGCCCGGCGCTGCTGGCGATGACCGCGGCCGGTGTGGACTCGCTGTCCGGCGGCCGGTGCATCCTCGGCATCGGCGCATCCGGTCCCCAGGTCATCGAGGGCTTCCACGGCATCCCGTTCGACAGCCCGGTGGGCAGGGTCGAGGAGCTCATCAGCATCTGCCGGACGGTCTGGCGCCGCGAGCCGCTCGTGCACCACGGGCGGCGCTACCAGGTGCCACTGCCCGCGGGCCAGGGCCTGGGCCTCGGCAAGCCGCTGAAGCTGATCGATCATCCCGTGCGCTCGTCTATCCCCGTCTACGTGGCGGCCACCGGGCCCAGGAACGTGGCCACCGTGGCCCGCACCGCCGACGGCTGGATCCCGATTTTCTTCTGGCCTGAACGGGCCGCGCAGGTCTGGGGTGAAGCGCTCGAGGCCGGACTCGGACAGCGCGACCCGGCGCTGGGCCCGCTCGAGGTTGTCGCCAGCGCCACCGTGGCGATCACCGACGACACCGACCTCGCGAACCGGCTGCGCGACTCGGTACGGCCGCAGCTGGCCCTGTACATCGGCGGCATGGGCGCCCGCGATATGAACTTCTACAACGACCTGGCCTGCCGGTACGGCCTGGAGGAGGCGGCCGGCGCGATCCAGGACAGCTACCTGGCCGGCCGGCGCGAGGAGGCGGCCGCCGCGGTACCGCTAGAGCTGGTCGAGGGCACCACGATGATCGGCCCGGCGGGGCTGGTGCGCGACCGGCTCGCCGCCTACCGCGAGGCCGGCGTCACCGTGCTGAACCTGCGGCCGGCCGGCGGCGATCCGGCCGCCGCGATCGCCGCCGTCCGGGACCTCCTTGTGTCTGCGTAACCCGCGTCACGAGAAAGAGAAACGACATGATCTTGGCTCTTACCGAGGAGCAGGAACTACTGCGCCAGTCAGTCCGCGGCTTCCTGGCCGACACCAGCCCGATGAGCGAGGTCCGCCGGCTGATGGAGACCGGGCCCGGCTATGACCCCGCCGTCTGGGCCCGGCTGGCAGGCCAGCTCGGCCTGACCGGGCTGACGATCCCGGAGGAGTACGGCGGCTCCGGATCTGGTCACGCCGAGCTGGCGGTCGTGCTGGAGGAGATGGGGCGGACTCTCTTTTGCGGGCCGTACTTCGCGACCGTCGCGCTGGCCGCGAACGCCATCCTGGCCGCCGGAACCGACCAGCAGAAGGGGGACCTGCTGCCCGGCATCGCGCGCGGCGAGGTCATGGCCACCCTCGCGGTCGCCGAGGACAGCGGGCGCTGGGACCCAGCCGGAATCCAGCTCGAAGCGCGGCCGGGTAATGGAGGTTACCGGCTTACCGGCCACAAGTCGTTCGTCCTCGACGGTCACATCGCCAGCCTGATCGTCGTGGCCGCCCGGACCGACGATGGCATCCTGCTCTTCACCGTGGCCGGCGGGGCAGCCGGCCTGTCCCGGACTGAACTGCCAGCCCTGGACATGACCAGGAAGCTGGCCCGGCTGGACTTCAGCGACGTACCGGCCTCCCGGCTGGGCCCCAGGCCCTCAGAGGACGCGGAGCGGGCGCTCGCCCGGACGCTGGATCTCGCCGCGATCGCGCTCGCGGCCGAGCAGGTCGGCGGATCGCAGCGCTGCCTGGACATGAGCGTGGAGTACGCCAAGACTCGTGAGCAGTTCGGCCGGCCGATCGGCTCGTTCCAGGCCATCAAGCACAAGTGCGCCGACATGCTGCTCGACGTCGAGTCGGCCCGCTCGGCCGCTTACTACGCCGCCTGGGCGGCCGCGGCCGACTCGGACGAGGTACCTGCTGTCGCCAGCCTGGCCAAGGCTTACTGCTCCGAGGCCTACTTCCGCACCGCGGGCCAGAACATCCAGATCCACGGCGGGATCGGTTTCACCTGGGAGCACGACGCGCACCTCTACTTCAAGCGCGCGAAGTCCGCGGAACTCCTATTCGGTGACCCGGCGTTTCACCGGGAGCAACTCGTGCAGCGGATCGGCATCTAGACCCGCTGGTTGGGCTGGCTGATGCTCCGCTGAGAGTGCCTGGCGGGCCGACCGGACTGGCCGGGCGGGCCGCGAGAGCCCGCCCCGGCCGGGGCGCGCCAGGCCGAAGTCGATGGCGGGGTGCGGCCGGGTACCAGTACCGGTGACGCGGCCCGGATCGCCGAGCTAGAACGCGAAGTGCACCTGCTGGCTGCGGGCCGGTCGGAGGCGACGGTCCGTTCGTATGGGATGGATCTGCTGCGCTGGTTCCGGTTCATCTGGGCGGCCGGGATCGGGTGGGACCGTGCCGATCAGCGGGTGGCCCGGGATTTCAGCCGGTGGCTGCAGGTGTCTGCGCGGGCTGGCCGCGGCTATGCGCCGGCGGCCCGGGCGCATAGCGAGACGGTGCTGCGGGGCTTTTACGCCTATCACCTGGAGGCCGGGACCGGCCCGGTGATCAACCCGTTCCCGCTGGACCGGGCCCGGCGCGGCCGTGCCGGGGCGCATCACAACCCGATGGAGAATTACCCGGACCAGCGGAGCGGCCGTTACCGGCCGCGGCTGGCCTCGCGGGTCCCGCGGGCGGTCAGCGACGAGGAGTTCAACGCGATCTTCGCGCGGCTGCCGTCGGACCGGGACCGGGCACTGGTCGCGTTCTACGTGTCCACGGGGGCACGGGCATCGGAGCTGCTGTCGGCCACGGCCGGCGGGACGGATCCGGGGCGGCAGCTGATCACCGTGGTCCGCAAGGGGACGCGGGAGCTGGCGCAGCTTCCGGCGTCGCCCGACGCGTTCGTGTGGCTGCGGCTTTACCAGGCGGGGATGGGGCCGCTGATCCCGGCCGGGCGGCGGCAGCCGCTGTGGTGGACACTGCGCCGCCCGGTCCGGCCGCTGTCCTACCATGCGGCGCACCGGATGTTCGAGCGGGTGAACCAGCAGGCCGGCACGGCCGCGACGCTGCACGCGCTGCGGCACACAGCAGCGTTCCGGATGGCCGATGACCCCTCACTGCCGCTGACCGACGTGCAGGCCGTTCTCGGTCACGCCCAGCTGACCACTACCCAGATTTACGCGAGGCCCCGGGCCGAGGACGTGATCCGCCGGGTGCTGGCCCATCACGGCGAGACCGAACGGCAGGCGGCCGCGCGGTCCGCGCCCGTCCCGGCCCCCGGTTACCGGCCCGAGACGCTGGGCGTGCTGTTCGGGACCGGGGCATCATGACCGTCAGGCTGCACAAGGCCCGGCAAGGCGAGGTGCCCGCGCCGGTGCGGCTGCGGCGTGAGGCACGGCAGGCCGCATGGGACGCCTCGCGCACTGGGTTCCCGGCCCGCCCGGATCCCGGGGACTGGCCGGCCACCCATCTCGGCACGGGCCGGTCCTGGGCATGATCACCCGGCCGCCGTTCACCCTTCCGAATCCCGGCACCCGCAACATGCAGGTCCGCGGTGCGGGCCTGGTGCTTGACTGGCTTGCCGGGTTTCCCGGCGGCACAGCGGTCGTCGTGCCCGGTCGCTGGCCGCCGTCAATTTCCCGCTGCCGGATCCACGTCCGCACGGCCTCGGGATGAATGCCCAGCTGACGGCCCACCCGGGCGATCTCCCCGTGCCCCTTACCCTCCCGCTCCCGGATCTCCAGAAC
>Ga0207416_1003406_pt1 | contig 15251 bp, 16 predicted proteins | sample PaiPotPPM11metaG_FD_184107 | JGI IMG/M metagenome (GOLD analysis project Ga0207416, IMG submission 184107) | Iron sulfur acid spring bacterial and archeal communities from Banff, Canada, to study Microbial Dark Matter (Phase II) - Paint Pots PPM... ...
CTTTATTCCCATAACTCTTTCATTATTATTATTATCACATTTCTCAGCAAACTCCACAATTGATTCTCCAAGTTTATACGTCAGCACAATCAGCATATAGAAGCAAGTAGTTACTCCCTTGCATACTTATAATCTATAATTCGAATTGTATAGTATTAGTCATGACGAAATCAAACGTGACGGAAACTTTTTGAAACAAAACTAAAAATGTACAAAAAATCATATAATCTGTCATCAGATCGCTTTGCGCAGCATATTGCTAACCACGTGAAGGGCTTTATAACAATTCGTTTACAATCTTAAGAGTAATGGATTATCGAAGTTACATGAAGAGAATACAATCCGCTCTTGAAAAAATTAAAGCTGCAGACAAAATCCAGAGTCCATGGCAGGAGGTTGTAGTAAGAGAGTTAAATGAAATATCGAAAGGTTGTGCAAAGGATTTACAGACAGAAACTGGCCAAATTAGCAATAAAGGTAACTATCAATTAGGACTTGACGAATGGCCACCTACAAGAATTCTATCTTTGATGCTCGCTTTATCTGCATGGGTAGGCTGGATAATGCATGAGAAACATGGATCAAGTGCGGAACAGCCATTCTCGTCAAGGGTTTGTCTCCAAATGATACAAGAAGCCTTTGGTTATGGAGTGCATTTATCAGTCCATAAGCAGATACCATAATCGCTTTAACGATTAGTATTATTTACTGAGAAGCAGAATACCCATCTACCGAAGACACTTGTAGACCAACCATCTTAATAGTTAATAGCTAAGTAAATAGCCTTACCCTTCAGTCCAATGAATCTATTTAGATTATAATCGCAAATTTTATATTATTAGAACCCTAAAGATATATCGTCTTTGAAAGGACTTCCAAGAATAAAGCGAAAATCTCTAGGGTTCTAGGGTTTCTTATGCCCAACTTGGATTAAAAGTTTATAATCTGAAAATCATCGTAGGGTCTAGAATCTACATCCTCACTCGAATACTAGTTGGAATCAGAAATTCTTACCTTTTAGAAGGCACTCAATATTATAGCGGTTTGCCATAGGATGAGACTAAATACTAAACGCCTCTTTAATAGCGGTCATCCAGATACGATGTCCCTGAGCTCTTACCGTTCTCGCCACCTCCACTCACGATGAATATATTCCCACAATTCCACGTCCACTTCGACTTTTGTTGTATTCAACTCAGAGTCTTTCCGTGCAAGAGCATGCATATGAATTGCCTTCTTTGCTTGTTCAATCCATTGGACATAGGCCTTCCTATGCGAAGGGGCCATTTTTCGAAAGTAGGTCTCTGCTTTTGCGTTCTGGGACAACGCTTTCTTAAGGTCAGGGAATACTGTCAACAACCGCCGAAGTATCCCAACCCATGGGCATCTCAACCACTTCCCCGTTTCCCTTGCCAATCTTTTCCCTCAATTCTTTGTTAACTACAACGAACACGTCTCCGTCTCTTGTGGGCATTAGAGACGACCTGAGGTGGGTACCGTCGATCGTTCCCCTGATCCGCATTCTTGCTCTTAGCTGCACTCGATTCGCCAGCTCCGTGGATATTGACGTAAAAGTCCAGTTCCTACTTCCTCGGGGCACATGAGCTTTGTCTTGAAAGTTAGATCCGTCATGTCCACGATATTCTAACATTAATTATAAGAAATGCTGTTGGTTACCAGTCAAACCAAAAGCCAATATCTGGTGGTGGTGGTGAAGTATTTGAGGATAAGTGCTGGTTTGATATGAAGTGGAACTAATTTTGAAACAACGTCGTACGTAAATATTACACAAAATCTTTTATTTATTTCTCGATTCATCAAAATGCTGACGCTTATTAATGCGTGCAAAAAATTCACCATCCTCAGTCATTACTTGTTCCGCTAAAAATATGGGAAATGAGAGAGTCTGTTGACATGAGGCTCAAATATTTCCCAGATGTTTCTTCCGTCATCAATACACGCTTGATGATTTCCTGTATGGACCACGACTTCTTTTGCGAGTCTTCTCTTCTTTCGTAATTCTCTTTAATAATGTCGACTCGAATTGTTCAGTTTGGTATTCTTCTCGTTTCTTGCTAGTAATGGCATTAGATTCAGAAGAGGAAAAGTGTGAAATATGTGTGTCAGGTACATGTTTTTCAAAGTCTTTTTTGCTACCAAAGATCTTGATACAGTACTGGCACCGGTACATTCTATCACCACTATGGATATTCATTTGATGTTTGATAACTATGGATATTCATTTGATGTTTGATAACTATGGCCTTAAATGCGCACTCAATGCTTCCTTTTGTGTGCAATATGTTTTTGATGAGCTTGAATAGGTGGATACTCGTATACACCTAATGATTTAGCTTTATCTATTTCATTGCTTGTTCGCAAATCAGCCTTAAATTTTGAGTTTCGTGGCCTAGTCCTTAATCTATAACCACAGCATGGACACCATAATCCATCCCACTTCAAGAAGATCTCACATATCTGACAACGTTTCTGTCCTGTAGAATAACGACCAATCCCAATTGGCTTCATTGCCTTATGACGTACGCATATTCCCTTACAGACCATTTTATTATTTCATTCTCCTTTTGTATTTCTACTGCATAACCATCACATGACAAAAACAGATAGCAAATATAATCGCATAAGAATATGCATCTATTTTATTACGTCGCTACTGCTCACGAGATTAGTTAGCTAGATATACGACTAAATATATACACTTTGATCTTATTAGGTTATCTAATCATAAAGTATACTCCTGAATTGTCAGGCTGACTGGTGTTAATGACTAAATCAGGGCATCGGTGGCTTAAAAGCAATACAAAGAATACCAGGTTGGATCGAGGGAGTATCCTAGATCTTAAACTATCCATGTATACTGTTACTACAACTTTCTTTTCAAATCCGACTAACTCTAGAAGTCGATTTCAATGAAGAATTATTCTATCTTTGATTAAGGAAATTGAGTTAATCATATTTCTGAAGACTAATAATAGATTATGATTTGTATGAGATCAGCTTGAGCATGATTAATCTAATAAAGATGCATAGCTTACTTCATGGAGATATTTGAGTCAGTTGCATGGGTCGCCTCAGGGTTTGTACCAACACTACTTTTACTGGAAGTCTGAGAGAATGGGTAGAAGAAAGGTATTAGATAAAAAAAAGAGTAGGAGAAGCAGTAATATCATTAGCGGCTACCAAGATAGAGACATGATATGTCCTTAGGAGAATATTTCAGCCCCAGATGCCTAATACCAATAGATGCCGTCCTAAGCCATACCTCAGCTATTTGTAGGAAGCGCACTGTTTTCGATCATACAGTAGTAGTTGTACTCGAGAAAATAATGGTATATGCCAGCTTTGTTGCTCCAGTCTATGGTTCCACTGATTGTATTACTGCTGAGGCTGACACCAAACAAAATTTAATGTAGGTTTTACGAGAAATGAATGCAAGGCTTCACGATTTCATAAAAACAAAGCCACTTAAAGAAATCAAGCAGATGTGTGTCAAATACAATAACCTCTACTGCAGACCACCGCTTGAAAAAACAGAGTTTGAGCATATGTGGAGTGATGCATCTATACATGTAGCAGTTCAAGAACAAGAGAAAGACTCCTCTTCTAATGGTGCATCAGGCCGTACAAATCTCATATCAGTAGCGGGAGCCATCAGATATCGAGAAATTCCCTTTGAGATCATCCAGATGACTTAACACACTAATACTTGTCTTAAGTCATAGCTAAAACATTTTTCTATGTGCATCATAGTCAATGCCCGTCTGACAAAAGAATTGTTTAGGCAGCCGCTCCTACTTCTGCTCTCATTTTTTCACATTCTCTGGCATAGGGACATTCTCTACACAACCAATTCAAATCTTTGTCTAGGTAGACGTTTCTAGCCAAAGAGGGATCCGTTGCTTTCATGGCATTTTGTAGAGATGTTATCTCTCCCACTAGCTTTTCTAACTGTTCTTTTCGTTGCTGTTCACTCATCGTCACTTTAAATCGTCTCCAGGGGGAATCGCCAAAATGCAGGAGACATTGGTATATCATGTAGCCATTAGGTGAATTTTGCGTAGCCATGTAGTAGCGCAATTGTTCTTCTTGAAAGATTTTGGGTTTGTCTATGTTGGACGATCTCAGTGTTTTAAATTCAATCGGCGTATTTCTTTTTTTGTCGAATATATCGATACTCCCTTCAATGTCATTATACTCGACATACTTTTCCTTCTCGTATCTTTCTGGATTGCTCATAAACAGCCACTGCACCGCTTCATGGACCGCTCTGCCAGAAGAGTACATGTTTAGTTCTTTGTCCGTAAGTGGTAAGGGGTCAATCGCTTTGAAGACTCGTTGCCTTGGACATAATGCTATGTCAGTTACATGCCATCCACTCCGTGGTCTAGAATACCACTCTTCCAAAGTCTCCCGCATTATTGCTATGTAATCTATTTCAGTCTCTTCTTCATCACGAATATGTCGATTCATTGTTCGAAACTCCTCAGGAACCTGTACCATGGCGACCTTGTTACAGGCCCCCAGTTTGTAAATGTGAGCTTCAGATTAGTTCCCATCAGAACAGACCTTCCTCTTCGGCTAATGCTCTTCTTATGAGGATTTTCTTATTCATGCCACTGCTGTCTGTGAGTCGTTTGAATGCCTTTAGATTTTCACCACTATGTTCATACTTGACCTTCTGCATCTTTAGTCTCGCTATTCTTCTTAACTGCTTGTCAGAGTACTTCCGGGACAATAAATCAAAGCCCCTAATGTCTTCCGTTACACTGTTTGGAAGGTTTGAACCATCTTTTACCGGATATCTTCCAACCTGGTTTCTTACTGGGTATGGTTGCTCCCAGGCCACGTCTTGGCTCAATTGTTGTATATTTTTCATCAAATAGAGTATCGAATTTTCGTCTAAACTAGACTGTGCAGTCAGTGCTAGCACTGCTAGTATGGCAGCTCTAGAACTGTACGAGATAACGTGTATATGTAATATCTTAAGTACATGACGAACTAACGGCGTTTTTCGTTAATTTTTAGATTTTTACAACGAGATTGCGAGTACTGAACCTGGATTGGTTTCAGTCGTGCTAATATACAAAGTTAATCACAACTATACACCCAAGGTCACTTCGAATTCGCTATTGCTGCAGAGCAAGTAATCTTCCGTAATATCAGATTTGAAATCGCAAGCTGGCATGACATACATGACAAGATCATCTAAGGCACTCTCGAAATAATTTGTGTATATATTATTTCCTGGGTCAACCGTTTAACGACTACCCAAGTGTGTTTAATCCGAATTGTCTCTAGCAGCGATGTCTTCACTAACCCGAGTTAAAGATATCAATGGAATAGAAAGGTCTTTAGCTTAGTGTGTTTCAGTATGACTGGTGCAATGGTAAACATCAATTTTCACTCTTTGGACTAACGAAGGCTTCTAACGGACTAATATCACTAGCAGCTGCATTCTTCTTCTGATCATTTATGTTAACGGAAATTTTTCCTTCTTTAATGTATTGAATATTTTTATTAGCTTGGGAAACGTTTTCAGAATATAGGTCTATTCCACGGAATTTCCTATTCTTGTATTCAGAAACCATTCCAGTGGTACCTCTACCAACAAATGGGTCGAGAACCCAGTCTTCCTCTTTTGTGGTGAAATTAATTATTTTCCAAACTAGATCTTCCGGGAAAATCGCGAAATGCTCGTTTCCATGGTGGGCTTTGGTTGAAATCTCCCAAACATTTCCTGGATTCTTGCCGTATGAATTACAAACTGCAAATATTGGATAGTGTTTATGATCCCCGATTCGTTTTCGCGTAGCATGACGTTTAAATTTACGAAAACAGGTAGGACAATACTTTTCAGGATCGTATCCATATGCGTTAGATATCTCGCTTGTAGTAGGCAGCTCCCTGAATGGAGTGTCAGGTCTAGCATTGTGGACAATCTCGAGAATCTCAGCTATCTTTTCCTTATCCTCGTTGAGGGGTTGATATTGTAACATATGTGGGCGTGGTGTTTTGTTTCTCCCTTCTCTTGCTTCATTTCCACCTATTCTTATACCATCTAAGTTGGTAAAGCATTTTTCATTCTTGGATAAAAATAATATCGTTTCATAAGCTTGTGAGAAATTCTCTTTTGAACTGCTCGAAACATTATTTTTCTTGTACCAAATAATATCTTCTCGAAAAGTGTAACCGATATCAACTAGTCGTTCCGCAAGCCTGTGTGGAATCATAAGTTTTCCATATCTACGCCTAGTGTCCCCAATTACAATCCATAGGCTACCATCTTCCATCAGAAGATCTCTGCAAACGGCAAAAATTTTGGCTAGGTGATCGATATATTCTACGTCAGTTTGTTCCTGTCCTATTTCGTGTGGATCTTTTCCATAATGTCGGTGTCCGTAATATGGTGGAGAAGTAACTATAAGCCGATATTTTCCTTTTTCTCCAGGTTGTTCGAGTAGGCCATTCAATACATCGTAGGCATCACCTTGAAGGACATTAGGACTGACCATTTAGATAGACAATGTTAAGATTTTCCTGTCTATATTATAACATTTTATTTTCAGTACAAGCTAATGATACTGACAGAAACTTGTATAACCAAGTAAACCATTAAATAAACAGAATATTTCTTAAAAATCGTTTCAGTATATCAAATATATTGAATTTATCGATTGCAAAATGCTCATTTCCGTAATGCGCCTTAATAGAAATGTCCCAAACATTTCCAGGATTCTTACCTGCTGGATTGCACACAGCAAATATTGGATAGTGTTTGTGATCACCTATTCTTTTTCGCGTGGCATGACGCTTGAATTTGCGATAACAGGTAGGACAATATTTTTCTGGATCGTACCCATAAGCACGAGCTATCTCACCTGTTGTAGGAAGTTCGTTAAAATTTGTATCTGGTTTAGCATTACGAATAATTTCCTTTATCTCCTCAATCCTATTCTTATCTCGATTTATTGATTCATATTGTACCATATGTCGAGGTGGTGTTTTGTTCCTTCCTTCCCGTGCTTCGTTTCCTCTTAATCTCATGCTACTCATATTAGCGAGGCTTTTTTCACCTTTTGAGAGAAACAATATTAGTTCATATGCTTGTGAAAAGTTATCCTTCGAACTACTTGATACATTATTTTTCTTAAACCAGTTTATATCCGTAGAAATATCTACCATCTTGTTTTTTTGATTTAATTAACTTCTACTTATTATATATGATATGATACAAAAGCATAAAGACAATCAGCCAAATAACCAATATCCTCATTTGTAGCAGCTGAAGAGGAGAAGTCCAGCCTGCTTACGATGTATTGAACTAGCTCAGTAAGGATTTCAGAATCCAATGAATAAGTGCAGAATTTATTGAAGATCGAATTGAAATATTCATCATTTTCTTTTAAATTTTTTATCTGTATAATGTAATTTTTTCTGTTCCTCAATAGAATGGCACGTTGGGAAATTGCTACATCGAATGTTAACCAAATGTCATCCCAAGACTTGGAGAAGACATTTTCCATAAGTTATCCAGATAATATTTGAGATGAAAACCTTTGGATAACCTCATTTCCGTATAACATCTCCACATAGATTAATAATGAGCGCTTTTTGAAATACAATCGTAGTCTACTTTGGTGAAACTCAATATTCGTATCTAAGTGTGGTTCATTAGCATAGGATTGTTGATGTTAATTTCCTTCGTTGTTACACAGATGGTTGCATTCAAGAAATGAATCAAAGCCAGTCATATAACTATGTATTATATCAATAACTAGAGAAATATAATTAAACATGATATCCATAATGAAAATGGCAACACGTGTCTATGCAAAGAGAAATTTCTAACGCATTGTCATTTGCAATTAGCAAAGGTTATCAAATACATCCTGATGCTTTTGCGATGCTCAAAGGACTTGATATCGATATTTTAAAGGTCGTGCAAGACATAGTTAAAATGAAAATCAAACACAAAGAAAGCTCTTCCATCGTAGTCGAAGATATCAAGAATCTTATTAATCCCGAAGGAAAGGTGGCTGATGTTAATAGTTTTAGTAATACACTACTTAATGTTCCGACGGCCATTGCTGATGCTACTTTTTCTTCTGGGCAGCATTCCTATAAAGTGATTTTAGATCCCACACCTGGTATTAACAGCGGAGAGGGCGTTAGGGGGTATACCGCACTTTTCCGCAGCCGGTTTGAAAAATCACTTCGTATCTTAGCATTGCGTCCTGATAGTAAACGAATTACAAAAATTACATCTCTAAAGCATAAATCTAATAACGCAAAGTTAAGAAAGACGTACGACATGAATACAGATGCGAACACAAATTCCTCCGTTATAGCTGGTTTGTTAATGTCCAAGCGTTCAAAAAAGAATGGTTTGGAGATGGTGATTGATGACTACAGCGGAATGCTGAGTGTACTTGCAGTTTCCGAAGAGTTGAAAAAACAGGCTTCAATGCTCGCACTAGACCAAATGATTATGGTAGAAGTTGACAATATTAATAAAAAAGGAATGCAAGGTTTTGTTGTAAGGAATATAGTTTCTCCAGACATTCCGGATCATCTTCCCAACCGATCAAAATTGGAATCGTATGCGGTCTTAATTTCGGATCTTCATGTTGGTAGTAAATACTTCCAAGAAGTAGAATTTCTTAGATTTTTAAATTGGCTTTCATTAACTGATGACGAAATCGTCAGCAAGATCAAATTTGTATGTATAGGGGGAGACTTAATTGATGGTATTGGCATATTTCCTAATCAAGAGAAAGAATTAATTGAAATGGATACCAGCAAACAAATGAGTCACGTCGTTGATTTGTTTGCCAAAATTCCACGACATATCAATGTCTTTGTAATTCCAGGTAACCACGACCCAGGAAGAAGAGCATTGCCACAACCGGCTCTGCCGAGAAAACATTCTGACAAACTGTATTCTTTTGAGAATTTTACAATGCTAGGAAACCCTAGCTTAGTGGAGTTAGATGGTGTAAAAATATTGATGTATCATGGTCAGAGCTTGGATGATATCATTGCTACGACTCCAGGTCTAAGTTATTCAAAGCCGGCAGAAGCAATGAAGATATTACTCAAAGCACGCCATCTATCACCTATTTATGGAGAGCGTACACCTATAGGACCGGAGCTCGAGGACATGATGGTAATTACCGAAGTTCCAGACATACTTCATTCAGGTCATGTGCATAGTATAGATGTTCAAAATTATCGTGGAACTTTGATCGTTAATTCAGGTGCTTGGCAAGCGCAAACCAAATATCAACAGACGATGGGTATTGTTCCAACCCCCGGAATTGCAATTGTAGTTAATCTAGCTAATCTTCAACCATTTCAGATGGATTTCAATCAACCAAATCCCATGTAGAAAGAGAAGGATCGTCCTTGAATGCTTCTCTGATGGTCAAGGTGGGAACCGTAATTTTGATTCTCTGCGATCTGCCGTAACGTCCTTTGCTCACTACGTCACTTGATACTAGACCCAGTTGGTCGAGTTCACTTATTATTTGTGTTATACGTCGTTGCGTAAGTGGCTCATGTTCAGCATTATTACATAATGAAGAATAAATATCATATACTTCACCAGTATTTCCATTCTTTGATTTCATTATCGCCAATATTACTATTTTAGTATGGGTAGTGGAATTTTTCAAAACTTCATGATTGGTATCTTTTTCGATTTTTTCTTGTGCTAATCGGACGTGTTTTTCTTCGACATTAGTTAATCTTTCTCTTTCGGCGATTTCGGCAGCAACTCTAAGCAAATCAATAGCTTTTCTTGCATCGCCGTTTTCTCTTCCTGCCATTGCTGCACACAGATTGATTGCTGCACTAGAAATAACATCATCGTTGAATGCAAGCTTGGCTCTATCTGCTAGGATCTTTTGTAATTGTTCCACTGTATATGGATTAAATACCATCTCTTCTTCACTTAGACTGCTACGAACACGTGGATCCAGTTTATCTTTGAACGTGAGACTATTAGATATACCGATTAAACTAATGAAACCACCTCCTGATATTTGCTCATTTGCCCTTGTGAAATTATATAAAATATCATCGCCGTTTCTATCGACCAGTGAGTCAACTTCATCAATTATTAGGACAACGTGAAGCTTTTTTTTCTTTTGAATGAAATCAAGAATCCTATCTGTCGCTTCACCCATCGACAGGCCAGTAAAATGTACTTGTAATTTCTTTTCTTCTTCCTGATTAATTCCCATATTCTCGGCAATTTCATAGAGAACTTTATATCCGGTATTCGCAGTTTTTGCGTTTACAAACGGTACTGTAACTTCTATCCCAAGGTCCTTAGCCTTCTGATGTAGCCGTTGGACTACATTTTTTATTACTGCGGTCTTTCCGGTACCAGGTTTCCCAAATAATAATAAGTTTGAAGGTCTCGCGCCTTTTAAAACCACAGATAACGTTTGTGCGATTGTTTTGGTTTCCTCATCTCTGAATGGAAGTTTTTCGGGGACGTAGTCTATAGTTAATGTCCGGCGATTCTTAATGAGTGTTTTTCCTGAAACAGCTTTTTCAAATATACTATCAAGTAGATCGTCACTCAAATTTTTATTACTCCTATACAGCTCAATATCCACACACACCCCTATCTTTCCTTTCTAACATAAGAAAGGACATTTAATATTATTTTATATTACCTTAACAGTATGTTAACATTTTGCTTTTAAGTACCTAAATCAATTATTATTAATTATTTGAATAATAATATTCATTTAGATATAGTAACATATGAGGAAGTATGTGAAGTATGTGGAAACGAAATAGTGGGGTGGGGGTCTGATAAATGAAAATCTGATGTTAACAAGGTGTTAACAATTGCTTTTGTAGAAGGTTGAAAAAGGAAACGAAAGACCCCATTATTTCCACTGGAGTGTTAAGATGTTAGTTAACAATGTTAATGTCGTTAATTCAACCCCATTATTTCCACTGGAACTATAAATTCCTGTGTTATTACTGAAATTTGCAAGTCAAGAATAATGTTGTTAACATGCTAGGAGGTTCTCTCATAATAAGTTAACAAACCAAAATTCTTATCATTTATTTATCAATTTCTCGTGTGAATGTGTTAAGTGTTAAGTGTTAAGTGTTAATTTATCAAACAGAGAGGTATCTCCAACAGGGGATAAATAAGAAGAAATTCAATGACAGCGTCTACTCACGGACAGTAATATTCAATTGAGAATCCTGCGAACCAGAATGAACATTCATATCAGGCGCCTCCGCCTCACCAGTTGTAGTATGGAATATTAATTCTCTACGTCCCTGGTCAGTAATATAATATTTGAATGGCTTATTATTACTGTCCCTACTGACTAAATTACTTTCGTAAAGCCTTCTCATAAGGCGAGATGTGTGTTCTCGTGTCTTTCCTATAGCATTCTGGATTTCTCTTGAAGTTCTGGATTTCTCAACTAATAATTTCAATATATAGTCTGACGTGCTATGATGCAGAGTAGGATTACTTTTCACGGATGTGACAATTGATGGCGGCGTGATAGTTGTCGATTCCATCACATCAGATGTTTGTGAGTGAGGTTCTTGCAGCTGTGATTTAGATTGTGATGTTCTCGCATACGTAGAGGAGTCACGGGTCATATCACTGGTATCGTCGGAAGTTTGTGATGTAGGATGTTGCAGCACTCGCAATTCTACTGTATCAATTTTGACTTTTAATTCGGCAATTATTCTCTCAATTTCCTGCAGCCTGCGTGTATATTCAGATATGACAGCCTCAACAACACTATTATCAGTCTGGTTAGTAGATTTCTTGTGGAGCGCTTTCAGATTTATATAAAATATCACACCTGCCATGCCGATGACAAATGAGGCCACGACGTATATCACAAAATTCCAACTTAAATTCAGTATCTCAAAAGACATATCACATCGAGAAGTAATAAGCCGTGATTTAATCTTGTAGAATAATATTGATTCACACTTTGCACATTCTTTTTACTAACTGCTCAATCACGGATATCACACTTTCAGCTCTTGAATTATCACTCGTCTTTTGATCAAACATCACTTCTATTTGTGATGCCATTTTTTCAATCGCGAAAAATGTTTCGTGATCGAGCGCACCAACGCATTTCAGGAGAATTATACTGTATAACAATCTTACTATCTTGGTTCTACTTTGCTTTACCTGTCTATAATAGGCACCAGAACTTATATTTTCTATAGTGCCCCTGTTCTCCAATCTTCTAGAAATAATATCTATTTGTCTAGTAGTGAATAGAGAATTTGCAATAATGTATCTGTAAAAGCTGTTAAAATTATATTTCTGCGGTTCCATCCCTACTATACAATTTTGTATAGTATTCACCACTATTAAACTGATGTAGGTTGAACTAGTTATTATTGAACCCAGCCAGCCGTTAACTAGGTAATGCATATGACGTTCGGACTAAGTTCTGAATGAAATGGCGGCAGGTGCGCTCAATCTAGAAATTATCCTTTCCACAGAATATTCTAATTCTCTTAATATATTTCTTGAGATATTAATGATTTCTGCTTATTAACATACTTTATTAATAATAATTATGATATGGTTAGATTTAAAAAATGCATATATCAAACTGCAGCTGGACCAGCTAAAGTGGAGGACACGGCTATCAGTCCCATGCTGCACGCCTATTGCTTGCTACAAATGAGATTTAGCCTCCTGCAGCTGCGTCGTGATATCACGTGCCGCCTCAGCTCTAATCTAGGCGGTCATTTCTTGCGTCATTCTATTACAATTGATAGTGAAATCTAGAATACCCCTGAAGTCTTCATCAATATACTTAGAATATAGCCCTCCATTGCCCGTTTTTTGGGGCAAAAGTGGAGCTATCCTAGCTATAGCTTTATCCAAAAGCGGATGGTTTAGTTTTTCGCTAGTTCAGCGTGGATGTAGTTTTATTTAAAACGATAATCTTTGCTCTTCAAAGTTTTCTACAATTCTATTTTGGAATTTAATACCTTCCTTTTCAAGTATCTCTCTTTTCCTTTGTTCGCCATATGCGAAACCACCTATCTCGCCATTTGATTTGACAACCCGGTGACATGGTATCGATATTGGGTTAGGATTATTAGCAATGATTCTACCTATTGCCCTGGCGGCCTTAGGGTGTCCCAATGCCTTCGCAATATCTCCGTAAGTAGAAACTTTACCAGGAGGAATTTTACTGAGAAGGACGTAGACGTCCTGATCTGTGATGCTAGCATGACCAGTTTTAACTTTCATTGAGATATGGTAAAGACAAGGTCTGTAATATATGTTGAATTATGTAGGTGGGAGGTGGGACACACCCGTATTAGCCTAGAAGTAGTAACTGTTGCAGCCCTTGTCTTATAGATATATTAAATATATTGAAATTTATCAAGTAATTCACTATATAAGAAGAACTTTGATTATTTAATATTGTGAGTTTGCTTATATCTTAAGCGAAGACCTTGTTTCCTTATCGAGTGTTCCTTCATTATCTATAGCATTCATATATAGTAGGTATTCACTTCCATGCCGTCTCCTGTCGGTTGATGAATATTTAAGCCAATTCTGTAAGTCATCACGTGGTAGTTTGGGATTTTGCAGATCTGAGCATATTCACAAGTACCCGTTCGAGTGTGATTATTGCATTAATCTCACTAATCTCTTAGACCCTTCGGCTTTTTGAGCACATCCCAAAATTGTAAGTGAGACCTAGTGGGCATTCGATTTCAACTTCTAATTCTGTTTTGGTCGGAGATCATACGCCTGTTAAATAATAAAGATCATTTTAATTTCCTCTGTATGTTTCATAAGTTTAAATTACTTTATTAGAAAGGAATTTTGCTGGCAAAAAATGGAATTAAATTCAGTTCTGAAAAACTCATTTGAAGTGGATGACGCTATAGATCATCTTCGTTCCCTTGGTCTGTTTCCGCACCATGACCGAGTAAAATCATGGGATACACGCAAAATGATTGATACAATAAATGGAGCAGATAGAAACTCATTTATTCTTGATGTCGGATGTAACGATTCTCCTATCTTACCTATGCTTCGAAGATTAGGCTTTAAGAATCTCTATGGGTGCGACTTATTTCTAAATACAATAACGTATCCTGCATTAATGAAAATAGTACACTCTTTTTACAAAAGAAATTACAAGCCTATAATAGAAACGTACGAAAATAAGATATTTGCCATCTCGATTCAAGACCTCGAAAAAACTAACTTCCAAAACAATATGTTTGATTATATTACATCCTTATCGGTAATTGAACATGGTGTTAATATTCAAAACTATTTCAAGGAAATGAATAGAATACTGAAAAAAGGTGGAATGCTTTTGACATCGAGTGACTATTGGCCCAATAAATTAGTCAACAAAATTATTTCCAAAGATATTCGTAAGATGTCACCTAATAACGTTTTCAGTAAGGAAGAGATTGAGAAGGATGTAATTAAAGCTGCAGAACACAATGGTTTTACTCTTACTAAATCGATTGATTTTACATATGAAGATAAAGTTGTACATTGGAAAGGCGGGCGTAATTACACTTTCATCTTTTTTGCATTAAAGAAAGAATAAATCTCTAGATTATCTATTACTGTAGTGTTTAAGCATTGCAAGAAAGCAGCTATTTATCAACTTATGACCAGATATTCAAACAAGCAAGTAACAGAAATATTAGCATCAAATAAACAAGATTCAGAAATCGTCTGCTAGACCTTATTGTTTACTCTTTTATAGGACTCCCTTGAAGTGAGCATTTCTTATACCCTGAATAATCGAAGCCAAAGGGGTTTTGAGCGATGGTTCTGAAGACATGCTGAAACTCACGGATGATTCAAATAAATAAAAAATATAAATAATAGATTCTTTGTATTGCAGTCATGCTTTATCTAGTAACTGGAGTATGGGTAGAGTATCCTACTGCAGCTGGTTCGTCCAAGTCTCGAAGCGCTTTCAAAAATGGCAGACGACAAAAAGATGGGTGGAGTTTTCGCTGGTCAGAGAAGGGGAGTTGTAATAATTGATGCTTCTTCCCATGAAGAACTTGGTAAGACCCTAGCAGGTTTACCATTTTGGAGCCGTCTCACTCACAATTTCAAGGCAATAAATTTTCTTCAACCCCATCTCTAACATCCGGTAAGAAGATGTTTGCTATGATCGAGCACTTTTTAACTAATTCTTATTATAATAGCTCTATGT
>Ga0207416_1003408_pt1 | contig 15245 bp, 16 predicted proteins | sample PaiPotPPM11metaG_FD_184107 | JGI IMG/M metagenome (GOLD analysis project Ga0207416, IMG submission 184107) | Iron sulfur acid spring bacterial and archeal communities from Banff, Canada, to study Microbial Dark Matter (Phase II) - Paint Pots PPM... ...
ACCTCCACGGTGACAGAGACGATGCAAGGCCTCCCGTCCCCCGCCCCGAACGGCGTCGGGGCTGGCGTGGCGCCAAGTCAGATGACCGAAACCCAGAGCCTCGACGTCTCGAGCAGCTGACTCTTAACCAGCGAACCCTGGTGGACGTCGGTGGACGTACCCACGGCTGACTCCAGTCAGTTGTGCACCCCCGTACCCGCCGTCGAAGTTGTACCTTTGGTGGCGATACGACGTGTCCACTCCAACGGCAGAGGAAAGAGTTGGTGCCGGCAAAGCCGTGCTCCTCGGACACTTGGTTATTACGTTGCCTAGCCTTGCCGTGATCTCGAGACGACTTTTGCCCTCCCAGAGCGGCAAATACAAGTTCGTCGCGTCTCCCCAAAGCTCCAGCCAGACTCAGGCGAAAGGGTATTGAATCCTAAACCGCAGCCGCGCCTCTTGATCGCGATTCTCCTAGGGATGCTCGGCGTATTGGTGGGCTATGCGACCGGGTTGAGAAATCCACACCCGCTCCAACTGCGACCGCTGGACCTTCCTAATCAGCCGGGGGGCGACGTTGCATCGTGGTTTCGTGCGATCGGAACGTTAGGCGCCTCTGCCGTCGCAGCTGCAGTGCTAATCCGCGAATTGCAGACCCGACACGAGGCTCAGGCTCGAAGGGTGAGCGCTTGGCTCAAGCTTAAGATCGAGGCGCGTCCGCCATGGATTGGCGGAAAGATCTCCGATCCCGAATTCGCGCGCTTGATCGTCCACAACGGCAGCGGGGAGCCTGTCTACCGGGTTCGGGTTGAATCTCTTAACAAAAAGGGCACCCAGACGCTGCGACCTGGGGCCGGCCATAAGTGGCATGCAGCCTGGGTCCCTCCAAGCTCAATTCTGACGACCGAGAGTACGACGACCGCCGATGAGATAGGTCCACTGCGCCTTGAGTTCGCAGATGCTGCCGGGCATCGATGGCGCCGCGATGGTGCGCAGCTACGACAGCTCAAGGGACGCTTCCGCGACCCCGTGACCGCTCCGGCATATCGGCCAAATGCTCCGAGAGATACTGTCGAGGATTGGTATAAGAAAGGTGCCGACGACGAGCGGATGACGGACCGGTTGCTTCAGATGGTAATGAAGCCTTTTCAGGTCGCCGCCCTTATTTTCGGGGGGGCAGTTTGCTTCTTGGTTGGCTACGTTGTTGGAACTATTCAAGCTCATCCGTCATCTCTACGAGCACTTTGGCTCTCCACAATAGCGTGGGGCAACTTTCCATCGTGGCTCGGGGCGATTGGAACCGTCGCCGGTTTCGCTATTGCTGTTGAACTGCTGATCCATGGATTGCAGACGCGGCGCGAGGCACAGGCTCGTACCGTAAGCGCCTGGCTAAAACTGAAGACGGAGATTGGACCATTGCCGCTTCCAGATGACCCTGACTTCGTGCGCCTGATGGTGCGCAACGGTGGCAACGATCCCATCTACGAAGTGCTCGTTGAATCGCTCTACTACGGTAATCGGGAGCCGGTCCGACACGGGGTCGCGCATCATTGGTATCAGGACCTGATCTCAGCAGACACGCTTGTCGAGACTAATAGCACGACGACCACCGGTTGGCTCGATGAACTACGCATCGACTTCGGGGATAGCGCTGGGCTTCGATGGCGCCGGGACCGCAAGGGGCTGCGGCAGCTCAAAGGGCGGGCGGAGCAGGAAAGTAAGAACCGGTTGATCGAAGTTCTGCGAGAGAGCCCGAGATTGAGTGGTGGATAGCAGGACCGATGTTCCCGGCCAGCGGGCCGCATCTTTGACAATGCCGAAGCTGTAATAAGCTCAACGAATGGGTCGAACTAGTCCGGTCGTAGGTATCACCGCAACGCGGAGGATACAGGTTGACCGATACGAGGAGGCGATACGGCATTTAGGTTTTGAACCGCTCAAGATAGACCGTGACGTCGGTGCTATTAAGCGGGTAGACGCCTTGATCCTGTCGGGTGGTCCGGATGTCGCAAGACCGGGGATCGAGATCTGATAGAGGAAGCCCATCAGGGCGCTGCCCGCGAACCACGTCACGCCGAACCCGGTGTCGAAGAATCCGAAGGCTCATAACCTCGCTCCCCCGCTTTCCGTCAGCCGTATTCAGTCCCATCCCTGACCTCCGAGCTAAGCCGTTCATTCCTACCTTACGACCGCCCCGGACCTCGAAACTAATCGGTAGGCTCAGAGGTATGGATAGGGAATCGGCAAGCACGGTCCTGGCGACACCGCTGGCGCAGGAGTTATTGCGCTCCTCTCCTCTGGCTCACCTGGCCTATATCGGCCGAGATGGATATCCGCGGGTGATCCCGACCGGCTATGTGTGGAAAGGGGGGGAGTTCGTGGTGTGCACTCCGGACAACGCGCCGAAAGTGCGGAGCCTCGGATCTAATCCCAGGGTCGCCCTCACCATTGACACTCAAACCCAGCCGCCACGCATCTTGCTCGTGCGTGGCACGGCAAGCATGGAGATCATCGATGGCGTCCCGGACGACTACCTCGAGGCCTCGCACAAGTACGTTCCCCGAAAGGAGTGGCATGGGTTCGACGCGCAGGTTCGCGGCTTATACCCACGAATGGCGCGAATCAGCATCACACCCGAATGGGCAAAGCTCCTCGACTTCGAGACCACGCTTCCCCAAGCCGTTGAGGAGTTGCTGGCTCAGCACAAGTAGTTTCGTTTCACGAATCAGGCCAGGCGGTTCGCCGCCTCGGGCAGCCGGGGTTCGCCTTCGGTGCCAAAGAAGCGAACGCGATGGTCCCCAGGTCGGCCGCCGCAGGCGCTTATGGGTGTGATGGCGACGTTCTCCTCCTCGGCGAGCGCCCCAGCGAGCCGGCATACAACGTGGCCTCGGGGTGTTCGCTGCGTCTCGAGCGTGAGCACGAGCTTCTCCTTGTCCTGGTGCCGTTGCTCGACCAACCCATTGGTTGGGGGGCGGCGTCGAGATCAGCCTCCGCGTCGGGCGATGAGCCGTAGATCTCGGCCTCATAGGGCCCAGAGGGCCTGGGTAGGTGAGAGGCGGGCGGCTCGTAGTGCGGGCATGAGCCCGGCGACGGCGCCGATGATAAGGGACGCGACGAAACCGCCGGCCCAGGCTTCCGTGGGGATGACGGTGGCCCAGCCTTTGGTGTAGGCGTAGACGGCGGTGGAGGCAGCGCCGAGGGCGACCCCGACGGCTCCGCCGAGCAGACCGAGCAGGACGGCTTCGGAGAGGAACTGGATGCGGATGTCGCCTTTGGTAGCGCCCAGGGCGCGGCGCAGGCCGATCTCGGAGCGGCGTTCGAGGACTGAGATGATCATGATGTTGGCGACGCCGACCGCGCCGACCAGGAGGGCGACGGCGCCGAGGCCGAGGAACAGGCCGTTGAGGGCACTCTTGGCGTCGGCTTGGGCGACGAGGGCCGAGGAGGATTGGCTGACGTTGACCCCGCTGGGGTTCTCTGGGTTGGCGGCGGGGGCAAGGAGGTCATCGACCGCGTTGACCCGATCGTTCTGGGCCCTCAGGTAGATGGTGGAAGGATGGGCGTCGAAGCCCAGGTACTTCTCTGCCGCGGGGTAGCCGACCAGGACCGAGGAGTCGATGGCGGGGACCAGCACTGCCGGTCTGAGGATGCCTGCCACATAGAACCATTGGCCGCCGACCCAGATCCGCTCGCCGGGGTAGATACGGACGATTCCGAGCCGCTGCGCGGCAGCCGCGCCGAGCACGGCAACGGGCTCCTGGGCGGTGGCCGCATTGAGGTAGTGGCCCTGGGCGATGCTGGTGGCGACCACCGGGAGGAGGTCGAGAGATGCGGCTTGGACGGCCAGGGCGTTGGTGTTACCGGAGGCGATGTAGGGGTTGCGGTAGGCGTTGGCGCCGCTGACCACCCCGGTCGTCTGCACCTGCTGCACACCGCCGATACGGCCGATCATGGCCGACGCCGTTGTAGGCAACTCCGCAGTGCCGCCGGTGAAGCTCTGCCCGTTGCTGACGGTGAGCAGGTTGGTGCCGAGCTGGTTGATCTCGTTGAGCAGGCCGGCCTCTGACGAAGCGGACAGGCCGAGCACCGCGACGATGGCGGCCACACCGATAGCGATACCGAGTGCGGACAGCCCGGCCCGTAACTTTCGGGTGCGCAGCCCCACGCTCGACAGCCGGACCAGGTCGGACAACTGCAATCGGCTTCGCGGCAGTGTAGTGGTGCTGGTCACGGTCCCACGATTTGACCGTCGAGGATCTCGATTTTCCGTGCCATGCGCTCGGCGATGGCGTGGTCGTGGGTGATGACCACGATGGTCGAACCCGCCTGGTGGAGCTGGTCGATCAGGGCGAGGATCGACTGACCGGTGGCCTGGTCGAGGTTCCCGGTCGGCTCGTCGGCAAGCACGATGGCGGGCTGGCCGACCAGGGCCCGGGCGATCGCCACCCGCTGGCGCTGCCCACCCGAGAGCTGCGTAGGCCGGGCACCGGGCCGCTCGCTCAGGCCGACCTGCTCGAGGGCGTCGAGGGCCCGCTGGCGGCGCTGTCTGATGGGGATGCCGGCGTAGAGGAGCCCGTCGGCGACGTTGTCCAACACAGTGGCGTGCTCGGCCAGGAAGAACTGTTGGAAGATGAACCCGATCCGGGTGGCCCGCAGGTAGGCCACGTCGTCGTCGGCCATCGTGGCAACGTCGAGCCCCGTGATCCGCACCCGGCCGCTGGTGGGCCGGTCGAGGGTGCCCATCAGCTGCAGCAGGGTGGTCTTGCCCGACCCGGACGGGCCGACGATCCCGACCAGCTCCCCCTGGCCGATGGCGAGGGTCACCCCGCGCAGGGCCTGGACGGGGGGTTCGCCGGGGTAACTCTTGGTCACGTCGTCCACCTCGAGCAGGGTGTACGTCATGTCGCTGGGACCACCACTGGCTGGCCGGCGGCCAGCCCCGAGCCGGTGACCTGCACCAGCCCGTCCGCGTCGTCGAACAGTCCGAGCGAGACAGGCACGAGATGGTGGATCCCCCCTGCGCCGACGACCTCGACGGCGTAGCCACCCACGGACTGGGCCAGCAGCGCCGTCACTGGCACCACCAGCGCGCTGGTCACGCTGGCGGTGGTTATACCGACCCGCACCGGGGCCTGATCCCACGTGCCAGTCGCGGCCGGGTCGGAGGGGGTGACGTCCACAGTGATGGTCGGTGTGGTACTTCCCGAGTTGCCGGAGGAGCAGGTGTCCGTCCCCGGCGCCGCGGAGCTGGAGCTCGACCTGCCGGACCCGGAGCTTGATGGGCAGGAGGCGACGGACCCTACCGATGAGACAACACCTGGGGTGATCTTGTTGTCAGGCAGGGTGATGGTCACCGTGTCCCCGACCGCCACCTCGGTCTGCTGCGAGGCGCCCAACGCCACCTGTACGATGCGAATGGTCGAGGTGGCCTGCATCACCGTCTGGCCGGTCTGGGTACCGCCCCCTAACTGGGCTGACAGGATCGTCACCCGCACGGCGGTAGGCTCGAACACCGCCTGGCCAAGATTCAGCACGCCGTTCTGGGTCACCCCAAGGGCGGCCTGGAGCTTCTCCAGGGCCGTGGCGGTGGCCCACCCGAAGGCGGCGGAACTTGGGCTCAGCTGAGCTGAGGTGGCATAGCCGAGCGCGACCAGATCCGTGTTGAGTTCGGCCACGTCGGCGCCCGTCGCCCCGGCCGATAGGGTCCGATAAGCAGGTGTCGAGCCATACAGCAACATCACCGGGCTATCGTTCACCCGGTAGAGCGCCTGACCCTGAGAGATCACCTGGCCCAGCGCGGGCAGCTGCGTGTATATGCCGCTGGCATGGTTGATCACGGAGTACGGCGAGCCGTCCGATTGAGCTCGATAGGTCAGGGTCCCAGCCTGGGAGACCGTGGCCGAGAGGCTTCTTGTTTCCACCTTCGCGGTGTTCGCCGGATGCTCCTGTGCGGCCGGGGTCGCTTGCGTCGCAATGGACTTGACGACGGCGCCGATGGCGGTTACGGCAACCAGGAAGGCCGCTCCGGCCAGCACCCAGGTCATCGGCCTCATGGGTGCGGCAGCCCCAGCTGGCCTCGGTAGATAGCGCTGCATCTATCCTTCGCGGCGTTGAACCCGGGATCGGTCCGTGGGCTCTTCCCTGCCATGGATGGGATTCGATTCGTGTCGATGATGGGACCATCTGCGGTGGGGTCGGGGAAGTCCGGCACGCCGTTGTCGCGCATGCACTGCGCAAACTTGAGGGCCGCCTCCTGCTGCTGAGCGCTCCTCGTGTGGCCCATGAACCCCGCTGGCTCCAGCTCCTTACATGCGCTGATGGCCTGCGTGAACGCCGCGGAGTTTGGATCCACCGACGAGCCGTTCGCTATCCCGTCGATGGTGAGCTGGCCCGACGCGTCCGGGTCGGGGAACGCCGTGATGCCGTTGGCGCGCATGCACTGGGAGAACTTCACCGCCTGCGCAACATTGGCGGTGGTGTTGCCGCCGCTGGTTACCGTGCCGGTCTGGGCAGGTGCGTTGGAACAGCCCGCGCTGATCAGAGCGACCATCGCGATCAGGGCAAGGCCGGCCAACGGCCGTAGGGTTCTACTCATGTTTTCTCCTCGCGGGTGGTGATTGCGTTTACGGTCATGGCCCCCAGTTAAGCCAAGGGAGTGTTGCAAGCACGTACGTGGTTTTCGATATGCGGACGATATGCTGCGACTGGGACCATCGAGAGCATGCGTGTGTTGATCGTTGAGGACGAGCCCTATCTGGCGGAAGCCGTCCGCGATGGACTAGGCCTGGAAGCGATCGCGGCCGACATCGCCGGTGACGGTGACACCGCTCTGGAACTGCTCAGCATCAACACCTACGACATCGCCGTCCTCGACCGCGACATCCCAGGGCCCTCCGGCGACGAGATCGCCAAACGCATCGTCGCCTCCGGCAGCGGCATGCCTATCCTCATGCTCACCGCCGCGGACCGGATCGACGACAAGGCCACCGGATTCGAGCTCGGCGCCGACGACTACCTAACGAAGCCGTTCGAGCTCCGAGAACTCGTGCTCCGAATCAGAGCGCTCGACCGCAGGCGCGCCCACAACAGGCCGCCCGTGCGCGAGATCGCAGGTCTGCGGCTGGATCCGTTCCGCCGCGAGGTCTACCGCGACGGCCGCTACGTTGCGCTGACCAGGAAGCAATTCGCAGTGCTCGAAGTCCTAGTCGCTGCCGAAGGCGGTGTCGTTAGCTCCGAGGAGCTCTTAGAGCGCGCATGGGATGAGAACGCAGACCCGTTCACCAACGCCGCGCGCATCACCGTCTCGGGACTGCGCAAACGCCTCGGCAAACCCTGGCTGATCGCCACGGTGCCCGGCGTCGGCTACCGCATCGACACAGCACCCGGCATCGGACGTGAGGGAGGAGACCGTGGATAGGCCGCCTGGGTTGAGCATTCGCCTCAAACTCACCCTCAGCTACGCCGGGTTCCTGATCCTCGCAGGTGCCCTGTTGCTCGCCATCGTGTGGGTGATCGTCCTGCGATACCAGCCCAATGTGGGAATGAGCCCCGCTGGCCCGCTGGTCCGCTCCCACCTCCTGCGCTCGATCGCCATCTCGGCAGCCGGGGCGCTGGGGTTCCTGCTGGTGTTCGGTCTGCTGGGAGGGTGGATTCTCGCCGGCCGCATGCTCGCCCCCCTGACTCGCATCACCGACGCCACACGCCTCGCCGCGGCCGGATCGCTCTCCCACCGGATCGAGTTGGAAGGCCGTCAGGACGAGTTCCGCGAGCTCGCCGACAGCTTCGACGCCATGCTCGCGCGGCTGGAAGCGCATGTCGCCGAACAGCGGAGATTCGCAGCCAACGCTTCCCACGAACTGCGCACGCCACTGGCGATCACGCAGACACTCCTCGACGTCGCCCGCAACGATCCGAACCGCGACACCGACAAACTTGTCGACCGCCTCCACGCCGTCAACACCCGAGCGATCGACCTGACCGAAGCATTGCTCCTGCTCAGCCGCGCCGACCAGCGGTCTTTCATCCCAGTACCCGTCGACCTGTCCCTCATAGCGGAAGAAGCCACTGAAACACTCCTCCCCTTCGCAGAGAAGCATGGCGTCACCATCGAAACCTCCGGCGACATCACCCCCACCATCGGCTCACACGCGCTCCTGTTGCAGCTGACGACGAACCTCGTCCACAACGCCATCGTCCACAACCTGCCTGAACGGGGCACTGTGTGGGTCACGACCAGCGTTCACCCCAAGAGTGTGGTGCTCATTGTCGAGAACACCGGCGAGACGCTGACCCCACAGTTGGTTTCCACGCTTGTCGAGCCGTTTCGTCGCGGCACCGAACGCATACGCACCGACCACGCAGGCGTCGGCCTCGGCCTGGCCATCGTCAAAAGCATTACCCAAGCACACGACGGAACCCTCACCCTCACCCCCCGGGCCGCTGGCGGGCTCTGCGTCACGGTGCAACTACCCGCCGCGCCACCGCACAGTGGCAGATGACATCAGGGAATTGCAGACGCCCCGAGAGCTAACGTCACGATCGCGTACCAGCGGAGCACGATTCCGGCGATAGCCAGTAGAAAAGCGAAGGCAAAGATGACCGGTCGGCCCTTCATTATCGCCGCCGCCGGAACCCTCTGTGCAGCTGTCGAGCCGACGGAGATGGCAAGCAGAAGAAAGCCAATCAGCGCGGACCCAGAAAGACGATCTTGTCCGCGATTGCTCGCCAGGTGCGCTCGGACACCTACCGACCCAATCGTGCGGACTAGAACGGTCGCCTCGGAGACGATCCAGACGACGATGACCATTGAATAGAGACTCGACGCAAACGCGCTCGTCATGTAGAGCGGCTTCATCAGAAATTCAGCAGCCCCAGCGGTACCTGGCCAACTTCAAAACCGACGTTCGGCATCCTTGGCGATGTCGAAGGACGGATCGTTCCCGTCGCGCCCCCGCCACTCCGAATTGGGCAAGTGGTCTTGTGAACGGTCGTGGTCACTCACGGCAGTCGTGGTGCCGAGCGAACGGGTGTTCCGACGGCATAACTGACCGGCACATCGGCGACGCTTTGACTCAGATGGGTCCAGTTCGGTGAGCGGGAGGCCGGACTCGAACCCGCAGGACCCGCACCCGCCAAGCGGGTTCGCTTCAGCTACATGCTAGCGGCCTGACGGCGCCGGTTGCCCCTCGGCGAGCTTGATCGCGATGGGCCCGTGCGCGGCGGGCCGCCGGGTCGATGTAAGCTGCCCAGTGAGAGTGACCACCCGCTCGAACCCGGCTGGGGGCAGCTAACCGTGGGCAATGACCTGCTGCGCGGCGTCTACGACGCCGATCGCGCTGCTGCGCTTTCGGGCGTGCCCGTAAGCACCGTCTACTACTGGGCGCGGAAGGGCATCTGGGAGCCTGCCCTCTCGGAGGAGAAGCCGAAGCTGTGGACCTACTCCGATCTCATCGCGCTCCGGATGATCTACTGGCTTCGCCAGGACAAACCGTCACGCAGTCCTCGATTGCAGTGCCGGCGCTCGCCGTTTTTACGCTTCTCCTACTCCTGGGTATTCTGTGGTTAGGGTGGCAGGCTTTACGCTCCGGCGATGCCGGCTGGCCACGGAGACTCGCTGAGCGTTCTCGTCAGCGTGGGCGTGAAGCCGCCCACGTGTGCATGATGGTCTTCCCGAGAAGATCCGAGCACGGCGACGTCCGTGTGGCTCTGGGGAGTCGCGGGCGCCGACTTCAGGAGCCCTGGAACCGATGCGTGCGAGCGTCGTCTCGGAGCGCGATCGCGGAGGCCACCACCGCATCCCCACGTGCGTCGCCGTCCGACCCCTCCGCGCCTAACACCGCAACGGCGGTTAACCTGAATTCAGGGCTAGTTAGACCAAGTCTGCCCTTCCTCCGTCGGTGGTCCCTGAGAGTGTGGTTCGTGCAAGTTGCGCCAAGCAAACCATCAACTGCTGCCTCCCTGGTCGAGGACCGATCTAATCGACAGGCGGGGACGGCAAGGGCCGGGCAACAGCCCGGCCCTTGTGTCGAGCGCCTGTTCTACGGGGTGGCAGCGAGGGCCGCCACGAACGCCGGGGCCATCGGAGTACCCCAGCCTGTCGTGGCATCGTAGCCATTCGTTGTCGGGTAGCCGGCGACTGGCACTTCCCAGAGTTGGTTGTCTTCCAGGTCCCCCGCCCACTTTTGAACGGTGCCGTTCACGCCCACGTCGCTACCGGCGAAGGTCGCCGGCGCGCTGCCGTAATGCAGCGGAACGATGTCCTTGTAGGCGCTCGCACGAACACCGCTGTAGAGAAGCGGGGCAACGAAGCCCAGGGGGCTCTTTCCTTCTGCCGTCCGCTCGGCGTTCGCGAGCGCGACGAGCGCGGCGGTTTGAGGCGTTGCAGCGGAGGTCCCGCCGTAGAACGACCAGCATCCGGTCGTGTTGCCACAATTGAATCCGGGATAGGCCGTGATGTAGACATCGACACCGCCATTGACGGCGGCGTTCCAGGCCGTGTCTGGGAGAAGCCTCTGGTTACTGGTGCCGGCAACGTTGACGGTCTGCCAGGGAGGCTTGGGGTAGATAACGCTCGCCCCACCGCCGGTCGCGATCGGCGCCCAGGATTCGTTCCAGACGGCTTCGCTGTTGCCGCCGGTAGTGGAATTCCAATAAGCGGGGACCGGGTTTCCGCTCGAGTCGAAGGCGGTGTTGCTACTGGGATCCCAGGTCCAGCCAGATTGCAGCTGCGTGCCACCAACTGAAACGACATACGGTGAGGAGGCTGGCCAGCCTACCGTCGGGTACGGATAGCTGCGGCTCTCTTTCTGCTGCTTCTGAGCGTTGTAGGTGCCAAAGTCGCCGGAAGCCGCAAAGAAGTTGTCGCCTTTTGCGAGCCCTTTTTGGAAGACCGCATCAAACGGCTTCACGGCATTGGCCGGATTCCCGCCAAACGTCTGCTCGGTTACGCCGAACGACATTGAAAACACCGTTCCAGGCGGCGTCGCGTCGATCTCACCGGAGATCGCCTTGAACAGGTTCGGGAAACCCTGGACCCCTTCGGTCTCAGCCGGGGGAACGGCCAACAGGATGATGTTAGCCTCGGGGGCAATCGAGTAGGCCCACTCGATGTCTAATGTTGCTTCCCCAGACCAGTTCGCGGCCGCGCAGGGACCCGAAATGCCGCTGCTGCTGCAAGTGTTGTTGTATTGCGGGTTCCCCTGAGGGAAAACCTGCTGGAAGTTCGGAGCAGGAAAGGTGCCGAAGAACGTGTCGTGGAAATGCTGGAGATCGGCGGCCGCCGTCGGGCTGCCGTAGGCATCGACCAGAACGATCGTCTGACCCTGCCCGTAGTTGGGCTGGCCATTGGGAAGAGCAGCAACCGCGTCCACGCCATAGGCCGCACGGATATCCTGCGGCGTGTAGCAGTGGAAGAAGTCGACGGGCGTGCCATCGGGCAAGGTGCAATACGTGAATGCGTCGCGGTGCACAGGAAAGATCTGGGACGTCCTCGGGACCTGGATTGCCAACGGAACCAGTCCGGCCGGCGCTGAAATGGCAATCCCTCCGCCAGTTAGCACCGCGCCGACTCCGGTGGCAGCCATCGCCAGTGGGGCCGCTCGCCGCGTTAACGAACGCACGAATGAATGGACCATGCTTCCCTCCCTGAGAGCGTGGTTTTCGGCTGCGTCAAGCACGATACCAACTTGCTGGGAGGGCGTCAAGGAGCGGTTAACTCGTATTTAGATGCGGTCGGGTACGGCCCTTTCCATCAACCCGGGACTTGGCTCAGCTGACCCCGAGCACGTTTGGGCCGCAGACCCCAACTGGAATGAAGGGCTATGGCGATATTTCAAAGCCGACCGTTTCGTCTGGACGCTTGAGAACGCTTGCGTGTACGTTGCTTCGGCGACACAATTCGCGGACCACTTTGAAGGTGCGGTGGCGGTTATGCCGCCCGACTTTCAGACGGTCTTTGTACCAAAGGCTGGAGATCCACTGCTACGGCGCAGCGTGTCACCGTTACGGGATAAGAACACTTCGTCACGATGTCTCGATCGTCTGCCCGCACGACTGCGACGCGCGTCTTCATAGCTCCTTAACTCAGACCGCCACGTATGGCAGAGACCTGAGCTAGGCCGGGAGGTTCCTTGGCAACGAACTCAGCGCGATAGCGGGCGAAGGCCGGGCAACACAAAGTCTAGGGCCTTCTTCAACCGGAGCTCGAAGTCGGCAGGGAACTCGTGGCCGGTACCGGGCGCAGCCTCAAGATGACATTGCAGCCCCCGTCGCGTTGCCTCGCGATGGAACTTCGTTATGTTTGGTAGCCCCCAATCCTTCTCACCAACGAGAATCCAGCCTTTTAGGCGGCGCTCAGCCGCCGTTTCTGCGAGGAGAAGGAGATGGTCGACATCGTGGATAGCAGGAACCACAGCGATGAAGCCTTTGATCGGGAAGATGCGGCCCTCGAGCGCGAGATCAATCGCCAGCGCGCCACCCTGGGAAAAGCCTCCAACAACACTTCGATCCCTGTCGAATTGATAAGCGGCAAGTCGCTTTTCATAGACGGTAGTAAGCTCTTGCCTCGCTCGACTGGAACCAAGGTCGAAGGTGCTGTGCGGATCACCCCACCAGAAGTGCTCATTCATGCGGTGCTGTGAGGACTGGGGAATTGCTACAAGAAGGCCAAGCTTCGTCGCGGATGTCCAATAGCTCGAGAATTGTTTAGCCGTGTCAGCTCCACCATGGAGTGCCATAAGAAGCGGAGGATCAGCCGTGGCCCCTTCAGGCGGATAAATGAGAACGTCTGGCCGCGACTTGAGGTCCAGTGCGGCGATCATGTTTCCCGAACGTTGGACGATCGCCTGAAAGCGCTCCTGGCTGCGAAGTGATGCCAAGTCCGGGTCACGAGCCATAAAGGCCGGGTGCCAGCAAGCCCCTTGATCCATCGCAGCCTCCAGGGCCGCCATGGCCTGGGCCGGCTGACCCATCACGCTTCGCATGCAGGCGGTCCAATACACCGTCTCGGAGTAGTGCTGCGGGAACTTCTCTCCGGCTTCGCGGGCGAGCTCAAGAATGTCATCGAATCGCTTCTCTTCGTAGCGCTGGAAGACAAGCGAGCGGTAACCAAGAAAGTCCTTCTGTGCCATCGGTCATAACAAGGATATTCGGTGCTCGACCAGACCGTGGGCGCTGGCTGGCGGCTCTTGATGGAGCGCGAAGTCATTGGTAGAAAGCCCAAACCCGGGATCACCAGGCGACCCAAGCGGCCGCCACCAATCACCGAGTGAGCCGGCTCGCGGGAAAAGGGCGTTTCGCGAGGGTTGCTGCCCCGACTGCCCTTGCGACACATCGCCCCAATCCGACCGCGAAGCCTCCGTGCAGCGGCATCCTATGCCTGCCGCTTGACCCGTACAGCCGCCTCACGCCACCGCTTCACCGGACAACGGCACGCAATCTGGACATCATGCTGAGGGTGAAAAGGGTCGTTGAGTCCAGCCATCGCCGGTACTGTCGGCCCGACAAGAGTGCCCACCACCACCGCCGATGGCGAAAGCCGAGAGCGCTTAGGCCAGCAGCGCGCCGTCGATCGCATCGAAGAAAATCTGTAGGGTACTGCGGGACTTGTCGATCCGAGCGGTTGAATGAAGTGTTATGGAGGGTGTACCTCATGAGGGTGGGAACGGCGCGAGAAGCGGCAGTTGACTGGGTGGTGCAGCACGCCAGTCGGCAGGCCGGTTTCCACGGTGCCTATTTCATCGGCTCAACGACGGGCTTGCCGGAAGACGGCGAGTTGGCACCGGGTTCAGATGTGGACGTGGCGGTCGTGACCTCTGAAGCGCTGTCACCCAAGCCGGGTAAGGTCCTGTATCGGGGCACTTTGCTCGACATCAGCCTCCGGCCGTGGCAGCAGCTCACATCCGTCGAAGAAGTCATGCGCTCGTATCATCTCGCCGCCGGCTTCCGCTTCAATACGATTATTGCCGACCCGACCGGCGATCTGCGGATTCTTCAACAGAATGTGGCTCAGCACTTTACTGAAGAGCTGTGGGTCCGCCGGCGTTGCCAGGACGCACGCGATAACGTGGAGAACTGGCTCAAGAGGATCGATCGATCGGCCTCCTGGGCTGACCAGGTGACCGCCTGGCTCTTTGGGACGGGCGTGACCACCCACATCCTCCTGGTCGCGGCGCTCCGGAATCCGACCGTCAGGCTCCGGTACCTCGCAGTCCGCGAAGTGCTCGAGCAATACGGCCGCACCGCCCTGTATCCGGTCCTGCTCCGACTCCTTGGCTGCGCCGAACTGTCACCTGACAGAGTCGAGTATCATCTCGCTTCCCTTGCCCGCACCTTCGATGCTGCGGCAACAGTCGCCAAGACGCGATTCTTCTTCAGTTCCGACATCACACCTGCCGCGCGATCGATAGCCATTGACGGCACCGGCAATGTGGTTCGATCAGGGAACCATCGTGAGGCGGTCTTCTGGATTGTCGCCACCTTCGCGCGCTGCCATAAGATTCTTGCTGCGGATGCCCCTGGTACGACCCAACGTGAATTCGCCCCAGCATTTGACGAAGTATTGGCCGATCTTGGGATTCTCTCCACTGAAAATTTGCTTCAGCGTGCCGATTCGGTTCTCCAGTTCCTGCCACAGTTATGGGACAACGCCGAAGGGATAATCGCCACGAATCCCAGCGTAACGAGTAAAGAGGCCGATCCTGCCTAATTAAGCTAGAGGGCGGAGGTTAAAGCGTGGTCTCATTCGGCTCGGTCGTTTCGGCCGCGATGGCACTAATATCGCTTGGCCTGCTTGCAGTCGGAGCGTATCTCGCCAGCAAGCGCGGCCCGCTTATTCTGACGCTACTAGAGCTTTCCGTCGGCGTTTTGGGGCTTTTCTCGCCGTCCGTGTTTACCAAAAGTGGCAGGCCCTTCGAGTGGCCGACCCTTCGGAGCGAGCGCGCATGGTCAGGACTGGTCAGAGAGGACGCCGGTCGGTGTGGATGGTCGTGTCCGCCCTCGGAGTCGTTATTGGTCTCTTCGCTATAGCTGCTGGCGTTCTCTCTGGTCGTGAAAACTCGGCATTTCTTGGCGCAGGCCTGGTGGCGTTCAGCCTCTTTTCAGGCTGGTTTGCCTCCCGCCGCTTCCACTAGCGGGCCGCATTTCCAGGCCACGCCCCGCGCAGCCGATGCGCCCCTGGGGAAGGTTTGCCGAGTTGGCTCGGCTTACGACGCGCTGCGTTGGTGTGGAAAATGGACGAATGATCGGGGAACGGAACCCGCTCCTTATAC
>Ga0207416_1003409_pt1 | contig 15244 bp, 24 predicted proteins | sample PaiPotPPM11metaG_FD_184107 | JGI IMG/M metagenome (GOLD analysis project Ga0207416, IMG submission 184107) | Iron sulfur acid spring bacterial and archeal communities from Banff, Canada, to study Microbial Dark Matter (Phase II) - Paint Pots PPM... ...
TGGGCGTCCAGGTGGAGAACGTCACCAGGTCGAACTCCTCGGTCCTGGCCTTGCGTCCCTTGACCTCGATCGGCGGGTAGTGCTCGACCCACGACACCGGCGTCTCCTGCTCGAAGCGCTGCGGGAAGTGCTTGGCGATAATTTCGGCCGCTAAGAACTCCGCCATATTGGTCACACTGGTCCCGGTGTTCTCCGGCAACTCGGTGCAGATCACCACCGGCACGGCGTCCGGCCGCTCGTAGACGCGCACGCGGCAGACTGCCCCGCTGCCGTAGAAGCCGCGGTATTGGTAGCGGTAGTCCTGGGTCTTCTCCATGCGTGGTTTCGGTTCTTGTTCTTTCATACATCCCTTTCGATAGTGACGCGGTATCCTTTCTCGATCAACTCCCGCAGCGGAAGCTGATTCTTGCATTGGGCACATTCGCACAATCTGACCTTTAGTCTTCCGTATACGTCCATCTGCAGTAACGGCATTGACGGGACACTTGTGTATGTTGGTTTCTTTGATCTCATAGGCTAGTTCTTCTTTTCGCAACTTAAGCAGAAGCCGCGCTTCCAGTCGTACTCCCACACCCAGCCGCCGCAGTAGCGGCACCGGCCGGTGAGTGTCCAAAAGAGTCGTCTGAGCAGTTTGATCATAGGTTCCTACCTCGCCACCATCGCCGGCACGACGCTCAGGATAAAGGCCACCCCGAAGGGAGCCAGCAGCAAGAGCATGCTGTACCAGATAGGGTGATCGAGCAGATAGTCGTCGGTGAAATACTTCTTCATAGTTGTTTTTTCAGATGCGCCTCCTTCGCCAGCTCCAATAAGCGTCGTCGGATTTCGGCAATCGTTGGTCGTTTGGATTCAGGCCGGCTGACGTGATCGTTCTCCTGTGCCCACGCCTCGTGGCACGCTTGCGAGCAGAAGGGGAAGTGCGCGTCCTCCTCCGGCAAGCGGGGCTGCTCCTCGCACCGGTAGCACCTGGCCTTGGCCTTGAGACGCTCGGCCTCCTGTTTGATCGCCTCCCGCCGGCCTGGGCTGGCGGTTCTGTATTCCTGTCGTAACTGGTCGAGTTGTTCAGCGATGGTCATAGGTTTTCGTCCGGCGTTTGCGCCGGATCGGTGTCGGCAGGGCCAGCGGCTTTCGGTTACGCTGGCATGTCTTGCACGTCTCTGGGTCGAATGATCCATGGATGCATCGGTTGGTCATAGCTTTCGTCTGGCTCTGCGCCGCTCCTCGCTGCGCCGGGTGAGCTCCTTCCTTCTCGTCTCCTTATGCTCGAGACAGTAGCGGGCGGCGCTGCCGCCGATAAAAAATGCCTGGCAGCGCACGCACTGTCTGCGGCTCACCCGCCTCCCGTCAACCATGTGTTGCTGTGTGTTCATAGGTTCTGTCCCCGAGGCATTGCCTTGCTCAGCGAAAGCGGATGGCTACAAATGCACCGCTCCCGTGTGCCAAGCCAGGGCAACCCCTCCGAGACAGGACGATCTCTGTGCTACCCAGACAGGGCGTCTGTCCGGCCAGCACACAGCCGGTCACAGCCATTTGGCGTGTGACTTCTCGCCCGACGAACAAAATATTCCGTGAAAGGGCCTGCCGCTCTTGCTGACGCCCTGCTTCTCCTCGGCTTCCTCGCCGCAGGTCTCGCAGACCAGGACGACCGGAAGATCCGTGCTGTCGGACTGGCTCAGCGCTGGCTGCACCGTCGCCGGTTGCACTGCTGCGGGTCGCTGCGACCGCTCCGCCTTGACGATCTCATCCGCTGAGGCGATGCCCTCGACGATGCCATAGCCGGCGAAGCCTAAGGCCCTGCCTAAGGCGCTGGTCTCGGCCACCTCGTAGGGATTACTCTTCTCGATCTGTTTGAACGTGTCCAGGTTGACCGAGCTGATCCCGATGAACGTCTTACCCTTCACGATCACCGTGGCCTTGATGACCACCGGACTGTGGCTGAGGACGTCGGTCTGGACACCTTCCAGCGCCTTCTCCGCGTGCGCCATCTCAAGCCGCTCGGAAACTAAGTAATATTGCTTATTGTGAATCTGTATTGGCATATACAACACCTCCTTTCAAAGCCTGTATCAACATCTGATGGTCTGCTTCCGCGTTCTCGGCGATCGCCGTGAGGATCTCCAGGGTGAAGATGTCCTCCCGACCCAAGTCCTTGGCGATCCGCCGCAGCCTGGTCAGTCGCTGTTTCTGCATCTGTCCGATTCTTCTCATAGTGTTCCTCCCTCGACAAAGCACTGATAGCACTGGTCGTACTTGCTGGGATAGTATTTCTGGTGTTTCTCACAATACTTGTACTCCTGCGCCTTGGCGGTGTTGTTCTTGGTGAACGTCCATGAACGGCGCATCGAGCGAGCCTTGAAACTGTCCTGATTGCCGACGTAGCCTCTCATACGTCCCCCTCCTTTTGCTCCCTCCGCTTGCCCACCAGCCGCTCGATGAGCGCCATGAGGTGCTCCAGGAGCACGTTCTCCGGCGTGCTGTACTGCTCCAGGTTGTTGCTCAGGTCGGACCCCAGGTAGTCCCGCAGTATCTCCTTGATCTGTTCTCGTACGGTCATAGTCAAATTCCCAGCTCCTTCCCACATGTCCAAGCTCGGAAGCTGCGACTGTCGTCGACGTAGAGCTGCTTCGCGATCAGGATGTTGACTTGCCAGTTGCGCAGGAACTTCGGCTGGACTCCCTGCCACTTCGTGTTGATCTGGAAAATTCCCACGTCCTGGCTTTGGTCCGTGTTGACGTTGACGGCGTCGGGATCGAGGGAACGGTTCTCGTGGCAGGTGGGCGAGGTCAAGAGCTCGAAGGCCTTGTCCGAGTCGCTGCCGAATACTTGTTTGATGTAGCCGACGATCCGGTCGTGCTCGGTTGGCGTCGGTGTGGGGGTTGCCGTTGGCATGCTGGCCGCGGCCGCCACAGCAGTGGTGGTCTGGGCGTGGACGATCTGCCGTGCCGGCTGTCCCAGCAGGTGGGTGTGGATAAAGGCGATCACCGCCACTACCAGGATGATAGGGGTCAGGATCGGTCGTCGGTTGTATCTATTTCGTCTCGTTTTCATAGGCAGGTTCCGTTAGGAATAGCTCCAAATACCACAACGGTTCTTCTTCAAGCACCATCTCCTGTAATCGCAGACGCCACACCGGCGTATATTGCCCATAGCTCAACTTGGTACAGCCGTCCCGCACCATACGTTCTCCCCAGAACGCCTTAGCAAAGTCGTGGTTGAAGATCACACAGAACGGATGGTCCTTGCCATCCATGTAATCCGGCTTCCAGCCGCCTTCTATCGCTCGCCGGATTGCTTTTTGTAATATCTGTTCGTCTGTCATTTTGACGTCTCCTCCTCTTTGGGCGCGTGGCGTTTGATGATCTCCGAGATGGTGGCCTGTCTCTTGCCGAAGGCGCGGCCCAGGTTCCGCTGCGTCACAATCTGGCCGCGCATCTTGTGGTAGACCGCCGCGATCGTCTTATTCTGCATCTCGGCAAAGCTTCGCAGCATGATCTCATCAAAGTCTTGTTGTGGGAGGTCGAGTTTCACGTTTTCCATAGGTATAGGACAATGCTATACCTTCTGTAGAGCGGTGTCAATAAGACGTTCTGTATCAGACTATAGCAACTTGCGGAAATAACAGGGTTTTGCTATACTCTTCCTACCATATTAGTGACATCATTAATATGGTTCTATCCTATGCCATATAAGGAAGGACTCCGACCACAACCACCACCACCGGGACGGGAACGCAAGCCGTTCAATGAATACCAAGCCGATGTCTACGCCCGCTTAGAAGCCGCTGTTGAGCACATCCAGGATTCGGAGACGTTCCGGGAGTACCTGCTGATGCAAAGCCGCTTCCATACCTATAGTTGGAAAAACGCGCTGCTGATCATGGCACAGAAGCCGGATGCGACCAGGGTCGCTCGCTATGACAACTGGAAAAAGCTGGATCGCCAGGTCAAGAAGGGCGAGAAAGGGATCAAGGTCTTCTACCCGATGCTCAGAAAGCAGCGCAACGAACAGGGCAAGGAGGAGGAAGTGCTCACCGGCTTCGGGATCGGCAATGTCTTTGATGTGCTGCAGACCGAGGGCAAGCCCTTACCCGATGTCCACATCCCCGAGCTCGAGGGCGATGAAGGCGGCGTGCTCCTCGGCAAACTGGAAGGCCTGGCCCATCGCCAGGGCGTGCGCGTCCGCCACCTGCCCCCACCCGAGCCGGGCAGCCACACCATGGGCAGCTACGACCCCCTCACCAGGACGATTGACCTGCATGCTTCCTCCCAGCTCCAGGTCACCAAGACCTTAGCCCACGAGCTCGCCCACCACTTCGCCGGCCACAAGCCGGACCAGCAGGCCCAGCCGGAGCAGGAGACCATCGCCGAGGCCAGCGCCTACGTCGTCTGCTCCCACTTCGGCCTGGATACCGGAGCCCGTTCCTTCCCTTACGTCGCCGTCTGGGCGAAAGAGAAGCAGGTCCTCAAGAACGCCCTGGGCACGATCCAAAAAATCGCAAGCACCATGATCCGCGGACTGGAAGGGGAGAACAGACACCCCGACGAGCTGGCCGCCCCCGCTAATAGCTCCCATTCCTGATCTTGCGCAGCAGCTCCGAAGGCGTCAGGTGGTGATACTGCGCGAGGAAATCGAAACCATTCCCCCCACGCCGTTCGGCAAAACACCACCAGCGTTGTGTCCGCTCGTAGACCGTGAATGACGGGTGTTTGTCCCCATGCTTATGGTTCTCACCCCACGGACACCTCCCCACCCCCGCCTTGTTCAGCCGCACATAGCGCTCGATCACGTCGCGGATCGGGTGCTCCTCGACCCATTGCCGGATCGGGGATTGCTCCGTATTTTTTGGACCGTAGACAGGATGCTCCCCTGCCGTGGGAAGGATGGGGAGTTGTGCGGCATGGGGAGCCGGGTCTACTCTCCGCACATTCTGGGCCAGCCAGTCGATCTGGCCCCTGACCTTGCCCGTTGACACCGGCTCGCCGCTCGGATGGATGAAGGGGTAGCGCCGCCCGCTGAAGCGGTGGATACCCAGGGGCGCTCTGATCAGCAGGCCGTACCCGTCCAGATCGGGGATGTCTCCGGCGGGGAAGCACTCCAGATTCGGGGCCGAGGGCTCGATGATCCGCCTGGCGATGGTCGGGCTGACCGGCTTGTCCCAAAACGTCCACAAGTGGCCGCCTGCCCGCGACGATTCGAGGTAGGAGGGGATGCCGCGCTTGGCAAGGTCGGCCTGCGCCCCCACAATCGGCCCCAGCCCCCGGTCCGAGTCCATGACCGTCCAGCGGGTCGTGCCCGAGGGATCGAGGCTGTACAGGCCGATGGTGACCTCACCGCGCAGGTGTTTGGTCAGCACCTCGTCCGTCAGCGGCGAGCGAACGCGGTAGTACAACCGGGACCAGTTCCGTTGCCTGCCGTAGGCGTCGCCGCGCTGGACGAATAGACTGCGGTAGCGGGTGAGCGGGCAGTCGGGTTCCTTCCCAGCGTCCTGCTCGTCTCTTCCTTGCCTTGGTGGTCGTTCCATGATCAGGCGGCTCGCTCACCCGCCCTTCGATAGCCGGTTGCCCGCGGCAACAGCTCCGGCTCTTCCACCTCCCGTTGCTTGCGCAGTTGCGCCTCGATCTCCGCTCGTGGCCGGAAATAGCGTGCCAGATACTCCGCCTCCACCTGCTCCAGGAGTTTGGGATCGAGCTTCGGGTCGGGCACGGACAGGGTCTTCACGTCGTAGATGCCGAACACCGGCCGATGCCAGAACCAGCGGAAAGGCCGCGGCCAGGGGGAAAGCTCCTTGCGGATGATCGCCTTGCGCCGGCGCATCTCGGCCAGCGACTGGATCACCGATTCCCACTGGTCGTTCAACCCGATGCTCTCGCTCTCGTGGGGGTCCAGGTCGTGGCGCACGGTCCTGGGGTCCGGCTTGCCCACCAGGCGGGAGGAATAGGCGGCGTCGTCCCGACCCAAGCGAAAGGACACTTCCAAGCCCACATTCTGCAAGGCTCCGCGCAAGCGCTCCGAGGCCTGGGACCAGGTCTGGTGCGCCATGACGAGGAACAGCCCGTACTTGCGAGTCTGGGACAGGATGCGACTGAGCGCCTCCTCGCTCTGCGCCGTGAACTCGGAGAACTCGTCGATCACCAGGTGGTGGCTGCTCGCGCGCTCGGCGGGCGGCAGCTCGGCACGGGATAAGGCGCCCTGCTCCGCGTTCACGGTCAAGAGACACCCCAGGAGCCGCCGTGCTTCGCTGTCGGCGATGGCCAGGTTGATGATGGCGGACTGCTTGTTGTCCAGCAGGTCGCGGAAGTTGAGGACACTCTCGCTCTGCCCTAAAGAGTATTTGAGGATCGGCGCGAAGGTCAGCAGGTGCGCCCGTCGCAGCGCCGCCCCCGCCTGGTCGGCGCGGTCCCGTTCGCTCAAGCGGTCGAACTGGTCGTGGAAGAACGAGACGACGTCGTAGTCCTCCTCCCGCTGCAAGAGTCCCTCCCGATAGCCCTTGTTGGTCAGCAAGCTGTAGAGGCTGGTGATGGGCAGCCCGTTGGAGATCAGCACCTTGACGCCGTCCTGGACCAAGGTGTCGAACATCGGCGCGGAGCCGCCGGCCAGGGACGGCCAGGCGCGGTGCATGGCTTCCTTGATGTTGGAGGCGATGGTGTGGGCGTCGCTGGGCTGCTTGAGCACGTTCATCGGCAGGTACAGGTCTTTTCGGAGTGCCCCGGGTAAATCCAGATACAGGATGCGCTGGAAGGCGGATTCGTCCTGGTAGACGCCCCGGCTGACTAAGTGGGAGAGGATCAGCTCGGCCAAATCGCCGTGCGGATCAATGAGGGTTGCCGGCAGACCAGCTTGCAGGAATTCCAGGTACAAGCCGCAGAGGAACCTCGATTTGCCGCTATTGTGATGGAACACGCCACAAGCCCAGTAGTTCTCATAGATCGGCACGTGAAAGTCGTAATAGAACGCTTCTTCAACCTCCTCGATCGACACAATTTGACACTGGGTAGTATCTTTGCTACCATCAGTATGTACATATGCGCGATTATTACCAAGGAAAGCATGAGACGATCCTGGACGCAATCCGGCTTTATCAGAGCGGGCTGAGTGTTCAGGAGGTAGCAACCCGACTTGGTCACCATGAGCAGACGATATCCGGGTATCTTCATAAGAACGATATTCATATTCGGCCGCCGTATCGGCAATGGAAACGTGAGAAAGTTGCCGAGGCGATGCGGCTCTATCAGACCGGCTTGAGCCTGAATGATGTCGCGGAGCGGCTCCGAGGAAAGCCAACAACCGTTGCGCGGTATCTCCGGGATGCTGGCATTGCCGTGCGCCCCAAAGGTTTTTACTCCAATGGCACCAGGAATCCCGCATGGAAGAACGGTCGGCATCGTCTGAAAGGCTACATCTACGTCTTTGCCCCGGACCATCCCTACCGGACAACACACAATCACGTTGCTGAGCACCGCCTCGTGATGGAGAAGCAGCTGGGCCGGTACCTGTTGCCCACCGAGGTGGTGGATCATAGAAACGGGATACCCGACGACAACCGTCCCGAAAACCTTCGACTATTCCCCTCCAACGCCGAGCATCTGCGAGCGACCCTGAAAGGTCGCTGCCCGAAATGGACGGCAGCAGGGCTGCGGATCCAGCGCTGTGTCCGATTTGGCGCGCCAGGTCACACACCGCCCGATAACCGTTCCCGACGAAAATTCGGTGCTGCCCGGTGACCGTGAACGACTCCCCGCTACTCAACGACACCCGGTACATCTTCTCCTTCGTAAAGCGCCCCGGAGCCTCCGCCCGCGCGATAATCGGCTCATTCCGCTCATTGAGCGCGACGACATGGAACGTCCGGCCGAGTAAGAAGCGCTGTTCCACCGTCCTGGTGGACTTGTCCACCGGATCGAAGATGGGCGTGTCAGGGTGTAAACAGCCAGAAACACCGATCACATGGATATGGCTCTTGGTCTCCTCCAGGGAGAGCCGGATCGTGCGCTTGAGGAAGAACGGGCCGTACTTGCCAAGCCGGATGCGGGGGGCGGAACCCAGCAGGGACAGTCTCATGCGACCGGCTCACCGGACTCCTTCCAGCAAGGGGACCGGCTCCTTGACGCCGGGCGCGACCCAGGACGGTTGCAAGAAGAGTTCCTCCGGGGTACACAGCGCCGGGTTCAGGCCGGTGAAGCGGAATAAGTCGCCGAAGGCCCGCGCCCGCAGCCGCTCCAGCTCCAGCGTCGTCCAGCGCACCAGGTTCTGCACACGCAACGGGGCCTCCGCCGGATTCCTGGGCACGACCGCCACGGCGATGAGGATGGGGTTGGGGCTGCCGAAGCGGGCCTCATAGGGCGTCTGCCCGCCGGAGGAAGCGGCGAACGCGGCGATCATCGCCGCCACCTTGTCCTTCCAGTCCTTCTGCCCCTCGGTCGCCCGATCGATCTCGACCCAGCAATCCCCCTCCCGCTCCGTGCCCTGGCGAAAGGTGAACCAGGCGTCCGCTGCCAGCGACCGCTGATGCTCCTGCGGCGGGTCGCCCCGCTGGAGCTGGACCTTGATCGGCTCGCGGGAGAGCTCGTGCCCGTGGCGCAGCTCGACGATCGTGACGTCCTCGTGGCGTTGCTCCAGCAGCTCCAGGCCGATCAAAAAGTCGTTGGTCGCCAGCATGTGCTCGACGAAGAGGTAGTGGCCCCAGTCCTCGTCCCGCCGGTGCCGGCGCTTCTGCCCGCCGTACACCCTGGCGAGCCAGTTGGAACCCTCCGTGGACAGGGTGTACATGTAGGGTGGCTTGACCAGGGACCTGGTCGGGATGATCGGCTGGTAGCGCCGGATCACCAGGCCCATCTCGTGCAGCTCGCGCAGCACACGCTGGGCGTAGGAGGTGGCGGAGCGGGCGTAGAAGCGGCGCTGGACCTGCTCCCTGGTCAACAGGTGCAGCCGGTCCAACAGGCGCAAGGCCTGGTCGTGCTGGGGCTTGATGAAGACCGTCGGCTTCTCCGGGGGGTCCTTGCGAGGCGCTGCCGAAAACACTACTGCCATATCCCCCGTTTATATACCAACCCCATCGGTTATGTCAAGGGGAATCATCCGCCTCCTTCGGTCGCCGCCAGGTCTTGGCCGGCCGGATGGTCGGCTCGGCGGGCGGGTGTTCGGCCAGCCGTGGCTCCGGTCGCGGCGGGACGTCGGCGCCGACTCGACGGGCGGCGATCTCCGCCAGGACCTGCGCCACCGGCCGGCCCTGCTCCCCGGCCAGTCGGCCCCGCACCGCCGCGACCCAGGCGTCGTCCACGAAGCGGCCTTGGTCGAAGCGCTCGATGGTGACGTGACGCAGGCTGGTCGGCAAGGTGCCCTCCTCCGTCGCCGCCGCCACCAGGAAGTGGAAGCGGGGCAGGTCCAGGAAGCGATGGCTGTGCAGCGCCCACTGCTCCGCCAGGGTGTAGTTCTCCGCCCGCTCCGTGACGCCGAACCGGCTCACCGAGGTCGTGACGTAGCGCTTCACCCAGTCGGGGTCGTAGCGGTGGTAGTGGGTCGCCAGCGCCAGCGCGTCGTCGTGCTGGGCCATCTGGCCGATCACCTGCGTGCCCATGGCCATGAGCCGCTGCCGCGTCGCCTCGTCCAGCTGCCCGGGCCGCTGGTGCGCCAGCGTCAGCCAGATATTCTTCTGCCGGGACTGCCGGTCCAGCAGCCCCTCGAACTCCCGGGCGATCGGGCTGGGGGTCAGCCCGTCGCTGTCCAGCAGGTAGGTCAGCTCGTCGACGATCAGGCTCAGCGGCGTCTCGGGCCGCAGCGGCCGGGACTCGATGAAGCGCACGAGCTCGCTGAACACCCAGAGCAGCTTGAACCGGCGCAGCTCCTCGCCGCGCTCGTGGCGAAAGTCCAGCAACACCGCCAGCCGCCGGTCCACGACCTCCTGCCAGTCGATGCCCGGCTCGCCCGCCCCGAACATCGCCCGCATCGGCCCGTCGCCGAACAGCATGAGCTTGCCCAGGAAGGCGTCGGCCTGCCCCGAGCGCCAGCATCGGAACTCCTCGCCGAAGAAGGCGACGGCATCCGCCAGCTCGGGCTCCTGCCGGTAAGCCACCGCCGCCAAGGCGCGCTGGAGGACCGCCGGCTCGGTCAGCAGCGATCGCGCCTCGGTCACTTGCCAACCCAATGCGCCCAGCAGGACCCCGCTATGCGTCCCCAATCGGTGGATGGCGTTCCAGCCGAGGACCGGGGCCGCTCTCAGGTTGACGTCCAGCTTGGCGATCACGTCCAGGTAGCGCTGGCTCAGGTCGTGCAGGGATTCCCCCTCCCGGCGCGCGTAGAGGGGGAACGGCACGACCCGCTCCCCGCCGGCCATGTCCACGTAGCGGATGCGGGCGAGCAGCCGTTCCCGCGTCCCCTCGTCCACCAGGCGCAAGCGATCCAGCAGATTATCCAGGGTCCCCCCGACCGGGTCCAGGATGACCAGCGGCGTCTCCCGGCGGAAATCCAGCCAGCCGATGATCCTGCCGAGCAGCCGGCTCTTGCCCGCGCCCTTGCCGGCGACGACGCGCATGCCCATGGCGCGGCCCGCGTCCGGCAGCCAGAGCATCCTGGCCGCGCGCTTGGCGCTGAGCCGGTGGGGCAAGGGGTCCGGTCGCTGATACAGGGCCAGCTCAGCGGTCGGCATCCGCTCCCGGCTCCTCGACGTCCACGATGTCGCCCAAGGTGATCCCGCCGATATGCTGCACCGGCGGCTCGGGCTGGGGGACAATCACGGGTTCCAGGGCCGGCTGGGGCGGCTCGGCCAGGATGCTGGCGTCGAACAGCAGCATGTCCACCGCCTCGACCTGATCCCACAGCTCGTAGTACACGTCCGCCACACAGGTGTGCCGCTGCCGGCCCTGGTCGTGGTGGCCGGCGGGCAGGCTGTGGCGCACGCGGTGGAACTCCCGCGTCAGGATGAACTGGGCCTTGGCGACCTGGTCGCGCCCGGCCTCGCCCCTGCGGACGGTCGCCATCACCCGCTCCTGCGCGAGCTGCTTGAACTGCTCGGCGAAGCGGCACGGCCCCGTGACCTCCTGGGCCGGCTCCGGGTGGTGGCGCTGCCAGAGCGCCTCGAATTCCTTCTTCTCCATCGCTCGCTCTCCCCGTCTAGCTCGGCGTCAGGCCGCCGCCGGCGTCGGAGGACAGCACGTAGCGCTGGCTGGGCTGGCCGGTGAACAGCCGGACGTAATAGGTCCCGCCGACCGCGGCCGTATACGACCGGTTCATCTCCCCGCTGTCCGGCAGCACGATCTCCCAGATCTCCTTCGACTGCCCCTGCGCCGCCGCCTCCGGCTCGCCCGGGGCGTACAGGAAGAAGCGGCACTGGCAGCCGTGCACCGTGAACTGGACGGTCGCCCCGGCGGAGAGCGGGAGCGCGTAGACATCATACGGCTTCGCCGTCCCGTCCAGCACCGAGGATACCGTCTCGCCCAGCGTGATCGGCGTCCCGGGGAAGTCGCTCGCCACCCTGCCGGCCATACTGACCGGCGGCGGCGTCGGCGCTGGGAAGCGGGCTGCCAATGCCGTGTTCTCCTGCCGAGTGGGATCCAACCTGATCGCCTCGTTCAGATAGCTCCGCGCCTGCGTCCAGTTGCCCTGATCCGCCTGCTGGTTGCCGGCGTTGATGTAGGCCGCATACAGCTTGGCGTGCCACTGGCTGTTGGGCTGCAACTGATCGAGCTGCTGGAGCGTGGCAATGGCCCCCGGCCAGTCTTTCCCCCATTGGATGCCCAGGAGCGCCACCAGTGCGTCAGGCCCAGCCGCGGACTGCGCTGCCTGCTGCGGCGGTGCAGCGGCAGTCACGACGGCGGACCCTGCAGCAGATGAGTACCCGGTGGTAGCGGGTGCTGACGACGTCGACGCGGGGAAGATCGACCGGAATACCGCGACGACGACCGCCAGGACAAGGACACATGCCAGCAAGATGAAGGCGATGCGCAGGAGAATGCCGACGGCGACCAAGGTCCCCCTCATGTCGCCGCCCCCTTTCTTCCCCGCCGATCACCTCGACCGTCGCAGCGCTTTGTCCAGCCGCTTGGCTCGCCGATCCTCCACGTCGAAGATCTGCTCGACGTCCAGCGGCGTCACGTCCAGGTGTGCCCGCCGCTTCAGTTCCCGCTCGACGCGGTCGGCATACTCCCACGGATCCTTCGTCAGGAACCAACGCAGCTCGCGCAGCAACGCCCTCATCGCCCGAACAGCCACTGCGCAAGCGAGTAGACTTCCCGCTTGGTCAGATCGACGCCCAGGACATCCTGGATGATCTCCTTCTCGATGCCCTCCAGCAGCGTGCCGACCTGCGCCCCAACCCGATCCATGGAGCCCTCGTGGAACTGCTTGTACAGCCGCTGGTGCTCTGGGCGGCGCGTCATCTCCAGACGATCGATCGCGCGCCCATAGAAATCGTCGATCGGACTGGCCGTCCCCTCCTCCAGCTCAAAGAGCGTGTCCCTGGCCAGGAGGACCAGATCCCGGCGCGCGACCACCATCGCCCACTGCATGCCCAGCTTGTTCTGGATGCGCTGGATCTCCGGCGTCTTCACCCGTGGGACGCTTGAGGAACTCCGATAGGGAACCATCTGTGACCCGTCATTGCGCGCCATCGGGATCGCTCCTTTCCTCGTCGCCTGCCCATGCCGGCACGCCAACGACCAGCCAAGGGCAACGCGGGGAGTACCCAGGATAGTAAAACGAACCGCGGCAATTAGCAAGGTCGCCACGTTGCAGCCGCGCAGCAATCAAGCACCCCCTTGTCGCCGAACCGTCGCTTTGCTATACTTATGTCACCTTTCGCCTATGAAAGAGCGAGCGCCACAACCAGCGGCCAAGGAAGCCCAGCCCACCAAACGGGCGGATTCCCCCTGGCAGATCGTCCACAACCGGGCCTACGAGGCCGCGGTCGTCAAGGTGGCCATCACGAACAAGGGCGAGGTCGCCGTCTTCGTCTCCCCGATCGCCACAGTAGACGCCCCATCCACGGACCCGAAACCGGAAGTACCAGTCCAGCTCGAACCGGTCCCAGCGCCAACGCCCCAACCCGAGCCATCCTTGCCGGCACAAGCGGCGCCGGAACAGGAGAAAGCCCCCCGTGCCACCTTGACCGGCAGGGTCGGCGCGTTGCCCACCTTCCGCGAGAGCAAGACCGGCCGGCTCATCGCCCAGTTCCCCTTCGCCACCCACCCCAACGGCGAGGACCAGACGGTCTGGCAGACCATCCTCTTCTTCCAGGAGCGCGCCCAGAAGCTCAAACAGGCGGTCGAATCCGGCTCCTTCCAGAAAGGCCAGGAGTGGGTGATCACCGGCTACCCGCACACCCGCGAGGTGCCCCAGCCCGACGGCAGCACCAAGCTCGCCGATGAGGTCTACGCCGTGGCGATCTCCGACCCTGCCAAGCCAAAAAATACGAAGCAGCCCAGCCCCAAGCGACGAGCCTGATATTTTTTCCCACTCCCAACCGGCAGGGGCGCGAGCGAGAGCGAGCGCCGGTAGCGACCGGCGCCGACTCCAGGAACACACCGCCACGTGGTGAGCGGTCTTCCGAGCTGCCGGAGCAACGAGCTGAGGACGCCGGATCACTCCAGAGCGAGTACAGCGAGCGGATGCCCCGCACCCCAGGCCGCGGACTGGCAGCGGGAGAAATCTGCTGCATCGAGCGAACCACCCTACCCCCAACCAACCCGCTGACATGTACCCCGAACCGCTGCCAGCTTCGCGCTCGACAGAGCGCAATTTTTGGCCGTACCGTCGTGGTCATCCCAGAGTATTTTGACCTAGTCTGACCCACTTTGTCCCCTTGTGCGGGATATAGGAGTGTGCTATATTATGTATAGTTCGGACAGGCACAACGGCCGATCCCGACGACAGCTATGCACTACAAAATCATCCGAGTCTATGTGATCCAAGCGCCCAATCAGGTGGAAGCCCTGCGCTCCATCAACAATCCGGACACCGGCTGGAGGTATCTGGTGGCGACCTATTTCAAGGACGGCCAGCGGCGCAACCTGTTCAAGGAGGTGCTCAACCAAATCTTCGGCTAGACCGGACGCAACACTATGACACTCACGCAAGCAATCAAGAAAGCACGACACATCCGCTCGATCCTCATGCTCAAGAACCGAGACTTCACCACGTTCTGCGCACGGCACGGCCGGAAGAACACTGAGCGCGTCCGCGTCAAGCTCCTGTGGCAACTGGAGAACCTGCGCTCCGAGGCGCGGGAGCAATGGCAGGTGTCCATATGACCCCAACAGATGCGGCCAAACAGTGAGGCAGACGAGTCGGCCTGGCCACCCGAAAGCGTGGGACGGCGTACCACCGTCGGATCGGACGCATCGGGTGGTCAAAGCGGTATGAGCATCGTTCCCACGTAGAAGAAAAAGCGTCCGGGAGCAAGCACGGGAACACCGCCGAGTCGAGAAGCGACCGATAACCCCGCTGCCACGGGGCGCTCGCCGCAGCGAGCACTCTTGGGAGCAGAATCTGGCAGCCTGTCACCCCGCAGGGCGGCGCCCTAGCGCCGAGGCCGACGCCTTGACAGGCTGCCAGATTCTGCTAGGCTCCAGTACAAAAACACCCGCCACCCGGGGTTGCCCCCGAGTGGCGGGCTGAAGACTAGTCTTCATCGGCGTCCTCTTCCCCGTGGTAGACCTTCGGGGTCAGCCAGGAGTTCGGATCCAGCCAGTCGCCCTTGCCTGTCCGCTTCGGGAGATCCATCTCCTGCGCGCCCAGCACCAGGAACCATCCGGCTTTGTCCGCGCCGAAGTCCTCCTCCACCGCCTTGATCGCGTGCTCGACACTCGTCGTCTCCACGTACTGCGTCGTGCGCGTCAGGATCGTGACCGTATACCATCGTCGTTGTTTGCCCATCATGCTCACCCCCTTTCTGTTTGCCTGCCTGACCGACGTGTGACAGAAGGTGTCAGTCAGTCACCCGAAGGGCGGCGCGGGGAGCGCCGAGGCGTCAGCCTTGACAGACTGACGGATTCCTTCTGTCAGACCGAGGGCAGGCAGGCAAACAGAAAGCGATGGGGACGCACTTCCCCCGTCAGGTCCCTCGCCTGGTGGAGGAGGAGGGTCCAGGGAGGAATCCTCCAGCGGGCCAGTCCACGACGAGTCATCGGCGGGCGCGACACTCAGCGCGGCCTGTTGTGTTCGACCACGATTCGTATCCGGCGATGTTCCTTGTGCGTATTGTCTTTTCGTTTTCGAGGCGATGAGTTGGGCGGGGGTACTCGACGGCAGGAGG
>Ga0207416_1003411_pt1 | contig 15239 bp, 10 predicted proteins | sample PaiPotPPM11metaG_FD_184107 | JGI IMG/M metagenome (GOLD analysis project Ga0207416, IMG submission 184107) | Iron sulfur acid spring bacterial and archeal communities from Banff, Canada, to study Microbial Dark Matter (Phase II) - Paint Pots PPM... ...
CAATCCAGAGGGTCTGCGGCGGCCGAACGAAGATGGGCAGAGCCGCCATAGCAGCGGTAGATACGAGGCCGGCAAGCATGAACGGTCGGTAGCCGGCGTCCCGCAGCATCCGATAGAACTCCATCGTTCCAACCACGGAAATTACAGCGGCAGCCAGCGCAAATGTCCAGCCTCCCAGATAATCCACGACGAGGACGGCCGGAATGCCGATGGCCGCCGTGGCGACTCGAAGAGCCAGGTTCGAGGCGCCTCTATCGCGCATGCGCGGACGGCTAGAGCTTACCGAACTTCCTGCGCCTCGCCGAGTATGACTGAATGGCAGCGTGCAGATCCTCCTCGCTAAAGTCCGGCCAGAGCGCAGGCGTAGCATAGTACTCGCTATACGCTGCCTGCCAGATCAGGAAGTTTGAGAGCCGCATCTCCCCGGCAGTTCGAATAACGAGATCTGGATCTGGGACTTCTGCCGTAAAGAGGTATCGAGATATCGTGTCCTCGTCAATCTGATCGGAATCGAGCTTATCAACGACGATCTGCTTGACCGCCTGGACGATCTCCGCCCGTCCCCCGTAGTTAAAGGCGACATTCAGAGTAACTCGAGTGTTATGTCGCGTGAGCTCGACGGCACGCTCAATGGCAGTCCGCAGACGCGGGGATACACCGGCCATGCTGCCAACATGGCGGACTCGCACGCCGTTTCGATGGAGGGCCCGGGTCTCTCGCTGGCTGGCATCGAGGAACAGGGCCATAAGCCCGTTGACCTCATCCAGCGGTCTGCCCCAATTCTCGGTGGAGAAGGCATAGACGGTGAGCGTGCGAACCCCCAGGTCGGCGCAGGCGCGCACGATGCGGTGAAGATTGCGCACTCCAGCGCGGTGACCCGCGAGCCTGGGCAGATGCCGGCGCTGTGCCCACCGGCCGTTCCCGTCCATAATAATGGCCACGTGGGAGGGAATAGTGAGCTGCGGCGTCTCGACCAGGGCGTGAGATTCGGCGACCATCTAGACCTCCAAAATTTCGGCCTCTTTGGCCTGGCCGATCACTTCCGCATCATGGATCATCCGATCGGTGGTCTTCTGCAGCTGCTCTTGGATGCGCGTTTCCTCGTCTTCGCGGATTTCTTTGTCCTTACGTTTTCGGCGAAGATGGTCATTCGAATCGCGGCGTACATTGCGGATGGCCACTTTGGCATCTTCAACCCGTTTGTGCACTAGCTTGACCATGTCGCGCCGACGCTCCTCGGTCAGCGTCGGGATCGTTATGCGAATAACCGCGCCGTCGTTGGTGGGATTGAATCCCAGCTCCGACTGCCGAATCGCCTTTTCGATAGCGCCGACGGAAGAGCGGTCGTAGGGCTGAACGAGCAGCTGTCGCGGGTCCGGCGACGTGATAGTGGCGAGCTGCAAGAGAGGCGTCGGCGCGCCGTAGTAATCTATCGGCACATGTTCGATGATGGCCGGATTGGCCCTGCCCGTCCTGATGGTCGCCAGTTCGCGCCGCAACACCTCCAGACTCTTCGCCATATGCTCCTGTGTCTCCCGCAATAGATCTTGTTCCATCGACTCTAGTCCACCCCCGTGAGAACAGCTTCCACGTCTCGCGCAATCAGGGTACCAATCTTCTCGCCCCGCACTACCCGCTGAATATTGCCGGGCGCGAGATTGAACACCACGATGGGAAGCTCATTCTCTTTGAGCAGCGAGATCGCCGTCGCGTCCATCACTTGCTCATCCATATTGAGCGCGCCCATATAGTCGAGCGACGAGAATTTGCGGGCGTGAGGGTTGAGGACCGGATCGCGCTCGTACACGCCTTCAACCTTCGTCGCCTTGAGGAGCACTTCGGTATGGAGCTCGACGGCTCTCAGAGCAGCGGCAGTGTCGGTGGTGAAGTAGGGATTGCCGGTTCCGGCCACCAGGATGACAACGCGGCCCTTCTCGAGGTGACGTTCGGCGCGCCGCCGGATGAAGGGTTCGGCGACCTTATCCATCTCGATCCCGGTCAGCACCCGGGTCTGCACACTCAACTTTTCGATGGCATCCTGCAGGGCCAGGCCGTTCATGACGGTGGCGAGCATGCCCATATAGTCGCCGGTAGCACGGTCCATCCCCCGCGCAGCCGCTGCCGCGCCGCGGAAGATGTTCCCTCCTCCGACGACGACGGCAACGTCGACGCCCCACTGACGGATACTTACGATCTCGCGAGCGATTGATGAAACAGTGTCGGGATCGATGCCGTACTCCTGCTCACCCAGCAGCGCCTCCCCGCTGAGCTTCAGGAGGATGCGGCGATACCGGACCGCAAATCGCTCGGGCGCCTCCATCTATGTGCCAACCTGGAACCGGCAGTATCGCTTGACGACGATGTTTTCGCGCGTCTTGGCCGCCAGGTCTTCAACGAGCTGTCTGATGGTCCGCGAGTCGTCTCGAATATACGGCTGTTCCATCAATGCGACGGACTGCGCGTACTTCTTGAACTTGCCCTCTGCGATATTGCCGGCGATCTTCTCCGGCTTACCCTCCTTGATCGCCTCGGCGCGGAACTGGGTCTTGAGCTCCTCGATCTCCTCGACCGGAATCTCGTCCACCGAAATGTACCGCGGGTCGGTTGCGGCAACTTGGAGCGCAATTTCGTGGGCGAGCTCCTGAAACTCGGCAGTGCGCGAGACAAAATCCGTCTCGCTGCCGAGCTCTACCAGGACGCCAATCTGGCCTCCGGCGTGAACGTACGGCTCGACCAGCCCTTGGGCGGTATGCCGGCCGGCGCGCTTCGCAGCGCCGGCGGCGCCGCGCTGTTGGAGCAGCTTCCTCGCCTTCTCACGGTCGCCACCGGCATCCTGAAGCGCCTTCCTGGCCTCCATGATGCCAGCTCCCGTCTGCTCGCGGAGCCATTTAATGTCGTTAATATCCAATGTGGTTGTTCCCATTGATTTCCCTTCTCAGATACGTACGGTGCGCGTTATTTGTTTCACTCTTCGGCATCCGGATGTACCCCGAGGCCCGACTCATCCGCCGCCGGCGGGACGTCACCGCCCGTCGCGGGCATGCCGGTGGCGACGAGACCCGGAGCGAGATCGCCATCCTCTGCAGTGCTTCCGGCATCGAGGTCGGCCTCCACGGCCTGTGCCTCATGGTCGGCAACACCTTCTACCCTCTCGGCCGCAGAACCGTCTTGCTCGCGTTGCTCCGCGGCCGGGGGAGCCGTCTCCTTTTTACTTCTTCTGGTACTTGCTCGTGGCGCACGCCGGGCGGGCTGCTGTTCGACTTCCCCCTCGCCAAGACTGGCCACTGCCGGGGCGGTTTTCCCGGCTTCTCTACCGTCCAGGATTGTGACCGCCGGAGCACCCTCGAGCTCGGGCGTTTCATCGCCGGACGTGGCGACCGCGGGAGCTGCGTCCTCAGCAGCTGCTGCGGCGGAAACGAGCGGGCCCCCTACCTCTGCAGCCTCCGAGTCGCCAGAAGCCGCAGCGGCGGCGACTCGATCATCGGCGTCGAGGGTGGCCTCGTAGCCCTCGGGCTCGAAGGTGTAGCCGCCTTCGTAGACCCCGGAGTCGAAACCTTCTTCCGCCTCTTCCTTGGCCATGGTGCTGGCGCGTTCCTGAGCCCCTTCAGTCGCTGCATCCGCGATTCTTCCGGCGAGGAGCCGGACGGCGCGTATGGCATCGTCATTGGCAGGAACCGGATAGGTCACTTCGTCGGGGTCGGAGTTGGTATCGACCAGAGCGACGACCGGAATGTCGAGACGTTGCGCCTCGTGTATGGCGATGTGTTCTTTTCGGGTGTCGATAATGAACAGGACCTCGGGCAGCCGGCGCATGCCGCGAATGCCGCCCAGCATGCGGCTGAGCTTGGCGATTTCGTCGTTGAGCTTGAGCTGCTCCTTCTTCGGGAGCTGCTCAAGAATGCCGGTATCCCGCATCTGCTCGAGCTCATCCAGTCGCTTGAGCCGCTCCTGGATGGTTCGGAAGTTGGTCAGCAGACCGCCGAGCCATCGCTGGTTGACGTAGTACTGATTGGCCCGCGAAGCTTCCTCGGCGACGGCCTCCTGGGCCTGCTTCTTGGTCCCTACGAAGAGAATCCTTCCGCCCTGACGGGTCGTATCCTGGACAAAGTTATAGGCTCGTTCCAGGGCGGTGACGGTCTTCTGCAGATCGATGATGTGGATGCCGTTGCGCTCCGTGTAGATGAAGGGTTTCATCTTCGGATTCCAGCGCCGGGTCTGGTGGCCGAAGTGCACTCCCGCTTCAAGGAGCTGCTTCATACTGACAACTGCCATGGGGAAACCTCCTATGTTTTCAAACCTCCGCGCCCTTCATCCTGCACGCCAACCGAGGCAGATACGGCAACATCGCGCAATCCAGGCACGTGTGACTTCAATGCGTAGAAAGGACCAGCGTTTCCGCTGGCCCTCTCAGCACCCTCTAGTCTACCAGATTACGGGCTCCGAGACGCGTGAGTTTGCGGCCGATCCAACTGTCAAGATGAGATAACGGCTGTTACCTCCTGCAGACCAGGAGGGCAGCCGAACTCGGTCGTGCGGCGGTCCGCGTGACAAAAGGTGAGGAGGCTCATGGCGCACTCCGCCACTGAAAGGCGTTCCAGCCATAGGCGCCGAACTGGTCGGGACTCGGTAACGGCGATCCCGAGACGCCTCGAACCCGTCGATCGTGGATCAGGACATTGGGGAGGTAGTAGAGCGGCGCCCAGTAGGCATGTTTCCGGACGGCGTCCTGCACCTGGCCATACCAGTAAGCCCGCTGAGTAGGATCAGCCGCGGCAACGCCCCGTCGGAAGCCCGCGTCGATTGCACCATTCTGGATGCCCGAGATGTTCTCCAGGTCGCAGGGAATAGATGGTGGAGGGAAGAGACGGATGATGAACCGGCTATCCAGCGAGGTTCGCAGATCGTTGGGATCGGGTCCGTTCACGACATCGCCAAGATACACCTCGAAGCGTCCTGCGCTCAAGACATACTCGGTGCAGGCCATCTGGCCCAGATAGAGTTGGACCTGCGTCTGCACGCCGATGCGCAACCAGTCCGCCTGGATGGCCGCGGTGCCTGGTACGGGCTTGTTGTTCCCCATGGTTTGTGCCAGGAGATCCACACTCAGCCCCTTGCCATAGCCTGCTCGCTCCAGGAGCAGCCGAGCGTCTCGAACCGCCTGCGGGCCAGAGGGCACATAGCGTTTGACCACCGGGTCCCAGGTCCCGGCGCTCGCCTGGGGCACGACCTGCTCCTGCACCTGCCGGCTGACCAGAAAGGGCGAGGATGCGACCAGCGCCCGGGCGTTGGATTGGCTCAGCCCCAGCTCACGGGTTGCCGCGGTTCGGTCGATGGCCAGAGCGAGCGCTTGCCGGACCCGTTCGTCCCGCATCGGGTTCGCCTTGCCCCCGTAGGTTGGGTCCAGGACATTGAACTGCAGAGCCATCACATCGAAGGAGGGTGTCAGCACCGCACCCCCGATGCTCGCCGCGGTCATCAGTGGGGGTAGGTCCAAAGGGCCATACGAGCCGGCAAGGTCCACGGTCCCCCAAGCCACCGCGTCGGCCAGATCTTGGGCCGAGCGATAGCGAGTGCTATAGATGAGCCTCGCCGCATACGGCCCGGGATGCACGTGATAGTGTGGCATCCGTCGCAGGCTCACCACACCGGTGGCACCATCAAACCGCTCGATCTGATAGGGACCGTCCGTCCAGTAGCTAGGGTCCTGGTAGGTGAAGGCGTAGCTCGTCAGGTGAAGCGCAGCATCGTGAGGCGTGGCACCGAGCCGCTTCCAGCTGTGGGGCAGAACCGGCGGGAGACAGTAGCTCAGCAGCGGCGCATAGGGCTGCTTGAGCCTGAGGATGGCGGTGTAGCGCCCCGACACGCGGACCGACGCGATGTGGTCACAGAGGCTCTCGCACAGCGGAAGAAACCGGTCCGCGCTGGCAACCTGCCAGCCGAACAGAATATCGGCGCTGGTGATCTCGATCCCGCTGGACCAGGACTGATGGGGCTTGAGCTGCAGGATGACCGTCGTGCCATCCGCCGAGAGCTCATGGTTGGCTCGGCTGGGGAGCTGGGCAAGGAGATCGGGAACGACCTGCCCGCGACTGTTCACGGTGGTGAGGTGCGCGAACAGGAGGTAGTTCAGGACCGACCTGCGACCGATGATCGGGTTCAGGTCAGTGGCGTGCCCCAAGAGGTCAGCGAGGCGAATGGTCGTGGAATCGGCGGCCGACTGGTGGCTGTGGAGGCTACCGGAGCCATGCACCGGGCGGGCGGATGAGAGCGCCAGCGCAAGTACAAGGGCGACGAACACACCTCGCGGCGAATAGAGTGACAGAGTATGCTTCACGCCTTCCCCTTCCACTCGGACAACTCGAAACGTGAGTCGCTCGACAACGCAGATCCCATAGGGTTAAACGATCGTGCGGTCATCCTGCAACGTGCGGGGGTAGCGGCATCCCTCCCAGGGGCCAGAGCGGGAACTGCCATCCCTGCCCATCCCGGCCGAGTCCGACCCTGAACGGGTCAGACCGGCCTGCCTTCATCGGTGACAGAGCACCGAGCTACGGTTGCGGAGGACTTGTCAGAGGTCACAATCCCAGCTTGCGCACAAGCCCCGCCACCGCGCACGCGTGTTGAGGAATTGGTGACTCTACGGTGTCCCCTCAGAGGATGTATTTGCTTACTTCGTCGGTGAAGGGCACTGAGGCCATGCGGAGTCGGACGTACTCGGCATCGATCACGATCGTTTGGCCGGCAAGCTCGGTGGCGCGGAAGCTCACATCCTCCAGGACCTTCTCGACCACGCCAGACAGCCGTCTGGCGCCCAGATTCTCGGTTCGGGCATTGAGGGCAGCTGCCAGTCGAGCGATCTCGAGGATGCCATCCTCGGTGAATCGGAGGGTGACGTCTTCCGTGCCCAGCAGCGCCGTGTACTGCATGATCAGCGAGTTCTCCGGTTCGGTCAGGATTCGCAGGAAGTCCTGCTCCTCGAGAGCTTTGACCTCGACGCGAATGGGGAATCGTCCCTGCAGCTCGGGCAGAAGATCGGAGGGTCGGGCGCGATTGAATGCCCCTGCTGCGATAAAAAGGATGTGCTCGGTGTTGACCATGCCATAGCGCGTTGCGACGCCGGCGCCTTCCACCATGGGCAGGAGGTCACGCTGGACGCCCTCGGCGGAGACGTCAGCGCCATAGTCGCCGCCGCGGCTCACCAGCTTATCGATTTCGTCGACGAAGACGATACCGAATTCTTCCACCCGCTTGAGGGCGGATTCGATGACCTCCTCCACGTCGATGAGCTTGTTCGCCTCCTGGTCGGTCAGGATGCGGCGCGCTTCCCGCACGGGCACCCGGCGCGAGCGCTGCCGAACCAGGTTGACACTGCTCATGAGCTCCTGAAATTGCTCGTGAACGTCGTCAGATCCCATCCCAGAGGCGAATTCCAGCGCAGAGCCGGACATTTCATCGGCTTCCAGCTCGATCTCGATTACCCGCTCCTCCAGCTCATGGTCGGCCAGCCGGCGGGCTAGCGCGCGCCGCTTGCGCTTCAGGTATGGGCGCTCGGAGGCCGACGAATTCTGTTCCGCCTCGTTGTTCCGGCCAATGCCGAGCAGGTAATTCAGGATGCGCTCGGACGCCAGCCGCTCCGCCTCGTCCCGCACCTCTCGGACTCGTTCGTGGTGCACCATTGACACGCTGGCATCAGACAGCTCGCGGATAATGGATTCCACGTCACGCCCTACATAGCCGACCTCGGTGAATTTGGTCGCCTCGGTCTTGAGAAAGGGAGCATCCATCAAGTGCGCGAGCCGTCGCGCCAGCTCGGTCTTGCCGACCCCGGTTGGCCCGATGAGCATGATATTTTTCGAGCCGATCTCCGAGCGCACTTCCTCAGAGAGCTTTCGCCGGCGCTCTCGCTCGCGCAGCGCGATAGCCAGCGCGCGTTTTGCTTCGGATTGACCCACGATGTATCGATCGAGCTCTGTCACGATCTCCTGCGGTGTTAGCTCAGACATGCTCCCCCTCTTTCACGCCCACGGCCAGCGTAGGGCCCTCGACGCATGCAACCGTTATCTCCTGATTCGTATAAATACAGATTGAGGCGGCAATGTCCATTGCGGCACGCGCGACCTCGTCCGCGGACATGCCGGTAAATTGAAGCAGCGCCCGAGCAGCAGATAGCGCGTAGAGGCCTCCCGAGCCGATTGCAATGACATTGTGGTCCGGCTCCACGATCTCGCCATCACCGGATACAAGCAGGAGCGTGTCCGGGTCTCCGAGCACCAGCTGGGCTTCGAGTCGCCGCAAGTAGCGATCCATTCGCCAGTCTTTCGCCAGGTCGACCGCAGCTTTTCGAAGATTGCCGGAATTCCGCTCGAGCTGAGTCTCGAAGCGGTCGAAGAGCGCCAGAGCGTCGGCTACCGCCCCGGCAAAACCTGCCAGTACGCGGCCACCGTAGAGCGACCGAATCTTGACAGCCGAGTGTTTCATGATGGTATCACCCACGGTGACCTGCCCGTCACCGGCCATCGCCACCTTCCCGTTCAACCGAACGGCAATCACGGTCGTCGCTCGCAGCTGCTGCATATCTAGGCTCCTCGGTGGGCCCGCGCGTACACCTCCCGGAGATAGCCTTCGGATATGTGGGTGTAGACTTGCGTGGTGCTGAGGCTGGAGTGGCCCAGGAGCTCCTGCACGGAACGAAGATCCGCTCCCCCCTCCAGCATGTGAGTCGCGAAGCTGTGCCGCAGGGTGTGCGGCGTGACTTTCCGGGTAATGTCCGCAGTCCTCAAGTGCTCCTGCAGGATCAGGTGAAATCCACGCACGCTCAGCTGGCGTCCGAGATAGCTCAAGAAGAGCGCGTCACACGCGCATCCCTTCGCAAGCTGCGGTCGCCCTTGGCGCAGGTAACGCTCCAGCGCGTCGACGGCCAGATCTCCCAGCAGGACGACGCGATCCTTGGAGCCCTTGCCCCGCACCCGGATGGTTCGGGCAGTCCAGTCGATGTCGTCGAGACGGAGGCCGAGGAGCTCGCTCACTCGCAGCCCGGTGGCGTACAAGACTTCGAGAAGACAGCGATCGCGAATGCCAAAGGCGGAGACGCCGTCCGGGGCCGTTACCAGGCGTTCGATCTCCTCGACGGTCAGTACGTGAGGCAGAGACTTTCCGGCCTTGGGCGCTGAGATCAGCACGAGAGGACTGCGCTCCATCTCCCCCTCGCGCACCAGAAAGCGGAAAAAGGAGCGGAGCGCAGCCAGCTTGCGGGTGATGCTCGTAGGGGCATAGCCCTCGGCATGCAGCCAGGCGGTCCAGCGCCGAGCAACCTGCCGGTCAAGCGCCTGCCAGGTCGTCGTCCCTCGATCTTCCAGCCACTCAGAGAGATGCTCGAGATCCATGCGATAGTTGTCGACGGTGTGGCGGGACGCGCCGCGCCGTTGAAGCAGATCCTGAAGGAATCGATCGATGTCCGCTTTCATGCTATGCCTGAAGAGCCGTTGGGCCGTTAATCCGGATTCTTCACGGACCCTGATGGCCGCCCATAGTGAGCCGATTGCAGGCATCATCCAGAGGGTACCCGCGGCGGCCATCGGTCCCGTCGCGGCCATGGAAGGCCGCGCTACATGAATTATCCAAGTTAGTCCACCGGCGCCAGCTCCCTGGGCTTCTGTTCCACCGGCACTTCCCGCTCACACGCGGTGCACTTGACCACCGGCTTGCCGCGTGACGACTGCGCCACCAGTCCCCCACAGTACGGACAGGGCTGGGGAAGTGGCCTGTCCCAGAGAGCGTAATCACAGGCGGGGTAGGTCCCACAGCCGTAAAAGATTCGACCGCGTCTGCTCCGCCGCTCCACGAGGTCCCCTCCGCAGCGCGGGCAGGTCACGCCAATCTTCTTTTGTAGTTGTCGTGAGTATTTGCAGGCGGGGTAGTTCGAACACGACACGAATTCGCCGAACCGACCGTGCTTGATAACGAGCGGACGTCCGCACTCGGGGCAGGCTTCCCCGATCTCGATTACCGGCCGCTCTACCCGCTCCATTTCCGATTCGGCCTGATCGAGCGTGCGTTTGAAGTCCTGATAGAAATCGTGCAGCAGCGCCGTCCACTCCCGGTCGCCGTCTTCTACCTGATCCAGCCCCGACTCCACCTGCGCCGTGAACTTTACGTCGACGATCTCCGGAAAGTGCTGCTTCATGAGCCGGTTCACGGTCTCACCCAGCTCGAGTGGAACAAACCGGCGATTCTCCAGCTTGACGTACTTTCGCTGCTGGATGGTGCTGATGATTGGAACGTACGTACTCGGGCGCCCGATGCCAAGCTCCTCCAGCTCCTTGACCAGACTGGCTTCGGTATACCGTGGAGGCGGCTCGGTAAAGTGTTGCTGAGGGTCGAGCTTCAGGAGGCGCAGCTCCTCGCCGGCCTCCAGCGGCGGTAGCGTCGTGTCCTTCTCATCTCGGGGCCAGACCGCGTAATAGCCGTCAAAGCTGAGCGTCGACCCGCTGGCCACGAAGAGATAATTTGCTGCGGAAATCGAGACACGCACCGCATCGAAGACGGCCGGTGCCATGAAGCTTGCTACGAATCGCCGCCAGATGAGCGAGTAGAGCTTGAATTGATCCGGCGTCAAATAGGGACGTAACGACTCGGGAAGCCGGTGCACATCGGTCGGCCGAATCGCCTCGTGCGCTCCCTGGACATTCGCCTTCTGCCTGGTCCTCGGGCCAGGCCCAATGTACTTGCTACCAAAGGTATCACCAATGTAGCCCTGCACAGCCCGCTTCGCCTCATCGGCGATGCGAGTCGAGTCGGTCCGCATGTAGGTAATGAGTCCGGTACGGCCTTCCCCCAAGTCAAGGTCAATGCCTTCGTACAGCTCCTGCGCCACCTTCATCGTCTTCTTGGGCGAGAATCGCAGCTTCGTCGAGCTATCCTGCTGCATCGAGCTCGTGCTGTACGGAGGAGGAGGCATGCTGCGCGTCTTTCGCTCCTCGACTTTGAGGACGCGATACTCAGCACCCTTGAGCTCGCGGAGAATCACGTTCATCTCGTCTTTACTGGTGATGCGCAGCTTCTCTTTGTCGCTCTGATCGAGCCGGCGGACCAGCTCGGCGTTGAAGGTCCTGCGATCCTTCTGTTTCGACAGCTGGGCGGTCAGCGTCCAGTACTCCTCCGGCACGAAGCTCCGAATTGTCTGCTCACGATCGCATATCAGACGTACGGCAACGGACTGGACTCGCCCGGCGCTGGTATGCTTCTCGACTCGCCGCCAGAGGAGCGGGCTAATCTTGTAGCCGACGAGTCGATCCAGAATACGGCGAGCCTGCTGAGCGTCCACCAATCGCTCGTCGATCGCTCGGGGATTCTGAATCGCTTCCTGCACCGCGTTCTTTGTAATCTCGTTGAAAACGGCACGGCGCGCATTCGGAATCTCGAGTGCGCGCACCAGGTGAGCGCTTATAGCCTCGCCTTCTCGATCCGGATCGGGAGCGAGGTAGACCTCACTGGCATCCCGGCTGGCGCGGCGCAGCTCGAGGAGCACTTTCTCCTTGCCCGGAATGACCACGTATTTGGGCGTGAAATTCCGCCGGGTATCGACGCCCAACCCCTTGGTCGGCAGGTCGATCACATGCCCCACGGAGGCAAGGACCCGGTAGTCCCTGCCGAGAAACTTTTCGATTGTCTTTGCTTTGGACGGTGATTCAACGATCACCAGCTTGTTGGCCAACACCTACTCCAGGGTTCGTGAGTTGATCACAGTATACTATCCTCGCCGCGTACCGCGACGCCTTATCCAGGCCGAAGATACTAGATCTTGTAGGACGTTACGTTAGTTTACTGCATATTTTGTGTCTTTGGGGCCTCATGCACCCACCGGCTGGGCCTGTTGGATGGTCTCGCGGAGCTTGACCATGTCGCTCAGGATAGCGCGGATCACCCCAATCCAGTCGGCGGGAAGAACTCGGCTTGGAACGCGCAGCACGTTGGTAGAAACTTTGGCTTCCATACCGTAAGCGCGGTAGAGCGAGACACGATCGAAGATACCGGACGACTCGGCTCGGATAATCAGCGCATCTTGTCTGAGCGACACTGAGCTCACGCGGGCACTAGCCGCCAAAAGCTTAATACGTACCGATTCCAGCAAGTTCTCCACCTCGACCGGCGTGGGTCCGAAGCGATCCCGGAGCTCGTCCCGCAGCTGCTCCAGCTCCTCCGCGGTCTTCACCGCCGCTAAACGCCGGTAGAGCGACAGCCGCTCAGCCTCATCGCCGACATACTGAGCCGGTAAGAACATGGTGAGGGGCAGATCGACCGTGACGAGAACGGGCTCTGCGACCTTCAATCCCTGGAGCTTCTGGACCGCGTCCTCGATCATGCGCGTAAAAAGATCAAAGCCCACAGCGGAGGCACGTCCACTCTGTTGAGCACCGAGCAGATTTCCGGCACCGCGGATCTCCAGATCCTTCATCGCGATGCTGAAGCCGGCCCCCAGCTCCCGCGCCTCAAAAATTGCCTCCATGCGACGCGCGGCCTCGTCCGTCAGGCGTACATCTCGTGGGTAGAGCAAGTAAGCATAGGCCTGATTGGCGCTGCGGCCAACTCGGCCCCGCAGCTGATAGAGCTGAGTCAGGCCGAGGCGATGCGCGTTGTTGAGGACAATCGTGTTTACGTTCGGTATATCGAGTCCGTTCTCGATGATGGTGCTGGAGATCAGCACATCAGCCCTGTGGTGAGCGAAGTCCAGCATCACCCGTTCGAGTTGTTGCTCTTCGATCTGCCCGTGGCCCACCAGGACGCGTGCTTCGGGCACGAGCTGGCGGACGCGCTCCGCCATTGCCTCGATCGTAGCGACCTTGTTATGGACGACGTACACCTGGCCATCGCGATCCAGCTCACGCAGCACGGCCTCGCGCACCAAGCGTTCCTCGAAGGGTTGGAGATAGGTCTTGATGGGAAGGCGCCCCTCCGGAGGAGTTTCGATTACGCTGATTTCTCTGATGCCGACCAGGCCCATATGCAGCGTGCGAGGGATGGGAGTCGCCGTGAGGGTAAGCACGTCCACCGACTCGCGCAGTTTCTTGAGCTTCTCCTTGTGACGCACGCCGAAGCGCTGCTCTTCGTCGATGATAAGGAGACCCAGATTCTTGAATAGAACGTCATTCTGTAGAAGCCGATGGGTGCCGACCACTACATCAATGTCGCCGGAGGCCAGGCGCCTCAGAATTTCGCGCTGCTGAGATGGTGTGCGGAAGCGGCTGAGAACCTCGACCCGTAGAGGAAATGCCTTGAAGCGCTCTGAGAAGGTCTCGAAGTGCTGCTGAGCCAGAATGGTGGTGGGCACCAGGACTGCCACCTGACGGCCATCCAGAACAGCCTTGAAGGCAGCTCGGACCGCGACTTCGGTCTTGCCGTAGCCCACGTCGGCCACAACCAGGCGATCCATTGGTCTGGGCGCCTCCATGTCGTGCTTGACCTCTTCAACCGCTCTGGCCTGGTCCGGCGTCTCTACGTAGGGGAACGAGGACTCCAACTCGCTCTGCCAGGGTGCATCGGCAGCGAAGCCGTGGCCGGGGCGCGCCGCGCGTCTCGCATAGATCTCGATGAGCTCGCCTGCGATCTCTGCGGCAGCCTGCGAAGCGCGCTGTCGCGCTCGCTGCCAGTCGCCACCACCGAGCCGGTTCACGTGGGGCGGAGCGTCGCCGACGCCGACATACCGGGTGAGCCGCTCGAGCTGGTCACTCGGCACGTAGAGGCGGTCTGTACCCGCGTACTCCACCAGCGCGTACTCGCGCTCGGCCCCGTCGATCGACATACGCGTAACGCCAGCGAATCGGCCAATGCCGTGTTCCACGTGGACTACGTAGTCGCCGTCCGCAAAGTCGTGGAAGAAGGCTTCGCGGGCCGCACCTGCCTTGCGAGGAACCTGGCGCAGGCGCGCTCGCCCGAAAAGCTCGTAATCGGTGAGCAGTGTGATCCTTGCCGAAGGAAGGGTCCAGCCCTCCGTCAGCGATCCCGGAAGGAGCGTTACGCCCGGGTCCGGTGGATCTTCGAGCGTGGCGAGACGGCGTACCGGCACACCCTCTTCGCGAAGCAGCTCCTCTACCCGGTCGTTCTGATAGGTGGCGATCACGGTGCGATTCTGGGGAGTGGTCGAGACCTCCTGGACGAAGGCGCGGATTCGACCTCCATACAGGCGCGCAGGAGTAAACAGGCCCGACCAGTCGGCAGCGTCGGGACTATCGCCGCTGCCCTGAACCCACTCGATGCAACGGTGTGCCGCTATCTGCCGCCGCACCACGTCAGGCTCAAGCAGAGCCGGCCTCAGGCTAGCGGGTAAGTCGCCGGCCCGTTCCATATCCCGCTGCACGTCGAGCGCCTGGTCCCACAGGTCAGACATGATCCGGAAGCTCTCGCCTGGGTCGTCGACCACGACCAACGAGGACGACGGACAGACGTCCACGAGGGACGCTGCCTCTCCCCAGAGGTAAGGACCGAACACAGAGAGCTCATCGAACGGTGCTCCCGCTTCGAGGCGCCCGAGATCGTCCAGCCAGCGGGTCTGGGACTCGGCGCTCATTGTAGAGACGTCCACGTCCATCAAGGAGTCCAGCGCCGAGAGCCGAGCGTTGGCATCTGCCGCGACAATGGGAAGGATCCGGACCTGATCGATGGATTCCAGCGAGCGCTGTGTCTCGGGATTGAAGGTTCGCATGGATTCGATCTGATTTCCGAACAGCTCGATTCTGACGGGATGCTCGGCTCCAGCGGGGAACACGTCAATCACGCCTCCGCGGCGGGCGAAGGTCCCCGGTTCGTCAACCAGCGCCACGTCGGAATAGCCCGTTTCAACCCAGAGCGTGAGCAGGCCATCAAGCTGGATCTCGTCGCCCAGTGAAAGGCTTAACTCGATGCCGAGCAGGTTCGGCTTGGCCTGCACAGGTTGAAGCAGGGCGCGCACCGGCGCAACCACCACGTCAACCTCGCCGGAACGGACCGCCGCGGCGGTTGCTTCACGCGCAGCGAGGACGGTCTTGTCCAGACGAACGCGTTCGTAGGGCAGCGATTCGATGGCCGGGAAGAGAGCGATTCTTCGATCCGTCCAACACTGTAGCTCTTCGGCGAGATGGTGCGCCGACTGCGGATGGGCGGTGACGAGCAGGACTGGATTCGACGCCGCGCCGCTCAGCGCCGCGGCAACAGCCGGCTTGGCCGCATGGAGCAAGCCGAAAATGCGGCGGCTGTGACCCCCGGCA
>Ga0207416_1003412_pt1 | contig 15237 bp, 13 predicted proteins | sample PaiPotPPM11metaG_FD_184107 | JGI IMG/M metagenome (GOLD analysis project Ga0207416, IMG submission 184107) | Iron sulfur acid spring bacterial and archeal communities from Banff, Canada, to study Microbial Dark Matter (Phase II) - Paint Pots PPM... ...
GGGAGCGATGAAGCCGAAGCCCTTATCGGCGTTGAACCACTTCACTGTTCCTGTTGCCATCAGTCCACGTCCTCTTGTCCGTCATCCACGGCGCGACGTCGCCCCGCCGACCGTGAGCTTACCGGCCCTGGCTCCCGCCGGCGGCCACGCCCTCATTCCCGGTCTTCTGCGACACTAGCCGCTGGGTCAGCCCAGCACCCCCGCCTGCGTCAACGCACTTCGGCGGTGTAGCAGGCGGAAAGCCGGTCGGTGAAGATCCGGGAGGCGGTCAGGGGCGGGCGGCGCCGTAGCCGAGCAGTGCGGCGAGGCCGAGTGCGCTGCGGGGCGCGTAGGCGATACGCCACAGCCCGCCGTGCGCGGCAGCATATGCCTCGTCCTGCCACGGGTGGGCGTGCGCCAGCCCCGCGGCATGGAGGTCGTGCACGAGCAGGGCCGCCATCAGCGTCCTAGTGGTGGCGGGCTCGAACACCTCCGCGCCGAATCGGTGCGCGCCGGCGTACGCGGCCGCCAGCGCCCGGTTTTTAACGACCGACCGAGTTCGGGTTGGCGGGGCGATGTTGAGTGACACGGTGGCCCCGGCCTCGCGCGCGACGGTGGCCCGCCACCGTTGCAGCCGCTTGGCCAGTGCGTAATTGGGGCCTTGCTGGGACACCAGGCTGTCGCAGATGCCGGGGTCCACGCCGGGGACGTAAGCCCGGCGGAGTAGCCGCCCCCCGGACAGGGTGCGCAGCGGCCGGCCCGCCAGTTTCGCGGCGCGCGAGCGCGAGGCGTAAGCGCGGGCCGAGTGAGCAACCGCATCGGCCGGGACGGCGTAGACGTCGGTGGGTGTGGCCAGGAATGCCAGCGCCAGATCGCCGCGGGCCGCCTGCAGCCGCGCGGTGAGCGCATCGGCCGCGGCGCACACCGCCACGTTCGCCGCGCCGTCGGCGTAGACGTAGTTGCCGAGCACGAGTGGGCCGTCCAGCCCGGCGAGCCAGTCAGCCGCCGCCGGTACCTGCTGGGCCAGGTCCAAACCCGCCCGTCGCGCGGTGTCCTCGTCGCCGTTCCCCGGGGGCGACAGCGACGGCGCCGCCCCGGTCACCGGTACCAGCAGCGTCCCGGCGCCGCGCCGGGCCATGCCCAGCAGCCGCTCCCACGCCGGCGGGCTGGGGAGGTCAACCGCGGCCACCTGGGCGCCCCACCGGAGCAGCACCTCCACCGGGCCCACCTCCGCGCCCGCTCCGAGCGCGGCCACCGTCCGGCCGGGCAGCCGCAGCCACTCCGGATGCGCCGCGACCTCCTTCACCGCGTCCGCGCAGGACGGCTCGATGATCCCGCCGCTCACCCAGGCATCCAGCCGTTGTGCCAGGGGCCCGCCGCGCAGGCGCTCGCCGCGGTAGGGCAGCGACAGCTCGGCTTCCGGCTGCGCCGCACCTGGCACGGTGACCGTAGCGACGGAGGCCTGTGCGGGCGCCGACAGCAGGGCATCCAATTCCGTCTCCTCGCCGTCCGGCCCGCTCACCCGCATCCGGGCATGCAGCGAACCCACTCCGTCGCGGGCAATCGACTGCGCGGCCGCCTTCGACGCCAGCCCGGCTTCGACCAGGCGGCGAAAATGCACCAGGTACCCCGAACGCCAGTTCGTCTCCTGCTCGGCGCCAAGGGCACCAGCCGCGTCTACCGGCCGCAGCGCGTCGGCGACCACCGCCCGGCCCAGCGCCGACGTGCTCCGTCGGCCATCCGCGGACAGAGGGAAGACCACTGACTGCGTTTCCTCGCGCTCCATTACGCTCCCTGCGGCACCTGCGCCAGTAAGCCCGGCCGGGCGGCCAACCGGCGACCTCGGCGTCACCTAAGAATGCACCGGGAATCCCGGCAGCGCGACGGGAGCCTGGGCTAGGTGCGCAAGGCGGCGCTGCGCGGCTAGGAACGCGGAAGCGACCGGTAGCGGTCCATAAGCTCGGCGTAGGACAGGGTGGCACCGGATCCCGCCATGATGACCGCGGGCTTGTCACCGTGCTCGCGGGCCAGGCGCGTCAGGTCCATCAGGCCCCCGCCAGCTGCTCGATCAGCCGGTGCTTCATCATCTTGCCGGCCACCGAGCGCGGGAGCGAGTCGACGAACGTGACCGACCGCGGGCACTTGTAGTGCGCGAGGCGCTCGCGGGTCCAGGCGATGATGTCGCGCTCGAGCGCCGGGCCGCCCGCATAACCGTCGCGCAGCGTGACGACCGCCTTGACCGACTCGCCGTACTCGTCGTCGGGCACGCCGATGACCGCGACGTCGTCGACCGCCGGATACTCGATCAGCAGGTCCTCGATCTCCCGCGGATAGACGTTGACGCCGCCGGAGATGATCGTGTGGTCGGAGCGGCCGGTGATGAACAGGTACCCGCCGGAGTCGAGGTGGCCGATGTCGCCCATCCGGGCCCAGCCCTTGTCGTTGAACATCGAGGCGGACTTCTCCGGGTCGCCGTGGTAGGAGAACTGGTTGGCCGGGCGGGTGAACCAGATGATCCCGTCCTCGCCGGCGGGCAGTTCCCGTCCTGACTCGTCGGTGATCGCGACGGAGCCGGGGGTCACCCGGCCGACCGAGCCGGGATGCTCCAGCCACTCCTCGCTGCGGATAGAGACATGACCGGCGGCCTCGGTGGCGGAGTAGTACTCGTTGATGACCGGGCCGAACCACTCGATCATCCGCCGCTTGACCTCGACCGGGCACGGCGCCGCGCTGTGCGCGACCGCCTGCAGGCTGCTGACGTCGTAACGGCGGCGGACATCCTCGGGCAGCCGCAAGAGCCGGATGAACATCGTCGGAACGAACTGGGCGTAGGTGACCCGGTACCGCTCGATCGCCTTGAGGGTCTCCTCGGCGTCGAACCTCGGCGGCAGGACCACGGTGCCGCCGTGCCGGTGGGTGGACATGGCCGACACGAGCGGCGCGGCGTGGTACAACGGGCCCACGTTCAGCGTCACGGTGGACGGGTCGAGTCCGTAGCGGTTGACCCAGAGGATGTCCCCGTCCACGTCGCCGAACCGGCGGCCCAGGTCGACCTTGCTGTGGACGATGCCTTTCGGCCTGCCGGTCGTGCCCGAGGAGTAGAGCATCGCCTGGCCCTCGAGTTCGGGGCCGAGCGGGGTGGTCCCGGCCTCGGCGACCGTCTCGGCGTAGTTGTCCCAGCCGGGCCGGCCCGCGCCGATAAGCAGCCGCAGGGTGAGCCGCGGCAGGGCGGCGGCGGCCCGTTCGGCCAGGTCGGCCAAGTCGGCGGAGACGATGAGAGCCTTCGCCTCCGAGTTCTCCAGCATGTAGCGCACCTCGCCCGGCGTGAGGTGCCAGTTGACCGCGGTGTAGAAATAGCCGGCCCGCCTGGCCGCCCATACCGCCTCGAAGTACTCGGGCACGTTGGTCATGAGGATCGCGACGTGGTCACCCGGCCGGAGACCGCGAGAGCGCAGCACGTTCGCCAGCCGCTTGGACTGGTCGACCATGGTCCGGTAGGAGATCCGCGCTCCGGTCGTCGGCACGATCACCGCGGCGGCGTCCGGTGCCCGGTCGGCGTGGTCGTCGGGGCGCAGCATAACAAGTACCTTATACAGTTTAGTAATATGATTCAACGGCGCCCGGGTGCCCTGCTGAGACCACGGGGCGGTGCCGCAGCCAGCCGCTCCCGTTCTGGATGCTAAAAAATGAAATCCTCGATCAACCGGGCGAGGGGCAGCGGCTGGTCACTCTGGATGGCGTGCCCGGCATCCGGTACCACCTCGACCCGGGCGGCCGGGAGCCGCCGCCGGAACTCGGCCACGTCCTCCTCGCTGGTGAACGGCGAGTCGGCGCCGAGCACCAGCAGCACCGGCACGGTGATGGCCGACACATCCGCCCACAGCCCCGTGTGGTCGGCCACCGCGGCCGGGCGCTCGCCGAACAGGTCGTAGCGCCACGTCCAGCGCCCGTCGGGCAGCCGGCGGGCGTTGTGCCGCACTCCGCGCTCGACCGCGGACCTTGGACGGTTCGGGCTCGCCGCGACCGCCGCGGCGGCCATCGCCGCGAACGACTCGTAGACCGGCGGCCCGCTGACCAGGGCCACCGCACCCCGGTCGGCGGGCGTCATCGACCGCGAGCGGACGCCGCTGTTCGGGGTCACGTCGACGATCACCGCGCGGCGCACCAGGTCCGGGCGTATGGCCGCCAGCCGGATGACGGTGGCGCCGCCGAGCGACATCCCGACGACGCCGCGGGCGCCCGGCGCGGCCTGCTCGATGACGGAGGCGACCGCCTCGGCGTTGCGCCAGGGACCGTAGTCGCGGTCGCCGCGGCGGGCGGAGTGCCCGTGGCCGGGCAGGTCGATGGCGAGCAGCGGACGGCCGAGCGCGAGCGCGACCGTGTCCCAGGTGTGGGCGTTCTGGCCGCCGCCGTGCAGCAGCACCAGTTCCGGCTCGGCATCGCCCCAGGCGAGCGCGGATACGGTCTGTCCGTCGGCGAGCGTGAAGGAGGCACGGGTGACCGGCGGGAGAGTGCTCAGTGTCAGGCCCGCCTCGGCGGCGTTGTCGCCGAGCATCCCGAATTCGTCGTAGTCGTCAGGTTCACCGCTCATGAGGGCCAGCCTGTCAGATCGCGCTGTCAGCCGGCCATCCGCAGAGACAGGCGGATCGCGTCGTGGCCGGGCAACTCGCGCGCCAGGAGCCTGAGCGCGTCGCCGAAGCCGTCTACGGTGACGACCTCGCCGAGCAGGTCGGCGGTGGGCACCTTGCCCTGCCGGATCAGCTCGACCGACGTCTTGACGTGGTCGCCGGGGAAGCCCGCGTGCAGGTGCAGCTGGCGCATCGGGATCCAGTCGCTGATGAACCCCTCCACCGGCTTGCGGTCTTTCAGACCGCCGATCACGACCGTGCCGCCCCGGCGGGCCATCTGCATGCCCTGGGTGACGGTCGCCGTCGAGGCCGACGCGGCGTCGATCACGACGTGGACCCCGTCGCCGGTGAGCTCGCGAATGCGCTCAAGGGGGTCGGTGGCGCTGATGTCCAGCGCCTCCTCCGCGCCCAGCTTGCGGGCCGCCTCCAGCCGAAGGGCGTCGGCCGGGGTGCCGGTGATGAAGATCCGTTCCGCGCCGGCGGCGCGGGCCGCCACGATCGAGGCCAGACCGAGGTGGCCGGGACCGAGGATGGCTACCGAGTCGCCTGGCTTGACCGCGGTCGCCCAGCGGACGGCGATGGCGAGCGGCTCCCAGACCGTGAGCTCTTCGGCCGGGATGTCGTCGGGAAGCGGTTCGAGCAGCGTCTCCGGGAGCAGTTCCATGAAGTCGGCGAAGCCGCCGAACAGGCCGGACCGCTCGTCGATGGCGAAGTCGTGGCCGTAGACGCGGATGCCGCCGGGCAGCGGCACCGACTCGCGGACGGCGACCCGCTGGCCTTCCTTGACGCCCCAGCGCGCGCCCGCCTCGTCGCTGAGGGCGTCGATGCGCCCGACGATCTCGTGCCCGGCGATCGACGGGTAGGCGCCGCCCCACGGCGTGTGCACGATGCCGTGCAGGTGGTCGACGTCGCTGTGGCACATGCCGACGGCCTCCACCCGTAGCACCGCGCCGCCGGGCGGCGGGTCGGGCACCGGCAGCTCGCGTAGGTCCCAGGTGCCGTCGCCTGGCATCACGAGTGCCCTGCTCATCCGGGTCATGGGGCTACGCTGCCGGTGTGGACCCGGGCGAGGTGCAGTCCCTGCGCCTCGGTCGGCGCCTCGATCTGCCACTCCCCGCAGGAGCACCAGCACTTGTAGTGGTCGCCCGCGGGGACGATCGCCTGCCCGTCGTGGCGGCCGCCGGTGCTGGCCATGCTGGTGAAGAACTCGGACGGCTTCTCGTCAAGCGCGCTTTCCTCGTCGATGTCGCTCACGCTGACTCCTTCGCGGCCGGAGCCGCCACCCGGAAGACGGGCAGCAGCCAGCCGTCCGCGATCGGGTGGAAGTCAACGGTCAACTCAGTGCCGATCTCGATCTCGGCCGGCTCGACGTCGATAACGTTGCTGACCAGCCGGGTGCCCGGGGCGTCGGGCAGGTCGACGACGACCGGCACCAGGGTGATGTCCGGGAGCCCGGGGTACCCGTTGACCACCGTGAAGGTGTACACGGTGGCCCGGCCGGACAGCTCGGTCCAGTCCACCGCGGCCGACTGGCACCGCCAGCAGAACGGCGTGGGCGGCAGCCGGAACGTGCCGCAGTCGGCGCACCGGGGCGCCACCAGCCGGCGTTCCCTGGCCGCCTGCCAGAACGGCTCGGTGCTCGGATCGGTGGAGATCTTGACCGCCCCGGCGGGCAGCGCCTCGGCGGTGCTCATCGGTCCCGCCCCAGGATCAGCCCGCTCGTCGGCAGCGCGGCCGGGCCACCGGTGACCAGCGCGAGCTCGGCCCCGGCGACCTGGTTGACGGCGGTGCCGCGCATTTGCTCAACGCCTTCCATGATGTGGGTGGCGCCGATGATGTAAGCCTCCGACAGCTGACCGCCGTGCGTGTTCACCGAGATGGTGCCCGGCTTGCGCCCGGCGCCGTACCTGATCGCGCCGCTCAGCACGAACGGACCTCCCTCGCCCTTCTTGCAGAAGCCGTAGTCCTCGAGCTGCATGAGCACCATCGGCGTGAAGTGGTCGTAGATCAGCGCCACGTCGATGTCCCCCGGCGTTACCCCGGCCCGCTGGTAGAGCCGGTCGGCGACCGCTTTGTGCCCGGAAGACGCGAACGTCTCGTCGTCGGGCATGCCGAACCAGGAGAACCCGCGGCCCCACTCGCGGGTGCCCCCGTGGGCGGCCGCGACGACCGGGACCGGCCGCTGCCTCAGGTCGCGGGCCCGCTCAAGCGAGGTGGTGACGACCGCGACCGCCCCCTCGCTCTCCATGCAGAAGTCGTAGAGGCAAAGCGGGTCGGCGATCATCCGCGAGCCGAAGTACTGCTCACGGGTCAGCGGCTCGCGGTACCTCGCCTTCGGCCGGTTGAGCGCGTTGTTCCTCGTGGAGATCGCGATCTCGGCGAACGCGTCCCTCGTCGTGCCGTACTGATACATATGCCGCCTGGTCAGCAGGGACATCAGGTGACCGGGTCCGGCCAGTCCTGACGGCTGCACGAACGAGCTGGCTGGTGTCGCGGCCTTGGACGCGACCACCGAGCCGAGCCGCGTCCGCTGCTGCAACGCCATCACCGTCACCACCACCGAGGCGTCGCCCGCGACGATGGCGGCGCGGGCCAGGCCGATGGCGCCCGCCGACCCGCCGCCGCCGCCGGTCAGCGCGGCGGTGAACGTGAGCTCGCGGATGCCCAGCATCTCCACGAACTCGCCCGCCTCCAGCTGGTCGCCGTACCCGGCCCGGGCCAGGGAGTAGAACGCCAGGCCGTCTACCTCGGTGACCGAAACACCCGCGTCCGCGCAGGCGGCGAGGATGGCCTCGCCCGCCAGCTGGTTGATGCTCTGGCCGGCGGTCTCGCCGCGCTTGTAGTAAGGGGTCGCGCCGATGCCAGCGATGGCGACGTCACGGGCGCCTGAATCCATGGCCACGGTCAGGCCTCGCCCGCGGGGACCGGCGGCACGTGCGGGAACAGTTCGAAGAACGCGCCCTGGGTTATCCGCTGCCTGGCCTCCTCGGGCACGCCGTCGAACAGGGTCTTGAGGGTGTCCTGGGTGTGACCGTAGGTGCCCTCCATGTGCGGGTAGTCGGACCCGAACATGACGTTCTTGTACCCCATCGCGGTGAAGGCCGCGACCGCGGACTCGTCATGCTGGAAGGAGGCGTAGACCTGCGTCATCAGGATGTCCTTGGGGTCGCGAGACAGCTTGGGGCGCACCGCCATGTGGTGCTGCCGGTAGCCCTCCCGCATCCGGTCACCAAGGAACGGGATCCAGGTCGCGCCCCCCTCGGAGATCAGCACCTTGAGGCCGGGATGGCGGTCCAGCGCACCCGAGGCCACCAGCTTCATCGCCGCGCGCTGGCCGGAGAACGTCGTCTCGGTGTAGTTCATCACCGCACCGCCCGGGCCCCGGTAGGTGACGCCGACCTTCCCGGCCGACAGGTCGACCGGATCGGTGCCGATGTGGATGGCCAGCACCATGCCCGCCCGCTCGGCGGCGGCCCAGAACGGCTCCCACTCATCCCGGTGCCAGTCGGGGGCGCTCGGGTGCGGTGTGGTCGGCAGGAACACCGACCGGAATCCCCGCCCGGCCGCCCACTCGAGCTCGGATACCGCGTCGTCGACGGCGAGGGTCGAGACCTGGGCGGTGACGACGTAGCGGTCGGAGACGGACGCGACCTCCTCGAGCGCCCACTCGTTGCTGGCCCGCAGGCAGGCCTTCAGCAGTTCCGGGGTGCGGAAAGTGGAGGCCCACATGCCAAGCGACGGGAAGATCACCTCGCCCCAGACCCCTTCGGCGTCCAGGTCCCGCAGCCGCAGCCGGGCGTCCCTGATGCCCACGGCCTTGCGGGTTTCCTCGAGGAACTTCACCGCGGCGGAGGTGGGCAGCTTGCGGCGGAACGTCTGACCGTCGACCCGCACGGTCTCGTACTCGCCGTCGGGGTCTTTCTCGGCCTTCGGGGTGAGGTCGGCGAGCCGCTTGGGCAGCCGCGACTCCCACAGGTCGGCCGGCTCGAGGAAGTGCGAGTCGCCCGAGTTGGTCCAGATCTTCGGCATGGATGGCCTCCGCAGCGCGGGCGGCTGGCGCCGCATTTCAACGTGTAGCTGAATCGGAGCATTTCACTAACTGATTCAACTGTCCAGAGTTTTTAAGAGACATTCATTATCTTTCTGGCAGGCCATCGGCGGCCGCTGCTACGATACGAAGGGTGACGTCGACTGAAGCGGAGAACGCGCACCCCCGGCGCCGCCACTCGGCTGGCCAGGCGACGCGCGAGCTGCTGATGGTGACCGCGGAACGGCTGATCGCGCTGAACGGCGTTGAGGGCGTCTCGCTGCGCGAGATCCAGGCCGCGGCCAGCCAGTCGAACTCCTCGGTCATCACTTACCACTTCGGCTCCCAGGTCGGCCTGGTACGCGCGGTGCTCGAGTTCCGCTACCGGAGGGTCAACGCCCGCCGGGCCGAGCTGCTGCAGCAGGCCCGTGACCGCGGTGTGTCCGGTGACCCCCGCGAGGCGGTGTGGATCATCGTGCGCCCGCTGATCGAGAGCATCGACGCAGGCGAGATGTTCGTGCCGTTCCTGGCGCGGGTCAGCGCCAATCCCCGCGCCTTCGCCGAGTACCTGCCGCCGCAGGTGGCCGACAGCACCGCCAACGTGCTGCGGGAGATGGTGCCCGGCCTCATGTCGGGCATGCCCGAGCGGGCCCGCCTGGGCCGGGAGGTCCAGCTTTACAACAGCGTGCTCAGCCTGCTGGCTGAGCTCGCGCGCGGCCATCAGCGGATCAGCGAGGCGCAGCTGAGCAACTACGTGGACGGCTGGGTGGGCATGCTCACCGCCCCGATGTCGCCCGCCACCGCCGGGTTGATGGGGCAGGAGTAGACCGCGGGCTTAGGCGTTCGAACCGGCTGGGCCCTGGCGGCCCCAGCGGCGGGTGGGTCCCGCCCACCGGAACGCTGCCTGGCAGGCAGGTTCCCGTGGGCCGGGGCGGCCGCACGGAGCCTGACGCGCGGTTTCCGGCCCACGGTCGCCCGCGGGCCGGAAACCTGCCACCGGCTGGTCGGCGGCGCGGCCTTTATCCGGCGAGTCGCCGCTCGACGGCCAGCTTCTTGCTGGCGTCGAAGCCGGCCACCTTGGCCAGGGTCCCGCCGAGGATCGCGGCGCGGTCCTCGTCGGAGACGGTGCTGTCGAAGTGCTCGGCGATAACCTCGTCGGTGCCGTTGAAGGTGCCCTCGGCGTGCGGGTAGTCGTTGCCCCAGACCACCGTGCTCACCCCGGTGATGTGCCGCGCCTGGACGGCCACCGGGTCGTCGGCGAACTGGATGTGGAACTGCCGCCGCACGTACTCGGTCGGCTTGAGCGGGTAGGGCCACTTCTCGTTGATGTTGAACAGGCGGCCCATGGCCGGCTGCTCGTAGGGCGACTTGCCTTCCTCCCAGAAACCGAGCCACCACTTCGGGTCCTGACCGGTACCGCGGCGCCACGACTTGTCCATGAACGCCATGTACGACACCAGCCAGCTGGCGCCGAACTCGACCAGGGTGAACGTCAGGCCCGGATGCCGCTCGGGGACCCCGCCGCCGATCAGGTCGGCCATGATCTTCGACGGGCTGGCCGCGGCGGTGTTGCCGCCGCCCATGGTCCGGCCGGCCACCATGTCGTCGGTCAGCTGGCCCTTCCCCATGTTCATGGCCGTCATCATGCCCTTGACCGTGCTTCCGGTCCTGGACGCGTCTTCCTTCACCATTACCCCGCCGGTGGCCACGTGGATGAAGATCGGCAGGCCGAGCGACTCGGCCGCGGCCCAGACCGGCTCGTACTTGCGCGACCAGTACGGCTCCGGGGGGATCTCCGGCAGCATCAGCGCCCGCAGGCCGAGCTTGTGCGCCCGCTCGATCTCGGCCACCGCGTCCGGGATGTCGGTCAGCGGGATCGACGCGACCGGGCGCATGCGGTCCTTGTACTGCAGGTAAGTCTCGGCGACCCAGTCGTTCCACGCCCGCGCGTGGGCGATGGAGAGCTCGTGGTCGTCGGTGAACAGCACGAACAGCGCCAGGTTGGGAAAGAACACGGCGGCGTCGACGCCCTCCATGTCCATGTCGGCGACGATGTCGTCGGGGATCCAGCCCGGCGTCGTGCCGCCGTGGCCCTCGAACTGGCGGTACTTGGACACCGTCCAGCCGTCGAAGCCGATGGTGTGCAACTTCCTGAACTCGGTGTGACCGCCCGGGACAATCGGCTCTTCGAGGGTGAACTCCTCTTCCCACAGCGCGCGGTCGCGCATGTTGGCCGGCAGCCGGGTCTTGAACAGGTCCGGCGGCTCGATGATGTGGCAGTCACCGGAGACGAGGAACTCCTTGTACGTGGCCATCGGCAGGCCTCCCCCTTGAGCAGTTACCTGGGCATCAGATAGTCGGTCTTCCATGTATTAACATAGACAGGAGCCGGGACGATGGTCAACGGTTCACCTGGGTGATGACTTAGGCACTCCCAGCTACCAGGCGGGGGCGCCGGGGCCCCGCGGAAGGCCGCGGCGTGAAAATACTATTTCCCGGATAACCCGTTTATCGCGCAAAATAGCTGACGTACATCGCTGAGGTCAATGACTTTATCCCGTTCAGCGGAACGCCGTTTACCAGGGTTGACGCGGCCAGCGGGCGGAGTATGCTCCCATCGACTGCAATCGAGGAGAAAGCCCGTGATAAAGCCGTCACCAATAGCGCGTTCCGCCGAGGATATTCTCGCGATCCAAGCTGTCGTCGTCCTTTATGGCTTTCTCGTCGACGACCGTGAATGGAACCGCTTTGACGAGGTGTTCACCGGGTCGAGCAGGCCAAGATCTGGCACTCACGGGGCGCGCGGTTCGCCTGACCCTCGCACATCCTGGTGGCTCAGGCCAATGATCGCGTAATATTTTCATCTCATTTGATGAAAATCCTTCATGAAAACAAAATCCTTCGCGATCATGGCGCGGGCCGACGCGAAGATAATGGCATTGGATCCGGCGGCCCCAGGTGGCGGGCTAGCGCCGGGACCGCGGCCAGGGAACGCAGCATGTCGTTGAGGTGGGTGCAGCCGAGTGGTCCCCGCAGCCGTTCGAGCACGGCCCCGCGCAGCCCGGCCATCGGCAGTCCGGCGAGGGCGGCGACGTGGCCGACGGCCAGCGGGCACTCGTCGTAGGGCAGCACCCGCGGCACCGGGGTCACCGCGCGCAGCACCCCGGTGCCGAGATCGGCCTCCGCGGTCAGGGTGTACTCGTGGATCGCCTGCCGTCCGCCCTCGGGAAGGCTCGAGGAGTCCTGGAAGAACGCGTCGACGTGGATGACCGGGCCGAGGACCCACACGTCGATCCGGCGGGCGCGCCGCATGGTTACCCCGTCCGGGTCGGCGTGCCGGTGCCAGGCCAGGCCGTCGCCGCCCGCGTCGATGTCCACCGCCGGCTGGCGTCCCTGCTGCCACCGGAGGGTCCCGTCCGGATTCAGCGCGCTCGAGCCGTGCTGGTAGCCAGTGCAGACGTCGGTCATGACCCGCTGCCTGACGTCGGCTTTGAGCTCCAGGTAGCGGTCCATGTCGTACCACCGCTGCCAGGCGGCGCCGGAGACCAGCGTCGCGCCGGGTACGTCGTCGAGCAGCTGGTACAGCGGCGTCTCGGCGGCGGTGACTTCGGTGACTTCGGACAGCCGCCGCCGGAAGCCGGACATCGCCGACTCACCGACCAGGGTTTGCCGCCCCGGCAGCCGCGGCGTGGAGCCGATCCTGCGGACGATCCGCCCCGTGTCGCTCGCCAAGCCGAGCGACGCCTCGGCGAGCACCGTCGTCTCGCCGTTGTCGTTGGTGCGCAGGTCACAGGCCCGGCCGTCGAGGATGGTATCGCCCCGCAGACCGTCCGGCCAGGTGAAGTCCATCGTGACAGTGCGCCGGACGGAGCCTGCCCGGCGCGGCGGCGCGGATGTCACCGAGCCCCGCGGTCTCAGCTGCTCGGGAACCGCGATCACCATCGTCCCTCCTTCAACGGACCACATCCTGCGCGCGCAGTTCGCCGATCCGGTCATCGTCGTAGCCGAGTTCGCGCAGCAGCGCGTCCGTGTGCTGCCCCAGTTCGCAGCCGGCCTCGGGCTTGGTCGCCGACCGGGAAAACCGGTTGAGCGGGGCCGGGCGCCGGTGGGCATCGAAGATCGGGCTGACCGCGTCCACGGCGTAGCCGGCCTCGTAAAACTCGTCGTCCTGCATCCGCCACTCGGCGTTCGCCTGCGCGACGGCGACGCAGCCGACGTCGGCTGCGGTCAGCTCCGTCTCCCATGCGTCCTTGGCCCGGGTCACGAAGATGGCCTGGAGGGCCTCGGCGAGCGCGGCGGCGTTGGCCCTGCGGCCGCCCGCGGTGGCGAAGCGCTCATCGGCCAGGCTCCGGTAGCCGGCCAGCCCATATTTGCCAAGCACAGTCGCGAGGGCGGGCCAGTCCCGCTCGGCCGGGGCGGCGAGGAACACCCAGCCGTCGGCCGCCCGGTAGAGCTGGTACAGCGGGCCAAGGCCGCGGAACTCGTCGTCGACCCTGCTTAGCGGCGGGCGGTCCGCGTAGCTGGTGTTGCGGCCGATCAGCGCCTGGGTGCAGGTGCCGAGCATGGTGGTGGTCATGTCAGTCAGCGCGATCCCCCGCCGCCTGGCGTACAGGCCGAGCAGCAGGCCAGAGGCCACGCCGAGGGCGGCGATGCCGTCGGACTGGACGGCCGGCACGGTACCGCCTGCCCGGAGATTGCGCGCACCGCTCAGCAGCTGCTCGTGGCTCTCTGGGCGCGCGCCGCCCCGCGGGGCGTCGGTCAGCGAGACCCCGGACGCCGCGCCGATCGACGGCGCGTAGGCGGGCTTGCCCCCATACGGCCCGTCGATGCCGTAGCCGGGCGCGTTCAGGTACACCAGATCGGGGTTGACCGCCCTGAGCGCGGCCTCGTCAATGCCGATGCGGGCCGCCACGCCGGCCCGGTAGCACTGCAGCACCACGTCGCAGCGCCGGGCGATCTCATGGACGATCGACAGGCCCTCACGCGTGCGGAAGTCGAGCGCGATGCTCTCCTTGCCCTGCAGCACCTTCCCCCCGCCCGCCTCGGGAAAGGCCATAACCCCGCGGATGGTGTCGCCGTCGAGCGGCTCGACCTTGATGACCCGGGCGCCGAGGTCGGCCAGAACGGTCGCGCCGAACGGGGCGGCGAACATGCCGCCGAGTTCCAGCACCGTCACGCCGGCCAGCGGGCAGACGCGCAGGGCCGGACCGGCACCGCCACCTCCCGTTCCTCCTGATCCTGATTCTGGTTCTGACTGCGGTTGTGAGCCTGACGGCCCCCGGAAGGCGGCCAGCAGGCGGACCTCGGCGGAGTGCTCGTCCAGCCGGGGCGCGCGGCGGATCTCGGTCAGCGGCCGACGGCCGGCGTGCAGCAGGGTGGAGGGCTGCCGCACCGGCCCCAGGTCGGGGTCGTCTACCGTGACCACGCGGCCCTCGTAGACCAGCTGCGGGTGCGCGAGCGCCTCGTCCGGCGTGCGGAACTGCTCGCCGAACACGTTGGAGTTGCGGTCAAAAACCGCTTCCCACTCCGCGAGGGTCCGCTCCCCCACCTTGGCCAGCATCTTCTCCCACCATTCAAGACGCAGCTCGGGCGTCGGCAGGTCGGGGAAGCCCGCCCACTTGGGGTCGGCTACCTCCTCCGCCAGGCCGAGTTCCTCCAGGAAGGCCCGCGTCAGGCGGGGCGCCGTCTGGGCGAACTGCAGCCAGGTGCCGTCCTTGGTGGCCGCGACGAGCAGGGCGTACATCAACCGGGACTGTGGCCTGCCCGCGGCGTCGAAGGCGTCGACCAGCGGCGTGAAGGCGTCCGGGTAGCGGCGCAGGATCATCTCGTAGAACCAGTTGTAGGTGTCGAGGGCGCCAACGCCGGATACGAGGTTCGCCTCGACCACCTGCCCGAGCCCGCTGTCCTCCCGTTCGAACAGCGCGGCCAGGATGCCCTGCACGGCGGTCTGGCCGGCCGCGAACGAGGCGTACGGCACGGACACATACGCCGGGTCCTGGCCCGGCGTGAGCTGCCGCTTGGAGTGCAGCACCCCGGTCTTGGCCATGATCAGGGCCTCGTAGCCCTTGTAGCCGGCCCACGGGCCGTGGGTTCCCCAGCCGGTGATCATCGCCGTCACCAGCCGCGGGTACTCGGCGGTGAGCCGCTGCGCGGTCAAGCCGAGCCGTTCCGCGGCGGCGGGGCGCATGGTGGTGACGAGGACGTCGGCTTGGCGCAGCAGCCCCTCGAGCGCGGCGCTGCCTTCAGATGCACTGGCGTCGTCAGAGTGCAAGTCGAGCACGATGCTGCGCTTGCCGCGCAGCAGCCCCGGCCAGCCCGGGTCGGCCCGCAGCGGGCTGCCGCGCGGCCCCTCCACCAGAATGACGTCGGCCCCGGCGTCGGCGAGGAACTGGGTCGCCTGAGCACCAGGCAGCGTGGTCGACAGGTCGATGACAATGAGCCCCGCAAGGGGTCCGGCAGCAGGCCCGGCCGGGCCGGTGGTGTCGGTCACGTTCGGCTCCCCTCAGGCCGGCCTGGTCGCCGCCACGATCCCGCCGTCGACGAGCAGGTCCGTGCCGGTGATGTAGGAGGCCTTGTCGGACGCGAGGAACTCGATCGCGTCCG
>Ga0207416_1003413_pt1 | contig 15235 bp, 8 predicted proteins | sample PaiPotPPM11metaG_FD_184107 | JGI IMG/M metagenome (GOLD analysis project Ga0207416, IMG submission 184107) | Iron sulfur acid spring bacterial and archeal communities from Banff, Canada, to study Microbial Dark Matter (Phase II) - Paint Pots PPM... ...
GATCGGAGACGGGATCGCCCCGCCGGGCAAGCCCGGCGGGGCGATCCCGTCTCCGATCATCGGCACGCTCAGTGCCCGTCTCATCGGCATCCTGAACGCCGCGCAACAAACGGCCGGCTCCATTGCGGCTGGCAGGACCAAGCTTGTATGACCCTGGCCGCGTACAACATCTGGCTGACCACCGGCCAACTGCGGTGGCCACCGCAGCCTCAGCTCCTCGCCCCGGCGAGACATTGCCGACCAGGTCATCCGGCTGATCATCGGCCGGCTCCATTGCAGCCGTCGCGGGACGAGTTGAATACATGCCAGTCGCCGGTCATCCAGCCGGTCACCGACCGGCTGCATTGCAGCTGCTGTGCGACAGTTCCTGCCTAACCTTGCGGGACAGTTACCTGACCGACTATTAGCCGACTCCATTGCGGCCTGCGGGACATCCTGCTTACCGGACCAGGGCTGGCGCGTCATCCGGCCGTCATCGGCCGACTCCATAGAAGCGAGGGCGCCCCTCGCGCAACCGCGCGTCTGCGCAGCTCAGAGCCGTTTATGGGTCGGCTCCGTTGCGCAGGTAGTACCCGCCGTTGCTGTTGGCTGTGATCGACCGCCATCCGGCCGTCCACTCGGTCGGCCCATTGCAGCGGCTGCACGAACCGATCCGTGGTCAGCGGCCCGATGGTCATACGGCCGTTTACTGGTCGGCTCCATTGCGGCCAGGGAGACCGATTGAGCACGAGCCGGGAAGTTGAGGTCATCCGGCCGCTCGCCGGGCGGCTCCATTGCAGCTCGATATCGATGGTGTTCGTGACATTGGCAGGGGCCACCCGGCGGCACGGGTCACCCGGCCGTCCATACGCCGGCTCCATTGCAGCGGCCAACGCCTGCTGCCGGTCAGCGCCAACCCGCGCGGTCATCCGGCCATTCATCGGCCGGCCCCATTGCAGCGACTCGCAGTTTGTGCTGCCGACACCACAGTCGTGGGATCATACGGCCGATCATCGGCCGGCCCCATTGTAGCCTCGCGGTTATCACCGGCACCGCAGCCGCCTTCATCGGGTCATCCGACCGTCCAACGGTCGGCTTCATTGTGGCCAGCCGATCACGATTCCGCCTGACCAGTTACAGTTCGTCATCCGGCCGTCCAACGGCCGACTCAATTGCGGCTGCCGGTCGACAAGTACTGCGTCGTCGCCCCCCTCAGTCATCCGGTCTAACTATCGGCCGACGATCCAGATCGTCGGTGTCATCCGGCCGACCATAGGCCGGCTCCATTGCGCGTCCCCGCCAACGTCATAGACCGCACCCGGGTCTCCTCATCCGGCACCAACGGCCGGCTCCATTGCAGCAACGTCGAATGGATCGTGGACCAGTTGTCGACCGCCGTCATCCGGCTGGCTCCATTGCAGTGTGCAGCCGGGTGAAGACTTCCTGCCGCTGCTCGGGTCATCCGGCCGATCACCGGTCGGCTCCATTGCGACTTCGTCCAGGTCCTGGAACCCGCGAAGGCCATCCTCGTCATCCGGTCATCTATCGGCCGGCTCCATTGCGGCAGCAGCAGCTCGGTGACTGCGATGGCGAAGCCCTGCGTCATCCGGCCGACGACCGGCCGGCCCCATTGCAGCTGCGACGAGGCACAGGCGGAGGACCGGCTGAGCGAGTCAGCTCGCCAACTAATGGCCGACTCCATTGCGGCCTCGGCCAAGAGGCCACAACATGGGTGGCGGTCCCGGCTCATCCGGTCGAACTACGGCCGGCTCCATTGCAGCATTCAGCAGTGCGAGGTCCCTGGCGTCCGCCTGGGCGTCAACCGGCCGGCTCCTTTGCGGCGGGGCTAAGTGCCACGTGGCACCCGGCCGAGTCAGCGGCACGCGACGGTACGATGCTTTTGCCTCGGAGAGACCGTCTGGAACCTGTCGTGACCACCTTGCGAGCGCCTAGGTGTTCCCCTGCACTCGCTCGCAGGCAAACGGCAGTTTTCGATTCTTGAGACGTAAATAGCTATTACCTAGCCGGTACCCGCCACCGACCCTCTTGCACCCCTCTCCGCGTCTCCGCAGCTCAGACGGTCTGCATCCGGCGAGCTGTCACCCGGCCGGCCTCATTGCGCCCACGAGAACACCGAGCATCTCGATCCGCGGGACCCGGTCATCCGGCCGCCTGCCGGCCGGCCCGATTGAGGCATGAACCCCGGAGACCTGTACCGGCAAGGGTGGCTCATCACCCGACCGGCCAACGGTCGGCTCCATTGCGGCGGCACCCAGCTGCTGACCGGCCCTGGCTTCGTGATCGTCATCCGGCCTACCACCGGCCGGCTCCATTGCAGCGCGCCGAGCGCCTGGACGATGACCACGGCGGGGGAGGCCATCCGGCCGTCCTCGGCCGGCTCCATTGCGGCACCGTGTACACCTGCCCCACTTCGGCGCCGATCGCGAGTCACCCGGCCGACGATCGGCCGGCCCCATTGCAGGGAACTGGGCGGTCAACGGCACCAGTGGCGCCCTCCGGTCACCCGGCTGCCCGTCGGCCGGGCCCATTCCGACCGGTCATCCGGCCGATCGTGGTCGGCTCCATTGCAGCAGCGCCGGCGTGTTCGAACAGGATGCAGACCTGGCAAGTCATCCGGCCGTCTATCGAGGTCGGCTCCATTGCAGCGCGAGGGTTGCCGCTAGGCCAAGGGTCCAGGCCTGCAGGTCATCCGGCCGTCCGACGGCCGGCCCCATTGCGGCATCTGCAGAACCGGCAGGAGCGCCGTGTTTGCGCCGTCATCCGGCCGTCTATCGGCCGGCTCCATTCCGGCCAGATGGCCCGCGGCGTGGTGTTCCTCGAGGGCGCGCGGTCACCCAGCTGATCACCGGCCGACTCCGTAGCGGCATGTCGCCGCGCAGACGGTCAGCCGGCGGAACAGATCACCCGGCCGATCCCTGGTCGGCTCCATTGCGGCAATGGTGGTCCGACTGAGCCGTTCGAGGAACGCTCACCGTCATCCGGCCGCCCAACGGCCGGCTCCATTGCAGTGGCACGGCTGCAGATGTCATCAGCGTCGCACTGGCTGATCGTTCGCCGGCTCCCTTGCGGCCACCATTTCGTGGACCTCGGGACAGCATCTCGGCTTCCCGTGTCTCTGGCGCCGCGGCTCTCGGCGTCGGCACCGACGGCCTCTACGTCCGGGGCCGCCATTGGCCAGGAGAACACGCACCAGCAGAATGCGTTGACAACATCGCCGCTAAACGCATGGGCTGATCGCTCAACCTATGACCAACGCGTACCCCTGTTTAAGGATGGCAGCCGCCCGCCTGGGGCGTCTAACCAGCAGGATGGTGATTGGGAGGAGCTGAGAGTGAGGTTCTCGCTCAGTGTCATAGGCGCCCCGGGGCTTGCCCTGAGCTGCGCTGGGGCGGCATGCAGGATCCTGATCGAGTGGGTCAAAGGGCGGACAGCAGCCGCCTTGGAACGGGAGCGAAACAACGCCACCGCTGAACTCATCCGGTTGATGCCACCGGGTACCGAGCTGCTTGAATACGAGCCGGGAGGACGGCTCAGGATAATCAGGATGCCCGGGCCAGCGGCTGCACGACCGGCACTGGCCGGCGAGAGACTACCCGGGCCAGACGGTGAGCTTGAGCAATGACGCCAGGAGGGAGCCCAGACGACGAAATCTCAGCGTTCTACCGGAAATGGGGACCCAAGGTGCAGGGATTCCTCGTCAGTACGGGCTGCGACCCGGGCCTGGCCGAGGAGGTCACCGATGACGCTTTCCTAGCGACGGCGCGCTACTGGAAACGTGTCAGGGAATACGAGCATCCCGAGTACTACGCATTCAAGGTCGCAAGGAACGAGCGATCGAAACGCCAGGAAGGGCACGATCTCCGCGCGCGGGACCTCCAAGCGGATCCAGATTGCGAACCCCGAGACGGGGGCAGGGATCATGCCGATGGCGTAGCTGACCATGTGACGGTGCAGCAGGCTCTCCGGGAGTTGCCGCAGCGCCAGCGGGAGGCGGTCTTCCTGCGGGATGCCGTCGGCCTACCCGAGGCTCAGACCGCCGCGATCTTGGGTATCAGCCGCGGTTCTGTCAAGAGACACACATCCGTAGGCAGGAAACGGCTGCGGTCCCTGCTCCGGGAGTTCCGGGACCAGACCGACATGCGGAAGGACCAGGACTGATGTCAGAGGACGACGGGCGCCCCATGAGCGAACTGGCGCCGCTGGCCGACGGCGGACTCGATGACGCAGAGCTAGAGCGGCGCGTGACTAGGTTCGAAGACGCACTCCGCAGGGTGGCTGCCGATCCTGACGAAGCCACCCGGCTCGAGGCCATGTTCCTCGACACCCAGAACGATCAGGCCCACCGCCGCGAAGCCTCTCCCCCCGACGTTGAGGTCGGTACCACCCGGCGCCAGGAAGCAGCCCGCGTCCTTGGACTCCTCTCCCCGGCCTGGCCGGGTGACGCCGACAGCAGGGAACGCCCGCAGGAGCCTGTTGCCGCCTCCCGGCCGGTCGGCCGACGGCCGCAGAACCCGCTTCCGGACACCGCGGTCGGCGCGGTCAGCGCTGAACTGCGGCGCCAGCGCGAGGAAGCAGGCTTGAGATACCGCGATCTGGCCGACCTCGCCGGGTACAGCCTCGCCACGGTGACCGCCGCCTGCGGCGGCCGGCAGCTGCCGAGCTGGAAGGTGGTCCGTGCCTGCCTCGCAGCGTGCGGGGGCGACGAAGAACTCACACGCAGCCTGTACGAGCGGGCATGCATCGAAGAGGGCCGACCCGTCCCGGAATCTGCCAGTGCGGTCACCGAGCCCCCTGACCCTGCCGGGGCTGCGACGGGCGAACAGCTCGTCGAGTGCATGGCAGGCCTGCGGGCATGGGCCGGGAACCCGCCGCTGGCCGACCTGAACCAGCGTTCCGGGGGCCACCTGCCACCGAGCACGATCAGCGGGGTGCTCCGCCGCGGAAAACTGCCGCGCCGCGACCTTGTCGTCCGGTACGCCAGGGCATGCGGCCTTCCAGACTCCGAAGTCAGGAAATGGGAAGCCGCCTGGGAGAACATCAAAACCGGTGAAACACCAGCAACAGGGGCCACTGAACCCGCGGGATCACCCAGACGGACCCCCGCAGCCGTGTGCGGCAGTGTCTATAGTGCCTGATCTGACTGGAAAGCGTGTGTCGGCTGCCCGTTCCTTTATGGGCGGCTTTTCATATCTTCACCCGTTACCGTACATCCCTCGCGAACGGGCAGCCGGAATCGGCGGGAGACACTCCCTCGTGTGAGGGAATATCGGAGTGCTCTCCGTCGTCAAATACCTCGCCGCTCGCGCAGTCCCGAGAGTTCACCGCCTGCCGAACCGCGGCACCGCGCTGCCGACCAACTCGTTCGGCATTGGTTTACCTCTTCGTCAGTCACATCTGCGCAGGTCACCGAGGCTGGTAATCGGGACAAGCCTGACTGCTGCGCAAAGCGGGACAAGCTGGCCGCCATGAGCCGCGTATCAGAACGCATCTTCATTCGCTGCAAGACATCAAACCGGCGCGCATCCCGACTTTTGTCGAGGCGTCTGTCATAGCGGCACTGATTGTCGTACTGCGGTGCAATACTGCGTCCCAGCCCTAATCAGGCAGTTATACAACAAGACAGCGGTTGCCAGCTTGCTTGCGGATGTCCGGTGAGGTTGGCGTACACGGTGCGTAGGCGAGGAGTCCCGGAGTGGGTGCGTTCGACGAGTTCTTCAGGAGGGCGACAGGTTGCGGCCCTTACGGCTACCAGACACGGATCGCGCGGGACGGTCTTCCCGACGTGGTCGAGGCCCCGACCGGGACCGGGAAGACCGGGATCATCCTGGCCTGGCTGTGGCGGCGGCTGAGCGAGGAGCACCGTGGGGTCACACCGCGGCGGCTGGTTTACGCGCTGCCGCAGCGGTCGCTGGTGGACCAGGTGGCCGGCGAGGCGCGGGCTTGGCTGGACCGGCTCGGGCTCGCCGAGAAGGTCGCGCTGCACGTGGTGATGGGCGGCCGGGGAGAGACCCATGGGGACTGGCGGGAGAACATGCACCAGTCCGCGATCGTGGTGGGCACCGTCGACTCGCTGGTCTCCAAGGCGCTGTTTCGCGGTTACGGGATCGGCCGGGCGATGTTCCCGGTCGACTTCGCGCTGGTCGCCAACGGCGCCCAGTGGGTCATCGACGAGATCCAGCTCTGCCCGGAGTCCACGACCACCCTGCGGCAGCTCTCCGGGTTCGCGGTGCAGCAGGGCACGGCGGAACCGTTCGGGCTCACCTGCATGTCGGCGACCGTTCCCGAGGGCCTGCTGAAGACCGTGGACCGGCCGGCGACCGGCGTCACGGTGAAGATCGACGATGACGAGCGAACCGGTGAACTCAAGGTCCGGCTGGACGCCGCCCGAACGGTCAGGCGCACCTGGCGGGATCCCGGTGACTACAAGGCTCTTGCTGGCACCGTGCGGAACGTGCACCGCCCGGGCACGCTCACCCTGGTCGTGCTCAACACCGTCTCGGCCGCCCGTGCCGTCTACCAGCACCTGCGCGGCGGCCCGGTGGAATGCTCGCTGCTGCACTCGAGGTTCCGCAGCATCGACCGGGCCGGGCGGATGGCAGACGTAGTGGCGCGCCCGAACGACAGGATCGTCGTGTCGACACAAGTCGTCGAGTGCGGCATGGACTTGTCCGCGGCGGTCCTTGTCACCGAGGCGGCCCCGTGGCCGTCGCTGGTCCAGCGGGCCGGCCGGTGCAACCGCACCGGCCTGGTCGCCGGCGCCGAGGTCTGGTGGCTTCCCCCGGCCATGCCGCTGCCATATGAGCAGGAGGACATCGACGCGACGGCCGCCGAGCTCACCCGGCTCGAAGGCGAGGCCGTGACCGGGGAAGACCTACTGGCCCGCCGGGTCAAGTACACCACGGACCAGGTCAGGGTGATCCGCCGCGGCGACTTCGCCGACCTCTACGACACCTCGCCTGACCTGTCTGGCAACGACGTGGACATTGCCCCGTACGTCCGGGATGCAGACGACCTGGACGCCGAGATCGCCTGGGCGACCTGGACGCCCGGCCCGGACGGCGCGCCCGGCCCGGAGATCAAGGCACCATCTGGGGAGTACCGCTGCCGGGTCTCCCTCGGCGATGCCGCCAGGCTCGCTAAGGACAAGAAGCTCTGGCGTTTCGACCAGGTCGCAGACAGGTGGACCCGGGTCACGCAGCAGCCGCAGTCCCGGCCGCGGCCGGGTGAGGTGCTGCTAGTCAGCCGCGACGACGGCGGCTACGACACCGACACCGGCTTTGATCCCTCGGCCCGCGGCCCGGTGCCGGAAAGCCCGGAGCTGCTGACGCCCGCGGAGCGCGAGGCGCGAGCCGCCGCGGCCGGGGCAACACAGCCGATGGAACTAGCTGAGGTCATCGCCGGCGCCGAGGACGCCTACGCGGCCGACACCGCGAGCCAGGCCCAGCCCCGATGGCAGTCAATTGACGAACACAGCCGGCAGGTCCGCGACCAGGCCGCCGCGCTGCTCGACGTCCTCCAGCCTGACATTCCGCCCGGAGCCGCCCAGGCGGCCGTCCTCGCCTCCTACCTGCACGACGTCGGCAAGGCCCACGAGACCTGGCAGGACGCGCTCTGCAACCTGGCACCCCCGGACGAAGCGGACCGTATCGTCGCCGGGCGCCCGTGGGCGAAGTCCGGCGCCACCAACGGCGTGCTCCGGTTCGCCGGAGGGGTGGCCTTCCGGCACGAGCTGTCCTCGCTCCTGCTGATCGACGGCCCGCTGCACGAACTGCTCGAAGCGTCCCCCGACCCCGACCTCACCCGGTACCTGGTCCTGGCGCACCACGGCAAGCTCCGCGTCCAGGTCCGCGACCCCGGGGACCTGACGATGCTGCCGCCAGGCGAGGCATCACAGAAGAAGATCCTCGGCCTTGAGCAGGGAGCGGAGAGCCCCGTCCCCGCGATCCTCGGCCAGCCCCCGGCTGTGCTCACCGTGGACCTGGAACAGTTCCAGTTCGGCGGCGACCGCTCCTGGACCAGGACCGTCCTCGGGCTGCGCAACAAGTACGGCCCGTTCTCTCTCGCCTACCTGGAGACTCTCGTGCGCGTCGCCGACTGGCGCGCCAGCGGCGGAAAGGACCTGCCGGTCAAATGACGACCACGACGATGGCCCGCACCTGGCACCTGCTGCCCGGGCTGCGGCCCGAGCCGCTCGCCAGCTACCTGGCCGGCCTCGGCCTCATCCGGGTACTCGGCGAGCAGACCGACAAGGATGCCGCGGCGACCTGGACACCGGACGGCCTGGCGGTTACCACGCACGTCAAAGACATCGCCCGGTGGCTTGCCGACGACTACAAGCCCACACCCGTGCTCAGCCCGTGGAACGGCGGTAGCGGCTTCGGCGCCAAGGACAAGAAGCCGCTGCGCAGGCTAGCAAGCCTCCGCGGCAGCACCTCGCCCCGGCTCGCCAGCCTGAACGCCGCGATCGAGACAGCTGACGCGGTGGTCGCCAAGGCCAGGAAGCACGGCTGGATCACCGATGCCGGCGTCGCAGACAAAGCCGCCGTCGTCCTGGAGTTCCGCAACACCTGCCCGGACGAACTGCTGCCGTGGATCGACACGGCGATCGTACTCACCGACGACCAGACCTTCTTCCCCCCGGTCCTCGGCACCGGGGGGAACGACGGACGGCTCGAGTTCTCCACCAACTTCCACCAGCAGGTCCTCGGAATTACATCCGGCAAGGAACGAACGCGGGTACTTGCCGCCGCCCGCGACCTTCTCGCCGGAACCCAGCAGGCCACCCTGTCGGACGTGCCGATCGGCCAGTTTGATCCCGGCAGCGCGGGCGGCCCCGGATCGTCTCGGTTCGGTGCGGCGGACACGCTCGCGAACCCGTGGAGCTTCGTCCTGACCGTGGAAGGCGCGATGCTGTTCGCCGCGAGCGCCGCCCGCCGCAACCAGCACGCAGCAGGACGGGCCGCGATGCCGTTCACGGTCAACCCGTCCCCCGACGGATCGGACAGCGGGGCGGCGGGCGAGGAATCGCGCGGCGAACTGTGGGCCCCGATCTGGCATGCGGGCCTCACGCTGGCGGAAATCCGGCAGCTCTTCGCGGAGGCCCGCGCTTCCTGGCGGGGCAGGCCCGCACGGAGGGCCGCCGACTTCTACGCGGCCACCCGTACCCTCGGCGTGGCCCGGGGAATCGACGAGTTCGTCCGGTACGGGCTCCAGCGCCGCAACGGCCTGGCGTTCACCGCCGTTCCGCTCGACCGGGTCGTCGTCTCAGAACGTCCCGCCGTCCAGCTGTCGGCTAAGGTCGAGGACTGGGTGTCGCGCATCGAGGCCAGCGGTGCTTCGAATGCTGTCGACGAGGCTCTTCGCGGATTCCGCCGAGAGCATCTGGAGTTCGCCCGCGACGGCGGCCCGCTCGCGCTGGCCCGTATGCTCGCCGCGCTGACCAGCCTTGAGATGGCGGTTGGGCGCAGCGGCCGGGCCAAGGACTCTGCCGGGATCCGTTTCGCGCCAGCGGCTGGCCCGTTCTTTGAAGTCCTCCGCGAGCTCGGCGAACCTGAGTTCCGTATCGCCGCCGGCCTCGCGTCCTGCGCCACCTGGCCGGCCGAGGGCGAGGGCCCTGTCCGCACCATGCGGCACCTGCTTCTGCCGGTCGACCCTGCTGAGCAAGGCAGCCAGCCCCGATGGCGAGATGCCCCGCTCGTCTCCGGCTTCGGCACGCGTCGTCTGGCGGGAGTCCTGGCCGACGTGCTGGTCTGGCGTTCCCGCACGGCCGCCGCCGACCGTAACGCCGGCAAGTTCCGCGGCATCCCCGCCTTTCCCTACGGGGCCGGTGTTCCCGCCGCCGACCTGCACGCACTCGCGAGCGGCGAACTGGACGACACCCGGCTCGACCTGTACCTGCGCGCCTGCCTGGCGCTGAACTGGCGGGGCGTCAATCCCGGCTGGACAGCCGGAAAGCCAGGTATCCCGGTGACCACGCTCGCCCTGCTGCACCCGCTCGCCGCCGGGCTCCGCCTGGGCAGTCCCCGCGACATGGCGGACGGCGAGAAGGTTCCCGCACTCAGTCCTGAGTGGGCAGCCCGGCTCGCCTCCGGCCAGCCGAACCAGGTCCGCGGGGTCCACGACGAGGCCGCCGCCCGGCTCCGTCAGGCTGGCGGCTGGACGACGGTCCCCGCCCCGCCAGCCCGGGCAACTCCGGACGGCACCCGGATCGCCGCCGCGCTCGTCCCGCGCTGCCTGAACCCTATGGCAGTGCTCCGCATAATCGCGCTCGACCCCGCTGCCGGCCAGGACACCGCCCGGCGGCCGGCAGAGGTAGTACAAGGCACCAACCCTGAGCAGCCCGAGGAGCTTTAAATGACCGCGTACCGCACCGTGCTCGAAGCCCGCCTCACCCCGATCGCCGGCTCACTCATCCAGCCAACGGGCTTCCCGGACCTGGGCGCCGCCGAATTCGGCGACAGCAGGCTCCTAGTGGAAAGCGCCCAGTCCATGGCGAACTGGCTGGAGTCCACCACCTGGGATGCCGCCGCCTGCGACCAGGTACGCGAGTTCGCCGACGCCGGCATCCCCTACGTCAGGGTCGTCGACCCGCAGGGGAACTTCCTCAGCTCCAGCCGCCTCGAGGCACACCGCCTGGCGTCCGCGTACATCTTGAACGGCAAGGTCGGTGAGACAGAGGGCCGCGAGGAACTGCAGAAACGCCTGGGACTGGTCAAGGGACGCCCGCTTGACTACCGTGCGGTCGCGCGTGCCTGCTTCGCGCTCGACCCGGTCTCCCTGGTTCACGGCGTCTTCTTCGCGCAGCCTAAGTGGCCTTGGCAGCCGAGGATCGCGCGCGCTGTCACGAGTTTCATCGAGGCGTCCGGCGTCAAGCCCGCGGTCTCCGGGGGCGTCAAGCGCGACGTCGTCATCAACGAGGCCAAGGGCGGCGCGACTGCCGAAGGCTACGGCAGCGTCCCGCACCACCGGGTGGAGTACACCGCCGATGAGATCACCGCCTACTTCACGGTCGACCACGCGCAGTTCCGGTCCTACGGGCTGTCCGGGGCGGCGACCGCGCTCCTCGAGGCCATCGCGGACTTCGAGATCGCGTCGCTGCTGGACCGCGGCCTGCGCCTGCGCACGCGCTGCGACCTGGAGGTCCGCGACATCGTCAAGGGCGAGCGGCCGGACGCCGGCGAGGCGGCCGCGCGCATCGCGAAGTTCGCCGCCGACGCCGCCGGCGAGCTCGGCCCGGTCACCGAAGTGACCTGGTCGGAGTCGGCGCGAGCAGCCAAGGCTAAGGCGTAGCCGCCCATGCCGACCACGCTCGCGTTCCGCTTCCCCTTGGGCCGGTACCACGCCAACCCGTGGGACCGCGCCGTCAACGAAGGCGCCTCAGAATGGCCGCCATCACCATGGCGGATCCTCCGCGCCCTCGCCGCCACCTGGCACACGCGCTGGCCGGAGCTTGCGGCCAGCGAGTTCGACGCGCTGCTCGGCACCCTGGCCGACCCGCCGTGCTACCGGACCCCGCCCGCCGGAACCGGCCACACCCGCCACTACCTGCCAGACACCGGCCATCGCAAGGCCGAGACCGGGCACACCGACCTCACCCTCGACCCGTTCCTTACCGTCGACAAGGCGGCTGAGCTTCTGGTCCGCTGGGACGCGGAACTGGCAAGCGGGCAGCAGGAGACCCTGGCCAAGCTCGCCGAACTGGTCCCGTACCTGGGCCGCTCCGAATCAGCCTGCTACGCCCGCCTGCTCAGCCCCGATGAGGACACCCCGGCACCGGACGAGAACTGGTGGCGCCCCGGTCAGGCCGATGGAACGGGCAGGGAGCCCGGAAGCAGCGAGAGAGGCCAGAGTATGCGGCGGACACGCCTGCTCGGCCCGGTCCGCCCGTTCGACCGCGCTGTCCTGGAAGCGACCACGACCGACGTCAGGAAGCAGAAACGGACCGTCCCGCCGGGCACCGAATGGGTCACCTACACGACCGCCGGCCCCGCTGCCGCCGCACCGCCTGGACAGAGAGCCGCCCTCCGGCGGCGTGCCGTCCCGTCCCCGACGGCTGTCCGGTTCGCGGTCGCCGGGCGTGCCCCGGTCCGGCTCGCCAACGGCATCCTGGTAGCCGACGAAGCCCACCGCATCGCCGCCAAACGAATGGAAGACGCCCGCATCCCAGATAGCCGACGTCGGCAGATCATGGGAACCGGCGGAGCACGAACCAATCACGCGCACGCCCACTGGATCCCGGTCGCGGGCCAGGGAGAGTCAGCCGCCTCCGTCCAGTACCTCATCATCTACGTTCGCGACGGCCTCGAAACGGAGGAGATCGGCGCGCTGCTGGGCATCGGCAAACTGTCCGGTAAGCGAGGCGGAGACGGGTACGAGGTACGTGGGTTCCCCGAGCAGACGCTGCTGTTCCAGGCGGCCGGGCAATTCGAGGACATTGCACCCGAACTAGCCCCGCGCCCGGGCGCGACCCGCTGGCGATCGGTTACCCCGTACCTGCCCGTCCGGCACCGGCGCCCCGAACGCGAGACTATCGCGGAGTACTGCATCGCCGACGTCACCAGGGAACTGAGCTACCGCAACCTGCCAGCCCCGGTCGCTGTGCGCACGGCAGAGCCGGTCGCCGGCCGGGTGAACGAGTTCCGCCGTTACCGGATGCAGGAGAGACTGGCCAGCTCCCGGCAGGGCACCGGCCTGGTCCTCGAGTTCGGTGAACTGGTCAAGGGCCCGCTGCTGCTCGGCCAGCTCAGCCACTTCGGGTTCGGCGTCTTCGTCCCCGAGCCATGATGGCAACATAGACCCCCTCCCCCGGCACCATCGCGAGGGCCAAGGTACTACGTCAAGTCCCCGGGACCGCTCGCACGCAGGTCATATCTGCCAGATCCTTGAAACGTAAATAACGCCATAGCCCAGCAGTGAGCCGCACCCGACTGTCCACCAGCCTGCTCCATCGCGGCGGCGTGATGGTGCCGCTGGGGACCTATCTGGTGACCTGTCACCCGGCCGACCATCGGCCGACCCCATTGCAGCGATGACGTGCTTGGCATGATTGCTACGGTCGATCCTGATCATCTGGCCGATCATCGACCGGCTCCATTGCAGCGCGACGTCCTCGCCGCGGCCAACCTCGATCTCGTATCGTCATCCGGCCGATCACCGGTCGGCTCCATTGCAGCCGGTACACCGTTGACATGCTGATCATCGATCACCCGCTCATCCGGCCGATATCGGCCGGCTCCATTGCGGCGCGATGCCCGATGATCTGTTGCACGCGGGGGCAGATCTCATCCGGCCGATCACCGGCCGGCTCCATTGCAGCCACGGCCCCCTGGTGTAGTGCGGCAGGACTGCCGTCGTCATCTGGCCGTCCACCAGCCGGCTTCATTGCGCCACGCCGCGGCGACCTCGATCCCCGCGCGACCGTTGCTCATCCGGCCGTTCATAGGACGGCTCTATTGCGGCCAGCCGTTCAACTTCACCGGTCCGACCTACAAGACTGGTGCTCCGGCCTCATGGTCGGCCCCATAGCAAGTACCTCGGCCGCCACTGGGCCTTCCGCCGTTCGCCGGATTATCCGGCCGATTTGGTCAGCTCCATCACGGCTTGCCGCGAAAGTCGTTCACGAGGCGAGTTCGGGAAGTCCCCCGGGCCGACCACCAGCCGACTCCATCGCGGTGGGAATGCCCAAGTTGCCTACCGGATGATTGGACACCTCATCGAGCCAACCATCGGCGGCTCCATTGCGGTCAGGAGTACTGGGACTGCTTCATGTTCGGCGATCAGAAGTCACCCGGCCGATCACCGGCCGACTCCATTGCGGCGGCGACAACAACATCCGCGGCGCCGAGGCGGGGACCGTCATCCGGCCGATCACCGGCCGGCTCCATTGCGGCCATCTGGTGTACGGTCACATGCCGTTTGAGCTCCGGTGGCCATCCGGCCGCCCATCGGCCGGCTCCATTGCAGCAGGTCGTTGATCTCTCGCAGCACCGACTGCTTCGCGGTCATCCGGCTCTTCCTTGGCCGGCTCCATTGCGGCAGCGATGAGCAACTGCTTGCCGAACTGCGCCGTTGCGTCATCCGGCCGGTGATTGGCCCGCTCCATGCGGCACCATGTACGCGCGGGAGTGGCGGTGTGGCACGCTGGCTTATCCGGCCGACTCCATCGCGGCACCGCGCAGCGGACGGACGACGCGCTGCACTAGCTACTCATCCGATCGCTCATCGGTCGGGCCATTGCGGCCATGCCCGCACTCGCCCCGCCCGACGAGTGTCTCACGTCATCCGGCCGTATCACCGTCGGCTCCATTGCGGCTGGCCGCGTGCGTTGAGCTGGGGTTTGGGGTCGTAGGGTCATCCGGCCGACCATCGGCCGGCTCCATTGCGGCTCGGCAATCATCGCCGCCATCGCTTCCGCCCCAGCCCCTATCCGCTGAGATTCGGCCGCCGGCCTCCACGCCACAGGTCTGCTCCATCGCGGCAACACGGTGGCACCGCCTCGATTGGACAGGTCAGTCGTCCTCCAGCCGACATTGCTACTGGTCGACTCCATAGCGGCAGCTTGTGCTTGCCGACCCGGCACCAGCTGAACCGGGTCATCCGGCTAATGCTCGTCGGCCGACTGCATTGCGGCGAGGTTCCCGCGCGGTCTCCGCTGCTAGCGCTGAAGATGCTGTCAGCTGACTACAGATCAGGGGAGTCTCGCAGCCAGCCCTGAGTTCCCGGGCAGGCCGACGGCAGCGTCTTCCCTCATCTTGGACAAACGGGCTGGCGCGGCCACGCACTGGGCATGTTCGGGCACTGAAAGTGAATCGGTGGGCTTGTGCGCTCTATTCTTCGGTCATGGCCGGGATTACCGGGCGCTGGCTTAGAGCGGTGAGGGGTGGTCAGGGTGGCAGGTGATGTGCTGATGACGCTGGCGCAGTTCGCGGGTCAGACGGTGGCGGCTGCGGCGGTGACGGACATGTGGGAGGCGGTCCGGGCCCGGTTCGCGCGGCTGCTGGGCTGCGGGGACGCACGGAAGGCTGAGGTGACGGAGCGGTGGTTGGCGCAGACCCGCGAACAGCTGGCCGCGACCGGGCCCAGTGCGGGCCTGCAAGAGGCGCGGGAGGCTGCGGCGCAGCGCTGGGCGGGCCGGTTCGCGGACCTGCTCGACGAAGACCCCGGCCTGGAAGCGGAGCTCCGCGCGCTAGTCGAAGAGGTCGCCTCCCAACTGCCCACCGGAACGGTGACGGCATTG
>Ga0207416_1003414_pt1 | contig 15228 bp, 20 predicted proteins | sample PaiPotPPM11metaG_FD_184107 | JGI IMG/M metagenome (GOLD analysis project Ga0207416, IMG submission 184107) | Iron sulfur acid spring bacterial and archeal communities from Banff, Canada, to study Microbial Dark Matter (Phase II) - Paint Pots PPM... ...
TAGGCGTTCGGGGTATACTTGTGACATGGCGTACCTCCTGGATCTAAGCAATCAAGGAGTTACGCCACTTTCATTTCTATTCCCGGATCAAGCGATCACGAAAGTCCCCGATTTTCGGCACGACCTCTCAGCGCAAACCGCGACTGCCACACACATAGACACAGGCTACACGGCAACCACGGCGTTTGACGCCAACGGCAACGTGCTAAATCAGGACTCAAACACTAAGGCGATTACCATTCCCCGCGGTTTATTTTCACCTTACATAGCAATGTTGGATGAGCAGGGTTTTACAACCGCAGTCCCGTGTTGGTTAGCTGTAATAATAGCAGTAATTCTATTCATCATCATAATTGCAGCAGCCATTACAGCGATTATTTTCGACTGTACGCACGCTCCAATATCGTGTTGGGAAGATACCATTCTGATTTGGGGATTGGCCGGCATAGGTATGGAACAGGTCTTGAGGTGGACGGCTAAACAATGCCAGTAGGCCACACAAACTGAGCGGACCTATGGGTCCTCGGTTGTGCCTGCCCTGAGCTAACTAGATGTTTGACGTTTTATTCGTATAAGCCCAGAGCACGATATGCAACCTCGGTGCATCGGAGTTGCCTGCACGCTTGCGTTCGCCTTATTGTTAAGTGCAACAAGTTCCGAGGCTGGCCGCCCTTTTGGCCAGGACCATTATGCTGTTTATGTGCTTATCGCTTCGGACCGCCACGAGGTTCTCACATGCCGAAGTTCCGCTGCGCACTTAACAGCTGGAAACACCGAATTCAAAATGCAGCGCGCCATCATATGTCCGATAGCTCCAGCCACACATTTCGTCGCTTTCAACCGCCACTCCCCGAGCGCCTTCAACCGTGCTGTATCAAGTACTGTTTCAAATCGCCCTGTCATTTTGGAGTTGCCGCTCGAGATTTGTCCGAACAAGGTCAGCCAGCAAGACAAGGCCTTTACTGAACGTCTGTTTCGACGTATACACCGTCAAAATGGACTCGTAGTTGCAGCTGTCGGAAACAAAGGATCAAGGAATTGCGATCCTCCGACGAATGAAAGATTTCCCGCAGATCTACAAGGCGTTATATCAGTCGGTGCTGGCTCGCGCGAAAAGCCATCGGGTTACACCCTTACGTGGCCTGGGCACCCAACTGACTATGAATTCATCACGCATGAAACGCAATCGCATTTCGGAACGAGCCTTGCCGCGGCTTTGTTTGTTGTGCGCAAAATCAAAGAGGCGCGTTAGGATTGCGCGTCGAGTAAGAAATTGAGGCGACTTCCTGTAAGGCTCAATTCTTGGTTGAAGCTCTCAGCGTCCGGAAATGACGAGCTGCCCCTGTCGCCAAGAGCACCATGCCGGCCATCAAAGCCATGAGCCCGGCGATCGCAGCGGTGGTCGACAAACTCACTTCTCGTTCTTGCGTGAGTGCAAGAACGAAGGTGATAGCCGAAGAGAATATCGCGATGATAGGCAGGCGAATGGCCTGCAATCTTCTGAGGCTTGAGCCTTGGGCGCTCGTTAACCAAACAGACGCTACGACATCCGTAAAGACTAGCAAAACAAGTACGATAATGGGTGCGAAATTATTAATATTATGATGATCGGCAACGGCCAGCGCTCCGAAGGCTATCACGATTGGTGCAAGTGAGATTGTAGCTGGTGTGGACGTTGGCAAGTGCGCGCTTGATGCTGCGGGCTTGCTCACTCCGTGATTCTCCGAACCAATATCAGAGACGAACCCAATGCCAGCGAGCCAGACCAGCGCCGCCAAAATCGACCAAGGGAGCGTTGGGTGGAGTGCGAGCATGAGCCCGGCAAGTGCAAGAGAAGCGTAGGCCGCGATCAGCACCGCAGGAGTGGGCGATTTGAAAAGGGCGGTTCTAATGGCCCATAACGCAACAACGGCAGCCACAAATACCGTAACCAGGTCAAATGGTGCCCTCGCCACGCCTACCAGGATAACAGCAACCAATAGGCCGACGAGACCTGCTATCGCCATGGAAATTTTGCCTGACCGAAACCCTTGCGCCGTGTCAGTCATCTCCGTCAATGAAAGCCGCTGCGGCATCGACCGATTCGCCTGAACCCAGTTTCGAGCTAAATTGTGGCCTGCCTCCTTTCTAATAACGCGGGAGGTTTTTCAACCCCAAGCCCTTTGCTCTGGCTCTTCTGAAGATAGCCCAGTCAGTGTCGACGCTTCTTGGGAACCCCTGCCTCGCCAATCAGCCAGCGCCTATGCGATACTTGATCTTTCCACAACTTGGGCGCTGTGGGTCCAATGCGTTTATCTCGCACATTTGCTCGGATCCCAGCAACTACTAGGACTGACTGAATTGGAAGCCAAGCGAATCGATCCGAAGACCTTGCCGCCTTGTCGTTGTTCTACGGTCAGCACCTTTGTAAGCAATATCGCGAAAACTCAGCCGAGCCTAAAGCTGCGACAAGTAAATCTCCGTCAACCCGCTCGTCTGCCTCCATTGTGATTTGCTTGGTGCCCAGTAGCCGCCGCCAGCGCTGGTAATTGCCAAGTCGGCGCACATCGCTCAGCCGTGCCGCTGCACAGGTGAGACGCTATGGTCCCTTGGGCTGCCTTAATACTCAGCATAAATATTGTGACGAGGGCGGGGGCAAATAACAAGTTAACGATTGCGAGACCGTAAAGCAATTTCTTCGAGGGCGCCCTGTCAGTGGCGTTCATCTCGACGCGCGACATCTTGACAGAAATCCGTTTGGAGCCTCTCCAAGGATTGAAGCATTCGGCCCTAAAAGGGAAGCGCGCATTTGCAGCCCTTAAACGCGTTAGGTAATTGGCCACGTTCGGGAGTCGCCCAGAAATTAGACAATGATAAAACTTCCACTCCCCGCCTCTGTCGGCGTTTAAACCTGATACCAAAGTTTGATCCCGGCCCGCCCTGAAAGCTACCCATCTGATTCCATTCTCCACTGAGCGTCGCGACGCAAGGTCCCCTATACCTTGGGTGGGATTTCAGAATATCAAGTGGATCGAGAATTAGGAAGACATGATTCCCCCCGAACCGTATGCCAGGCTCCTACTATGTGTTTTTGCGGGTTGAGGCTGCCTTCAGACGCTCGTCAAGCCGCAGGACTGCCTCCTCCTGCATCCCAGGAACGACGTGAGAATATATGTCGAGCGTTGTCGATATTTTTTTGTGACCAAGCATCTCTTGCACAATCTTCGGGTGCACTCCGCTCTCTAACATCAACGTAGCGAATGAGTGCCGTAAATCGTTAAACCGCATATTTGGCAGTTTTGCCAGTTCGAGGAGCTTCTTGAATCGTCGCGTCACATTTGACTGGCGCAGCGGTCCTCCGTTTTTGGTCGAGAATATCCACGGAGAGATGCGACTGCGCTTCGCGAGCATTGCTCTTTGCTTGTCACGATGCTCCCGGAGTGCACTCAAAGCCAAGAGCGTTAGCTTAATGGACCGCTTGCTTGCATGAGTCTTCGGGTCGGCTCTTTCGAGTTTGTGTTTTGCCAGGTCCTGAAGCGTGTGATTAACCGCAATTTTTCCTGCTTCCAAATTCAAGTCTTTCCAGTGCAACGCGAGCAACTCACCAAAGCGCATCCCGGTCGTAACGGCGAGCACGTAGAGCGCGTAGAGTGGTTCGGCTCGTATTGAGGACAGAAACGCGGTGACTTGCTCCGGTGAGAGCACCTGCATTGGGCGCGTGGAAACAGTGGGTTTCTCCACCGCGTCACATGCGTTCTGCTTGACCCAACCATATCGAACAGCCATGCTCAAGCCTTGTTGAAGCGTGATAAGCGAAAGCTGGCGAAGCCTGGGGGATTTGTCATTCTTCTCCATGCTTGCCGAGAAATTCTGAATGTGTGCAGGCGATAACTTCTGCACCACGATTGCGCCGAGACGTTCCTTGATGTGGCAACGGATGATGCCTTCGTAAGACTGATATGTCTTCGGTCGTACCTTTGGACGAGCCACGTCTTCAAGCCAGCGGTCCATGAGTTCGCCGACAAGCATTCTAGATGGAGGAGTGAGTTTGCCGGTCGCGTGTTCAATCTTTAGCTGCTCTAGTTTGGTCGAAGCCTTCTCTTGGGTTTTGCCGTACTTGATGTAACGGTGCTTTGTGCCGTCAACATGTTCGACTACCAGCTCGGCGCAATAGAGGCCGCTAGCAGCGTGTAAATAGATTGCGCCCGCGCCCTTTGAGCGTTTGCGGACATAAGTTTTCAATTCCAGCCACCCGTCTCATTGTTGGCGATGAAATCGTTCAAAGCAGTGCGACTTATGAGCCGACGCCTACCGAATTTTGCCGAGCGCAGTTCGCCGCTTCGCAGATACTTTTTTAGCAACGTCGACCCAATTGATAATAGACGCGCTGCCTCGTCTACGTCGAAAGCTAGTTTGGCTTCTAGGGTCGGGGTGCCTTTTGGGTCAAGAGAAGCTAGAAGTGACACCGTGTCACTCGAAGACACGGCTTCTTGCATGTTCGGGTTCATTTTCTATCTCTTTGGGATGTAGTAAAGGCGCTTTAAGCGCGGGCCGCGCGCTGACGGCTTGGGCCTTGGAGTTTTGGATTTACGAATTAAAGGAAGGTCGTTCTAACTTTAGGGGCAGCGGGCGGCAATTCGAGGGCCCGCTTTTAGAGTCCCGAAGAGTTGTGTCGTCCGTGCATTATTAGTGCATCCTTTAAGCCTTCGGAGAGGTGAACATTAGGTGAGGCTGGGTCTGTTTCGAGTTCCTCTAAGGCTTTGATTCCTTTGTGCGAAATTCGATAACCGATTCCCTGATGCTCGACAAGACCCTCATTCGTCAAATAGTCCGCGATTTTCTGAATAACGTCTTGTTGCGTTTTTACGCCTAGTCTGACCGCAAGTTCTTCAGGGTGTAGCGGTCGGGCGTCTCTATCGTGCCATTCCTTGAGCGCAATCAAACAGGCCGCGCGCTTCTCATTCACTTCAGTCAAATTGGAAGCCATTTACCTCTCCTATTTCAGGTGCTTGGGCCGTTCCCAAACATATTCTCGGCCAAGAAAATCAGTAAACCTTGTTTTATACTTGTTGCCGAAGCGGTCCTCATAGCTAATCCAAGCCTCGTTGACTTTAAGTCCTTCCTTGGGGAAAGACTTGTATTGCGTTTCCGTCTCTGGTGCAAAAGCATAGCAATCGCCAACCGCAACGAGTGATGATTTCGCTTCCGTTGTAAATGGAACATTTTCCTCGGAGATGGGAACGCGAGGGTCAGTGGGGCTGCTTGGGGTTTCGGTCGAGTACGTTTTCTTCAGCCACGTCCCTTCAATATGGAAGAACGCATTTAAGGCCGGACCGAAGCCGACATTTCGAACCACGATTTGAATCACAACGGTTCCTTGCAGGCCGAAACTATCAACGGTGAGTGTGGGCGCGTACCCCATTACGAACCGGGCATGTTCGCTTCTGCTCAACAGCGACTGAACTAAGACGGTAGCAGTAGTGACCGCCGCCAAGAGAATAGTTCCGGCAGCGACCCACCACTCTATTGTTTGAGTCTTGTCGAGTTCGAAGTACCATTTGATTGGATTCTCCATCTTGATTCAGCGGTTATGGGCCTTCGGACGAAACCCTTCGGAAAGTTCTACCTCTCGCTAATTTCTGAATGTCCGGCGGTAATAATGACAATTCAAACCTGCGTCATCAAATTGCCGGTCGCCGCCGCAGCTTTCATCTTCGCATAGTAGAGCGTCTCCGCGATGAAAGGTTGCTTCACCGAGTTGACCTCAGTCATCCATTCCATGCCTGCCCCATAGCTTCGCGGTGCGGAAGGCGTGACGATAGTACCCTCGGGGAGCGGCTTCAGTTCGTGGTTTTCGATTCGCTTAGGAGCCTGCTCCGGCAAGAAGGCGAGGTCGCCATCGAGGTGTCCAACTAGGAACGGCATCATCGCAGCCTTGGCTCCGATTTGTTGCAAGCGAATGAAGAACGAGTGGTCAGGTTCTTCGAATCGGTTATCAGCTTCGTTGTAAATTACCGAGAACGGATTCTCAGGCAGTCGCTTCAGCAACGAGAGCCGATGCATTGCGAAATGTAAACCTGACCTCAAAATCGGAATTGGTTTCAGCGGAGTGTCGCGACCAACGTGGATGTAGCCGTTCTCGTCTTCAGAAGTGGTCGAGAAATTTTGGACATGCCGTGCGCAGTAGGCCCCCAGAACCAAGTCTAGTTTCGGCCACCTCTCCAGCGTTCTCAATAGAACCTTGACGCCTAGCTCCGGCCAAAACGAATCACAATCCGCCCACAGAACATAGTGTTCGGAGTATTTCTTTGGAAGCTCCCGAGCCATCTCGCAGGCAGCAGAGACGAGTCGGTTGCGGCCTTCAGCCGCGTCGAATCCGGTCAGCTGCATTAGCTTATGAGGAAACCCGTCGAAACGGTTCTTCAGACAAAAATTCGTCTCAGGGTGTAAGTCAGCTTCGTTACGGAGCGGCGTCAGGCAAAAAATGAAGTTGGAGTCGATACTTGTAGGGTGAGCTAGGGTTATCACGGTGGGCCTTCTTTCGGATAAGGGTGGCGGGAGTGTTCCCGCGTTTTAAGTTTCGGTCAAGCCGTCTTGTAATAGGCGCCGCTCGGCCTTTGCTGTGGCCTGGCGCTAAAGGAATGTATTTGATTAGCTCGCCACTTGCAACGCAGTGACGAGTAACTGTGTCCTCCATGTGGCCCTTAGGCCACGGAAATGTTCATCTCTTTGCGGCGTTACCGTGAGCGTAACGTCGTCAGCATAGGGCTATTATTATGCGAGCGATGTAAGAAACCGGGCGCCGCAGGCGCCCCGTTCTCTGAAGTAATGCTATCCCTTAGCGCCAGGACGCCATTGTCTAGCAGAACACTCGCGGTATAAGCGTTTGCGCACAATTTGAGAGGACACGTCGGCTTTTGAAATGTCCTCACAAGGGTGTCCTCACAAATGTCCTCACAAAACGTCATCAAACTCCTCGACGTTCCTGGCTGTGGGGTATTTAATCGGAAGGTAGCGATTCGGTTTGCAGCCGTTGTCCAGAGGTTTGACCAAACCCGTTCGGCTTAGCGTGTTAACCGCTCTGCGCACAGTCCGCTCGCAGGCTTCGAGCCGTTTCGCCAAGGTAAGGTTTGACAGCTCAAGGCCGTCGACGGGTTCACCGCCCCTAACCCACTCCCTAATGAGCAACTCATAGAGCGTTGGGGCGGTGTTCTTTTTCCCGAGACCCTTTCGGTGGCTTCCTGTAAGCTCTCGGCGGATTCGACGGAGGTGCTTACGACGATGGTGTTTTAATCGGCGGCTTAGTCTTTGTTCCGGCGTTTCGTTTTCGAGACGCTCAATAGCCTTTTGACGCCGCTCGACCATGCGGAGTTCACGCTCCGCAAGCTCGTGGTGATAAGCGATATTTTGTTGAAGATGTACGGTTTCTGCCGTTTTGAACTTCTCTAAGGCCAAAGCGTTGGCGCTCGTTTCCAAGTTGGAAATCCTCTTGTCTACTGGTGAGGTATTAAGTCAGCCTCTTCCAGCAACTCGTCGGTTTGAATATGGAAGTAGCGCTCAAGCGCATTTCGGATGCGGCGAGACGGGCGAAGCAATTTTCGCTCAACGCGAGATAATTCGCTAGGGTTGAGTCCCACAGCGTTTGCAAGAGCGTGGATAGAAAGTTCCCGCATGATGCGTAAGAGTCGAAGATTCGTCAAGGTGTCTCCTAAAACAAATATGTTAAATCGAAGATGCAAAAAAGAGAACTCTTTTTCAAGAGTGCTCAGAGACTTTAAGAGTTGGGCCGATGCTGGGAAGGATACAGCCCAGCACCGACCCCTGCCTAATGACCGTCGCCCGGCTATGACAGGTCGTCATCAGGACTTTTCGGGATAGAGACGAGGACAAGCAAGACACTCATCCCTAAACCCGGGGGCCGCGACCAATGTCTTATCGCGGCGGTGTTGCAAACCCGACTAGCATCCGAAAGTAGCCGGGCCTGCTCAGACTCCACTGGAAAGAAAACCAGCGAGTCACCCCTAGCTGCGCAATCGCACGGGGACGTGCTGTGTGCGCGAGGCCGTACAATCGGCCAGGGGAATCTTTCAAACCAGCTTCCGCAGGTCGCTCTCGATTTGGAGTCTCTTTTTGGCAGCGATTTTGTCTGCAGCGGCTGCAATCGCCGCCTTCTTTTCGGCAGCTTTCGTTGCGGGAGAATTGGGGTCATAAACGCTTTTGTCTAGTTTCTTCATAATCGAATCTGATGCCACTCCTTGTGGTCGAGCGGACCGAAGCCCTCTGCACCGAGGGCTCTACAACACGCCTTGGTTCGGTCCATGATATTTTTGCAAAGCGCGGATTCAGCATTTTCTGCGGCATACAAGTGTCGCGAATGCCAGAGAACTTGCAAGTCGTCGCCGAGTTTGCGAATCACCTTGGGGAAACTCCGGCAACGGGTTTCAGCCGCAGCTAGCTCCCGTTCAGCCTTGGCTCGCGCATTAATTGCGGATTCTATCTCGACAAGGCACTTTAGCGCCTCATCGAGGTCGAAATCGTTTGTTGGTTCCATTTGGTTTGTTCTTTCCGTTGTTTTAAGCGGCGTTCGAGTAAAGCAAAGGTATCATGTGCGGTCGCACGGCTTCAGCCAAGTCTCCGACCTCATCTTCGTCCAAGTTCATCGCACTTAGCACTTCATCGAACCGCTCTCGTCGGATATAACGCACGTAAGTTCCCATTAGCTCGTCGGCTCTGAGGAAAGCCTCGCAAAGAACTCCGCACACTCGCTCTGCCGACGATGAGTTCTTCAGGTAGGCGGCGAGGTCAAGCTTGTAGCTCGATTCGCAAAGCATGTCGGAGAGTGCCATTGCGATTCCCCTCGGGTCCAATACGTCGAGAAGTTGCAGCGTTTGCATGATAGCCTTTCGCACGGCGCACAAAGCGCCATGCGAGGAGCATCATACACCCTCGCTTCGCGAATACAGGAACTCGTTGCAGAATGTTCTGATAGTACTACGCCAAGAGGCTGTACAAAGCGCAAGCTCGCACCAAGCAGAGAGCGAGACCGAGCTAAAGCCAGCCTATGCCGTTCTACAGTATGTCTTGAGGATATATTTTAGACGGAGGCTTGACAGAGCCACGACTCGCGGTGCAACGGAGTCTGAGGTGTACACTCAACCGTCGATAGAAAGCAAAAGCCCGGCGGCAACGCGTCGGGATTTCAACTTCTCTATATTAATTATACCACGCAACTCGACAGTATGTCAAGATGGACTGCTGTAGGAGCGAGACACTCGCTTCTCTATTTTCAATTTGATTTCGTATTCGCAACTTGTTCCGATAGTTCTGCGAGCCGACGACGTTTCGTAAAATTGAACGGGTAGGATTCGAACTTCTAAGTGCCCTTGCCCGATACTATTCAAAGAGAAAGAGGGCTCGGGCTAGCCCTCTTGTGGTTTGGTTCGGTTAGGCCCGGTAAGGATTGCTATTCCGGCTGACTTTTCTCTGGCTCAGTTTGGACTTATGGAGCTTATCGCTGCCTGCCGTCGGCGCTCGTGGTAGTCAGAAACCGCTCGCGGAAATTAACCTTACATATATACTTTATCATGCAAGTCAACTCTACAGCAAGAAAAGGGTTGTGGAAAAGTCTGCGGTGTACACTCGATGGGACAAAATATTCTGTTTCCACTTAGTGGCACATCGGGCTTTGGTTCTCGCCGATTTCTTGACTGACAGCTAGTGGTTAACGATATTCTAAATCGAGTGCGGATTGCGCTAGTTCATCTCCATCGGCGACCCTTTGTTCGAGCCAGAGTTTCCTCGCGACTTTGAGGCACTCTTTTGACTCGTAGCCAGTCGTCATTTCTAAGAAGTGCCCAAATGAGGTGGGGAACCCGCTTGACATGGTAGAGGTATATCCGCCCCATCCAAATTTGTATGGAGCCCAGTGCTTGGCGAATTCACTTTGCGCAAATTTCATTAAGTCAGGATGTCGCTCTCTCAGGTTCTTGTTCCCATTTTTTTGTCGATACCACTCGACTGCTCCCACGAGCGCCCACGCGGCCAATGCAATAGCCAGAAATATCGCCGTGAGAGGAACTGCGAAGCTACCAAGGACCACAGCACCGAAAAGCGTCGCCGCTGGACCTAATAGTAGAACCACCAGAATCAAGACCAGCAGAATGACTACTAGCCTCACACTAGTCCCTCCTGAAGTCGGCTCACTTGTAGGTACGAGACCTGCGAGCAACGTTCCATCCAACTGGGCTGAAGTCTGACACCTCTTATTGCGAACTTCTCCAATTTCTCTGGAAAAGTCTCGTTCCTTGAGAGTGAAACTTGCTGCTCGGAGCGGACATCCCCCTTCTTCTGTTCCTGAATCGGTGCGCGAGCGAAAGGTGTGGTGGTGGCGATACCGGATGTTAGGGGACCCTTCTACTGGAACCCTTCCCGTCACTTAATTTGAAGATTAGGTGACACCGCTTTACCGTTTTACCGAAAAGTGGTAAGATTTTATGACGACGGAGGTGCTCAATATGAAGGTAGCTGCCTATTTTCGCGTGAGTTGTAAAAAACAAGGCGAGGCTGATAGGCTTGGGCTTCCCGCCCAAGAAGCCGCTGTTCAACGCTACGCTACTGAGAACGGCCATGAGGTAGTTGACTCTTATCGTGATATTGGCTTCTCAGGAGCGACAGCGGACCGCCCTGATTTAGCGAGGCTCTTGACCGATGCTGCCGATGGACGCTTCGAAGCGGTTCTTGTATATCGTGGCGACCGGCTGGCTCGCGACACAATGCTCGACGGGTATCTGAGGTTCACTTTGAAGCGTCACGGCGTAACCGTCCTTTCGGCAACCGAGAAGAACGCCTCAGGAGAGGACCCCACTGCGAAGCTAACCCAGAGCGTTCTAGCGGCGGTCGCGGAATTCGAGCGCCATCTCATTAAGGCTCGGCTATCAGCCGCACGTCGGCTCAAGAAGGCCAGAGGAGGGTATGCTGACGGTCGGCCTCGGTATGGCTTCAGGGCGGAGGGCGCTGCGTTGGTGCCGTGCGAGCAAGAGCAGGTAGCATTCCGCCTAATGCGGCGACTACGCAGGCAGGGCGCGACCTTTCGGACCATAGCCGCCACGCTTGCCGCTCAGGGCTGTCAACCTCGGCACGGTTGTGTCTGGCACCCCTTCACCGTAAAGCGAATTCTGTCCCGCAAACAGGCAAGGGGTAAGTCGGTGTTACAGTATTCCGGTAAAGCGGTATGAAGGGCTGTAGAGCACCTCTGCGAAGATTACGTCGCTTCTAGGACCCTTTCAGAGCAAAGGAGGCATATTGTGGCAGCGCGCCGCCCTAAGACCCGAAAAGCGAAAACGGCAGGTACCCAACGAACTAAAACCTCGATAAGCCTCACGCCGGAAGCCAAGCGTATACTGTCAACCCTGAAGGCCGAACTCCGGTTCAGAGGTCACTCGGCATCCGAATCTGATATTCTGGAAGCTCTGCTCTTGCAGACCGATGTTGCGACGTTGGCCCGCTTAGTCAAGGGGTAGAGGTCGGGACCCCATCCTCGCCACACCCTTTCACTTATCTCTGAGCACCCATCTCTGACCACCCCTGACGAGCGTCGAGCCCAGGCACGATAAGCCATTCGGGTCTGACTGTCCAGGGGTACCCATTACTGGTACTACGTTGCGCCGGGCTTACACGCGCGGCCAGAATTTCTGGGAAAACTCGCTATGAATTTGAAATCTGCTCAGGCGTCTTCGTTAAACTGATATTCCGAAAATAAGTCGCGGTCGTTAGTGGTCGCCCATTGCCGTAGCGAAGCGATTGCCTCTTGAAGTAGCTGAAGAATGTACACTGGCAAAACGCCGAAGCGCGTGTACTCAATGGGGTCCGCATTGCGGACCTTTACCCGTACATAGTTTGGAGCTACTTCCTGGCCCGAGTGATTTGAGTAGAAGATGGGTCGTGCCACCACCTCACCAATATGATAGCTCGCTTCCCGCCCATTCGCCACTTGAAGCGAATGTGCGACTGAATTGCGGTAGAGCGCGAAAAGGCGACCGGCATAATCGTTTGCTCGCATCTTCATGGGAATAGAGAGACCCGTGCTAATTGCCCACGCTTCAAATGCCGACACTAAGGGGTCCTCGTCTACCTGCCTGACGTGGAAGTTGCCCTCAACCGGAAACCGCCCTAGTATAGCTGGCTCGAACCTCTTGTGTTCAGGCTTTGCTCGTCCGCGCCTCACCATCTCAGGGATGCTTACACGATTTGTGAAGGACGGACAATGCTCGGTCAAGAGCCGCCGAAATCGCTGTTGGTCCTTCGCAGAGTTGAAAGTAACATCAGCGTATCGAAGTTCGGCGAGACTTCCGAGCGCAATCATTCCAAGAGCGATGCCGTCGATTGAATAGCGGTCCTGCTCGAAAAGCTCGGAAACAATCTTTGCACGTCGGTCAAAAAAGTCATAGGGACTTTCTATCTGCCTGCGACGAAGCTCAATCGGGGATTGTCGATTCGGGTCGAGCATTTTAGCACTTCTTGAGAAGCATCTAGCCGAAGCTTTTAAGCTGCGAAGGCTACGGCGCGTCCACCGAAGCCTTCGTCTAGGTCAGCACTTTCAGTTTGGATTGTCTGGCGCAACCAGCAGCGCTCAAAGCGTCTAGCATGCTGTTGCTTATCTGCAGTTGCTCAGATTCCCACTTAGCGCTTTCTATTGCTCACCGCCTTGGAACGGCGGCTTCGTCAGCGTGGTTTCCCACCTGGAAGATGGGCCACGTCCGGATTATACCACAGATTCTTACGGATGTCCTAGGCCGCCGTGAAGCGACGCCGTACTAACATTAGCGAGGTCAACCTCTAGCGTTGCAGTCATCAAAGCATCGTATGATGACGTGTCATCGTGATTACGAAACATCGCTTCGAATCTCTCCAAGATTGGACTGAGGTCAGAAATCAATTCGTCAAAATTCCATCGAACTTTGTACTCATCTCGCTCTTCCGTGATATGCGCAAGAAAGATGCCAATCTGGTGAGCTTGTGCGCCCCATGATTTCTGCCAGCACTTCCTACCCTCTTCCTGAAGTCTTTGTAGCTCATCGCTCTCTAAGCTAGTCGGCGTCCGACCTTGAGGTATCCAACCCGCAGGTTCTTGGATTGTAAGGAGGTTGTCGTTCTTGCGATTTCCAGCCGCCTTCGGGTCGCTGAAAAATTGAATCAGAGCCCGATAGTGAACGAGGAAACCCTCGATTAGGAGGTTCTTAACTTTAACCGGCATCTGACCATTCCGCTGTAATTGGGCAAGGGCAAACCGGAGATGGTCTATCTCATACCAAACGGTATCGAGTCTACTCTCCTTGTCTGGAAATCGAGTATACCAATCGGAGCCACCAGCGGCGCGGGATGCTGCCTCAGGGTCCATTCAAACCTCGGTATGTGCTAGTCTGCTATGTGCTAGTCTGGGATTTACTTCTTCCCATTCGCTGCGATAGTCCCGATATGCTTCGAACTGTCAAAGAGTTCGCTTCGAGGGGCGGCGAAATGCTGGGATGGTTGGCTACATGGCTCTTCGTCACTTGGATTATTCTGCTGACTATACTGCAATATGTTATCCAAAGATATTATCGAGCAAACTACCCGCGAAGCTATAAAGCTACGCGCAGAGTCTCCGGGGCTTGAATTTAAGGGGAGCGGGCCCTTTGAACCCCTGAAGTATGCTATTGCGAAAGCTGCGCAGGGCATGTCAAACAACCGAGATGGCGGCTATATCATCATTGGGGTCAAGCAAAAGAAGGGTAGTGTCACGATAGTTCAAGGCGTCTCGCTCGATAGTGAGCGAACCTATGACCCCGAAATCGTGTATGAGTTTGTAAATAGGTACGCGTCTCCGCCCGTTGAGATTCAAACCGTTAGCGTTGACCACGATAACAAGACCTTTATCGCCATCGCGGTTCCACCATTTACTCGTACTCCAACGGTATGCAGGCTTGCGACGCCGCCAGGCGTTCATCCAGAGGACGGGATGAGACCAGGAGACGTATTTATTCGCCCTTTGGACAAAATAGAAACGAGAAGAGTTCAGACGGGCGCTGAGATGGATGATTTGCTTCAGATAGCCTTAGCCCGACGTGTAGCCGAGATGTTCGGCGCATTGCCGGATGCCCTCCAGGCATTGCTGACGCAGATTGGAAAGGCAGAGGCACCAACCGCTCCAGCTAAGAGACAGCCCTTCGAAGATGAGGTAAGCGACATTGACGACTACCTCTGAAGAGGCTGTTCTTAGCAAAATAAAACATCAGCCTTACTTTTCTCTTCGCTTGATACCGGAGTCGCAGATACCCGAGTTGACTTTTGATGTTGCCAAGAAACTTGTATTTGAGAACAGAGCGAGTCTCCGAGGCTGGGATTTCCCTCACGTTGACCCTCGCGAAGTATACAACGCTGAAGACTATGTTTTTAGTGTCATTGATTGGAATAATCACCTTGAACTTTGGCGGATGTATCTCAGCGGGCAGTTTATTTACATAGGAAATCTTTGGGATGTGCTACCAGAATTTCAAGAAAAACTCCGCAGGGAAGTTGAAAGCAGCCGCAATGACGGAACCCCTAACCAGAAGGCAAGCATTAAAGGTGTAACCTCATTTATCGGGCTAATCTATTCAGTAACCGAATTTTATGTGTTTGCCGCAAGACTATCTTCTGCTCTAAGTTTGACGGGAAGCCTGGACATTAAAAATACTCTCCATAATGTGGAGGACTGGGTTCTAGGCGCTGGCGAGCCTGCAATGGGATGGTACAGCTTCTATCAGAGCAAAACTCGTGACATTGAATTAAGCCGGACTTTGCCAGTTAATGAACTTGTGGCAGACCCTAAGACCGCCGCAGTTCTAGCCATTAAACGGCTCTTTGAAGGTTTTAATTGGAATGATGCTTCTCCGAATATGATTCGAGGGTGGCAAGACAAGTTAATGAGCGGAAGGTTCGCGTTCTAGCTGGCCCCGCTGAGCTTTCGTTCGTACATTTCTACTACGGGTTGACTACGGGTTGAGGGGCGATTTTCGGCGACCTTCAGCGACTTTTTGTCTCGCTCTACCGAACGTAGCAAGCCCGCGAAGTTAAACCGAAGTCTTATTTCGCGGGCTTCTTTGTGGCTCCCCGAGCTGGACTCGAACCAGCGACATTCTGATTAACAGTCAGACGCTCTACCAACTGAGCTATCGGGGAATGCTTTATTTCAAGGGCTTTTCTTGGCGTGTTTTCTGTTGTTATCCCTCC
>Ga0207416_1003415_pt1 | contig 15226 bp, 14 predicted proteins | sample PaiPotPPM11metaG_FD_184107 | JGI IMG/M metagenome (GOLD analysis project Ga0207416, IMG submission 184107) | Iron sulfur acid spring bacterial and archeal communities from Banff, Canada, to study Microbial Dark Matter (Phase II) - Paint Pots PPM... ...
GGGCCGCACACGGTAACCCAGCGATGTGCTACCCATCGACAATCGCCCACGCGAAAGAGCGCCGGATGCCGTCACGACTCGCCGCCTCGGTTCTCCCGGCTCCTGACGTCGGTTTTTCATCAGCCTGTTAGGGCGTCCCGGGCCGCCGTGGTATCCGGCACCACCGGGACGATCCGGTCCAGACCGACCTGGTCCACAAGCTGGCGGATCAGACCGGTGGCGACGAGCACGGCATCGACGCGCGTAATCTCGGCGCGCTGGAACATCCGAAGCAGAACGTGCAGGCCGACGCTGTCGATGTAGCCGAGGGCGGTCAGGTCGACGATGACCGGACGGCCGCGTTCGAGGCTGCCGAACAGCGCGTCGCCGAGCATCCTCGCGTTGGCGATGTCGATTTCCTCGAAGACGTGGACGATCGTGGCGGCCGCGGTGTCTTCAATCCGATAATTGGCCCGTCCGCCCGGCAACGCACTCGGCACGCGTATCCCTCTCGGCGATCCCCCCCCGGGATGGCCGGCCGGTGATTGCTATGCCCAGGTTGGACCCGGCCTAGACCCCCGGCGCGATGATGATCCCGGTGACGCGGCCGGAGCCGTCCGTCACGAACCCGATCCCGATTCTCCGGTACTGCACGATCGAGAAGCCGCCGAGGCGCATCACCGACGAGGGCTGTCCGAGCGTGCGCTCCACGTCCGCGAGGGCCGTGCCGTCGCCGATCCCCTGGCTCGTGCGGTATCTCGGATCATGGGCCAGGCTGATCAGCACGACGGTGTTCTGGAGCGTCTCGACGGCGATCGAGCGGAAACGGTTGTCCGGCGCTTTCCATTCATACCACGGCGTGCGGCCGTTCGGATCGACCTTCGACGGTTTCCCCAGCACGCTTTCGACCGCCTCCAGGCGCATGCCGATCGCGACGGATCCGAGGCTGCGGCCGGGAACGATGAGGAACGTGTTCCCCTGGGCGGCCGCAATCTGCGGCACGGCTATAACGAGCGCGAGCATGAACAAGCACAGACGGGTCATACGTCCCCCCAGAGGGCGTAGTCTTCCTAATTAACGTTGCGGCCGTGCCGGAAGTTCGGCGCCCGCGCGGCGCCTGTGGCCTAAGTCGAGCCGACGACGTTCACTTCGACCTTCGCGGTGTGCTTGGGATGCAGCCGGATCGGTACCTTGTAGAAGCCCGTCGTCTTGATGGGTTCGTCGAGCTCGATCTGCTTCTTCGATACCTGGACGCCCTTCCGCTGGATCGCCTCGGCGACGTCCTGGGCGGTGACGGACCCGAAGAGCCGGCCGTCCTCCCCCGCGCGCGCGCGGACCTCGACCACCAGCGCTTCGAGCCGGTTCGTGAGCGCGGTGAGCTCTTCGTTGACGCGCGCGTCGCGCCGTCCGGCCGCGGCCTTCGTCTGCTCGAGCGCCTGCAGGCTGGACTCCGTGGCCGGCGCCGCGAATCCGCGCGGCATCAGGTAGTTTCTGGCGTGGCCGTCTTTGACTTCACGCACATCTCCGGCATGGCCGAGCGCCGGGACGTCCTTCAACAGAATCACCTTCATCGCTGATGCACCACCTTGGACGAGCGGGTCGCCGCCCGGACGTTCGCCGGCGCGGGGGCGCCCTCGGTCTCTCCTTGACGGGAATTGGCCGGCGCCTCGCCCGGGGGCGTGGCGCCGCCGCGCGGAAGCAGCCGGCGGAAGTCCCACCATGTATCCAGCATGCCGAGGATCGCGAGACCCAGCAGCGGCAGGATGCCGGCGCCGAGCAGCATGAACCCAAACAGAATCTGGATGAACGCCGGATACCCGCGCCGGTTGGCCCACGTCACGCCGACGAGCGTCCCTTGGAACCCGAACACGAACAGGTTGACGAGCATGGCGTCGAGCGCGAGGCCGGCGAGCCGCGGCTCGCGGATGGCCGCGAGCGAGCAGATCGCGCCGCCCCACAGCAGGATCGTCGAGAGCGCGGTGGACAGGCGCCACGTGAGCATCGGCGGGACGCCCGGCAGCGGGTGGCCGACGCGGCGGAGGACCGAGCGGGCGACGGTGTAACACAGGTACGCCCACAGGAGCGCGCCGAGGGCGAGCGCGACCGGCAGCGCCGTGCGCAGGAACTGGGGCAGCATCTCGACCAGCTTGCGCATTTCGTCGATCTGCGCGGCGGGGGCGCCGAACCGCCGCTGCACGTCCATGGCCATCTGCATCGCCTTGACCTGGCTCGTGATGAAGTCGCCCATCACGTCCTGATGCATGAGCGCCCCGGCCGCGGACAGCATGGCCATCGACGCGAATAGAAACGCGATCGAGCCGGCGAGGATCGTCCACTGCGCGGCGAACCCCCGGCGCACGCCCCAGCCGAGTGTCAGGCCGAGCGGGGCGAACATGGCCACCGCGGACGCCGCGTTGAGCGGCCCGGCGAATTGGAACAGCGCCGCCGCGGCGATGACGGACGCAAGCACCGCGATGCGCAGCCCCCAGCGGATGACGAGCAGCATGATGGGGAGCGGCGCGAGCAGCACGGCCACCGGCGGCGCGAGCAGGCCGACCGCGGCGATGATCGCGGTTAGGGCGGCGAGGATCGCCCCTTCGGTAAGGCCGCGCGTCGGCTCGCGGCGGGTGGACGAGGCCACTACTCTCCGGTGTACGGCAGAAGGGCCAGTTCGCGGGCCCGCTTGATCGCCACCGCGACCGCGCGCTGGTGGCGCGCGCAGTTGCCGGAGACGCGCCGGGGCAGAATCTTGCCGCGCTCGGTGACGAACCGGCGCAGGCGGTTGATCTCTTTGTAGTCGATGTAGGCCGCCTTTTCCGTGCAGAACGAACAGACTTTGCGCTTGGGCCTGCGCCGGTAATCGCGGCGCGGCCGCGCGTCTCTATCTCTGGCGTCGGGCATCCGGATCCTCCCTCAATCTCGCGGTGTTTAGAACGGGACGTCCTCGTCGGGTCCGCCCTGAGCGGGCTCGTCCCCGACGCCTGCGGCGGCCGCCGGGGCGGGCTCACCCGCGCCGGCGCCGGGCTTCGCGCGGTCGAGGAAGCGGACCCCGTCCGCCACGACCTCGGCGACCTTGCGCTTCTGTCCGTCCTGGGTCTCGTACGACCGGATCTGCAGCCGTCCCTCGACGGCCACCATCCGGCCCTTCGTCAGATACTGGCTGACCTGCTCCGCGGTCTTCCGCCAGGCCACCACGTCGATGAAGTCGGTCTCGCGGTTGCCCTGCTGGTTCTGGAACGGCCGGTCCACCGCGAGGGTGAAGCTGGCCACCGGCGCGCCGCTCGGTACGTACCGAAGCTCCGGATCGCGCGTCAGCCGCCCGATCAGGATGATCCGGTTATACATCGGCGCCTTCCGCTCCGGTCGCCGGAGAGTCGCCGCCCGACGGGGCCCGGGCGGCAGGCGCCGGCGCAGCAGGCGCGGGGGCGGGTGCCGCGGGCGCGGGCGAAGGCGCCGGCGCGGCGGCGGGCGCAGGGGCCGGTGCCGCCGCCGCGGGAGCCGCGGCGCGCACGGGCGCGGGGTGATGCTCCGCGACGACGAAGCGCAGCAGATCCTCGTGCAGACCGAGGGTCTGGCGAAGGCGGGCGACCTGTCCGGACTCCAGCGAAAACACCGAGAAGATGTAGAAGCCGTCGCGGTACTTTTGGATGGCGTACGCGAGCCGGCGCTTCCCCCAGCGGTCCGTGTTCGTGACGCTCCCGCCGTGCTCGGTGATACGCTGGTGGACGCGTGCGATGGCCGCGTTGATCGCCTCTTCCTCGAGGTCGGGACGCAGCAAGGCAACGATCTCGTAATTAGCCAATCCGTCTCACTTCCTTCCTGATGGACTGCCGGCTCACGATCTCCCCCTTCGGGGACTAGCCCGCGGAATGCGCGGGCGTCGCCGGCGTGCCCTGTCGCAACACGCCGGGCGGCGCGGCACAGGGCAGGAAGGCACAGGGTGCCTCGTATGACCAGCCGATTATACCACAGCCCCGCTCAGGCGGCGAAGCGGAACGTGATCACGTCGCCGTCCTGCACTTCGTAGCCCCGGCCTTCGAGCCGCACGAGCCCGCGCTCGCGCGCCGCGGCCAGGCTCCCCGCCGCCGCCAGGTCGCGCGCGGCGACCACCTCCGCCCGGACGAACCCGCGCTCCATGTCGGTGTGGATCCGGCCGGCGGCCTGGGCCGCGGCCGTCCCGGCCAGGACGGTCCACGCGCGGACCTCGCGGGAGGCGATCGAGAAGAACGTCCGGAGCCGCAGCAGATCGAGGCACGCGCGCGCGAGCCGCGAAAGACCGCGCTCGGTCAGGCCGAGCGCGCCGAGGAACTCCGCGGCCTGGGCGGGGTCGAGCTCGGCCAGTTCCAGTTCGAGGCGCGCGCACAACCCGAGCGCCGCCGCCCCTTCCTCGCGGGCGCGGCGGGCGACCGCGCCGAGACACGCGCCGCGGCCGGCGGCGTCCGTTTCGTCCACGTTCGCGGCGTAGAGCACCGGCCGCGAGGAGAGAAGGTGCAGCCGGCCGAGCGCCTGCTCGGCGGCGGGGTGCGCGCGGGCGGCGCCTGCGGCCGGTCCCTCGGGCCCGGCAAACGTGCGCGCCGGCCGGCCGGCGGCGAGGTGCGCTTCCAGCGGCCCGAGCACCGCGTCGTCCTCGCGCGCGGCGCGGTCGCCGGTGCGGGCTCGGGGCACGATCTCCGCGCGCGCCCGCTGCACGGTGTCGAGGTCCGCCATCAGCAGTTCGGTCTCGACGATCTCGATGTCGCGAATGGGATCGACGCCGCCTTCGACGTGGGCGACCGGCCCGCCGAAGCACCGCACGACGTGCACGATCGCGTCCACCTCGCGGATGCGGCCCAGAAACTGGTTGCCCAGCCCTTCCCCGCGGTGGGCGTTGCGCACGAGCCCGGCGATGTCCACGATCTCGATCGTCGCCGGCACGACGCGCTCGGGGTTGACGACGCGCGCGATCTCCGCAAGGCGCGGGTCCGGGATGGGGACGACGCCGACGCCGGGCGCGATCGTCGTGAACGGGTACGGCGCGATCTCCGCCGGCGCGGACGTGAGGGCCCGGAACAGCGTGGACTTGCCGGCGTTCGGCAGGCCGACGAGGCCGCAGGCCAGCGCCATCGCGTGGGGGGCCGGCTACAGCGCCGCGGCGGTGACGGCGTTGCCGCCGCCCTGCTTCGCCGCGTACATGCGGCGGTCGGCGGCGTCGATAAGGGTGACCGTGGTGTCTCCGTCCTCGGGAAAGGCCGCGACGCCGAGGCTGACGGTGACCGAGGCGATATCCCGGCCGACGATGAACGGCGTGTCTTCCATCGTGCGGCGGATTCGCTCGGCCACGTCGGCCGCGATCGCCCCGGGCGTGTGCGGCAGGAGCACGATGAATTCGTCGCCGCCGTAGCGGGCCACGAAGTCGATCTGCTTGCGGTGCTCCCGCTCGAGGGTACGCGCCACCATCCGCAGCACGTCGTCGCCGCGGAGGTGGCCGTAGGTGTCGTTGTAGCGCTTGAACCGGTCGATCTCGATCATGATCACGGAGAGCGGCAGCGCGTACCGGCGGGACCGCTCGAGCTCCTGCTCGAGCGCGTGGATGAACGCGCGGTGGTTCGCCACGCCGGTCAGGCTGTCCGTGGACGCGAGAACGCGGGTCTGCTCGTAGAGGCGCGCGTTCTCGATCGCGACCATCGCGTAGCCCGCGAGCGTGTTGAGCGTGCCGCGGCCGCGTTCGCCGAACCGGTCCGGATCCGTCGCGCCGACGCTGAAGACGCCGACGAGCTGCCCTTCGCGAAGCAGCGGCATGGCGAGGGTGGTGTCGGCCGGGGCGTCCTCGCCCGGCGCCGAGCTCAGCAGCACCGGGCGGCGGTCTCGCGCCGCCTGGCCCTCGGCGCCTTCCCAGGCCGGGATCCGCGTCCCCAGCGCCTGGCCGGTGCCGCAGGCCGCCCGGACTTCCAGATCGCCGCGGTCGTCCGCCAGCAGAATCGCGCTGCGGTCGTAGCCGAAGCGGCGGCAGGTCACCTTGACGAGCGCCTCCAGCACGTCGGAGAGCTCGATCGAGGCGCTGAGCGTCTGGGCGGCCTCGTGCAGCGCCTGCAGCTCGTCGCGCGCCGTCTGCACCTGGGTGAACAGCACGGAGTTGCGCATCACCGCCGACACTTCGTTCGCCAGCGCGGTGAGCAGCTCGACGTCGGCCGCGCCGAGGACGGCGTCCGTCGCCTCGACGTTGATGACGCCCGCGATGCGGCCCTCGACGAAGATCGGCACGCAGGCCTCCTGCCGCACGCGTGCGTCCACGGCCAGATAGTCGCGCTCCGCGGCGACGTCCGCGACGAGCATGGCCACGCCGGTCCGCGCGACGCGCCCGACGACGCCCCGGTCGACAGGGAACTGCGCAGGCATGGCGCCCTCGTACCCGCGCCGGCTGACGACGCGCAGCGCGGCGCCGTCGTCGGTGAACGTGAGGACCGAGACGAGCGGGTAGCGCAGCGTCGTGTGCAGCTCCTCGACGACCGTCTCGAACAGGTCCTCCGGGCGCAGCGCCGCCGTGATGCGCGCCATCACCCGGTTCAGCATCGCCAGGTCCCGGGCGCGCCGTTCGGCGTCGTTCAGCAGGCGCGCGTTCTCCACCGCGATCGCCGCCTGGTTCGCGAAGGCGGCGCCGAGCGCCAAGTCGGCCGCGCTGTACGCGCGGACGCGGTCGTGATAGAGGCGCAGCACCCCGGTCACCCGGTCGCGGTACAGCAGCGGGAACAGCGCGACGGTGCGGTAGCCGGCCTTGGCCGCGGCCTGCCGTACCGGCTCCGTGGACGAGTCCGTTTGCGCGTCGGCGATGACGACCGGCTGGCGGCGCGCCATGACCTCCGCCGCGGCGCCGGCGCCCGAGGCCACGCTCGCGGTCGCGGCCGCGACGTACTCGTCGGACAGGCCGTGCGAGAAGACGTGCGTCGGCGTCCGCCCCGCCTCGCCGAGGAAAATGCCGCACCGGTCCGCGCCGAGCACGTCGCGCGCGCTGTCCGCGATGAGCTCGAACACCGCGTTGACGTCGTGCTCCGAATTGATGCGCTCGGAGATCGCCTCGAGCGCCCCCATCCGCTGCAGCTGCGCCCGGGTGGCGTCCGACAGCCGGACGTTGTCGATCGCGACCGCCGCCTCGTTGGCGAAGGCCTGCAGCAACTCGATCTCCTCCCCGGTCCAGGCGTGGATCTCGCGGCGTCCCACCGCGACGGCGCCGACGACCCGGTCTTTCGCCATCATCGGCGCGGCGAGCACGGCGCGGGAGGCGTCGGCGGGCAGCGCCGCCGGCGCGTCCGGCAGATCGAGCGTGTCCGCGGTGGCCACCGGACGCGCCCGCCGGACCGCTTCGACGATCGTCCAGGTGCGCCAATCGGACCGTGCGATCGACGGCTGCAGCCGGGCCCGCTCCTCGCCGAGGTTCCGGCCCGCCGCCGCCACCAGCGTCCCGGCCGCTTCGTCGTAGTGCGCGAGCACGCCGCGCGAGGCCCCGAGCGTTTCGGTCGCGAGGTCCACGATGAGCTGCTGCAGGGTGCCGGTGCCGGCGCCGGACGCCGCGGTGCGGGCGACCTGCTGCAGGGCTTCCATGCGGGCGACCCCCCGCCGGGTCGCGGCGTACAACCGGGCGTTGTGCAGGGCGAGGGCCGCGAGGGTCGCCAGCGTGGCCACGAGCCGCTGCTGCGGAAGCGTGAAGTACGACGGCACGTGCTTGACGAGCGTGAGCGCGCCGAGCGGCTCCGCGCCCGCCGCGAGCGGGACCGTCAGCGCCGACCGCACCTGCCGGTCGCCGAGCAGCCGCTCGAGATCGCGGCGCCGGCGGGGTTCGCGCGAGTACTCCCGCACCACCAGGATGCGCCGCTGTGACAGGGCTTCGTCGGCGGCGCCCTCTGTGATCCCGGTCGCGAACGGCGCCGCCTGCTGCGGGCTCAGGCCGCGCGTCAGCGCGATCGCGTAGGTGCCGTCGCCCGCCCGCAGCGCGATCCACAGCGCGTCCGGCCGGGCGATGTGGAGCACCCGGTCCGCGAGACGGTCGAGCAGCCCGCCGACCTCGAGCGTGCCGAGCAGGTCGCCGACGGCCGTGTTGAACGCGGCCGCCTCCTGCACCGCGTGCTGCCGGACCGCGAGGAGCAGCGCGGCCACCCCGGCGACGAGCAGCGGGGCGAGTGAGCGGGGTTCGTTCGGCGAGAGACCGCCGCCGAGCAGCAGTGTCAGCGTCGTCCCCGCCGCGCCGAGCGCCGCGCTCGTCGACGCCTGCCAGACGCCGCTGTGCGCCAGCAGATACCGCAGCCGCTCGCCCCGAACGACGGCGAGGCGAAGGCTGACGAGCAGCGCCCGCGTCACCGCGTAGACGCCGACCGACACGACGACCGCCGTGGTCAGGGTGGCGCTGTGCCACGTCAGCGGAGCGCCGAGCGGCGCGCCGGGTGCGGCCACCGCGTTCCACGCGTAGCCCGCCAGCAGCACCGTGAGGGCGCGCTGGCCGGGATCGAAGATGCGCGTCAGGCGTCCGCGCCGCTGAATCGCGCCGAGCACGGCCGACCCGGCGGCGCCGGCCAGCGCGGCGGTGATCGGGCCGTAGACCACCATCATCGGCAGCAGCACGAGGGGAGCGAGCGACACGTATCCGCCGGCGACGAGCGGGACCGCGAAGGATTCGGCGAGCGCGGCGAGCACCACCAGCGCCAGATCGGTTTCGAGCGGGGGGAAGACGGCGCCGTGCGGGGCCCGTACGCCGGCGGCGGCGATCACCGCCGCGGCGGCAAACGGTGCCCAGGCGCTCAGCGCAGACCCGAGAATCCGAGAACGATCCTGCACGTTCAACCCCGCGGTGCGCCCGGCGTCGTTCCGAATAAAGTCAGTTGAAGAGAGGTTCGGCGCATGATTTCGGGAACGATGGCGCTGTAAAACTCCACACGGCGTCGAGCATAATGCGTATATACACGATTACGCTGGTCCGCAGACGCTTCCTTCAGAAATCGTTGCGCGGTGGCCGCCCTGGGAGCGTTCAGTCGGTCGGCTGCGCCCGCGGCTCGCCGCCCTCGGCCGCGGCGCCGGGGCCCCGCCGCACGAACTCGCGGATACGCCGCTCGAGTTTGGAGCGCGGCATCAGCACCTTGCGGTCGCAGCGCAGGCAGCGGAGCCCGATGTCGGCGCCGAGGCGCACGATCTCCCATTGATCGCCGCCGCACGGATGTGTCTTGCGCGTGCGGACCACGTCGCCGAGCACCAGTTTGAGAACCGGCATAGGACGTTTAGCGGACCGGCGCGGCCAGCACGTCCGTCGGGGCGAAGTCGTCGGTGAGGAGCGGCACGTCCCCGGTCTCGATCGGCCGCTCGACGAGCGTCGCCGCGTCCTGCGCGAACCCCGCAACGGTCACGCGGCCGGAGGCCACCGCGTCCTGCGCGCGGGCGCGGACCGCGCGGGCGTCGAGGCGCGGTCCCGCGGCGCCGACGATGATGATGTTCTGCAGCGCTTCTCCGGCGTCGCCGTCAACCGGAAAGACGTAGACGGCCGGAAAGACGGACGCGAAGGTCTTGTCGATCGCGCGGAAGAGCCGGCTCTCCGGGCCGCGCAGCGCGCCGATCACGTTCGCCGCGACGGCGCCTCCCGGGGCGAGCCGGGCGGCCGCCTCCTCGTAGAACTCGCGGGTGGCGAGGTGAAATGGAATCGTGTCGATGAGGTACGCATCGAGGACGATCAGGTCGTAGCGATCCGTGGCGCGCCGCAGCCACAGCCGTCCGTCCTGCACGTGCACGGTGAGGTGCGGCGACCGCGGCAGGCCGAAGTAGCGTCTCGCCGTGTCGGCCACGGCCGGATCGATCTCGACCACGTCGATCGCCAGGTCCGGATAGTCGTGGAAAAACCGCGACGGCGCGGTCCCGCCGCCCATGCCGACGAAGAGGACGCGCTTCGGATGCGGGATCAGCGCGAGCGGCAGATGCAGGTAGTCGGTGTAGGAGAACACCGTGCGCAGCGGTGTCGCGCGGTCGCGCCCGCTCTGCCAGTAGCGGTCGAGGCGGAGGTAGCGGATCACGCCCTCGTCGCTCACCGTGATCCGGTGGTAGACCGTATCGCGGGCGTACACGACGTCGGGGCCGTCCGGCGGCACCGCCGAGGTGAACGCGGCGACGAGGGCGAGCGTGCCGGCGGCGACGGCGGCCGGCGCCGCGCGCCTGGCCCACACAAAGCCGAGGACCGCGAGCGCCATCTCCACCGCGCCCAGCAACTGGATGATCGAGCGGACGCCGAGCCACGAGATCAGCACGAACGCGGCGAGCAGCGTTCCGGCGATGCTGCCGAGCGTGCTGAGCGCGTAGAGCATGCCGGCGACGTTGCCGATGCCCTCGACCGTGCGGGCCTTGAGGCGCACCGCGTACGGCGACACGGTCGCCATCAGTACTGCGGGTACGAAAAAGAGGGCCGCGCTGCCGAGGAGCGGTCCCCACCGCGGCCCCAGGTCGCGGCCGGCGACCTCGCCGAGGACCGCGCCGGCGACGTGCGGGATCGGAAAGGTCGCGGCGCCGCCGGCCAGCACGAGCGCGAGAAACGGGCCCGGCCGCGGCCACCGTGTCGCGATGCGGCCGCCGAGATAGTAGCCGAGGCTCAGCGCGGCGAGGAAGACCCCGATCAGGCTGCCCCACACGTAGACGGAGTTGCCGAAAAACGGAGCGACGACGCGGCTCGCGACGATTTCCAGCGCGAGCAGCACGCCGCCGCTCACAAACACGATGAACTCGAGGATCGCGGCCCCCCGAACCGGCCTGACCGCTTGGCCGGCTTTAATTACCTCTTTGCCGGCGCGCCTTTGGCTTGCGCCGCAGGCCCAGAGTCGGCCGGCACCGGAGTGGCTTTCCTCAACACGATCTCCCGCCCCTGCGCGTCGGCGCCGACCGCGTCGCCTTCGCGAAAGTCACCGGCGAGCAGATGCCGGCTGAGCGGGTTCTCGATGTTGCGCTGAATCAGCCGCTTGAGAGGCCGCGCGCCGAAGTCGGGATTGTATCCCTCCTGCGCGAGGAGCGCCCGCGCCGCCGGCGTGACCTCGAGCGTGATCTTGAGGTCGGCGAGGCGCTTGACCAGCGTCGCGAGCTGGAGCTCGACGATCTTCTCGAGATCGCGGCGGCTCAGCGGGCGGAACACGATCGTCTCGTCGATCCGGTTCAGGAACTCGGGCCGGAACGTGCGCCGGAGCTCCTCTTGGATCTGCACCTTGACGAGCTCGAACGCGGCCAGGTCTTCCGGGTCCAGGTTTCTCAAATATTGGCCGCCGAGGTTGCTCGTCATGATCACGATCGTCTGCCGGAAGTCCACGGTCCGGCCGTGGCCGTCGGTCAGCCGCCCGTCGTCGAGCAGCTGCAGCAGCACGTTGAACACGTCCGGATGCGCCTTTTCGATCTCGTCGAAGAGAACGACCCGGTACGGCCGGCGGCGGACCGCCTCGGTCAGCTGCCCGCCCTCGTCGTAGCCGACGTAGCCCGGCGGCGCGCCGACGAGCCGGCTCACGGTGTGCTTCTCCATGTACTCGGACATGTCGATGCGCACCATGGCGTCCTCGCTGTCGAACAGCAGCGCCGCGAGCGCCCGCGCGAGCTCGGTCTTGCCGACGCCCGTCGGACCGAGGAACAGGAACGAGCCCATCGGCCGGCGCGGATCGGCGAGCCCGGCGCGGGACCGGCGGATCGCGTCGGCCACGGCGCGGACGGCTTCCTCCTGGTCCACCAGCCGCTCGTGCAGCCGGTCCTCCAGGTGGACGAGCTTCTGCATCTCGCCTTCCATGAGGCGGGTCACCGGGACGCCCGTCCAGCGGCTCACGACCTCCGCGATGTCTTCCGCGTCGACTTCTTCCTTGAGGAGCCGGCCCTCGCCGAGCGCCGCGAGCTTGGCCTCCTGCGCCTTGAGCTTGTCTTCGAGCTCGCGCAGGGTGCCGTAGCGCAGCCGCGCGGCGCGCTCGAGGTCCGCGGCCCGCTCGGCCTGCTCGATCTGCGTGCGGGTTTCGTCGATCTTCTGCTTGATGGCGCGCAGCGCGGCGATCAGGGCCTTCTCCTGATCCCACCGGGCGCGCAGCGCCTGGCTCTGCTCGCGCAGCGCGGCGATCTCGCGCTCGATGTTCTGGAGCCGCTCTCGCGAGGCGGGGTCGGTCTCCCTGCGCAGGGCTTCGCGCTCGATCTCGAGCTGCATGATCCGCCGGTCGGCCTCGTCGAGCGCGGCCGGCTTGCTGTCGATCTGCATTTTGAGCCGGCTCGCCGCCTCGTCGATCAGGTCGATCGCCTTGTCCGGCAGGAACCGCTCGGTGATGTAGCGCTTGGAGAGCGTCGCCGCCGCGATTACGGCGCCGTCGGTGATGCGCACGCCGTGGTGCGCCTCGTACTTCTCCTTCAGGCCGCGGAGGATCGAGATCGTGTCCTCCACGCTCGGCTCGTCGACGAACACCGGCTGGAACCGCCGCTCCAGGGCGGGGTCCTTTTCAATGTGCTTGCGGTACTCGTCGAGGGTCGTCGCCCCGACCGCGTGCAGCTCGCCGCGCGCCAGCATCGGCTTCAGCATATTGCCGGCGTCCATCGCGCCCTCGGCGCCGCCCGCGCCGACCACCGTGTGCAACTCGTCGATGAAGAGGATGATCTCGCCCGCGCTCTCCGTCACCTCGCGGAGCACGGCCTTCAGCCGGTCTTCGAACTCGCCGCGGTACTTCGCGCCCGCGATCAGCGCGCCCAGGTCGAGCTGGATGACGCGCTTGTTCTTCAGGGTGTCGGGGACGTCCCCGCGCACGATGCGCTGGGCGAGCCCTTCGACGATCGCCGTTTTGCCGACGCCGGGATCGCCGATGAGGACCGGGTTGTTCTTCGTGCGGCGGGCCAGCACCTGAACGACGCGTCGGATCTCCTCGTCGCGTCCGATCACCGGATCCAGCTTGCCCTCGCGGGCCATCTTGGTCAGATCGCGCCCGTAGCGCTCCAGTGCCTGATACTTCGACTCCGGAGCGGCGTCGGTCACCCGCTGTCCGCCGCGGATCGCCTGCAGTGCGGTGTAGATCTTCTCGCGGTCGATGCCCGACTGCGCCAGGAGGCGTCCGGCGCCGGTGTTGCGGTCGCCCACGACACCGAGCAGAAGGTGCTCGGTGCTGACGTACTCGTCGGTCAGGCGCTGCGCCTCTTGCTGCGCGGTCTCGAGCGCGCGCCGCAGCGACGCGCCGATCCCGGGTTCCTCGGCCTGCCCGTAGACCTTCGGCGTCTGCGCGAGCGCCTGCTCGACCGCCGTGCGGAGCGCGCCCGTGTTCGCGCCGAGGCGCGTCAGAATCGCGACGGGCACGCCGTCGGTCTGCCGCAGCAGCGCGAGGAGCAGGTGCTCGGCCTCCACCTGGCCGTGCTGGTGCTCCTGCGCGATGGTCAGCGCGCCTTGAATGGCCTCCTGCGCCTTCTCTGTGAACTTGTCAAATCGCATCGCCATGATTGGTCGCCTCGTTATCCCACCCTACTTAGGGTTTGGTCGCGGCCTCGTGCAGCCGCCGCATCTCTTCGAATAACTCCCGGTCGCGGTCCGTGAGCGGCTGCGGCAGGACGAGCCGCACGCGCGCCAGCTCGTCGCCGGCGCCGCCGCCCCGGACGTGGGGCATGCCCCGTCCGCGCAGCCGGAAGATCTGGCCGTCGCGCGTCCCCGCGGGGATCGTGAGTGTGACCGGCCCGCCGAGCGTGGGGGCCTGCACCTCGCCGCCGAGCGCCGCGGTCCACACGGGCACGTCGACCGCGGCGGCGAGGTCGTCGCCCTCGCGCGTGAACCCCGGGTGCGGCAGCACCTCCACGCGCAGATACAGGTCGCCGCGGTGTCCCGCGCCGGCCGCGCGGATGCGCTGACCGCTGCGGACCCCCGCCGGGATAGTGACGTCGAGCGTGCGCTCCGGCTGGCCGCCGGCCGCGGGGATCGTGACCGTGCGCGTGGTCCCGCGGAACGATTCCTCCAGCGTGATTTCGACCGTGCCCTCGACGTCGGCCGGCGCCTGCGCGGCCTGCTGCTGCCGCAGCAGCTCCTCGAGGTCCACGCCGCCGCCGGCGCCGCCTCTCGTCCGCGCGCGGCCTCCGCGGCGCGCGCCGGTGCGGAAGATCCCTTCGCCGAATCCGCCGCCGCCGGGCCCGCCGAAGAGCTGCTCGAAAAACTCACTGAACTCTCCGGGGTCGCCGCTCGTGTACACGCGGAACGGCCCGCCGTCTCGGCCGCCGCCTGCGCCCGCGCCGCGGAGGATCTCTTCCCACCCGCCGCCGTGCTCGCGCATCTCCAGCACCTGGTCGTACTTCTTCCGGCGCTCGGCGTCGTTCAGGACCTGGTACGCTTCGTTGATCTCTTTGAAGCGCGACTCGGCGTTTTTCTTGTCGTTGGGGTTGACGTCGGGATGGTGCTGCCGGGCGAGCCGCCGGAACGCCTGACGGATCGCCTTCTCGTCCGCGTTTCGCGGCACCCCGAGTACTTTGTAGTAGTCCTTGAATTCCATCGTGAACGCTCCCGGCGCTGGATCCTACCGGCCGCTCTCGCGCTGCTCCCGGTCCGGCTCTCCGACAACCGCGACCTTTGCCGGGCGCAGGACGTCGTCGTTGAGGAGATAGCCTCTCAACACCTCCGCGGCGACCGTCCCCGCCGGCTGCTGCGCCTGCGCCGCGGGTACCACCGTCACCGCTTCATGCAGCCGCGGGTCGAACGGCGCGCCCGCCGCTTCGATCGGGCGGACGCCGATCGCCCGCAGTTGATCGAGGATTTGGCGATGCGTCATCCTGAGACCGTCGAGCAGGGACTTGGCCGGGCCGTCCGGCACCCCCCCGAACGCCATCGCGCGCTCGAGGTTGTCCAGCACGCCGAGCACGAGGCCCAGCATCTGCCGGCGCGTCCGTTCGATCGCGTCCTGCCGGTCGCGCGCCGCCTGCTTCTTGTAGTTTTCGAGATCCGCGGCGGAATGGAGAAACTGCTGCCAGTTCCGCCGTGCCTCATCGCCTGCCTGTTGGGCCCGGGTGCGAAGGTCCTCGATCGAGAGCCCCTCGAGATCGTCCGGGCCGTTCCGGTGCGAGGAGTCCGGCCGTGCCTGATCGGCCTCGCGGGCCGGATCCTCGCGCCGCGCTTCATGTTCCATTGTCATCGCTCCGTTCGCGCCACGGCGCCGGTTAGGACTTGTCGGACGGCTTGAACTCCGCGTCGATCACGTCGTCACCGCCGCCCGGTCCGCCCCCCTGCCCGCCGCCGCCCGTGCCGGCGCCCGCCCCGGCCGTCTGGCGCTTGTACATC
>Ga0207416_1003418_pt1 | contig 15225 bp, 12 predicted proteins | sample PaiPotPPM11metaG_FD_184107 | JGI IMG/M metagenome (GOLD analysis project Ga0207416, IMG submission 184107) | Iron sulfur acid spring bacterial and archeal communities from Banff, Canada, to study Microbial Dark Matter (Phase II) - Paint Pots PPM... ...
CGAGGGAGTTTCGGCTGAATGTCTGTCCACCATTCCGCCGCTAACGCCCGCCGCCTGGATGTCCATCGCGACCGGCTTGAAACCCGCCAAACACGGCGTCTTCGACTTCTGGGAATATGACATGGCCTCACCTCATCACGAAGCGAAGCTGGTGACGCATCGCAAGGGTGGCAAAGCCATCTGGAACATTTTGAGCGAATATGGCAAGCAGGTGATCGTCATGAACGTCCCGCTGACCTATCCAGCGGAGGCGGTCAACGGTATTATGGTCAGCGGGCTGATGACGCCGGGCGTGTCATCTCCCTTCACCTTTCCTGCCGCCTTCCGCGACGAGCTATTCCAGGCCGTCCCCAACTACTGCATCGATCTCACGATGGAAAAGACATCAACGAAGTCAGAACATGTTGTCGATGCGGTTCTCAAGATGACGGAGGAACGGATTCGTCTCCAAGAACACCTGTTATCCGAGCATGAATGGGATTTCGCCTTTCTCTGCTATATTGAGCCAGATCGTATTCAACATCACGCCTGGGATGCGCTGATGACAATGAGCCGCGAAGCTACGCAGCTCTACCGACTGCTCGATGACGCCCTGGGGCGCGTCCTGAATCGCCTGACTGCCGGAGATAGGCTCTTCGTCGTTTCGGATCACGGCTTCATGGGAGCCGAGAGGTGGTTTTACATTAATGAATACCTCTGCCGCCGCAATCTCCTGCTGCGTGATGCATCCCTGGGGCGCAAACGCTCGCAGTTGATAGGATACGCGCGTGAGGCGGCGCAGCAGCTACACCTGCTGGAACTGGCGCGCCGGGTACGCGGCACATACGAGCATTATTGCGATCGCAAGCCGCTGCTTGAGCGGAAGAAAGGTTTCTACCAGCCGGTCTTCGAGTATCCGGATTCCGCTGTTTCCCGCGCCTTCGTGCCTTCCGCGTCGGCCTTTGTAGGCGGCTGCGCAGATATCTTCTTTTCCGCTGACGCGCTGCCCTCTGAAATGGAAGAACTGCGCCTCGCCTTAGAGAACGAGCGCGATTCTGAAACGGGTAGACCGCTCGCGCGGGCTGTTTACGCGACGGATGCTCTCGGCGTCGGCCTCTACCGCCCGCTCGCTGAGCATCTCATTCTCATCCCTTACAACGGCGTTACCTTCCATGTCGGTGGGCTTGGACGAACGCATCTCTGGGAAACGCTGCGGAAGCCACAAGGCGTTCATGAGCCGGAGGGAGTATTTTATGCCTGGGGTGCGGGGATCCGGCAAGGAGTGCGCGTTGAGCCGCTGCAGATCTATGACCTGGCGCCGACGGTATTGCACTCCCTCGCTATCAGTGTCGATGAGCCGTTCGATGGGCGCGTCGCGCAAGAAATTTTTGAAACAGCGAGCGAATCAGAGAATGCTGAGAGCCTGGTTATGCGAAAGCTGAGGCGGCTATAGACGATCAGAAGGCCACCTTTTCAAGGATCAGCAAAAAGTGCATGCTCCTATGCACCGGTATGAATGATGAAGACTTTGAACGTCTTGAACAGGATCGCCAGGTCCGAACCCAGAGAACGCTCATCGATGTACTGCATATCTAGCACGATGCGCTCTTTATAGGAGCCACTGTGGCGCCGGCGTATTTGCCACAAGCCGGTGATGCCGGGCTTCACAGTCAGGCGCTTCTGACCCCACTCGTGATAGCGCGGGAGTTCGCTGGGATGAATCATGCGCGGGCCGACGAGAGACATATCGCCGCGTAACACATTGAGCAGTTGGGGTAATTCGTCCAGGCTGGTGCGGCGCAGCCACTTGCCGATGTGCGTGATACGAGGGTCATTTGCCAGTTTCATATTTTGCTGGTAGCGTTTCATCATCTGTGGGTGTTTCAGGAGGTACATGTCGGCATCGGGGATCATTGTACGGAACTTGAGAGCGTAGAAACGCCGCCCATTCTTTCCTATGATTTCGCGGAAATGCAACACCTTGCCGCCATCGTCGAGTTTGATGAGCAAAGCAATCATGAGAAATACAGGCATGAGTACAAGCAAGCCGGCCAGCGAACCTAGAATGTCGATGACACGCTTTGAAATATGGTAAAAATGTGATGGCTCGTGAACAATAGCCGTATTTGCTATATTCACGCTTATCGCTTCGATATAGGTAGAAGAGAGTTGGCTCTCTTCATTGACGAAAGAACTAACTGTCATCTGATCCATGCAAGCGCCTCTCAAAAGTTGATCTTCTCGCTGTATCCATGCTCTGGACAGGCTTAGTCTAACAGCTACGATGTTACTTTCTGGTAGTGATTCAGTTAAGATATGCTTACAAATATAGCAACGCGGTAAAGATTTCCCCGATAGTCCCATTATAATGAGTCCATAAAACGAGACAAATCAAGAGGGCGCGCTAAGATACCATCGGGTCTCCCGACTCCATTTTGGCTATGGGGATTTACAATTTATGGCATGTAGTGTAAAATCACATCATTGCACCGATTCTAAACATACAGGGGAGTATGGTCATGAAATCAGTATCGACGAAATTCTATGGGTTTTTGTTCGCTATCTTTGTGATGGGTACATTGCTGATCTCGCTTCCGGCGCTGTCGGCGCTGGCAGCCTCGCCTTTTAAGGAAACAACCTACAGCACGCCGCAAGGGTTTGATCCGTGGGGAACAACAACTGACAAAAAAGGCAATGTCTGGGTAGCCGTGCCGGGCTGCGACCCTACGCCGACCTGCCCGTCTGGCACACCGCCAGGGGAAATTGAGACTATCCAGCCATCGACCGGGAAATGGATTCAGACCCTCACACTGCCTGCCGGCTACGCGCAGCCATTCTTCCTCGCGTTCGATAAGCAGGGCAGGCTGTGGTTTCCACTGCCCATGGGCAACGCGATTGGCATGTTTAACCCGGCGAACAATTCCTTTGCGCAATGGACAGTGCCGACATCCAATGCTGGCCCCTGGGACCTGGCAATTGACGGGCAGGGCAATATCTGGTTCACTGAACATTTCGTCAACAAAATCGGGCGCTTCAATCCGACTACGCATGCCTTTACGGAAATCGCCACGCCTGCTTCAGACAGCCAGCCCTACGGCATCACGCTCGACGCTTCCGGCAACGTCTGGTTTACCGAGAACAACCCGTCGGTGGCGCTGATTGCCGAGTACACGAAGCAAGGACATCTCAACGAGTACAAAGTACGCAACAGCTACGACAGTAGCCTGACGCCGCACCTGATTACCGTCGATCCCAGCCGCAACATCTGGTGGACCGAAGGCTTCGTGGGCATGATCGGCGAGCTGCATATCGTGCAGGCTGTGCCAGGAACGAACAATGGCGTGACCGAATATCCCTATCCCCGGCTATGCAGCGCGTGTGGGATGCACACGTCCGGCATCGGCGTTGACAAAGGCAATCGCTCGATCTGGTTCGACGACTCGCTCCAGAATAGCTACGGCTTCTTCCCCTATAGCGGCAAAGGCAGCTTCACGATGCAAGAAGCTCCCGGCTATACCAGCAACCCGCACCCGCATGATGGCCTGATGGTGGATAGACAGGGACACATCTGGTTCGACGAAGAGTTCGCCAACAAGCTGGTGAGGGTGATCTATAAGTGATTACTGCGGATCGACCAACGCTGCCGTGTTCTCCTACTCAGAGTCCTTGCCAAGAAGCGACTGGATCCGCTGGTAGCGCTCTTGTCCGCGCGCGCTATCGATAGAAGCGAGGTAATCGAGAACGAATGCGAGGACTTGACCTGGACTAGCGGGGCCGGTCGTCGTTCCAGTCGGAATGTCGAAGCCGTAGAACCGGAGTTTGACGCGATGCGCAGGATCGGCGTTGTAACGCCGCATCCACTCCACGAGTTCGCGATTCGCCTCAAGCCGACCAAAGCCCTGGCCAAATCCAGCGTCCTGCACAGCCTCGTAGGATGCCGGGCCGCGACCGGCAACATAACTCATTCACTACCTGCGCCCTGGGGAAATCGCTCTCGATCGCGATTGCGCTATAGCCATGCGCCGCAACCAATCGCTCGAACAACCGGTTGCGGAGTATGAGAATGTCCTCTCCACTGTGGAGCGCCTCCCCAAAACCAAGCAACTCCACCGAATCGCCAAGTGAGGCCATCGTCCTATCAACGGCGGCATTTAACGTTTCGGATGAATCGACAGAGAACGGGATCGCCTCGCGCGCAATCCAGTCGTCGAGCGTCGCATATATGGGGGCGGAGTGAGTCATTGGTCGAACCTCCTTACTTTTAACTTGAGTATTCATATTTCTGGATCGCACCTCCACACTACAACACAGATGTAAGTGTGGAGGGTTAGGAAGAATAGAGAGCGTGTATATGGACACGGCAGAGTCCTATCAAGCTCAACTTTCTTGTTGCATGTGCTATAAAGAGGAGTGCAGATGAGAGAAGTCTCTAGAAATACCTGGGAGTTTCACATGGCACTTCGCAAGTCTTTGCGCACCATCGATCTAGCCAGGGCCGCAGGTATAAGCGTTCAGCAGGTGCGCAACTATGAAGCCCTGGGCCTGTTGCCGCGGGCTTCACGGAGCAAGAGCGGCTACCGTCTCTACACCCAGCACCATCTTGCTGCGCTCAAAACCGCCCGCAGTCTGATCAGTGGCTACGGCTGGCAGCGGACGCCGGTGATCATGCAGGCGCTTCATCGGGGCGACCTTTCAGCCGCGCTTGCGACTATCGACACGCGCCACGCCGAACTTGCCAGCAAACGTCTCCAGGTTGAGCAGACGCTCTCCGCTTTGCACGCATTGGCCGCGCAACCCGCTCCTGTGCAAAGTTCCCGCCATCCCCAACGGTTCCGGGTGGGAGAGGCGGCCAAACAGGTGGGGGTGCGGGTCTCGGCCCTGCATTTCTGGGAACAGCAGGGCCTGTTGCACCCGTTACGCGACCAGAGCAGCCGCTACCGCCTCTATGACGAGCAACAGATGCGCCGCCTGCGCGTGGTGGTCCTGCTCAGAGACGCTGGCTACGGCTTCACCGTCATCCTGCCAGTGCTGGACGAGTTGGCGGCGGGTCGGCCAGAAAAAGCCATCGTGGCGGTGGAGAAGAGGCGCGAGGAGCTGGCGCGAACAAGCTGGGCGTGCATTGAAGCCCTGGCTATCTTTCAGCGCTATGTGAGTGAGTTTTGTGGGGAGCTTCTCTGAGAGACGCCCTTTGCTGTTCTCCCTCCTGGTACAGAGCGCTTTAGTGTGACGTTGTGTTACCCTATATTGGGTTGCTGAAAGAAGGGGCCTCGTGGCTCTGTCGCAGGGCAGTCCGCATCTCCCTGATAATCTTAGCCATGCGTTGCATATCGGCGCCGCCATTCTTTGCTGCCTCGATCAGGCAATATTTGCGCTGTTCCAGTGTTGCTGTAAACGCCTCCACCGTCATACCGGTCTGATAAGCTAGCTCATCTATAACGCTCTGATCGGCGTGGTGAAACTCTTGCTGTTCTTCCTGGAAGGAAGAGAGTTGCAACGCAACAGCCTCATGTGGATGCCGTAGCTTGCTGGATGGGTGAAAAAAGTGCGTAGTAGCCCAGCGGCGCTGGTACGTCCCGCCCATGAGACCAATGTTGATGATGATGCCGAGATGGCGCACATCCTCAGCAGACAGGCGCAAGTCGTAGGTAAACATGCGCAGGACGTCGTCAATCGTATCGGCATGCACGCTAGTGATGATGCGATAATCGTGCCTAGGCAACTTCAGGTAGCGCTGGGCAACGTGGCCCCACATGTAGATCGGCGAGTGATCGCTGATCTCGTTGCTTAAGATGCACGTCGTAGCTGGATCAAGCCCTGGCGCTGCTAAGAACGAAAAATTCTCGTACATACCACAGGTATAAACGAGCGTCGTATCGTCCGGCAGAAATTGCAGTAAAGCATTGATAGTTGTGGTCTTACCCACCCCTGGTTGAGGATCGGTGGGTCCTGCGACGATGAGCGATGCCCCGTAATCGAGCAAGAACCAGATCAGGGCAACCGTGGTAGGGTCAACGCTCTGATTGGCAATGATCTGGGCAATAGAGAGAGGCCATTTCGCGTCGTAGTGCCAGTAGTAACGTTCATAGGGATCGCGTGGGTCAAACATTGATCACCTCTTCTCCTATTTCTTGTTTCTTGCATGAAGATGGTCTGGTAGGTCTATTTATTCCACCCAAAATCTCTTCCCAGGTACTCATAGAGGCGCTCGTTATAAGGCTCAAAGTACTCTATCAACCGCTTTCGTGTGTCGGGGTTCATCTTTGTAAACGTTTTTTTATTGTACTGCTTATACTCTTGCTCCTCTGATGTGAGTGTTGCCGTGGGAATGTCGAGGAACGCCAGCGTTTGTTGGAGCGTAGCTGACAGGTTGGCGTAGAAATCCTCACTCTTCAAAATCAAAAACTGCTCTTTCGGGAAGCAACTCATCCAGTTGCGGAGCTGGTTCACGTAGATACCTTTCGCGAGATAAGAATGGTGCTGATGATCGTAGCTGATGTAATGTTCGTCGGTGAACCGCTGTTTGCGATCTCCAGCTATGCGTTCTTCTTCGCGCTCGATGGCCTCTTCGAATGTGGATAATGTTTCGCGCCCGCCGTCCCTCTCATGGTTGTATTGTGAATAGGCTCTATCCACGGGATTGCGCAGCAGGACGATCAATTTTGCATGAGGAACTACCCGCGCTACCCTTTTGGGAACGAGAGGATGGAACAGGTAGTAAGGACTTGCCTCGCCGGTAATAAAATTCCGCTGTCGCATATATTGCGCATAATACTTCTCAAGCAGCAAAGGGAAGTGGGCCCGGTACCAGGCCACACCCTTCGTGAACTTGTTATCGAAGAAATGTACTTCTTTGATGGAGGCTGGTCCAATACAGGGATGTGAGGCCAGGTAGCTATAGAGAGAGGTTGTGCCTCCTCTCTGCGTGCCGAGAATGATAAAATCTGGCAGCAATCGTATCCAGTTTGTTATGCCCCGGTAGAACTTCTCGGCAGGGGATGTTTTTGTATCGATGAGTGTATCCATCTCTTTTGTTGCCTTTCTCCTCTGTGGTTTTCCATGCGCTGAATGTGAAGCAAAGAGTAATTATGGAGAACCAGAAGTGTTCCACTGAGGTTGGTGCTGCACTATGCTTTTGAAAGTACTGAATGCCGGCAATGGGCCAACTGGAGGGTCGATATTCTTCGCCTGGGTACCGTAGTTGATCGTGAACCAGAAGACCTTTTGAATAACATGCGAATTGGCCGCCTGGCCCATAATATATTGCAGGTTCTGGCTTTGCACCTGTGGGTTGCTGTCAGGCCAGCCCGTTTCGGTCACCCAGATTGGCAGCTTCGCAAAGCCGAACTGCGAGGCGATATCGTGCATGGTCTGCCACCATACATCGAAGGAAGGTCGAGAACCCACCGAGACGGCAGGATCGCCGCTATCATTGTAATAGTGGAAATTCATATAATCCATGTATTTCCCATAGCCATGACTAAACAGGTACGTCATGAAATCGTGGATATGGGGCAAGTTGTGGTACCACATTCCAAACATGCCGACAAGCGCATTCGGGCTGGCTTGTTTGATGGCGCTATAGCCGGCTTGCAGGACCGGGCCATAATAGCTGGCATTGCGACACTGCAGGCTGGCAGAGTTCCCTGGCTGATAGTAGTTATCATACTCCTCATTGCCGATCTCGAACGCATTGATAAAACCATGCCCGTTTTTCCCATTGTAGCGTGTGGCGATCAAACTGGCGAACTGGGACATCTGCTGCGGTCCCGGTAAAAAAGAAACACCTTCACAGACCTGAGTACGATCCCAGGAAGGCGCATCCTGTATCGGAAAGTCGATAAAGATGTGCGCCGCGTTCATCTCTTGTACTGCTGTGTCGAGCGTACTCCAATTATACTGACCAGGAGCCGATTCGATCCCCCCCTTTTTGTTGTGATTCCACCAGTGAACCTGGTAGCGTACCCAACATACGTTCAGTTGTCTGTAGATGGCGGCTAGCTGCTCATCTGCATGGATGGTGGTGAAACCGTAAGGACTATTGGCAGTACATATGCCATTGCCTGTTCCATTGCCTGTACTGCCGCCGGGGCTGGCTGTCCCCTTGTTTTCTAAAACGAAATAGGCGATGACGCTTCCCCCGCCGATGATAAGCGCGAGAAGGAGCAGTCCTAGAATCAGCAGTTTTCTTTGCCTGGGCAGGTTTGATCCTGGTCTTTTACTACCATTTTGAAACATCGTTACAAGACCTCTTTTAGTAGGATGAGAGCTGATCTACGGTGTAGCATTATTTCGCTCTCACTTTCGTATACTCTACTATATACTGCATACTACCTGTTAAAACTATCGGCATCGTCCTATTTAACTGAGGTAGGAAAAAATAGTGCGTTTATGTTCACCAGAGCCTGTGACGCGGAGCAGATGTTGCTCCACCCGTTTTACGTTTTCTTCTATAGTGAAGCGTGTTTGTGCCGTCTCCATTGCGGCCAGGCCGAGATATTGGCGCTCCCAGGGATGATCGATCAAATCCTGTATGGCGGCTGCGAGCGCGTACTCATCGCCAGAAGGAACCAGCAGCCCGTTGACTGTATGGGTAATGATCTCTGCCGGACCGCCACAATTGGAGGCGATAACCGGCAGACCGCGCGCCATTGCTTCTGCTACGACCAGGCCAAACGGCTCATCCCACAAAGAAGGAACCAGCAGCATGTCTGCACGATCATACTGTTCCAGTAACTCGCTCTGGGGAACCTTGCCACGAAAAGAAACAGCATGGCCGAGCTGCTTCTCTTGTAGAAAGGTATCCAGTTCTTTGACATAGACATCGTCTCCGGATCCGAAAACATATAAGTGGAGGGGGAAGTCGTCCTCCTCGCGCCGGTTATAGGGGCGCAGGAGAAGGTCAAGAGCCTTCAGCAGCACGAGCAATCCTTTTTCAACGCGCAATCGGCCAACGAAGAGCAGCCGCAGAGGGCCCTGCGCGGCGGCGTTTTTGCCAGTCAGTGGCCGGTTGAAGAAGAGCTGATCGATGCCATTGTGGATGACTTCGATGCGAGAGGGATCGAAGCCACTTTGTATGTAATGCTGCTTGACCGCTCCACTAATGGCAATGAAGGAGGCCGATCGCATGGTGGGAACGCGCCCAATAAGGAGCTGCTTGAGCCGGCGCAAACGCATGCGCGATTGCAGGGTTTCAGGTGAACTGGCATAGAGCATCCAGTAGCTATTGAGATGGAAGACGATAGGGACAGGCATCTTCGCCAGGACATGCAAGATGGAGGTAACGCCGGTTCCGGCCAGCTCCCAGACGTAGAGAACGTCCGGCTGCGTCTCCCTCACGATGCGCCTGACCTCAGCCGCGTTGGCCGGGCAGTGGTAGCGCTGATAATAGTGATAGGGCAGCTTCAACTGGCGCCAGAGCGAGCGCTTGCGATCGAAATGAGCGGGAGGAGCAAAGTACAGCGTGCGCCAGATATGTCTGTCCGGTTGTGTCACGGTATTGCCGATTGAACTGGTAAGCACTAAGACCTCATGTCCAAGCTGCTCTAAACCGTCGGCAATGTCCGCGGCCAGAATTTCCGCGCCTCCCTGGATGTAGGGAGGATAAAGATTGCTGAGTAATAGGATGCGCACTGTTACCCCCTTTTTTCGTTTTCTGCGCGTCGAACGGAATAGTGATGGACATAGCAAGCTTCCACCGAGGCTATTGTATCAGATTGGTAGAGACGATGAAAGAGGTATGCGAGTTAGAACTGGTTGAGAAATAACTACAAGCGGTAAACATTTTATAACCCGATCTTAACCATGTCTATATAAATTCCTCGGTGGCGAACTGGTAAACTTGCGTTCACAGTCATGAAAAGAAGCTGTTGCCGCATTGAGACGTATAGATGTTTCATAATCTGAATTAGGAGGGTATTACTACTATGGGAACAAAAGTCCTGGTTATCGGGTTTGACGGGGCAACCCCTGAGCTGGTGGATCGCTGGGTCGCAGAGGATAAATTGCCCAATATGAAGCGGGTCATAGAGGGTGGGGTATACGGCAAGCTCAAGTCTGTCTACCCTCCCATTTCTCCTGCTGCCTGGACGACATTCGCCACCGGTTATAATCCTGGTAAGCATGGTACCTATGATTTTCGTGATTACGATACGAAACGATACAGTTGCTTTGCCGACACAATTGTTGACTCGCACGCCTTTGCTGGCAAATCTATCTGGGATCTGGTGGGGGCGGCCGGCCAAAAAGTGGGAGTGGTGACTGTTCCTGTGACATATCCGGCCTGGAAAGTCAACGGCTTCATGATCTCTGGCTATCCCACCCCGGATACCGGCACAAATTTCACCTATCCGCCCGAACTTGGCAAGACGATTCCACCTCTCGTGGGCGATGCAGCCTTTTTCAAATCGGCTTCCCATCATGCGCTGCTCAAAGAGATGGATCGCTTAAATCACCTCACGGCCGATGTTTCTATCGAACAACTCGTAAAGGACGATTATGGTCTGTTCATCATGGTCATTGGAGCAACCGACCGCGCTCACCATGACTGGTGGAAGTATATCGATCCCGATCATCCTGCCTACAATGCTGACGATGCCAACCGTTATGGCGATCTCATCCTCAAAGTATACCAATCCGCCGATGCCTGCCTCGGAAAGTTCCTGGACGCGATCGATGACGAGACGAACGTGATCGTGATGTCCGATCACGGTGGCGGCGCTCACCCCAAATACTACTTCAACACGAACTACGTGCTGCGGACGTTGAATATGCTGAGGGTGAGCAATAGCGCCAACAAGAGCAGCAGCTTGAAGTCCACCTTCAAGCAGTTCTATCGCACAAAGATTCGCAGCTTTCCCTATTTGGAGAAGGTCTACCGCCGCCTGCCACAGCGCCTGAAGCGCTTTGCAACAGACCTGGATTCCCAGACGATGATGGATCTTGGCGCGATCGACTGGAAGCATACGAAAGCCTATCGTTTCCCGATGTACCCCCCGGTCGAGGGCGTGATGATTAACGTAGCGGGCCGGCAACCAGAAGGATGCGTGCAGCCTGGCGAAGAGTACGAGGCGCTGCGCACGCGTATCCTTGAAGAGGTACGGGAACTGCGCGATCCACAAACGGGCGAGCCAATTGTCATCGAGGCGTATCGCCGTGAAGAAATCTACACCGGCGAGCGCCTGGAAATGGCTCCCGACTTGATTCTCGTCACACAGGACAGGTATAAAGGCGGGACCAATCTCAACGAACTGGTCAGCGAAGTTCCACTCGATATCCTATCCAAGCTCAGCGGCGTGCATCGCATGAATGGCATCTTTCTCGCCCAGGGGCCGCACGTGCGCAAGCACGCATCACTGGAACATGCCGGTATTATCGATGTTGCCCCGACCATCATGTATATGCTCGGTATGCCTATTCCTTCGGATATGGATGGCAAACCGCTTATCACGATATTTGAAGAAGCATACGCGCAGCAAGCCGAAGCGCACTATACCGACGAGCGCAAGTACGAGGATGTGGCGGGCGACGAGTATGGCTACTCCGAAGAGGAAGAGGAGAGCGTGCGCTTGAAGCTGGAGGCGCTGGGCTACCTGTAATAGACACGGCATCATGCCCTTGCACGCACCCCGCGGCGGATCATGGCTCAACATGGCCGGATCCGCCCAACGCTTCCTGGCTGGTCAACTCCCCAGAACTGCCCAACAGGCCGTTAAGTTGACCAGCCAGCGCTTTTTGCTGATGGGGCGGACAGCATGTCCCTATATAACGGCGCAATTTAGACGGGGGTGAAGAAGGAATGCGTATCCTGGTGCTTACCCAGGTAGCTGTTTATCCAGCAGACGCGGGACCGAAGGTAAAGACCCTGCAAGTGTTGCGTCACCTGGCCGCTCGCCATGAGGTCGTGTACTGCACATACGTGCGCAGTGAGACGGAAGCGCAAAACGTCCAGCGCTTGCTTGAAATATGCGTGCGGGTAGTGACGGTTCCCTTAAAGCGTTCGCGTATCTCCAATGTGCGTTATCTGCTTGAAAGTATCGTGACGAACGACTCGTTCCTCATGCATCGTGACGACCGGGCGGAGATGCATAGGACGGTCCGGCGGCTTATACGTGAGGAATGCATTGACGCACTGCACATCGACCAGCTCAACATGATGCGCTTTGTCCCTTCTGACTGGCGCGGCCCTGTCATTCTGGATGAGCATAATGCGGTGTGGCAGGTGATGGAACGCCTTTACAAGGGCGCCAAAAATCCCATCATACGTGCAGTACTCAGAAGAGAAGCTCGCGTGATGTGTTCGTTAGAAGGCGCGGCCTGTCGCCGTGCTTCAACCGTACTGGCGGTGAGCCAACATGATCGTGAGGCATTGCGCGCGGTTGCTGGAGGACAGACGCCCATCGAGGTAATACCGATCACCGTCAATGCCAAACAACTTGAGCCGCTATGGAAGGCAAGGAATCCGCAGCCAGATCGCCTGTTCACCATCGGCACGATGTTCTGGCTGCCCAACAGCGAAGGGATGCTTTGGTGGCTGCGTGAAGGATACCTGCATTTGCGTTCGCTCTGTCCCGAAGTGATCTACGATGTTGTCGGTGCGCGTCCGCCACGTACCCTTCAGGCTGCCGCCGCCGAACTGGCGGACGAGGGAGTGCGACTGCATGGATACGTGGCTGATGCGACGCCGTTCTGGACAAGGGCAACCCTGCTGGCCGTTCCTTTGCTTTCGGGAGGAGGCGTGCGTGTGAAGATATTGGAGGCGATGGTTATAGGCGTTCCGGTGGTGTCTACGACGGTAGGCTGCGAAGGGTTGGATGTCCAGGACGGCAAACATTTACTCATTGCCGATACGCCTGAAGAGTTTGCGCGCGCCTGCGCCTCTGTGCTGCGCGATGAAGGTCTGGCCCTCAGCCTGGCAGAGAACGCGCGCAAGCTCATTCTTGAACGTTACGATGCAGGCATTGCTCTGAAAACGTTAGATGTTGTGTATGAACGGATGCAGAAGTACCCTCTCAGAGCTGCTCAATAGATAAGCGATGGAGGTTGGCAAAAATGGCGATAGATGAAACAAATAAACGCATAAAAATTGCTTTTCTTACCTCATTTGATCCACGTGATAGGCGCTCATGGTCTGGTACTGTCTACTACCTGGCGCAATCGTTGCAGAAATATTGTGGGGATGTGACGTATATTGGACCAATGAACATCTGGGAGAAGAAGCTTGGTAAAGTTATCAATAAGGTTACTTTGCTGCTCTTCAAAAAGCAGTTTGCCTATAACCACAGTTTCTTGCTCGCTAAAAAGTATGCGAAAGTAGCGCAACAACGACTAGAAGGTCATGTCTATGATCTCATTGTCACGGTTGCCGGCGCTGCCGAGATTTCGTTTTTGCAGACGAACGTTCCTTTAGTGCTGATTGAGGATGCCACGTTTGTACTCTTGCGCAACTACTATCCCCAGTACTCGAACTTGCTTGACATCTCGGTTCGCGAGACGAACGCAACGGAGACGATAGCGATTCAGAAGGCGAGCCTGTGTATTTATTCTTCTGAGTGGGCCGCTCGTTCCGCCATCGATGTCTATGGGGCTGACGCGCATAAGGTACGCGTTGTGCCATATGGAGCAAACATTGAGGTCGAGCCTGCCAGGGAACTGGTACTCGAGAGACGCAGATCGTCTGACATCTGTAGATTGCTCTTCGTGGCTGTCAACTGGCGGCGCAAAGGAGGCGATATTGCGTTCGAGGCGCTCCTGAAGCTGGAAGAGATGGGCATTCAAGCAGAGTTGACTGTCTGTGGCTGCGTCCCTCCGGCGCGTTTTACCCATAAACATCTGAAGGTCATCCCGTTCCTCGATAAAAATGATGAAGTGCAACGCAAAAAGTTGGAGCAACTCTTTCTGCAGTCGGATTTCTTGTTACTGCCAACACGCGGTGATTGTACTCCTATGGTGTTCTGTGAAGCGGGCGCTTTTGGCCTGCCGGTCATCACAACGGATACCGGGGGCGTCTCCGGCGTCATTACTGAAGGTGAAAATGGTTTTATGCTGCCAATGAGCGCCAGCGGGGACGCCTATGCTGAGCTAATTGCTCGCGTATACCAGGATGACCTCCGTTATCACGAGCTGATACAGTCCAGTAGGGCGGTATACGAGAATCGCTTGAACTGGGATGCCTGGGGCAAAACGGTGAAGGAGTTGTTTGCTGAAATGCTGAAGGACGAGCAAGCGATAGATCACCAATACCAGAGATAGCTAATCTTCACCACCAAACAGCGGGCGGTTCTGCTCGGAAGAGCAGAACCGCCCGCTTCCTCTCACTTTTCTCTCAACCCTCCCATTCCACATTTCGGGATGGCTCACGATCCATCAGCGCATCCCTGGGAACAGCTTAGAATGACGGTGGGGTATCGGCAGAATTACTGCCCCAGGAGGTATTCGGACTGCTCCCAAGCGTGAAAGCGAGGGATGCACCACTCGAGAGAGTCGAGAATGGCAGCCACAAGTTAGAAGTAGCCGTCCCATTCACGGACATACTCTGGACGTAGGGCGCGCTGCTCGAAGCGCCAGACGCGGTAATCGTCACGGTGGAACCGCCAACATGGAGCGTGATGGAGGGAAACAGCGGACTGCCAATGACCACGTCGCCGGCGCCCGGATATTCCGGGAACAGACCTAGCGCGCCCCAGACCTCCCAGGAACTGATCTGACCCAGGTCGTCGTTGCCCGGAAGGCCGCCGGCGCTAGCGGTATAGAGTTGGTTGACCACCTGGCGCACCGTCGCCTGCGTCTGCCAGGGCTGACCGGCGAAATCATACTCCCAGGGATCCGCCGAACTCGGTTCATTGCCCATATACGCATAGCGTGATGCCTTCCCGGCATTCAACTGGGAGAAGTAGGTATTGAGCCTGCTCACGACCGTCGCGTCTCCTCCCATTGCGATGAAGAGGTCCTTCAGATCATAGGGAACCATCCAGGTGTATTGGGCGTCGGTGCCATCATGAAAGCCGACGCGGCCACTTTTATTGGCGACAAAAACGCCGTTGGACGAACGCGGTTCGATGTATCCCACCGCCGTATTGTAGAGTTTCTGCCAGTTGTGCGAGCGCGTCGCGAAAGTCGAGGCATCCGTGCTATCGTTCAGCGCCGCGGCAAACTGCGCAATGGCGAAGTCATCGGTGGTGTACTCCAGGGTCGCCGACGCCGTGCCGTTCAAGCCCGCCGTCCCATAGGGAATGTAGCCCAGGCTCAGAT
>Ga0207416_1003420_pt1 | contig 15208 bp, 7 predicted proteins | sample PaiPotPPM11metaG_FD_184107 | JGI IMG/M metagenome (GOLD analysis project Ga0207416, IMG submission 184107) | Iron sulfur acid spring bacterial and archeal communities from Banff, Canada, to study Microbial Dark Matter (Phase II) - Paint Pots PPM... ...
TCGCCGAAATGGCGGCCGATGGCGCGACGAAGGTCACGAGGACGATGAGGGCAAGCAGAGCGACTGCGCACCGGACCAATGCGCTAGGCGCACGCCGAAGGTCAAAGGTCATGCGTAAAAGTTGTCCCTTAATGATTTTGAAGGATGCTGACGCGGTCAGCAAAGGTAACGCGCCATGCACGCGTCCTGTTTCGATTCCGGGACCCCGTGTTCGCCCTGGGGTACTCCGCTCCTTGCCGGTCAATTCTCAGGCTCCCCTTACCAATACAGACGCTGGAACGTAAAACTGAAGCCGCTCTGCCCCTGCAGGGGCTCGCCGATCGTCACCCTGGTATTCGAACTCAGGCTGGAATTCGGCGTCTGGAACAGCTTGGTCTGGCCATTTTGGAAGAAGAAGCTGAGTTGCGCGCTGGTATTGGGATTCGGAGCGATCGCCAGGCCGAACGACTGGCGAGTGGGGATCCCGAAGGTGGTGGCATAGACGAAGCTCACCGTCCGGCCGAGCAGCCGCCGAGCGCTAAAGCCCACATTTCCATAATAGTCGACCGTCAGGTTCACGTCCGAGAAGCCCAGGCCCGCCGAGAGCGCGTTCTCGATCGGCGAGAGGATGCCGGCCGCGAACTGGGCGTTGAGGATGTTGAAGGCCTCCTGGCCGACCGTCAGCGTGCCGCTCGCGCCTTGGAAGACGCCGGTCCCCGGCAACGGCGCCACCCCGAGCGGGCCCGTGCCGGCGGTCGGCGGAGCGCCGACCTGGCTGAACTGGATGCCGTTGATAAAGCCGCCGAAGGGGGCGATCAGGGCGATGATCTGGTCGCGCGTGTAGCCGGGCGGGTTGGAATCGAAGGCAACCTTGAGGTTATCGAGTTGGCCGCTGACGTCGATCGTGATGTCCGCCGACCCGTAAGGGTTGCGGGCGACATCCGGGTCGGGATTGACCACGTGGGTTTCGCCGACGGCGTGCAGCGTCGGAATGATGCCGTCGTCGGGCGTAAAGCGAACGTCTCCCTGGCGCACCTGAAAAGCCCGGTCGAAATAGGTGAGCGTCCCGCCGGTGGAGTTGAAGGTGCCGGCCAGGGTCGGCTGCGCGAGCGTCCCTGCCAGGTCGACGGCGCCGGTCGCGCCGATGTCCAGGCCGGCCCCGTAACCGCCGCCGCGAACCCGCACATTTTTGCCGGCGGCCATGTGGAGGTGGAAGGCGAGGTCGATCGGGAGGCGCCCGGTATTGCTATTACCCATGGCTGAAAGAAAGGCCGAGAACGGGATGGTCGCGTTCGAGAGGCTGGCGGTACCCCCCAGCAACGCTTGGCCGCCCGCGGGACGCTGGAGGGAAACCTTCGCGTCCAGCGTCCCGCTCCCATAGCTCGGAAGGTCCAGCTGCGCCGAGTTCGCCACGGCGTCGACGTTGTAGGCCGCTCCGGCAAACCCGTTGGCAAACGAGATCCGCCCGCTGCCGTGGACCGAACCGGACCCGAGTTGCGCTCGAAAATTGTCGATGCTCGCTTGGGTCCGGTCGAACGTCAAGGTCGCGACGGCGTTAGTTACCGGGACCCGCTCGTAGTCGCTGGCATACGAGCCGCCCACGACGCCGAAACGCCCCGAGATCCGCGGCGCGGAGACCGAGCCGCCGACCCCCAGCACCCCGTCGACGGTGCCCCCCAGTTTGCTGCCGTGGCCCAGAAGCGTATCGAAAACCGCCGGGTCGAGATCGCTGACGTTGAGCGCCAGGCTGACCGGAGCGCCGACGGGCCCGATCGCAAACGGGGCGATCTGCAGCGGCAGCGAGCCTGCGATGGTGGCCTCGCCGCGCGCGAACGTAAACCCCGCGTTGCTGAGTTCGAGCGACCTGCCGTGCAACCGCACCGAACCGAACAGCGAGGCAACCGACACGCCGTAGAGGTTGACGTTCTGGGCATCGAAGCCGCCCGCGAACGTCGGCGCCCGATACGAACCGCCCACATGCACGGTCGCTTCGAAATCGCCGCTCACATTCACCGGTTGACGCGTGAACGACGTAATCAGCAGCGGGAGATCTTTCGAAGTAGCATGGACGTTGAGATCGAGCGGGTCGTTCGGTCGCAGGCCAACGCTGCCGCTCGCACTCGCGGCGATGCCGGGCGCCGTGAGCGATGCGCTCTCTAATGCAATGCGCGAGTTCTGCGATCGTACGCGCAGCTGCGCGCTCTCGATCGGGAGCGGGCCGATCGTTCCACTCTGCAAGCGCATGTCACCGGAGACCGCGAGATTCGGGTAGCGGCCGCGTATCTGCCCGGTACCAAAGGCGCGCCCGGTAACGGGGATGCCCGGAAAGCCTAGCGCTGCGACCCACAACGAGAGATTCAGGTTGTCGAGCGAGCCGCTGAGATCGTATCTCGAATCACGCAGCACGTTCGTAAAGTTCGGCGAAGGAACCAACGCCATCGATCCGGTTCCGTGCAGCGTACCCTGCGAACCGCCGACGTCGAGCGAGCCGCGCAGCGTATCGCGCACGCTCGTCCAGTTTGCCCGGGTATTGCCGATGGGCAGATTCCGATACCGTAAGTTCGTGATGTCGACGTTGCCGCTGGTACGAATGCGGTGGAGCGCGGAGATAGCGCCGATGCGCAGCGCTCCCTTACCGTCGAGCGTATCACCCGTGTTGAAGAAATTATTGAAATCCGAGAGATCGGCGTGCGGCGCGTTCACGAATGCGGCGCTCAAATCCGGCCGCGTCGCGGCTGCAAAACGCGCGGACGTTCTGCCGACGACCACCGCACCGTGGCGTGCGATGATGCCGAGGCGATCGGCCGCGACGTTCGCATACGCATCGTCGAACGGCAAGCCGTTGAGGAATCCCGCCGGTACGCCGATGCGCCCGCTCACCGATGGGTTGAGGCCGCGGCCGCCGATCGCAACGTTGGCGTTGTACGTTCCTTCAGTCGGCAGTCCGCCGATATGCAACGTGCTCAACGTCTGCGCTAAATTCGCGGCCGGAACGTCCGCATGCAAGGTGTACGTCGGCGCTCCGGAGGACAGCGCGCCGACGTTTCCTTTCACGATCGCATACGCGCCGTTGAAATCGCCGACGACGTGCGAGAGCTGAGCGCCGTCGCCACGAAGGGCGACCAAGCCCGATCCGTCAACGCCGATGTTCTGCACGCGCCCCTTCGCAACGGCGATGCCGCCGGCGAATTGCGGAATCTTGACTCCGGGCACGATGCGTCCGTTGACCGCAACCGTCCCCGCATCGAGTGGAAGCCCGATCCCGCGCAAGCGCGCTCCGTCGAGTTGCGTACCGATCAGGGCAAGCTGTTGGCCGGCGGGAGCAGCCGCCGAATAGACGCCGGACGCGACGACGTGTCCGCCGGCAACGTCGGCACGCGCGCCGTAAACGTGCACGACGCCGCCCTCGATCGCGACCATTCCCGACGCCGCGGTAACCGGCACGCCGCGAACGTTTGCGTTGCGCAAGCGCACGTTCTGCGCCTGCACGATGATGCGATTGGGCGCGATCGAGAGCGCCACGGTACCCCGCGCCTCACCGGCGGCCGCAATGTTTCCGAGGAACGGCCTCAGCCCCGCGAGCGTGCCGCTGTATGCCCCTCTCGCCACCAACGAGTTCGTCGACACCTCGCCGCCGCCGTTCAACGAACCCCACGGCCCGGTTGCCGCTAAACCGTCGACGTTCGCTCCGGCCAGCGATCCCGCGAACGATCCGGAAAGCGTATCGATCGGTACGCCTGCAACGTGCAGGCCGTGCGCCGAAAGGCTCCCAGCCACGGTCGCATGCGTGCCGCTTGGGCCACCGCCCGCAAACGCAAGCCGGTCGATCGTTCCTCCGACCGTCGGCAAACTCGCCAGGACGTTGCCCGTAAACGGAACGTGAGCGGGCACGCTCAACTGCAAGTGGCGCGCGAGCGCCCAGAACGCGCTGCGGTTCGTCTTGCGATTAAGGTGATAGCTCGCATCGAGGTCGCCGCGTTCGGTATGCACCCAGAATGGCGCGACGTCGACTTGCCCGTCGGGCTCCAGCGCCACGAGCGCGGCGGCCCGCTCCACGCCGCGCGTCGAAGCGATCGCCGCGCGCGCTTGAAAGTTCGTATCGATACCCAGGCCCAACGCATCCACAACGATCGGCTCGCTGCCCAACAACATTCCCGCATACGGCAAACGATCGGCCGGCGCTACGGCGTGCACGACCAGCCTCGAAACGATCCGATCGCCGAGCGCAAGCGTACCGCCGAGGGTAAACTGCGCGCCGTCCGCGCTTGCGCGCAACGGCGCGATCGCGACGATGCCGTTGTTCAACGCCACGTGCGCATCCATATTCGTGAAGGCTATGCCGTCGTACGTCACGCGCGGCGCTTGCGCGCTCATCATTAACAGCGGCCCGTTGGTCGCGCCTTCAATCAAAAGGCCCAGGTGCGCTTGCCCGGCAATCGGCTGCCCTTGCGAGAACGCAAGCGCATTACGCAATTGCGCGAGATCGCCGTAACCCGAGACGCCGAAGCGATATTGGAGATTCCCGAAATCGAAGAGCGCGCCGGCGCCGTGAACCGGAATATTAGCGAGCGTCGCGGTGAGACTCCGCGCAAACAGCGTGCCGTCGACCAATTCAAGCCGAGCCGCGATGTGATCGAGCGGCTCGCGCAAGCCGACGATCGCCATCCTGGCATCGGTCACGTCCATAGCACCGCCGAGATGGTAGGCTATGGGTTGAAACGGCACGATGCCGAGCGCATACGCGCGTACGTCGAGATTTTTTGCATCGCCGCCCAAGATTCTGGCCGCGTCCGAGTTCACGATGAAATTCCCAATTGCTTGCATCGGAAACTTCGCCGCCTGCAAACGGTGCATCGCATATCCGCGCGTCTCGTCGACGGTTCCGCTCGCGGTAAACGGCTCGAGCTTGGCTTCTTCGAAATCCCCATGCAACGTGTAGTGGGTGCGCGTCGCCGTATCAATCGACGCATCGAGGTTCACGTTGGCGATGCGGATCGTGCGGGCGGTCGGATCGAGCGCGGATGGATCGCGCAGCGCCCCTCCGAGCCCGCGAATGCGTACCGTCAAGTGAAAAGGAACGCCATTGGGTGGGAGCGGCGGCCCCGGAACGGCCGCTTTGGCTTCCGGTATCTGAATGTTATAGCTTCCGTCTTTATATCGTTCGATCGTGAAGTTCGGGCGATCGACGGCGACGGCCGTAAGCCCGTAGCGGTGCGTACTGCCGGGCAACAGGTCGCGCAACGAATACCAGATGTCGATGCGCGCCGCTTCGAGCACCGGGTCGCCCTTACGGGTCACGCGTACGTGCAGCAGCGCCCCATGGTCGAACCCCAAGTGCTGATCGCCGATCTGCACCTGGTAGCCGGTGGCGAGCCCGAGCGACTCGGCAATGACAAAACGAATCACCTCGTGGCGCCGGGCCACGAGGATGCCGGCGAGGATTAAAGCTGCCACTACGGCAGCAGCGATCCGCTTGCCCAAGCTCCCTCCGAGAGTCGTTATACCCTGAACGCACAAAAGGACCCCGCCGATGCGTGGCCCTTTTTTCGCTTGTCGATCGCGGCTCTAAAGGCCACGAACGTGCTACCCGGGGTTGGGGGACCGTTCGTCGACGCGCATCCGGCGCGTCTCCTACTCCTACATTTTTGTGCAACGGCAAAAGGAAGTCGACATCCATGTCGATTGCACAAAAATCGCAGGTCCCCCAACCCCGGGTAGCACGTTCGTGGCCTTTTAGAGATCCAGGTTCTTCACGCTCTTGGCGTAGTCGAAGATGTACTGTTTGCGTGGTTCGACTTTGTCGCCCATCAGATCGGTGAAGATCTGCTCGGCTTCTACGGCGTCTTCGACCGTGATCTGCTTGAGGCGCCGATGGCCGACTTCCATGGTCGTCTCGGCCAATTGCTCGGCATCCATTTCGCCCAAGCCTTTGTATTGCTGAATTTGGAAGTCTTTGGGATCGGCGCCGTCGAGCACGGTCTTGAGATCGGCCTCGCTAAACGCCCACCACTGCTTCTTGCCCTTCTTGATACCGTAGAGCGGCGGCTGCGCGATGTAGACGTAGCCGTCCACCACCAGCGGACGCATCTGACGATAGAAGAACGTGAGCAGGAGCGTGCGGATGTGCGAGCCGTCGACATCGGCGTCGGTCATGATGATGATTTTGTGGTAGCGCAGTTTTGCGACGTCGAACTCGTCGCCGAAGCCGGTGCCGAACGCGGTGATCATCGTTCGAATTTCTTCGTTCGAGAGCACCTTGTCGAGGCGGGCTTTTTCTACGTTGATGATCTTGCCGCGTAGCGGGAGAATCGCTTGCGAATTAGGGTCGCGTCCGCCCTTCGCCGTTCCGCCGGCCGAATCGCCTTCGACTAAGAAGATCTCGCTCTCCGCGGGGTTGTTGTTCTTGCAGTCGACGAGCTTACCGGGAAGGCCCGAGCCTTCGAGAGCATTTTTGCGGCGCGAGAGATCGCGCGCTTTCTTCGCCGCTTCGCGCGCGCGCTGCGCCTGCATGCACTTGTCGATGATGATGCGAGCTTGTTTCGGGTTCTCTTCGAAGAAGAATTCGAGCCGTTCGTTGAGGAGCCCGTAGACGATGCTGCGCACCTTCGCGTTGCCGAGCTTGGTCTTGGTTTGGCCTTCGAACTGCGGGTCTTGCAGTTTCACCGAAACGACCGCGGTGAGGCCTTCCATGATATCGTCAGTGGAGAGCGAGCCGTCGGATTCCTTGAGCATGCCGCGCTTGCGCGCGTAGCCGTTCACGGCGGTGGTGACCGCCTGGCGGAAGCCTTGCAGATGCATGCCGCCCTCGATCGTGTTGATGTTATTCGCGAAGGCGTAGATTTGGTCGCTGTACGTATCGGTGTACTGCATCGCCACTTCGACGTCGACGTTATCGCGTTCGGCGTGCGTCGAGATAATCGGGTGGAGCGGGTCCTTCTTCTCGTTGAGCCATTCGACGAACGAAACGATGCCGCCGTCGAACTTGTAGTTGCGTTCGCGCAGTTCCTCACCGCGTTCGTCGCGCAGCGTGATCGAAAGGCCGCGATTTAAAAAGGCGAGTTCGCGCAGACGCTTCTGCAGGACGTCCCAATGGAACTCGAGCGTTTCGAAGATTTCCGGATCCGGCTTGAACCATTGGGAGGTGCCGTTGGAATCGGATTTCCCGATCTTTTTGAGCTTTTGCGCCGTGATGCCGCGCTCGAATCGCATCTCATAGAGATTACCGTCGCGTTTTACGCGCGTGATCATCCACTCGGAGAGCGCGTTGACCACCGAGATGCCGACGCCGTGCAGGCCGCCGGACACCTTGTAGCCGCCTTTGCCGAACTTGCCTCCCGCGTGGAGAATCGTCATCACGACCTCGACTGCCGGGAGCTTTTCTTCGGCGTGCAAATCGACCGGGATGCCGCGTCCGTCGTCTTCGCACGAGCACGAGCCGTCCTTGTACAGCGTGACGGTGATGTTCTTCGCGTAGCCGGCGAGTGCTTCGTCGACGGAGTTGTCGACGGCTTCGTACACCAGTTGGTGCAGGCCGCGCTCCGAGGTGTTGCCGATGTACATACCCGGGCGCTTGCGCACCGCTTCGAGGCCTTTGAGTACTTCGATTTGTTCGCCGGTGTAGTTACTTGACATGCGTTCGTTATCGTTCCGTTCCATAGATCAGGTCGTAGACGGTGTCGCCGAGTTCGTTACGAATCGTCGCCGGGGCGATGCGCTCCGGCGGGATCCCGGTTTTGAGCAAAACGTAAGAGCTCGCGATCGCTCGCTCGCGCCCTCCTCGCGACAGACGCCCGTCGCGCGCGACGCGATCGAGTTCGCTGCGCCAGCGGCTCAGGAGCCGCCGCTTTTGCGTCTCGAACGCGGCCCGCGTTAGCCCTTCGAGTTGTGCCGCCGCGTCCGCAAAATCGATCCCAGGGGTTTCGTAGAGCATCTGGGCCAAAGCCGTTGCTCGCGACTCTCGTCGCTCGCTCGCGCACGGCACGCAGACACTCGCCCGCCCCGGGGGGATCTGCACCCCACATCCATGACACTCTTTCCACCCGGCGCTCCGTTTCGCCCGCTGTTCGGCATCGACGTCGGAGCGGAAACGCTCGACGGCTTCCTGCGCGCTCTGCGCCGGCGGACGTTCCGGCCGCGCCTTCTCGGAGCGCCCGCTCGCTTTGCCGCTACCGGCCGAGGGTGAGGCCTTGGCGGCGACGCGTCCCATCCGAAACCGCAGCCGCTCGATCCCCGACCGCGGGAGCCGTTCGGCGATCTTCGCTAAGATCTGGGGTGCGAGGAAACCCAACTGTTGGCTCCATGCGCCGGAACTGGTGGTCACCACGAGCGCATCGCCGGTGATTTGGGTCGGCTGCGAGTGGCCGGCCATATTCGGCCCCACCAGCTCTTCCCACGCTCCCCCGAGCAGGACTAGGGGGTCGGTGGCGGGCGGCGCCACGCCTTCGCGAGGTGTCCAGGTCTGCAGGCTCTGGCGAATCGGCTTCAGCATGCGACCTCCGGCCGAACACCGGCTTGGACGACACTATAGACGTGGGCGTCGCCGGGCAAGCCGGCCGGCAGATGGGTGGCCGTCACGAAGGCCTGCTCGTAGCCGCCGACCGCCGCCAGGAAGGCCGCCGCGCGTGCTTCGTCCAGCTCGGAGAGCACGTCGTCGAGCAAGAGGAGCGGGGCTTCGCCCGAGCGGTCGTTCATAACGCTATATTCGGCGACCTTGAGCGCGAGAACCGCCGTGCGCTGCTGGCCCTGCGAGCCGTAGGCCGCCAGCGACCCGCCGTCGAGCAGCAGCGCCACGTCGTCGCGGTGGGGGCCCGCGAGCGTCGTTTTGCGGGCGCGCTCCATGGGCGCGACCTCGCGGAGTCGCTGCGCGAGAGCGCCGCCGATGCTGTCCGCGGTCGGAGCCTCGAACGGCACGTTTGGGGCGTATCGCACGGCGAGCGTTTCGCGGCCGCCGGTCCAGCGCGCGTGCGTCTCTTGCGCGTGCCGGGCAATCGCGGCGACGAGGTGGTTGCGCATCAGCATTACCTGAGTGCCCGACTCCACGAGCGTGTGGTCGTAAATGGCCAGCAGCTCTTCATCGGGTGCGATGCTGCCGCGCAACAACGCGGATTTCTGTTGCAGCGCTTTCTGATAGCGCACGAACGCGTGGTAATACGCGCGTTCTTCTTGCGCGAGGGCCATGTTGAGAAAACCGCGGCGCAAGCTCGGCGCACCGACGACCAATTGTAGATCGGCGGGAACGAACGTGACGACTTTGATGCTGCCAAGAAACTTTGCGTAGCGAACGCCCTGCCCGTTGATCGTATATTGTTTGCGCATTCCCCGAGCGCTCTTCGTCAACGTGCAACCGAGGTGTACCACGCCCGCGCGAACGCGCGCGTCGCCGCCTATCACCGCGAGATCGATGCCTTCGCGAACGAGATCGCTCTCTCTCCCGGTCCGGAACGATTTGCCGGTGCCGAGCATCGCGATCGCTTCGAGCAAATTGCTCTTGCCTTGCGCGTTTGCACCAACGATGACGTTGAGCCCCGGCGACGGTTCGAGATCGAGCTGCGCGTAGTTACGAAAATTGGAGAGCGCGATACGTGTTAATTGCACGAGATCGCGCGGGCCGTCATTGGCGAAGCGGCATGAGCACGTAGAGTTGCTGGCCGCCTTCGGGTTGTTCGACCGGACGAATCGCCGCCGGAGAGAGCGGCCCGAGAAACTCGATCACGGTTTGGGCGCTCTTGATGTGATTGAGTACCTCGACCAAATAGCGCGCGTTGAACGCGATCGTTAGGTCTTCGCCGGTTTGCTCCACTTCGAGTTCTTCGTATGCATTTCCGGATATATCCGAACTCGCCGTTATGATAAGCGTTTGATTGGAAACCGCAAGTTTTACCATGCTGGCGCGATCGCCGGCAACGAGTTCGGCGCGGCGAAGGCTGCCGATAAACGCAGCGGTGTTCACCGTGAGCGAACGGTCGAACTTCGGCGGAATGACTTGCTGGTAATTCGGGTACTGCCCGTCGACCAGACGCACCGTGATCGCGGTGTCCCCCGAATGCAATTGTAACTGATTGCTCTGGGCTCCAAGCGCGCTTACCGAGATCACTTCGCCCGAACCGAGGTTCCGTGCCGCTTCCGCGAGCGCGCGCGAAGGCACGATATATTTCTCCGCTCCGGTGATGCCGTCGTCGAGCGTGGTCTGGAATTTTGCCAGACGGTACCCGTCGGTCGCGACCATCGTCAGCGAATTCCCTTCGAGTTCCAGGAGCGTCCCCATGAGCACCGCCCCGCGGGCTTCCTCGTTGGAGGCGGCAAAGATCGTCGCTTCGATCCCTTCGCGCAGGCGTTTACCGCCGATCGTGAAGTGCGAGCCTTTGGTGGCTTGCGGAAGGGGTGGATATTCATCGGGCGGCAGTGCGTGAAAATCGTAATTGCTGCGTTCGCACTTTACGCTTGCTCGGGTCGGCGTGCCGTTGAGTTCGAGCCTGCCGCCCTGGAGATTGCCGAGGTAACTCGAGAACAATTTGGCCGGAATGGTGACCGATCCCGGTTCGGTGATATCGGCCGCGAATGCGTGCTCGAGCGTGAGTTCCAAATCCGTCGCGCGGACGGCGATTTTACCGTCTTCGGCTTGCAACAGGACGTTGGAGAGGATCGGTACGGTCGTGTGAGCGTTAACCACTTTGCTAGCCGCTCCAACGGCCGCTGCAATCTCTTTGGTGTTACACGTAAACTTCATACTCCACCGATCGTAGCGAGGCCCGTTTCGTAGTAAGTATACTTAGAATGAGCCGTAACAGTAGTAGTGCGGTGTATTGCGCGGATAAGTCTGTTTTCGATAGTTCTCACGGCGCTTTTCGCCAAGTATAACGTGTGTATCGTTCGCCCGCCTGAATCCACATAATCACCGCCGATGATTTCCGGTGCAGTTATCCACGCAGAAGGAGTGACCCTGTGCTGGAAGCTGTGCACTACGGGTTCTGACACATCGCGATGAGCTGTCGCACCTTGTTGCGGAAGGCTTCGTCGCGCTGCATCTGGTCCTTGATCTTGTCGCGAGCGTACATTACCGTGGTGTGGTCTTTTTTGCCGAAGTCGCGGGCTATCTGCGGCAGGGAGTAGTCGGTGAGCTCGGTCGCGATGTACATGGCGATCTGGCGCGGACCGGCGAGGCGCTGGTCGCGCCGGCCGTTGTCCATCTCTTTGACGGTGAGCCCGTGGGCGTTGGCCACGGTATCCTTGATCTTGGCGATGGTAATGCGGTGCAGGGGCTGCTGCCCGACCGCGCTCTTGAGGACTTCGGCCGCCAGGTCGAGCGTGATGGGCGACTTCGTGAGCGAGGCGTAGGCGACCACGCGGATCAGCGCGCCCTCAAGCTCGCGGATATTTGACGGAATAACTTTGGCGATGAACGAGGTGACCTCGTCGGGGACGGGGATCTTTTCGCTCTCGGCTTTTTTGCGCAGGATCGCTTCACGGGTCTCGATGTCGGGGGCCTGGATATCGGTGAGCAGCCCCCACTCGAAGCGGGAGCGCAGCCGCGATTCCAGCGTCTGGATCTCTTTCGGAGGGCGGTCCGACGAGATGATGAGCTGCCGCCCGGACTCGTGCAACGCGTTGAAGGTATGGAAGAATTCTTCTTGGGTGGTCTCTTTGCCGGCCAGGAACTGGATGTCGTCGATCAACAGCACGTCGACCTGGCGATAGCGATTGCGAAACTCCGGCGTCCGGTTATTTTGCAGCGCGATAATGAACTCGTTCGTGAACTTCTCGCACGTGACGTAGACGACGTTGGCTTGCGGATTGTCGAGCATCACGCGGTGCCCGATTGCGTGCATTAAGTGGGTCTTTCCAAGCCCGACCCCACCATAAAGGAAGAGCGGATTGTACGCTCGCGCTGGTGCGCAAGCAACCGCCTGCGCGGCGGCGTGGGCGAAGCGGTTAGAGTTGCCCACAACGAATTCTTGGAAGGTATAGCGGCCGTTGAGATTCGCCGTCCGCAGATCGTCTAGGGAGCGCAAAGCCGCGCCCGCAGGGGCGATCCCCGGCGCGGGCGGAGCCGCTTCGACGGGCTCGGCGACCACGATGGTGAGGTCGAGTTCGGTATCGAAAACCTCACCCAATGCGGCAGCGATCTGGGGCTTAAGCCGGTTCTCGACCCAGTCGCGAGCAAACTTGCTCTGCACGGAGAGCTCCATCTGATTTCCGGTAAACGAAACCAAGCGAATCGGTTTGATCCACATCTCGAAGATCGGCTTGGAAAAACGGCGCTCGAGCGCATCGAGTGCTGAAAGCCAGAGTTCATGCGAGATTTCGGAAGTGCCGACCGCAAGCGCCATCGTAATACGACCCCATAACCAAACTGCGAAGTATCGGGCCGCTCGGGACCGTTGCCGGTGACGCGCGGTCGACGTGAGGACGCAATCGGTTGGCTTAATCAGGCGCCTCTCCTGCGGAAAACGGGCCCAATCTTATCCACTTATCCACAGCGAAAAAACAACGTATTTTCAACGTTTTTTCGAGACTGAGAAGGCGCTGAGAAGCGCACCTTGACAAGCACGAATCACCTTCTAAAACGGGCGTTTGCGGTTCATGGCAGGGGCCTCTCGGGTGGTGCTTTTCCACAGGCTTGTCCACACGTGTGGAGAAGCGCTCCCGCGCGAGGGGGAGCTCGCCTCCTAACTCCCTCGTGACGAGCGCTCCGCCGGGCAAAGATTAAGGGCCCCGCTGGCATAGCCGCCAAGCGCCTACTGCTGTGTGCGGCCGCCTTCAAACGGGTATGATCTCTCTTCGAGCGGGCTGCGACAGGGACGCGAAAAGTGCTGCGGTGAGGCCGCAGACGGGGCGAAATATAGGTGGACGCTTCATCGGGGGACCAGGCGCCGAAGTGGGTGACCTGGCCAGGGCCTATTCGTACGGCGACGAGGGCTCAACTGGAAAAGTTTCTCGCATTGGTGGAATTATCCAACGACTTTATCGCCATGGCCAAGCTGGACGGTGCGGTCGAGTATCTCAACGCTGCCGGTAGAGCGCTTGTGGGCATCGACCGGCACGAAGACGTAACGCGATACGCCGTCGCCAATTTCCTGACGGACGAAGGCCTGCGCCAGTCGGAAGAAGTGGAGCGACCGGCGATAAGCGAGTGCGGGTCCTGGCAGGGCGAGAGTACCCTGAGGCATTTCAAAACGGGCGAGGCGATCCCGGTAACCATCAATTCCTATCTGGTCATGCATCCCGACACGGGACAACCGCTTGCCGTTGCCACGGTGCAGCGCGACATTCGGCAGCACAAAGCGATTGAGGAAGCCCTGAGCGAGAGCAACCGCGAGCTTGGGCGGCACGTGCGCGCGAATGGAGTTATCAGCGACCTGGCGGAGTTCGCCTTATCCGCGTCGTTAGAATCCGTATACCAGCGTACCGTTTCGTCTCTGGTGCAAGAATTGCACGCGTTCGCCGCCGGAATATTCACGCCTCACGAAAACGGACTCCTGGATTTAACCGCGGTGAGCGTCTTGCATGACGACATCCCCGTAGATCGCTGGATCAGTCCCGAATTAGCGACCAGTGCCCTTGGGCGTTCGGAACCGGGATCTATCATTGGCGGGGACGATTATATCGTCGCGATCCCGATCCCCGGCCGCTCCGGCGCCGTCGGAATTCTTGAGGTGGCGATGCCGAAACATCTCAAAGATGACCAACAGGGTTACCTTGCCGCGATCGTGGGGCTGCTTTCCGCGGCGGCCGGGCGACGCCGCACGGAGGAGGCGCTTCAATTTGCAGCGCTCCACGATCCATTGACGTCATTACCCAACCGGGCGTTAATGCTCGATCGCCTGGAGAAAGCGCTCGAGCGCCGATCGCAGGATGGCCGGTACGTCGTCGTATGCCTTATCGATATCGACCATTTTAAGCTCGTGAACGATTCGCTCGGGCATGCTACCGGCGACAAATTACTCCTGGAGTTTTCGCATCGCTTAGCGGCGAGCACGCGTACCGGGGACACCGTTTCGCGCTTAGGCGGAGACGAATTCGTCGTCATTTGCGAGAACGTCGCGGATGAAGTAGAGGCGGTTGCGCTGGCTAAAAGATTGGAAGAGGCTTGGCTGCAGCCGTATGACATCGATTCGCACAACATCTTCATCGTCGCTAGTACCGGGGTCGCCTTAGCCAACGCGAGCCACGTAAGCACGCCCACCGAGATGCTTCTAGAGGCCGATACCGCGATGTATCGCGCGAAGCACCGCAGACTCGGCGGCATTGAAATGTACAACGCGGCGATGAAAGCGACCGTATCCAGGCGCCTATCCCTCTCAACCGCATTGCACGTAGGGCTCGAATCCGGAGAAGTCTTCGTCGAATACCAGCCAATAGTTTCGTTGGCCACGGGCCGATGCGAGGCGGTAGAAGCACTCGCCCGCTGGAGCCACGACGGCATGGCGGTGCCCCCAAGCGAGTTTATCCCGCTTGCAGAAGGCGGCAATCTCATCATTCCGTTCGGCTTGCACGTTTTAAGAACGGCATGTAGTACGGTGCTCGGTTGGTCGAAGAGCCAGCCGCATCGGGATCCGATCGCTCTTCGCGTCAACGTGAGTGGACGGCAGGTCATCAGTCCGACGTTCGTGCGGGATGTAACGACGGTCGCAAAAGAAGCGGGGTTTCCACTCGAATTATTGGGGCTCGAAGTGACGGAAGCGGTACTCATAGAGGAACAAGAAATGGCGCAACAGAGATTCGAGCGCCTACGATCGTTGGGCGTAAGCCTGCTGCTCGATGACTTTGGAACGGGCTATTCCTCGCTACTCTACCTACGCCGATTCACGTCATTGCGGTTTCTGAAAATCGATCAATCCTTTGTCGCGGGCATCGTCGAAACCCCAACCGACGCGACCATCGTCGGCTCGATCGCCAATCTCGGGCACGCTTTTGGCCTCGAAGTGGTAGCGGAGGGCATAGAAACGCCGGAGCAGGCCGAGAAGGCCTTGGAGCTCGGATGCGATTACGCCCAGGGTTTTTACTTTAGTCGTCCCCTGCCGGCAAACTCGGCATACGAGTACTTATACGGCACTGCCAGCGGCTTTTGGTCTTGACGGGGCCGCGGGGGCCTGTCTATACTAAGGGGCTGTATGCCGCCGGTCTTTGGCGGCTATTTTTACCTAGGAGTTCGAACGACCATGAAGCGGACGTACCAGCCGCACAACCGCCGTCGCAAGCGCGTGCACGGCTTCCTCGAGCGGATGAGCAC
>Ga0207416_1003423_pt1 | contig 15191 bp, 14 predicted proteins | sample PaiPotPPM11metaG_FD_184107 | JGI IMG/M metagenome (GOLD analysis project Ga0207416, IMG submission 184107) | Iron sulfur acid spring bacterial and archeal communities from Banff, Canada, to study Microbial Dark Matter (Phase II) - Paint Pots PPM... ...
GTGACGTCGCGCCGCCCATCATGAACGCCGTGTTGACGACTCCCGAGGCAAGACCGGATTCGGTCGGCGCGACGTCACTCATGGCGGCAAGCAGCATCGGGTTGAACGCGATGCCAGCGCCGAATCCGAGCAGGATCATGCTCGGGAGAACATCGACGACGAAGTTCCCGTTGACGGGAGCTCGCGCAAAGAGCCCGAGCCCGACAGTGGTCAGCAACAACCCCATCGCCAACGGCAGCCTGATACCGAAACGCATGACGAGCTTAGCGGAGAGGCCGAGCGAGAAAGCTGCCATGATCAGGTTGGTTGGCAGGAAGGCGAGGCCGACTTGGAGCGGGCTGTACCCGAGCACGAGCTGGAGGTAGAGAGCAGAGAGGAAGAAGTAAGCGAACATGGAGGCTACCCACAGGACGCCGACAAGATTCGCGGTCGCAACGTTGCGCCGCCGGAAAAGGCCAAGTGGTATCAGTGGCGAGGAGATCCGCGCCTCGATCGCAAGAAAGAGCACCAGCAACGCCACTGCGCCACCGAGCAAGCCAAGTGTCTGGCTGGAGGTCCAACCTACTTCGTTCCCATTGACGATCGCGTAGACAGCGAGTACTAGCGAGGCAGTCACCGTGACCGCTCCAGCGACATCGAGGCGCCCGGTAGCGGCCGAGCCTCGGGTAGTTGGCAGCAGCATCAGCGAGAGGGCAAAGACGATAACACCGATTGGGATATTAACCAGAAAGATCCAGTGCCAGTTGAGCAAGTCCGTCAGGACACCACCAAGTAGCACGCCGAGACTTCCCCCACCAGCGGAGACGAAGCCGTAGACGCCCATTGCCTTGGCACGCTCGGCTGGCTCGGGGAACAGGTTCATAACCAGCGAGAGCGCCACCGCAGAGACGATGGCACCACCGAGCCCCTGAATCCCTCGCGCCGTAATGAGAAACCCTTGTGTGGTGGCTAGGCCGCAGGCGAGCGACGCTAGTGAAAAGAGTGTGATCCCGATCAGGAAGAGTCGACGGTGGCCGAAGAGGTCACCCAGTCGGCCACCGAGCAGGAGAAAACCACCGAAGGTTAGTAGATAAGCGTTTACGACCCAGGCTAGCGATGTCTGGGAAAAGCCGAGACTCACTCTAATTGATGGTAGCGCGACATTCACGATCGTCGTGTCGAGCACGATCATCAGAGAGCCGAGGCAGAGGATGGTCAGCGCGAGCCAGCGTCCCTCCCGGTGTACAGCCCTGGGTGCGAGTTCATCAGTCAGCGTTTCTCGATAACTAAACGTCTTTGCTTTTAATAGTTTCATTACTTTACCCCCCGGAATCGAAGATGGGTTACACCAGGGAACTCTATCACCCTCGTTCTTTCCAGTTCAATATGCTCAGTTTCATCGTGCGGCCCAGTGATAAAGCCATTCAGTGACATTGATATATCTAAAATAACTTTTCCCATTTTATTTTTCACCACGTTTTTCTGCTGGCTGGTAGAAAAAAACAATGACGCCTGGATCTTCCATGACGCCGTCCAGTGTCACGTACTCTGATACAATGACTTTTCTCATGTTCATCATCCTTCATTATAATCATGACTTGCATGTTGCAAGTACAAACAGTAGACCGTCTTGGAAAGAAAAAAACTTCTCCCATCTAGCTCTTCCAAAACCATGAAGCAAAATCGGAACTGCTGTCAGTCTCACCGAGGCCGACGAGTTTCACTGCTGCGCCGACTGAGGCCTCCCCCCAGGAGCATATCGAACTGAGGCATGATGATTTGAGCTTAATTTCATCAGGCCTTTGAGCGCAACCACCAGATATGGTGTATTTGTCGTAGAGATTCCATTTTTATTGGAGTATCCGATTCCATTTTTACAATATTTTTATATGATCTTCATCGCTTTTTTATAGCATCTTGTCGAGTGGGTAATGTATATTCTGCTGGGCAAAAGATTTACAGATTTCCAAGCTTATCGAAAAGAAAACCTATTTGCTTCAATAAGGATTTTGCCTTCTTGAGGATTTGAAGCAAGTGTTCATGCGTGAAGAGAGGAGAAAGCATGAATCAGTCTGGACAAGGAGCAATGATCAAACAGATTCGCCAGCAGTATAGTCTGACGGCGCAACAGCTTGCTGAAATGGCTGGTGTCCCTCTGAGAGTCCTATATTTGATGGAGATCGGTTGTCCTGTCAGTACGGATGAGGCGAGGAAAGTGATACAAGCTTTATCTGCCTTAACCAGCGATCATTCTTTGCCTTCAAATTTGAAAACCACCATGGAATAAGCAAAATATTCACCAACACCGCCGTATGGTGTCATTACAGTGACGATGGTTGTCCATATGAGATATGAGACACTGGAGGTGAGCATTGATGTCAACTCGTAAAACGCCCATATGCCAAGCTCCTGCCTGGCTCAAGGCAGCCGTGTATGAACCAAAGCGGCAGCGGACCTTTCACCTGGTGAAACAGGCTGTTAATATGCTAGTGGAGCAGCGCAAGCAAGACAGCACTATACCTATCTCGCTGGGTACGATACTCCCAACCACTCGTCTGCTCGATCCAGCAGGCAAAGGCGTGACGTATATGGCCATCCTGGAAAATCACGAAGCGTATGCCTACTACAAGCGATTTCGCACAGCAAGCCCATCGAAGAAACGCCCTCCTGCTCAGAGGAAAGGGAATGGCGCTGAGCAGATGATCAAAGCGGATCGTGATCTTGCTCGTGACGGGCAACAGTACACGAAACTGAACAGGGAAGAACTCGTTGACCACCTTCTCCATACTGAACAGCTGTATGCACAGCTCAACGCTCTCTATCTTGTGACGAACGACAAACTGCGGGAATGGCAACGACGGGCCGAGCAAGCCGAGGCACAACTGAACACATGGCAAGAGCAGTCACCAGGAGATGTTCTCCTGGTGCAAGGCCAGCTATCCTGTGGAGATCAGATGACAGATGCACTAGGGACGTCTGTTGATGCTGGGATACGCGAGATGGTGAGAGTGCTGAACATGTTGGGAATAGGCACGACGACATCATGTGAGGGACATATAGAACATGATGGTACAGGAGCGCCATATATAGATTTTCAGGTACCAGGAGCTACACAGTTTCAGGAGCAGGCGAGTCAGGCTCTCCAGAGCGGCGATCATACACGACTCTCTGAGCTTGCCAACCAGGCCCGGGAGGAGGCACTCCCGGTAGTGAGACCACTGTTTGACCTGCTGGTGTGCTTCTACAGAACACACCAGGTATCCTATGAGCAACAGCTCGCGCTCTGTCTTGCCGATTTCGGTCATGGCACACTTGAGAGCCACGGTGCGAACTTCCAGGCGATCATGCCACCAGAGATAGCACAACAGCGCCTACGGGAGTATCAAGAGGAAATGGCCGCTTTTGCCGCCTTTTTGAAATATGAGTTTGACAAGAGAGATTGAACCTCCGCCAAGCAATGAACAGCGCATTGCTCCTCTGTTGGAGTGTCGTGATGAGCAACATCACATGCTTAGCGGGAGCAAATGGCTCGTGCTTGTTTTGGTTAAACTAAAAAAGGGGCTCTTGCCCACTTTGGTGAAACGATATAAGGAGGCTTAGCGCCACAGATTGCTCATTACAAACATCAGATTGGCAGGCCGCTCGGCCATACGGCGCATAAGATAAGGATACCACTGCGAACCATAAGGCACATAGACACGCATATTATAACCCTGCTTCACCAGCTTCTCCTGCAGATCCCGACAGACCCCATAGAGCATCTGGAATTCAAACGATGATTTGCTGATGCCATGGTTACGCACATGCTTACAGGCAGTATCGATAATCGCTTCATCATGAGTAGCAATGGCAGAATAATTCCCTCGCGAGAGCAGCAAAATCATCAATTGCACATAATTACGGTCAACATCGCTTTTGTTCTGATAGGCAATTGCTTGCGGCTCCTTATAGGCACCCTTAACTAGACGGACCCGCACTCCCTGGAGAATCAACTGCTCAAGATCTTTACGGCTGCGATAGAGGTATGACTGTATCGCAGTACCAACGTGCTCGAAGCGCTCATGCATGCGCAAGGTTATATCGACAGTTTGCTCTACATAGTTTGAGCCTTCCATATCAATACACACAAATGTTTTTTGTTTGCTTGCTCGCTCCAGCACTGCACCTAGGTTCTCCTCACATAGCTCCCTGGAGATATCAAGCCCAAGAGCACTCAGTTTGACGGAGATATTAGCGTCGACATGGGTTCCCTCAATGAGATTGATTGCATTGATATAGTCCTGGGTAGCGGCCCTAGCCTCTTTGTCATCTGTAACATTCTCGCCAAGGAGGTCAAGAGCCACCTGCAGCCCTTCCTTATTGAGGGTATGCGCAACCTGAATAGCGTCATCAAGAGCTTCCCCGGCAACGAAGCGGCGTGAAGCGCTACGAGTAACGCGATTATGAATTACAAAATTATGCATTCGCTGATTTTGTGCCAGATACAGCAGTGCATCCTTTAGCATACCTTTGCCTCCTTTAACAAATGCTAGACAACAAATGGACAGAAACCAATAGCTTTCAAGCATTCCCATAGGACTAGGACAGCGCTTCCTTGCTCTAAATAATAGCACAAATAATCTCGCGAACATAGACAAACAAGCAAAATTACCAGTCCATCATCGAACGGATCAGGCGATCCCAAATGCCATCCGGGAGGAAACGATGCAACAGTATAATGGCAGTGGCAGACCCAGGAACGCCGTAACGAGCACGTGGTCTACGACTGGAGAGAATTTTCACTACCAGAGCTGCGAAGAGCTGGGGAGGAAAGCCCCTCTTACTCGAGCGCTCCGCGGATTTAATAGCCATGTGCAGCAAACGAGCATAAGGGCTACTCTCCAGGTGCCGACCCAGATTGTCCATAGAACGCTGCAAGCTCGTCTTCCAGATATCTGTCGGGCTGGATGCTGGCTCGATCAAAACAACCCGGACTCCAAAGGGTAGTAATTCGAGGCGTAGTGTCTCACTCAAGCCTTCCAGGGCAAACTTGCTGGCACAATAAGCTCCAAGAGCTGGTGTCGCCAATCGGCCTGAAATACTACTGACATTAATAATCGTCCCCTGCGCCGCTTTGAGCATGGGAAGAAATACCTGTATGACCCCGACATGGGCCACCACATTGACCTCTAACTGGGCTCGTAAATCATCTAGCGGCAAGATTTCTATCGGAGCTCCGTAAGCAGTTCCGGCATTATTAACTAGCGCATCCAGGGGCGAAATAGTCGTAACCTGGGAGAGGTGTTGTAGCTGAGATATCTCTAATACCTCTTTGCGCAGTATTTCCTGCACTTCGTAAGCCAGCCTTGCAACCTGCTCCGTATTGGTGATATCACATAACAGCGGCGTAATAGTCCCTTGATACTGCTGCAACACGGCTTCTTGGAGCAGACTGGCACGGTCCTCTTCTTTACGTACAGTGGCAAAAACAAGCCAACCATGTCTGGCAAGCTCCAAGGCTGTACAACGTCCAAATCCACTTGAACATCCCGTGATTACCACCGTTTTTCTTCTAGTCATCTTCTTGCTCTTCAGGTTTAGGCTGTCCAATACGGCTCCACAGTCCGAGACGGATCAATTCATTGCGTGCTTCAAATCCAAAGAGGTCTGGATCCATGTCCTTTCCATAATGAATCACCAATCCACGCAACATCTCAATCTGTTCCGCTTTACATGCCACATCTTGCTCAAAAGGAATGTGCTGAGCCAATTGCTCAACCGCTCTCCTTTTATACCAATGCTCTTGTGTTTCCATGGCTATCCCGCTGGATCCTTTGCAAACATAGAATAGAGCCGGGAAAGATGCTTTCTCCATCAAGAATGTTAACATCTAGAAAAAAAGGATTCAAGAGACAGGAAAGATACACGTTCTTCGCTAGTACACGTTTATATATATTGACCATAGATGAGCCATCTATAGCCATTTTACCCTAAGGGCCACAGGGAGACTTGATTCCATAGAGAGATTAGTGTTAGTGTAGAGTAATGCAAAACCGTTATACTATCCACAAATTAAGTAAGGTAGGCGAGGAAAATGCTCTGTAGCTATTGCAAGGTGCCACGTATAGCAGATGAAGCGCCGTGTCCAAATTGTGGAGCACCCTCACCGTCGTCGAAGGCACCAGTAGGTAATATCTGGGGGAGAACAAGAGCAACAGAATCAGCAACAGACAAGAATAGGTCTAGCAACTCCCGGAAAACACCTCCTAATTTTCAAAGAGGCAATTCCAGCACGGCTGCCACGTCCCAGGAATTGAATTTTCCAGACGCAGGACACAGTGGCAGCTCGGAGCCCCGAGTTCCTAAGCCCTCGTTTGAAACCCACAACACCATACCTACCCAGGCACAACCAGTCCAACCAGTTCAGCCATTAGAGCCTACAGGGACCCAGAGTACAGATCAACGACAAGCTTTGCTACCCGTCCCATATCAGGAGATACCACCAGCAGCTCGCCAGACAACCATGTCATTGCAAATAATACCAGATCAGGTGGTTGAGCATTTACTCCCAGCATTGCCAGAACCGGCAATGCCAGAAATGGTGCACCTGCCGCCAATATACACGGAACCTCGCCCTATTACTCCTAAATCTCAGGCGATAAGTAGTTTCGTGAGCCTCATGATTGTTGTCTTATTTCTTTGCGGAGGAAGTGCTTACTACGCCAATGCCACTGGCAAGCTGACCTTTTTGCACCAAATTCTTGGAGATGCACGACCGCCAAATATACAGACAAATCAAGGGACAAAGCTCCCCGACCCGCCCGATAAGGTGGACATGGGACCAGCCTACAATACCATTCCTGCGGCTGCGACGGCATTACGCATTGATCCAAAAACCAACTTTGTCATCGAACCAGTGAAAGTGTTCTCTCCTGGTCAAGCATTCTACCTTGCCTTCAGTGTTATATCACCCAATAACGATGGCCGAGTAAACACGAAATGGTATACAAATAACCAGTATTTTACTACGGTGCAGAGTAAGGAAGTGATTAAGGCTAATTCCAATGAGAGCGGAAGCGTCTCTATCACTTACCCACAATCTGCCGAAGGGTCAGTAGAATTATACTGGAACGATCAGCTAGCACAGAGGCTCTACTTCGTTGTAAGGTAGCTTTTGCCGCATACAGTCTCAACGGTGACGTCTCCATAGACACGTACCTGGCAAGCGAGACGCATGTTCGGGTTCTTCTTGAGCTCCTTACGCAACAAGAATCTTTCCCTAAAGGTGAGGGGATTAGTGCTAGTTGAAGGTGAAACTATAATACGATCGGTGCCACACACTCCATTGCCATGGCAGTTGGTGAATTTCGATATCCCACAATAGACAGGCACATCATTCTCTAATGCTGGATAACGCACAGTATCGCCTTCTGGCACCTCAACTCGTACATTTTCACGTATATAGGTAATGGTTGGCATAGCTATATCCTCCATAATAGGCTTAAATTTTGACTTGATTGTATGGAAAAACATGCGAAATGTCAACAAGGGCAGGGCGCGGTCAAGCAGTCGGTGTACTTGTAGCGCCTGTGACTGTCACACTCACAGCAACAGTTTTTGGGCTCCCTACGATAGTAGCACCGCTCTTATCAGTAGCCGAGACTGTAACAGTACCCGTATAGGTGCCCGCAGTTAGTTGTGCAGCATTAATACTCACACCAAGAGAACTGCCACTTCCCTGATCTGTACCCGATGTCCCAGATAGAACAAGCCAGCCAGCATTGCCAGATGCAGTCCAGGAGATTGGAAGAGCACAACTCCCGGTTGAATTTATCGATATATTTTGTGCAGTTGATGTCTTTCCTTGTTGAACAGTAAAGGATAAGCTTGTAGACCCCAATTGGAGCGAACAGGGCTGTGTGACATTCAACGTCACTGTAAATATCTGTGGGCTCCCCTGAGCAGTCTGGCTCATAGCATCAAGCGCTGAAATTGAGACTTGCGCACTATAGGTACCCGGGCTCAGGCCAGCAATATGCGGAGTGATTTTCAACGTCGCCGTCTGGTTACTATTGTCAAAGGAACCGGACACAGGAGTAAACTTTAGCCAGGACGGAGCAGAACCCACCGATGTCGCTTCCCAACTTAAAGGCCACTCACAGTTACCGGAAGCGGTAAGTATAATCGATTGTGCTGCCGGATCAGCTTCACCCTGTGTGGCACTGAACGCGAGCGCTTTCAACGAAGGAGGTGCCAGTGTACAGGGAGGTTGCACCACAAAGGTCACTGTAATTGTCTGCGGACTCCCGCCAGCAGGGGCATTATTTCCATCGACACCGTTAACCTGGATCTGTCCCACATACGTGCCCGGGCTTAAATTCGTGGCACTGACATCGACCTGCAGCTGCCCCACCTGCCCAGAAGCAATTGTTCCCTCTGCCGGAGAAACCCTCAGCCAGGAAGAGGCTGATGTATTGACAGAAGTACTCCAGTTTAGCGGACTCCTACCAGTATTAGTAATCGTCACAGGTTGTTCGGGAGGATCCTGTTGCCCTAATGTAAGGCTAACATTGAGATTGAGAGGCGACGCATCAATAATTGGTGCAGATGGGGGCGGAGGAGCCTGGACCGCAAGCTGAACTGCTACCGATTGAGTGCTTACAGACCCTACAGCGATAGAGATATTACCAAAATATGCACCCGGCTTGAGACCAGTGGTATCCACGTTGACTGTCATTACCGCACCTGATATGCCATTTAATTCACCACTCGCAGGTGTGATCGTGAGCCAAGGTGCTGAAGATGCAGCTCTCCAGGATGTCATACCCAAACAACTATCAGTAGCCGCCAGATTCAACGTTTGTGCGCTGGGATTACCTCCAGCCACGGCAGTAAAGGATAGGCTCCCAGTACTCAGAGCGAGACCACAACTTGGCCTAATGGAGAGGGAGATACCAATTGTTTCTGGATCATTGAGAACACTAAAACCTGCCTGCGCATGAAATACTAGTGTTTTACTGTATATGCCCGGCAACAGATCATGGCTATATACGCTGAGATTTATAGAGCTGGTCGATTGAGGCATGACAATACCCGATGTGACATCCGTACCCAACCAACTCGTCTGATGACCAGGATCACCTTGAGTTGATGACGTATTGTCTCCTAGCGTCCAGTACAGCGGCTGTGTGCCAGGATTGCTCACTACAAGAGATTGACTAGTGGGATCTGCCATACCATCCACAGTAGTGAACGGGAGGATAGCAGGAGAAACGGCCAGCACAGCCCCAGCGTTTTGTGGCAATGGCAATACTGTCATTTGTACCAACACAGATTGCGAGATTTCTCCATTAGCAGCAATAGAAATCGTGCCCGTGTAATTCCCCGGTAGCAGATTTGCACGCGAGACCCCAACCATCACTTGCATCGTATCACTAAAAATGCCATTGCCAGGACCGATGGACAACCATGACTGATCGCTTGTCGCCGTCCATGAGAGAGATTGTCCGCCCTCATTCTGCAAAGTCAACTGTCGTAATGTATCGGCTCCCACTATACCTCTACCAAAGTCGAGAGTTGCTGGACTAACAAGCAGGTGCGAAGGACGAGTGAGACCTGCATCCATACGCAGCGTTGCACTCGCAGTATAGTGTAACGTTGTATCTTCAGCATGTAAGGTATGCCAACCAGGTCTCCATCTATTGTCAATCGTCATCAAGACCTTCTGCGAACCTTCTGCTTGCACCTTCACCATCGACTGATGCCCAGGAAGTACAGGTTCTTCAATATCGCGCGTCAGGGACACCTGGGTAGATGGAGAAAAATTATGGATATATAAGGTAAGCGTTTGACCATAATGCACAACATTTGCTGAAAGGGTCAGGGAAGGAGGCAAAGTACTAGGCTGATGAGGCTGAGGAAAACGCAAAGCGGTGAATAAAACGAGAATGGTATCGAACGTCAAAGCAAGAATCGCAAGGACGACCAAAAAGGTAAAGAGAAAACGCAGACGCTTGTGAGTCCGCAAACGCATCGTATTCTGCGTTGCTACTAATTCATCAGAAGATGCATCCAGCAGGCCTGCAGCTACGGCCTGGCGTATATCTTCTTCTTCAATACGCTTGATTTCCGAACTACTCGGAAAATGACGGGCCTGCAGCGGATCGGTATGGTCCTTCCAGATATCCTGCTCACCTTCATCATCCCCATCTTGTAACCAGGGCCAGAGATCAGGAAGCTCGTGATCGAGTTCTGAACTCGGAAGCGGTTCTGAATCTGCAAGTGGTTGTGTGCTATAGATGGAATGGGGCAAAGGCGTACTACCACGCCGAATATCAGCAGATATATCATATGAAGGCATGAGACGAGAAAGACGTGGCACACGCAAACCTGGATACTGTTGCAACTCCCCAGCAGCAATACGTCGGGCAGCATCATTTAACCTACGTAAAGCCAGTTCACCCTGATCACTTTGTGCTGACTCGGCTGATTCCGACACAGTGTTCATTGATATCGGAGATGACATTAGAGATGCATCTGAAGGTACAGTAGGCAACGTAGGTAGTGATGCAAAGGGAATATCCTCCCGAGTTGGAGGTAGAGGCGTATATGGCTCTTCTCTCACTGGCACATGAGTCACCACATCCTTATGATCCTTTTTTTCCATACGATCCACTTCCCTATTGAACCTTGTGACCATGATACTCTAAGAGTGATTGATATTGATCAGAGAACATTCCAAATAACTCTCTATAGTTGATTAGAGCGCAAGCATAGATTTACTCAACATCCCATTTGAAAGCAAAAATTGTTTGCGCTACATGGCAATTGAATGAGTGATTTAGGACAGGTACGGTCTTTCCATCTTTCGTATTCAGCAGAAAAATTGATTTTTAGTAGACCTACACTGATAGAACGTGGAAGCTGTACAATTCGTCACTTCAGTGTTAGGCGAGTAGCCATTGCAGCCGTTTTAACCTTGGGTGAGCCCAGCTCTATAATGCGCTAATGCAGGGCACACGTCACTTTTTTGCACGGGCAGAGCAGTGAACACGGCTACCCTCTATCTGTCATATCTGCTATTGAGGAGCCATGCAAAAAAATGAACTGCACCCGCTAATGCAAACCTCCTTGACTATGTATGTACATCTCGTATATACTCAGAACATGGAATACCAACCACGACGCATCATCTGGGACCGCCACAACCTCAAGCACCTCTTCCAGGATCACCCCGAGCGGGAAATCACGAAAGAGGAGGTCGAGGAAGTCCTTCGCAGTCCCCATTCCTTCGTGGTTCCCCCACACCAGGACGCAATACTACGTTCACGGTTGGCAAGACAATAACAGGAGGACAGTTAGCTGTGGCTTGGCTCGACCGCCGAGCTGGCATCTACCCTATCCATGCCCGGCAAGTGAGCGGCAAACAGTGGAGGAAATACACCAATGACACTCCATAAGCAAGCATTCGACGACCCCTTCGACAACCTCTCTGACGAGGAGTTTGAGGCGGAAATTACCCATGCCATGGAGGAGCGTGCACAGAAAGGCCTCCCGATCGAGAAGGTGGGCGACGCCGTCCCCATTTCACTCAGCATGGACCAGTCCATGCTGACACGCATCGAGGCACTGGCTAAGGAACGCGACATCCCCTATCAGCGGCTGCTGAAGAGCTGGATCGAGGGATGGCTTAGTGGCAACGGAGCATGAGAAGGTCCCCACACTCCGCGTGGTCCTCAGCGACGCGGACATCCAACGCGTGACAACCACCGGCATCGACATCCTCCTCATTCATGAGAACGAGGCACCATCCCCTCATGCTAGGGGGGAGTGAACCCGCGAGTCGATGCAGGGCGAAATCCGAGAGAGACAGAATACTAGCCACCTATTCTGCACTTTCACCATCGATTGATGCCCAGAAAATACAGGTTCTTCAATATCACGTGTCAGGGAGACCTGGGTAGACGGAGAAAAATGTCGACCTGTGAAATTGCTTGTTTTGGTGGCCGGGAGTTGAGCTTGAAAGGCTGGCAAGATGTTAGACCAACGACCCTTGATCAAGCATACAATATCGAGCCAATTTCACAGGTTGACTTTGTTTGGTTGCTCCGGCTTGACTGGGGAAATCCAGGAGAAGGAGAGAGTCCCACACATAGACATGATGTTCGGACAAAGGAAGCAAACCACTATTCATACGGGCGCCTGCCAACACGCTATTCCGTAGGCTCTGTATCCCTCCGTCGACGTGCGTGATATAGCTCTATATGCCGATCATATATTGCTACCTTCTCGTTTCTATGAGTGTATTTAAGCGTACATCTCATCATCACCATTACCCTGATCAACTGGGGAGTCCCTACTTTGCCTTGTCGATGGGCCTGCTGCATCCGGTGTGCTTTGTCCATTATTTTCTTCTGTACACATTGCTCTAATGGCTACATATGAAGCATATCCGCGACTGGCTTCCTGGTGTATACACTCTAGATTATCATATTTTTCTTGCATTGCACGAGGTATCAGGCCTGGGAACTGAACCAGAGCGGATAGCACTCCAGTTGTTGAGTTGACAAGCTCCTCTAGCCTTTGAGAATTTACTTTGGAGTCGCTAGGGAAAAGTTGACCCAGATCTTTTTCTTTTTGTTTTCTTTCTGCTTTCCTTTGTATTTCATATAAAGCTTCAAGTGCTTTATCATATCCTCTTTCTAATTCTCGAATTACGTCATCACAGTCTCTTAAAGCTTCAGATGAGCTTGGATCTGATTCCAGTCCAGGTAAACTATAACGACTTCCCGTTATTTTAGCTATTTTTGCAGAAATAATCTTATTTTCTTTTTCTGCATCTTTGAATAATTTATACGTTTCTTTTAAATATTTAATAACGTTATCATCAATTTTCTTCATTTCTAGTTTTGTTTTTCTCATAGCTTCTTGGCACCTTTGTATCTTTCGCTCTAAACCTTCCCCCTGTTGTCCATACGTCACGTCATAATGAGCTTGAGTCCCATCGGAAGTGCCTTCTAGCCTAGGTTGTTGAGCCATAGAGGGGCCTTCTAGCCTAGGTTGTTGAGCCATAGAGGGGCGTTCTGGCCCAGGTTGTTGAGCCATAGAGGGGCGTTCTGGCCCAGGTTGTTGAGCTTCACCAGATGGTATGTGATGATATGAACGTTGGTCTCCAGGGACTTGCCCACCTGAGAGCCGCGTTGACTTACTCGAATTGATTGAACTACTATACAGTTGCTGTGCGACGGTTGGCCTTTTGTTGGAGCTTAGTTGCTGGCTCGGGCCACTATCGGAAGTGCCTCCTAGCCTAGGTTGTTGAGCCATAGGGAGGCGTCCTTGCCTTCTTGGTTGAGCTTCACTTGAATGCGGGCCGAGAGCGCCCTGATAGAAGGTACCTTGTCCTGACTCAGTGCTGCGTTGTTCTGTAGCAGACTTCAACGACTCCTGCATATGGGATCCATAGAAACACAGGTCAGCTTGAGTCTGTCCTCCCCCTGGTCGCCCTGACTGGACTGGGCGCCTAAATTCATTCTTCACCTCATTAGATGCAAATGGATCAAAGGTATTTAGCCTCCCAATTGAAGTGTTACGCAAATTATCACTTCCTACATTTTGAGGTGCATGGCTACCTTGATCTGTGATTCTACGTTGTTGTGGATCATTATCAGATTTTCGTGGCCCTAGATCACCATGGTACATAATAGTGTTTTCCTTTCATAAAACATTTCAAACCATTTTCATTTCTCACACTGGTATCTTCTCAATATTTTGGGGTAAAGTAGTCTGAGAGCGTTGATCATCAGGGAAAGAAGGCGCTTCTGGCCTAGATTCATCCGAATGATCAGTTTTTTCCGCCCCTAATTCTTGAGATGATACTCACACTGCACTCCTAACGAGTGCCTAGCTCAAGTATACCCGGCGCATGCACCACTCACAATGCCAAGCCATAGACAACTAAAGGACATTTTCGCGGATCGAGACTCTCTTTACACACAACCTCTAATACTAACCTGCGTTCGTAGCGTGCAATACTTCTTGCCCTAGCAAGGGGTGTGCGGAGGATTTTTGCGTCGATGTAATGCAAGCAATATTATGGTATTGAGGGAAAACGGGCGCAATAGAATTGGGCCCCTACCCTTGGCAATGAATTGCGTTTGAGATGGTCATTGAGCATTGTTGAAGAATAGTGAGTCTATTGCATGGAACATAATAAGAAAATCATACCTAATACTGTTGCATTTTGAAAAAGATACATGTTAGAATGAAATCCTAAATGTTCGTGTAGTAATCATTCAATCATAAGATTCCTATCGTAATGATCTCTATTGGGATGAGGAAGGTAGCTATGGAATATGGAGATGGTGCAAAAAGCATCTTAACACCAAGCAGTAACAGTTTGCCAAACCGACAGTCTCGCCGTATACCCGAGCACGATTATCGACGACCTGACTGTTACTTTCTGACTATTTGTACCCGAGATCATCACCATGCTTTTGGTGAGATCACTAATAATGAAATGCACTTGAGTCATGAAGGCCGAATCAGCCAACAGGTTTGGCTTTCCCTACCCGAACGCTTCACGAATGTAGCGATAGATGCAGCTGTATTTATGCCTAACCATATGCATGGTATTGTTATCATCAAGAAACCGTTGGTTACTGTGCAAGACTCAAACATTCCAGAACGTTTCAAGCCTCACATGCAGAAACTGGAAGACCAACGCCTTGCCACACGGCCAGAGGCCTACAAACTCCCTTCAGTGGGGGAAATTGTTCGCACATTCAAAGCAGCCTCTACGCGTCTTATACGGAAGAACGGCTCACCCTCTTTTGCATGGCAGGCCAACTACTGGCTGACCATTCTTCCTACCAAGGAGCACGTGAATCGTACCCGCCATTACATCCACCACAATCCTGCAACATGGCAAAAGGACAAGCTCTATACGGTTCAATGACCTCCCTGACGCCACCAATGAACACATGGATTGTGTGCAAAACGACCCTTTGCACACAATCCATTGCCATCCGTAGGGACCCAATTCTATTGCGTCCGTCGTCCAAACGCACAATGCCATAATTTATGAACAAACGACCCTTTGCACACAATTCATTGCCATCCGTAGGGACCCAATTCTATTGCGTCCGTCGTCCAAACGCACAATGCCATAATTTATGAACAAACGACCCTTTGCACACAATTCATTGCCATCCGTAGGGACCCAATTCTATTGCGTC
>Ga0207416_1003425_pt1 | contig 15181 bp, 10 predicted proteins | sample PaiPotPPM11metaG_FD_184107 | JGI IMG/M metagenome (GOLD analysis project Ga0207416, IMG submission 184107) | Iron sulfur acid spring bacterial and archeal communities from Banff, Canada, to study Microbial Dark Matter (Phase II) - Paint Pots PPM... ...
ATAAAGGTGTTAGCATGTGGGTTGCGTTCTGTAGGGTAGTGCCCTGAAATCATCAGAACGCGCAGGCGCTTCTCTGCTTGTTTACCTGTAAAGCTCGCAGAGGACATAGCTACCTTCCCCTTTCTTTCAAATAGTTCGACCTCTATATACGAGCTACCGTCTACCTTCTGAAACCGGTATCTGATAGGCATTTCTGCCGGAAGTACTGGTTCTCAAGGCCGCACTTTGGTAGAGGTCTATATACATATCTGCGATATGCTCCTGCGAATAGTACTGTTCGATAGTGGCGCGAGCGGCACTTCCATACTTTCGAGCAGTCGTTGGGTCGCGAAGCAGACCGAGGAGCGCCTGGGCCATGGAGGAATAGTCTTCAGACTCGACCAGCAAACCATTGACTTCATGCTGAATAAGGTCTTCACTTCCACTAACCCGAGTTGCCACACAGGCTAGGCCGCAGGCCATCGCTTCTAGCAGGGCATTAGGCATTCCTTCGATCCTTGAGGGGAGTACCGCCAGACTCCCCCGGTGAAGTTGCGCCACTACATCGCGCTGCAAACCTGCAAATTCGACACTCGCCGCAATACCGAGCGCTTCCGCTAACCGCTCAAGTTGGGATTGGAGAAGGCCGTTCCCTACCAGTATCAGCCTGCCCTGTGGCGCTTGTTCGTGTACTATACGCCAGGCTTGTAGTAGTACATCGATGCCTTTTTCATAACTCAATCGGGAAACACAGACAACGGTTTGCGCTGTCTCGGCGAAAGAAAGGCTTCTGTCGTCTGGCGCAAAACGCGCGCTATTTACTCCATTAGGGATGAGTTGCACGTTGGGCAGCAAAAAATCATGCGCCGTGAGATAGCGCTTCATGCGCGAACTCATTATGACCACCACGGCATGAGTAGAGCGAAGTAGAGCATGAGCGATTCGCACAACGGGCTTTCCCAGACGCTCCAGGCTCTCTAAATCGCCGTTCACGCGAGACCGTCCATTGACTCGCAGCCAGGGGGTCGATGGATCAAGCGGCCCTGCCATAAGTGACACGTTTTGAGATTCAGCTCCTACTTTCCCCTTGCCGGCGCCCTGTATCGCGACGACGAGCGGTTTGCCGACTAAACGACAGGCTAAGGCACAGGGCAGCGACAGCAGGCCGAGATTGTAGAGGTGGACAATATCGTAGCGAGTGCGATGCCGCCATAGTGTCCAACCCAGCACTACCAGAGCTACCAGGTAGAGCAGCCGCTGAACGAGGTGTGGCAACTTCTCTCTTCTGCCCAGGACGGCACCGGCGATACGAATAACTGGCACACCTTCGACCACGTCATGCCGCAACCACGCCCGATCATGGCAAAAGGTGATGACGGTGGCTTCGTAACCTCTTGCCCACAGGCTTCGACACTGTGCCAGGCATTGTGTCTCAGCCCCCCCTACCAACGGATGAAAGCCGGCAATAACAACATAGATACGAAGACTCTTTTCCATTTCTTTCCCCTTAAACTAGGTGAGCGCAACCCTTTCCCTTTCTACGGAACCTATTGCCTGTAACCGAGGTTCCGTGGGCATATTGGATGAATCTGCATCGGACTTGTCTTCCTTTTCAGTTTCAGTCCAGCAGAGAGCAAAGGGTAGCACCATGATGATCCAGATATATACACTGATGGCCTGATCCCAGAAATCGTTGGAGTTCAAAGAATGGATTACCACGCTGGCAAGCACAGCAAGCGCCACAACGAACAGCATACGCCGCTCACCAGAAGCTTTGCGCATTCCGGCAACCAGGTTCACAGTAAGTGCAAGAAATACCAGAATGATCAACAGCAGCCCAATGATGCCTTCATCGTAGAGCGTTCCGACAAAGAGATCGCTCGGCGAAGTACCGATTCCTCCCTGCCCGGCGATACCTCCTACATGTAAATTAATCAACAGTACATCGGAAGCACGAATACCGTTACCTAGCAGGTGAGTTGCATCAAAATTGCTGAGTACTGCTTGCCAGAGAATTGTACGGCCGTTGAGCGTTGCGATATCCGAACTGGCGAAGCGGCTGAGGAGGGGTACATTGCCTATGGTTGTCAACAGGATCATGACCACCACCACTACACAGACCCCGCTCAACAGCGCGTTTCTCATTTGACGTGAGGGTACTAACCAGGCCATGACAGCTATGCTTACAGGAATGCTTATATATTCAGCTCGTGAGAACGTGAGTACCGCAGCCACCAGAAAGATGAAGACTCCTATCAAGCTGATGATACGCAGGATGCCTTGCAATGTGAAGGTACGATAGAGCGCGAGCGGAATCACCAGCGCGAGGAACAAGGCCAGCCCACCTGCCGTGTTGAAGATCGAGAAGGTGCGGAAGAGGGATGTATAGGAATCTACTATCCCATTTTGTCGCGTGATGAAACTATAAATACCATAGAGGGCTATGCCCACAGACAGGAGCAGAAAGATATCGATACATACGAGCAGGCGCCGTCGTGTGTTCAACACATTGATCGCCAGGATACTGACTGCCAGGCAATCCAGGCTGAGTACCCAGGCTGTTAGAGATGGTCCAAGCCCGAAAGGGGAGACGGCAATCGTGGCAGCGGCCTCTAGCAGGTAAACAGCCAGGAAGCTCAGGGCTGGCAGGCGTTTGAGCGTCTGCTTCACCGGCATAGAAGTCATCAAAAGCAGTGTCGGCGCTGTCAGACCGATGAGAATATTGCTCCCTCTAAAAATGGGCATTGCATTAGGCCCGTTAATCAGTACCCAGATAATCAACAACAAGTAGTTGTAGCGCATGAGCGCAAACAGGATTATCGATGCCAGAGAAATCCGCAATGCATAGAGGGAGTTCAGAAAGACGCCTGCGACTCCAGCGGCGAAGACCAGAATGATGATGCCAAAGCGCGTAATTTGGCGCTGCACACGATAGGGAATACTGAACATGGGAAAGCTTTCCTTTGCCGGGATCACCAGAACACTACTGGCTGCACTCACCGGGCTACTCCGGGTTTTGCGTTGAGAAAAACCCAGGCGCTTGCCTACTTTTCGTAAAACATCTACTATCTCAGATGGGGGAGTGAAAATATGCAATTCGCCAATCGTCCGGTGTAATATGAAGAAGAGGATGAACATAGTACAAACGAACGCGGCTGAAGTAGAGAGAGCAATACCTTCACTCTGCCAGATACGGGAGAAAATGTAGTCAAAGATAGCGTTGAGCAACAGGCTACAGAGCGTGATGCGCAGGAACACTCCGGTCTTGCCAAGCGCACTGAAGGCTCGTAGTACGATAAAGACTAACGCTATCGGTGTCAGTCCCAAAGCAAAGCCTATGAACGTGATCGCTGTACGGTTCGCATCAGTAGCAGTAAAAGCGCCTCGCTGAAAAAGGATATGAACCACTGGATGGGCCAGCACAACTGCAAGTACACTTAGCACAGTGGTGCCGATACCGACGATCCAGATATAGAGGCGCAGCGTGTTCTTAAAACCCGTCATGTTGTTGGCAGAAGCCTGTCGTGAAAGATAAGGAAGGATAGCACGTCCTACGGATACAAAAATCACGCCCGTGAAAACACTGGTGAGCTTGAGCGCGTAGTTGAGAGCGGAAATACTACCAGAGGGAAGGAACGAGGAGAAGATGAGATCAATCAGATTAGTCGCCTGACCGATCAGTGCCGCCACAAGTACTGGTAGGGCAGCCTTCAAAATCAGGCCGATTTCTGGAATGCGTATATCTAGCACGAGCCGGTAGGCCAGTCCCGCGCGATAGGCGCGTATGAGAAATACACCCAGTTGCAGGCAGAGACCGGCTATCATACCAACACAAAGCATTACGATACCAATAGCCCTGCCCGTCGTGAAGACAAAAACTGCGGTCGTCAACGGCACCAACATACCGGCATAGGCCGGCCATCCAAACTGGCCCTCTGCATTGAGAATACATTCAAGGTAGCTAATTACTGCCATCAGCGCAAACGCGGGGAAGATAAAGGGAGTCAGGCTGGCAGCAAGCGCAATAGTGCTAGAGAGACTCCCTGGAGCTGAGAGGATTACCACCTGCGAACGGAAGAGGAGCATCACTAGCGTAATCAGCGCTGTAGATAGAATCAAAAGATTGAGTAATGTACTGAAGAGCCTGAAAGCCTCTTCTTTTGTTCCCTGTGTGCGCACGCGCAGGTAGATAGGAATCACTGACGATTCAATTGCGCTTGCCAACAATGAAGCCATTAAGATAGGCACTGCGGAAGCGATAAAGTAGGCGTCCATTCTTGGTCCCGCGCCAAAACGTGAGGAGACAACTACCTGATTCAGCAGGCCCGTCATACGAATCAAGAGGGCCGCGGATGCAAGGGACAGCAGGGCGCGGAAAATCTGCCTGTTCATCGCCCTGGATGATAGGACTGCCTTCAAACGTGGACCTGTATCACTTATAGACCGAGCCATTGTTATAGCCGTTCCCCTCTTAAACAGTAGAAATCAGCGGAAAGCACAAAAGAAATCGTTCAGAGCCGGTATATCTTTGTATTTTCATAGCCCCTGGTCATATTACGGCTGTCTACAACACAACGGGCCTCATCTATAATCCAGGGAACATCATAGTAACTGTGGTCGGTAATGATAACCACACAGTCCGCGGCCCGCAATAAGCCAGTACTCAAAGGCTGTGATTGCAAATTCTGCTGGCAAAGCGTCAGCGACGGTACATATTCATCGTTGTAAAGTACTACCGACTTGCGTGCTATCAATTCCTGCATGATGTCCAGAGCCGGGGATTCGCGTACATCGTTCACATCACGCTTATAAGCAATGCCTAAAACAAGTACAGTTGCAGCATTGAAACTGCGGCGCTGCTCGTTCAACGCTTCGCTAATCTTATCCACGACATAGTGAGGCATACTGCTGTTGATTTGTGACGCCAGTTCGATAAAGCGGGCGGTATAATCGAGAGTCTTCAGCTTCCAGGAAAGGTAATGTGGATCAATTGGAATACAGTGCCCACCTAAACCAGGACCGGGTAAGAAGCGCATGAAGCCGAACGGTTTCGTCGCCGCCGCATCTATCACCTCCCAAACATTGATCTTGAGCTTCTCACACATAATAGCGATTTCATTCACCAGGGCAATATTCACTGCGCGAAAGGTGTTCTCTAGCAGCTTTGCCATCTCAGCAACACGCGGGGAGGAAACCGTCACCACTTCCTGCACCACTGCCTCATAAAATGCCTGTGCTAATTCGGTGCATGTCTCAGTAATGCCGCCGACAATTTTAGGCGTATTGCGCGCGTCAAAATTAGGATTGCCAGGATCAATGCGTTCGGGAGAGAAGGCCAGGAAAAAGTCAGCGCCAACTTTCAATCCGGTAGCCTCCAATTCTGCCAGTACGACTTCATCGGTGGTACCAGGATAGGTCGTACTCTCAAGCACAACGAGTTGCCCGGCGTGTAAATGCGCTCGCACTTGCTGTATCGCCGCAATGATATAAGATATATCGGGATCGCGCGTCTTACTCAGGGGAGTTGGAACACAAATACTGACTGCATCAATATCGGCCAGTACAGTATAATCGCTGGTAAAATAAAGTTGCTTCGTCTTGATCAATGCCCGCAGCGTGTTGCTGGAAATATCTGCAATGTAACTCTCGCCGCGATTGGCCCTGTCAACCTTTTGTTGGTCAATGTCGATGCCCACGACCGGGAAGCCGGCATCCGCAAATGCGGCGGCTAGCGGCAATCCAACATAACCAAGCCCAATGACTGCTACCCGTAGAGCGCGCGTGGCAATCTTCTCCTGCAGGGGGTGGCTCATAAATTGCTCCTCTTTTTTGCGATAGCGACAGCGTTCTACAGGCAATTCATTGCGCCTGTTAGCCTTGATCTTCGTGTTTATGCTGTGTTCGGGGGTTTATCTCGATAGTGTTTATTTCCTGATCTACATCCGGAGGAGTTTCTGGAATGATTAAATCCGCTCCCTTGTCCAGAGAGAAAGTGTCCGGCAATTTCGTCCCTCTAGCAGAAGGAAGTATATCAGTGGGGATATCATCTATCCCCGCAAGAGCAATATTCGGGATCGAGTAATCCCTGATCCCACCACTAGCGCGCCCATTCCGGGAGGCGGCTGCCGCCCTTCTTGTATTGGCTTGCGGAACGTCTTTCTGGTAATCGCGAATGTAGCCATACTCAGGCCAGCGACACTTATTAATCACAACACCCAGGAGTCTTGTGCGAGTCCGATTTAATACCCTCTTAGCTCTTAACAGAATTTTGCGGGGCGTTTTGGAGGGATCTACAACCAGGACTGCTGCATGGATGTGCGAGGCCAGGAACTGCGTGTCGGCCACAGGTAGCAGTGGAGGCGTATCGAACACGATATAGTCAAAAGGCGCTTTTCCAAAATAAGTGAAGAGCTGGTTCGCCTGTGGTGATTGCAGCAACTCTGCAGATTCGGAGGTTGCTACACCTGCCGCCAGCACATACAGTGTTGGAATGTCCGTTGCCTGGGATTGTGATTCTATCATTTCTGGCTGCACCTGCGCCTCTGCAAGTATGTGCGAAAGCCCCATAAATTTATCAAGTTGAAAGTGTCGATCCTGCATAGGGCGGCGAAGATCGGCATCCACCAGCAACACCCGATTACCGGCCAGGGCCAGAAAGGAAGCGAGATTGGCCGCGACTGTACTCTTCCCCTCACCATCCAGGGCGCTCGTTACCATCAACAGCTTAAAAGGTCGAATTTCGCGGGCCGCGCTCAAACCGGCACACAGCATACGACATGCTTCTGTCAGGGCAGGGGCTTCCTCCGCTTTCCCCCTCGGCCCGCGTCCGAGGCGAGGAATGGTTGCCAATGCCTCCATACCCAGCACGTCTTGCACCTCTTCCAGATTATCCGGGCGATCGTCAAGCCACTCGAACAAGAAGATCAAGGATAGCGCAAGCCCCAGGCCAACTAGCGCTCCTATGGCCGCGTTCTGAGATGGCTTGGGCCGTACCGGAGAGGTCGGCAAGGCCGCGTACACAGGAAATACCGCCGCCGTGAGTTGAGGGTTCACATACTGTACGAACGCATCGGAAATCTCGTTTGCCAGGTTCATCGCTAATTTCGGATTGCTATTCTCCACGTCGATCTCAATAAGCTGTGTATTCGGTTTAGGAGTCACCGTGATCATCGCCTCGAGTTGGGCCAGTGTCATTCCAGGATGCAGCGTCAGAACGGGCTGAAGCACAGTTGGGCTAGTTACCAGCTGTGCGTATGTCGGGACTGCTATGGTGCCTGCTGTGACGCTGTCATAGGACGACGGTGATGTTTGAAAATCGACGATTAATACCGCACTCGCCTGATAGACCGAACGGGTCAATTTACTGACAACATAGGTTGTGCCGCCGCACAAAACAATTCCAAGCAACACCAACCACCACCAGCGCCTGGCGAGCAACATAAAGCGACCCAATGTATTTTGCATCATGACACACCCTTATATGATTATTCAGAACCGTATCTCCATGCAGGCTTCGCGTTACAGCAGGCATGGACGCACCGGCATACGAAAGATCCGACACATCTAGCATATAACCTGGCACATGTTGATTTGGTTACAAGAGGTGTTGAGATGACGTTGCGGAAGCCATGCACAGGTTTACATCCCATCCTTACACGCGCTTCAATTGGCATTCTCTTTACACCCCATTCAGAGAACTTCACCGGTTCTCCACCTCTATCGAAATACTACCAGCACTTACAGGCTGTATAGTCGTTCTTGAGAATGATGAGGAAGGATGATGTACTACTATCCGGGTTCTTCGTTACTTGCGAATGAGCAGTACCATCCTTCATGGCGGTATGCCTGGCTAAACCCTATCCGGAGGTACCTACCTTGAGAACGCGCCTGGCCGCATTTACGGCCATTCTTTTTGTGGTGGTTGGACTCGCCCTGGCCGTCTTATTGATTGGCCCAGGCACGATAGTTAATGGACGGGGAGTTCAGACTCAGTTGTACCCCCCGGTCCTCTCTTCTTCTAAATACAACCCCATCTACCGTGAAAACACCCAGATGGGTACAACTTCGTGGCAGATTCCACCCGGCAAAGCGGCCACCACACAGATTCAAGCATACGCGAGTGCGCCATCGGTTCCGAACGAAAACTTCATCACCTTTTACGTGAGTACTCAGACGACGGGGGAACCCTATACTATCAGTATTTACAGGATCGGCTGGTATAACGGCCTGGGTGGGCGGTTGATGGCCCCTCCGGTAGAGGAGAGCGGACTGGCGCAGGGATACTACGGCACCAGCCTGCACCTCGGCCTCACCCAACACCTTCTAGTAGGCTGCACCTCTTGCATCGTTGATAAGAACACGGGCCTTGTTGAGGCCAACTGGCAACCCTCCTACAAGCTCTACATTCCTACCGACTGGACCACCGGCGTCTACCTCGCGAAATTCACTGATTACAGGGGTATGCAAACATACGTGCCATTTGATGTGGTTGGCAACCTCCACTCCCTCGGCGTCATCGTTACTCCCGATACGACCTATCAGGCATACAACACGTGGGGAGGGTATAGCCTCTATACCAACGATACCGTCAGCGCCCCGTCTGGTGAAAGCGATACAACCGTTTCGGCTTTCCAGAACGGCGTTTTGACCAGGGGGCTGAAGGTCTCGTTCGATCGGCCTTACATAGAGGGTACTGGCTCAGGTCAGGTTCTCGATTATGAGGCCGATGCCATCCGCTGGCTGGAGAAGATGAACTATGACATCTCCTACATCAGTGATGTCGACCTGCAAAACGATCCAGCACAACTCTTGAATCACACGACATATCTTTCGATCGGCCACGATGAATACTGGACGAAAGAGATGCGCGACGGAGTCGAGTACGCCCGCGATCACGGCGTGGGCCTTGCATTCTTGGGGGCGGATGCGGCCTACTGGCAGATGCGCTTCGAGCCGGATAGCCACGGGGTTGCAAATAGAACCGTCGTCTGCTATAAAGTGGATTCGAGTTACCCACAGTACGCCTTTGATCCACTCTATGGGAAGGATAATTCGCGTGTGACCGCCCGCTGGCGCGATCCAATCGTTGGTCGCCCTGAGAATGCCCTGATCGGCGTGATGTATTCTGGCCTGAATCACCAGGTACCCGGCTTTTCCTGGTCTCTGAATCCTTCGGTACGATCGCCGATCCTGACCGGAACGGGACTGCAGGTAGGACAACATTATGGCTGTGGCCTGGTGGGATTTGAGTGGGACCGCATCTATAACAATGGTTACACTCCCCACGGGTTGACCGTGCTAGGGACATCACAAACCGAAAATAACCTGGGCTTCTCCGATGAGAGCGATACGACCTACTATATTGCTAATTCGGGGGCAATGGTCTTCGCTACCGGTTCCATCAACTGGACCGCCGCGCTCGATAACTATCGATACAGCTATAGCACATTTTGTGCTGGAGCAGAATCCCCGGTCCCTGAACTACAACGCCTGCTGGAGAATGTATTCCGTGAGGTAGGGGTTCTCCATCCTTCCGGGCAGCTCTCCCCACTGGCGTTAACTGGCGCGACACCTGCACTATCGTCTCTCTCCGCTGTATTCGCTGCCCTCTCCCGGTCAGTACCGCAGCTACTCTTCGATACGAGGCGGTACTTGACACATTCGTAGGAAGAGCAGGGGACGCAGCAAAGTAGGAAGGAAGAACTCATGCGCCGGGTGATAGGAATAGTGGTCGCTGCATGTTTCTATTACAGCGGACTGGTAAAAATTGCCCGCTGGTGGAGGCAGCGTTCGGGACAACGACTGATTATATTGAACTACCATCGCGCGAGTGGAGGCGACCTGCGCCGTCACCTGCTCTACCTGCGCCGTCACTATCGCATGATGCACCTTGAGGAGGCTCTGGAAGAACTCTACGCGCCGCCCGGCGTTCGCGCAACCAGATTTGACAGGCGTACACCCCTGGTGTTGACCTTCGACGATGGGTATTACGACAATTACACGCATGCCTTTCCGCTCGCCCGTGAGTTACAGGTGCCAATCACCGTGTTCTTGATCCCAGGCTACATTGAAAACGGACACTACTTCTGGTGGTTGGAGCCTGAACACCTGGTGCATCATGCACGGGTGGATAATGTAGCGCTAGAAGGACAGAAGTATCACCTCGCACAGGCTGAGGAGCGGGCAGCGCTGGCGCGAGCAATCGACGCTCGACTGCGTTATGCCACATCGGTCGCGGAACGCGAGACATTCCTTACCGGTCTCCGCGAGATGCTCGCGGTACCCCTGTCTCTTCCAACCAGGGAGGAGCCGAACCGTCCTTTGACCTGGACCGAGGTGTGTGAGATGGAGGAGAGCGGATGGGTCTCATTCGGCGGCCATACGATGAACCATCCCATTCTCGCATACCTGTCATGCCCAGAAGAGATGAGACGAGAGGTAGTAGAGTGCGGCAACGTGTTAGCGCAGCATCTGGGCCATCCCGTGCGAACATTTGCCTACCCGGTGGGCAGACAAGAACATATAGGCGAATTAGCGCCACAGGCCGCGCGTGAGGCGGGTTACGGCTGGGCGGTTACAACGACCAGAGGCGTCGCCACTCCCCGGGATGATCCCTATCGACTGCGGCGTGTTCTCGGTGATGTCACGCGCCACTGGTTAATAATGGCAGCAGAAGTCTCTGGCGTGTGGCATTTTTTCTCCCCCCTTTGGAAGAGGCGGACTCTATGAAGAAATGAGGGAGCAGGTCGTCTATGGAACCCATAAACATTTTCGACTACGAAAGCCTCGCCCAGACTCGCATGGAAGCCAGCGCCTGGAACTACTACCAAAGCGGGAGCAACGATGAGATCACACTGCGTGCGAACCGTGCCGCCTTTGAGCGTATCCAACTGCGACCTCGCATCCTTGTGGATGTAAGCGCGTGCGAAATGCACACTACAGTCCTGGGTACACCTCTACGTATGCCCATTATGATCGCACCCACAGCATTTCATTGCCTTGCTCATGTGGAGGGTGAGTGCGCAACGGCGCGGGCTGCCGGCAGAGCAGGCACAGTTATGGTTGTCAGCAGTTCTTCTACGCGCAGCCTTGAGGAGATTGCCAGGGAGGCAACTGGCCCTCTCTGGTTCCAACTTTATGTCCTTGAGCGCAAGAGCGCAGAAGAAGTCGTCCATCGAGCCGCAGAGGCTGGCTATAGAGCGCTTGTCCTGACGGTGGATTCGCCGCGCTGGGGACGCAAAGAGCGGTCTATTCGCAGCGGATTCCGTGTGCCACAACGGGCAAACTTCACCAATACCGGGGCCGCTGTGGATGTGATCCCTCTCACCTGGGAGTCATTGGCCTGGCTGCGGTCGCTGACCTCTCTGCCTCTCGTCCTCAAAGGAATTCTCACCGCAGAAGACACAGAATTGGCTGTTCAGCACGGAGTAGATGGCATCATTGTCTCTAACCACGGAGGGCGGCAGCTTGATACGGCAATTGCCAGTGTTGAAGCATTACCGGAGATCGTCGAAGCTGCTAATGGGCGCTGCGAGGTCTACCTGGATGGAGGAATACGTCGAGGAACGGATGTACTGAAAGCCTTAGCGCTGGGGGCAAGAGCCGTTCTGGTTGGACGTCCGGCTCTGTGGGGGCTGGCGACAGACGGGGCGGAGGGAGTAAACCATGTCCTGGAGCTACTACGTACAGAACTCGAATATGCAATGGCTCTTTCTGGACGACCAACACTGGAAAGCATTGATCGTTCTCTGTTGAAGCTGCCTCGGTGTAGCTTGTAGAGGGCGAGTGGGATCAAACAGGATTCACTATGACTGATCAACTTAGCAAAGCTCATATGGTACTCATCACGGCTCCCATCGAGCCACACTGGCAGGAGCGCTTGCACGCGCTCTCACCAGACCTTCGGGTCGAACTCTGGTCAGGCAGTTCTGGTACGATAGTTCCAGCGGGCCTGTGGCGTGATGTGGAGATTCTGTACACATCCTTCGCCACCAGTCTGCCTCTTCCAGAGCAGGCTCCTCGCCTGCGCTGGGTTCAACTATACGCGGCCGGCCCCGATCCTATCTTGAGTCATCCACTTTTCCAGTCTCCGGTTATCTTTACTACAGCGAGCGGCGCCCATGCTATCAATATGGCCGAGTATGTCTTTACAATGATGCTGGTCTGGTTCCATCGCTTCCCCCAGGTCCTCGAATGGCAGAAAAAGGGAGAATGGCCATCGCCCTCTATACGCTTATCATTGTTCCCGGGAGAAGAAGTGTATGAGAAAACCCTTGGCATCGTGGGGTATGGGAGTGTTGGTCGCCAGATCGCACGATTAGCCCACGCCTTTGGGATGCATGTCCTGGCTATGCAGCGAGGCACAAACCATAAAGATCGGGGCTTCACATTCCCCAACATTGGCGACCCCCAGGGGATTCTTCCTGAGCGTTATTACACGCCTGAGCAATTGCATAGTATGTTAAGCGAGTGCGATGTCGTGGTTATAGCGGTACCGCTCACTCGTCAGACCAGGGGGATGTTCAACGATGCGGCCTTCCAAGCGATGAAGCCGACCGCTTTCTTAGTGAACATCGCACGAGGCCCTATTTGCGATGAAGAAGCTCTGATCCGTGCCCTTGAGGAGGAACGAATCGCTGGGGCTGCTCTGGATGTTTTTCAACAGGAGCCTTTACCTCCCAATCATCCACTATGGCACCTTCCTAATGTCTTCATCAGTCCGCATAGCGCGGGCCTGAGCCCCCATTACAATGAGCGAGCGGCCGGAATCTTTGCGGAAAACTTACAGTGCTATTTAGCTGGCACGCCCCTCCATAATGTTATAGACAAGAGAGAAGGATACTGATATGGCAGATGTATTTCCCTACTTCCAACCGGCTGCTGGCGTGCCATTCGAAGCCATTGGCGATGGAGGAACAATGCCAGAGGGAAACGCTACTGCGCCCATCGGGGTCTTCGATTCGGGCGCGGGTGGGCTAACCATCCTCACGGCGCTACGGAGGGAATTACCAGATGAAAACTTTATCTACTTAGGAGATACTGCGCACTGTCCTTATGGTACACGAAGTGAGAGTGAAATTATCGACCTGTCAATCCGGGCTATCCGTTTTCTGATTGAGCAAGGGGTAAAACTTGTCGTTGTCGCCTGCAACACTGCTTCACTGGCCGCACTCAATACGCTGCGCGCCACCTTTCAGGTTCCTTTTGTGGGGGTTGTTCCAGCACTGGAACGGGCAGCCCGCCTGACCAGGCGAGGACGTATCGGCATCGCTGCCACCGATCAGACCGTCAAATCTCCCTACTTACGCCAGCTTATGAACGAGTTTGCCGGGGGGATACATATATCGGCAGTCGGCTGCCCGGAGCTGGTGACGCTGGTTGAACGCGGCATACTCGACGGACCGCTGGCTGAGGAAACGGTACAGCGCGCATTACAGCCTCTTTTGAAAGAATATGTCGATATTATCGTGTTAGGCTGTACGCATTTTCCTGCACTTCGTCCTCTCATTGAACGTGTTGTCGGCCAGGATGTACAGGTCATCGATAGCGCAATGGCAGTCGCTCGCCGTACCTGTTCTGTACTGACGGCGGAAGCCTTAATGCAGCCCGTTCATCCAGATCACAGGGTATTCAGCCAGCTCCAGGTCTGGTGCAGTGGCGACCCCTTTGCCTTCAGTAATGTGGTAAGCAGCTTACTGGGCCACTACACCCTTGTTCAACAAACCCGGCCAGAAAGAGAGCCATATGGAGTCAATCCATACTAGAGTGGCCGAGGCAAAATCGTAGAGGCGGGGGTTGGGTGGACGCGGGGAGGGGATGCTTGCGTCGCCCGCTGGCGGAATTTGTGATCTCCCACGACGGGCGACGCAAGCATCCCCTCCCCTACAGCATGAGCGGTCGCTATGCATCCCCATACTTACCGGGGGAGTAACTCCGCCGACGGCCTCACTACTTGACTGCCCTCGACACTGAAGACCTCGTCCAGATCGTCGATGTGCGCCAGGATGAAGTCCAGATCCCGTACCTGATGGGTGCGTCGCAAGTACTCGGCGCTGGCGCTAGCGCAGATTGCCTCCACAGGGGCGCCGCGCCAGCGCTCTATAAGGGCGGCAGTACTGGCATTCTCCACTTCGAAGCCCGCTTTGAGCAGGCCATCGGCGATCCAGGCGCAGCATAACGCATCCTCTTCGCGAAACTCACCCTTCGTTCCGGCGCCAATCACGGCCACTCGCTCGTGATGTGATGCCAGGTAAGCGACCTGCGCACTGTAGTTCCGCAAGCAGGCTACGAACATCGGCTGCCCTTCACCGCCCGCGCACATCAACCCGGTACCAGAACTCGACACCAGGATCACCGGACGCTCTACATCGCTGCGCTGCGTCAGGTCGACAGGGCTATTGTTCAGATGAAAGCCGGGCGGCATGAATCCCCCCACCTCCCCGATCAGCAGCGGGTTTGTTAGCCGTGCAGCCAGAGCTAAGGCTGCCTCGACCGAGGGAACCGGAAAGCACGAGCGACCGAGCGCTACACAGGTGACAGCCGTTGTAGTTGCCCGCATGACATCGATTGCAACCAATGCATCCGCGCTCCCATAGTTTCTCACGCTCTCGGCCAGGTAATCGATCACAACCGTCTTGCTCATACCACTCTCCCCTCTACTCTAGGCTTTTTCGACAATCATGGGTATAGGCCGCAGGTTAGGCTTGCTGAATGCGTCGGCGTGCAAACCTCGCCGGTAAATTTCGATGCGCAGCACTTCCTCTAAACGGACATTGGACAGGTGAACCTTCGGTCCAAAATGATCGAGAAAGGCGAACTGGCTGGCCTTGTTCGGGGCTTCGAAGATCGCGATGTCCAGACCGAATTCCCTGGCGAAGCGATCCGCATAGTCCGTATTCAAATGTCCTTCCAGGTCGAACATGCCGACCCCTCGTGCGCTCTCCCGCGCCTCGACGACAACCTGTTCAGCGCCTGCCTCCAACCAGGCATGACCACTGGCAATCGCCTCTTCCAGTGAAGCCTCGGTAAAAGGGCCTTCCTGCTTCTTGCCCATCTCGTACTGCACCGCCAGCCCGCGTTCGTGAGCCATCCGCACCACCGCGCGCGGTTGCAGCGCTAAAGACGTAAATCCTTCACCGCATTCGATGCGTGTGATACCCAGGCCCGCACAGAGATCAAGGAAAGTCTCGAGCCGTCCCTGCAC
>Ga0207416_1003426_pt1 | contig 15178 bp, 12 predicted proteins | sample PaiPotPPM11metaG_FD_184107 | JGI IMG/M metagenome (GOLD analysis project Ga0207416, IMG submission 184107) | Iron sulfur acid spring bacterial and archeal communities from Banff, Canada, to study Microbial Dark Matter (Phase II) - Paint Pots PPM... ...
GCACGACTTGCTCCCGCAGGTCGATGGTGGGCAGGATCTTGTCGATGAACGGGACGACGAACACCGGACCACTCCCCGCGGTCTTCAGGTAGCGGCCCAAGCGCTGGACGATGACCACTCGGGCCTGGGGGACCAGGCGGATGGACTTGATCCCCACGATGAGGACAAACAGTACGATGACTGCTAAAAAGATTTCGAGTCCAAGTGCCATGATTACTTTCCTTTCTCGCTTGGTGCACTCACCGGTGCCGCACCGATTGACGATTCCAATTCCGGTGGCGCCACGCGTTCCACCAGCGCGGTTAGGCCATCGACCAGCACCACTTCAACCGGCTCGCCCACTCCGATCGATTCCTCGAGCTCGTAGGAGCGTGCCGTCCAGAACTCTCCCTGGCCAATTCGAATTTGACCGCCATCTGCACTCACGACCTGAGTTACGACGGCGCGCTTCCCGATCACATGTCGATGAGTGACCGCGCTCGCGATCGGCGCCAAACTGTCTATGCCGAGCGCATGTTTGACGATTGGCCGCACTATGAAGATTCCCAGCAGCGAAATCGCCGCGAAGATGCCGATTTGAAGCGCGGCGACGGGCAGCACCACTGACACCGCTGCCGTGATCAATGCTGCAACCGCGACCGAGGCGAGCCACAAGTCATAGCTCACCGCCTCGCCGATGGCTGCAAGTACCGCTATTACAAGCCAGATCCACATAACACAAATCCTTGCCGGCTACAGAATGTCGTCTGAATTCAGCCCGGCCGGGACGAGCGGGATGCTCGTTTCGGCGCCCGAATTCATGACGCGTCCTGGTTCTTTGATCAAGCCTTGAGCACTGTTCTCCTTTACAACCTCACAATAGCGCTCCACGATCGCAAATGCATCGGTATGATGGCCTATTTTTCGTCAATAGGCATAGCGGCCCATTGGCTGAGTTGCTCGTAGGCCGGGCGTGGCAACAATCTGCCTCGGCACCACACCTCCCATAGTTTACATAATATGCACGCTCGAATGAGCACGATAGGAGATAATCGACCGGTCAGGAAGGGGCTGGAAGAGGAAGTGGAGGCGTATCCCTGGAGTGGGATGCCGGATCGGCTATAGGCAACAGCATTCCAGGCCGGGCAGCCGACGACGGAGCATACGGCCTACACTATGTGCGCTTGCATGACATTGCCAGAGACCGGGCGGCGCGTTCCAGCAAGGGAGGTCGTGGCTTATGAGACTCCAATCAATGCTGACCAGGCCTGCTCCACTTCCCGGCGCAGATCCTCCCTAGACCCAGAGTTGTCGATGACGGTAGTGACCCGGGTATGGTCGAAGGAGGGCTGGGCAGCGATCCGGCTTTGTGCGGCAGCCTCGGTCATGTGCCTCGTTTCCCTGAGACGGCGCATCTGCGTGTCGGCGGAGCAGCAGACAACCCAGACAGCGTCGCACAGCTCGAGCAGCTCGCTCTGCAGCAGCTTCACCGCGTCCACTACCACGATGTCTGTATGCTGCGACACGTCGGCGAGGCGTGAATGGATTACCTGCCGTACTGCCGGATGGACGATCGCTTCGAGACGCGCGAGAGCCTGCGAATCCGCGAAGACCAGCTCGCCTAACGCGGTCCTATCCACACTTCCATCAGGGTTTATCACCTGAGGCCCAAAGGTGGAGCGGATCTGACCCGTGGTCGGTGTGCCCGAGAGCATGAGCTGGTGCACAGCCTGATCCGCGTCGATTCGCTCGAGCGCTCCAAGTTCAAGCAGCAGATCGCCGACCGTGCTCTTTCCGCACGCTATGGGGCCGGTCAGGCCGAGGATTCGCGGAGCTGGTCCCTGACGGATCGAACCCATGCTTGTTGGATCTCCTCGAGCGTGGTCTGCACTTCTGCGTAGCGGTCCATGAGCTCGGTCAACCGGGTCAGTGAAGTGGTAGAGCCGTCCTCGGCTATACGGGCAGCCAGTGACACGGCTTCCTCTTCCAGCTGATTGAGTTGACGCTCAGGCGCCAAATCCTCAGTTTGATCTTCTCGCTTCGGCACAATGTCGGAATCGAGTGCCTTAGTTCGGCCTTCCGCGAACGTCGAGTAATTGCCGCCGTAGCGCAGCAGCCGGCCATTCTGGATGTTCCAAACCTGCTGAGCCAGGGAATCGATAATGTACCGGTCGTGCGAGACGAAAAGAAGCGTGCCGTGAAATCCCTCGAGAACGCTCTCGAGAGCGTCTCGGGATGCAATATCCAGGTGGTTGGTAGGCTCGTCGAGTACCAGCACGTTGGGCTCTTCGAGAACGAGCTTCGCGAGCGCTACGCGGCTCTTCTCCCCGCCGCTCAGCATACTGATTCGCTTGAACACGTCATCGCCGGAGAATAAGAAGCGCCCCAGGTAGCTGCGAGCTTCCTCCTCGGCCATGGGACGGCTGTGTTGCACCTCTTCCAGGGCCGTGCGTCGCTCATCAAGCCGATCCAGGCTTTGTGAGTAGAAACCGGTAGTCGTCTTCGCGCCCCATCGAACCTCCCCTTCGAGGCTGGGTAGCGCGCCGACGAACGTGCGCAGCAGGGTTGTCTTGCCTGAGCCATTGGGTCCGATGATGGCGATCCGCTCACCGCGCCGCACCACGACTTCATCGGGAAGTCGAACCAGAGGGTTATTTGGATACCCGGCCACCACGCGCTTCATCTCCAGCACGATCTCGCCACTACGTTTGGCGCTGCTCAGCCGGAGGCGAACCGCATTCTCCTCCTGTGGGCGTTCCACACGATCGAGCCGATCGAGGCGTCTCTGGCGGCCTCTCGCCTCCTTGTAGCGCTGTCCCGCACCGTAACGGCGGATGAACTCTTCGGTCCTGGCGATGTGTTCCTGTTGCGCATCGTATTCGCGTCTGAGCCGATCGGCCCGCTCTTGCTTGAGCAGGAGATACCGGCTGTACGGTGCGTCATACTCCGTCACGCGTCCAAACGCGAGCTCCATGGTACGGCCTGTGACACGGTCGAGCAGATAGCGATCGTGAGCCACGACGACGAAGGCCCGTTGCAGATCCCGCAGATATGATTCAAGCCATTCGACAGCCTGTAAGTCGAGATGATTGGTCGGCTCGTCAAGCAGCAGAACGTCGGCGTCTTCCAGCAATGTGCGAGACAGATTGGCACGGGTCTGCTGTCCGCCGCTAAGCGTGTCGACTGCTCGGTGCCATGTCTCACGGCCCAGGCCAAGTCCGGTAAGCACGCGCTCGATTTGTTCACGGTAGTCATAACCGGCATGTTCTACCAGCGCCTGAAGACGTCCATATTCCTCTATAAGGGCCGAGTTGGCGCCATCACTGGCCAGCTCACCCTCGAGAGACCGCAGCTGCTCCGCCGCAGCGATAGCCTCACGGAAGGCGTCCATCATCGCCTCATAGAGGGTGTCGGATGCCTTGAAGTTTGGCTCCTGAGGCAGATAAGCCACTCTGATGCCTCGAGCTCGTGTCACCGATCCTTCGTCTGCATCCTCGAGACCCGCGATGATACGCAGAACGGTCGACTTCCCGGCGCCGTTTGATCCGATCAGCGCCAAACGGTCTCCGCGCTCTATCCGAAACGAGACTCCGTCCAGGACTCGTTGCGCTCCGAAGTGCTTACTGACATTGGCAAGCGTGACCAGGGCCATGCTTATGCCCTTTGACAGGCCGGACAGATGTGCGTGCCACGGCCACCCACCACCAGCCGGACGATGGGCGTGCCGCATCGGTAACAGGCAGCTCCGTCTCTGCGAAAGACCTGAAGCGCAGTCTGAAATTCACCTGCGCGGCCTTCGATGTCCTTGTAAGAGCTGAATGTTGTGCCGCGTCGTTCGATTGCCGAAGTCAGTACTCGCGGAATCGCTCGGTGTAGGCGCTCGAGCTCCGCAGCGGTGAGCGTATTCGCTCGCCGTTGCGGGTGAATTCGCGCCTGATAAAGCGCTTCGTCGACGTAGATGTTGCCCAGGCCCGCCACCAGCCGCTGGTTCAGCAGCAGCGGCTTGATCAACCCCGTTCGTCCCTGCAGCACGGTGCTTAGAGCCTTTAGGGTAAAATCTCCATTCAGCGGTTCGGGCCCCATCTCCGCCCATGGGAGTGGCCGCTCCGCACCCGAAGCGTTCATGACAAACACCTTGCCGAACTTGCGGGGGTCGTTGAAGCGCAGCTCCGAGCCACCATCCAGCTCAAAGCGCAGCCGCACGTACGATTCCATCGGGTCGCGCGGCGATCGTAACAACAGAGAGCCGGTCATCCCGCGATGGATGATCAGCACGTCTTCGGAGCTCAGGCCAAAGTTGGCGTACTTGCCACGCCGTGAAACATGTCGAATTTCTTGGTGTGTCACGCGACGCCTGAATTCCTCGAACTCCGGCCACACCACCGCCCCGGGAAAGGAAGCGTCGACGCCAACGATACACTGGCCGGCGATGCGCGGCGCGAGGTCACGGACCATAGTTTCTACTTCAGGAAGTTCAGGCATAGCTCAAAGAAGGAGTTCAGAAAAAATGACGGCCATAGTGGCCGCCGACCAGTCCATTATAGCAGCAATACGACACCCTCTAGACATAACTATTGGTCCGTTGGGCGCCGAATATTGGTACAATCTGCCCAAACGACAGGTGACGAGTTGCAGTCCATGACGGACATCCTGGTTATCGAAGACGAGGCCGAGATCAGCGATCTCTTGCGGCGAGGTCTCACCTATGAGGGTTATAAGGTTTCGGTCGCCCAGGACGGCACGACCGGGCTTCTGATGGCCCGCGATGCGCCCCCTGACCTGGTGGTGCTCGATCTGATGCTTCCGGGCCTCGATGGCGTCGAAGTCGCCCGCCGCCTGCGGGCAGCAGATGACGTGCCAATACTTATCCTTACAGCTCGAGGCACGGTTTCGGACCGAATCGAGGGTCTGGATGCCGGCGCCGACGACTACATGGTCAAGCCGTTCTCTATCGACGAGCTGCTGGCGAGGGTACGAGCGCTCTTGCGCCGTAAAGCCCCGCCCGAGGAGACCGAGCTGCGGTTCGCCGACATCGTCATGGATATTAAGTCACACGAGGTACGGCGTGGCTCCCGCCTGGTCCATCTGACTGCCAAGCAGTACGACCTTCTGGAGTTCTTTCTGCGGCATCCACGACAGGTACTATCCGCCGAGACCATTTACGCGCACGTCTGGGGAAGCACTTATGACTCCAACGTTGTTCAGGTCTTCATCCGCAATGTTCGGCAGGCTCTTGGTGAGCCCGATCTGATTCAGACCATTCGGGGTGCCGGGTACGTGCTCAAGGAACCGGCGCAGTAACTATCCCGAATTATCCGTAAGCCGAGGGCTCCTGGAGCAACACGCGATGTCATTGAGCCAAGGGGAGCAGTAGGGGCCGGCTCCTGCCGTGCCCGCCCCGGCTCAATGCTTGGGCGCGCTGCTGTAAAGGCTACAGGCGATCGATCTCTTTGAGGGCCGCCTTGGCTCTTTCCATATCCTTCAGCGCTCCCAGCCGCTCAAATATGGACAGAGCACGTTTCAGGCGTTTTCGCGCCTGGCGGGGATCCCCCTGCTGAGCGTGCATCATCCCGTACTCGTGCAGGGCACGAGCTTCTCCATAGGGGAACGGTATGGTGCGCGCGACGGTCAGAGCTTCGGTAAAGAGTGTCTCGGCGTTTTCCCACGACCACTGGCGCGTCATTACCATCCCCTGAACCACCAATGTCTCGACCAGCTCGGGCTGACTTTGTTTCAGCGTTGCCTGGCTGATTGCTTGCGTGGCCAGATCCTGGGCCTCGCTGTCGTTCCCAAGCTCGAGATGTACCGTTGCGAGGGTCCGGAGGAAGCCGGCGTCTTCCTGCCAGCCGGCAGCATCAAGGAGCGTTTCCAGGCGGGCGAATGCGCTTCCCGGCCGTCCTTCGAGCAGATCTTTCTCGGCCAGTAGTCGGACTACATTCCTGCGCCAGGCCGCTTCTCCACTCGTTTCGGTGAGCGAGAGCGCTTCTTCTCCACAACTGGCAGCGGCCGTCAGATCTCCCCGGCGGAGTGCGAGCCAGCCGCGCGCCACCGTGGGCCAGGTCCAGAGACGCTCGGAGCTAAGGGGCTGAATGATCTGTTCGGCTCGATCGAGATAGATGCGCCCTTGCTCCCAGTCGCCTGTGATGAAAGCGTTGTTGCTGAGGGACATCGTCCCCAGCCACATCTGGCCGCGGTCCCCCCGACGCTCCGCGATGCCGAGCATGCGCTCCAGGTAGCGCCGATCCTTCTCGAATTCACCCCGTCGCGCGTAATACATCCCCGCATATTCGAGAGCGCGGGCGAGGTTGGTGAGGTCACCCGCGGCCTCCGCGCGGGGAATGAGCTCTTCCATCGCGCGAAGCGCATCGTCGTCCTGTCCCAGTCCCCAGAGAGCGTCGCTCCGTGTCACCTGCGCCCCCAGCAAGAGTTGCTCACTCTTGGGATTGTCCTGCAGCGCCTTCGCCAGCTCGACCGCTCGATCCGCCGCCCGGAGCTGCTCGCGATAGTTGTCACTGTCCACGTAGAGGCGCGCGAATGCCGTCCAGAGTGCCGCCAGCCCCAAAGATGGAGGAACGGGTACCATTTCGCTCTCGTCAGCGCTTGGCGGGTGCCCTCGGGGTGCCTTTGGTCGTGCGTTTATCTCTTGCTCCAGTAATTCTATGAGTGGTCGCAGGCGCGCGATCCCCTCCTCCGACGTGTTCCGAAGGTAATAGACGTGCCCCATCTGCGCCACGGCGCAGGCCTCGCCCTCCCGATTGCCGGTAGCTTGGTGAAGTTGCGCCGCTACCTCGAGCATCTCCAGCGCCTGATCGTAGCGTGCTCCCATGGTGAGGATGCCCGCCAGCTTCTCGAGCGCTTCGACCTCTCGATCGGTGTCCTCAAGCTCTCTCGCCAGCTCCAGCGCTGTGCGGTAGTGCTGATCCGCCTCTCTATTGGCGAAGACCCGCTCTGCCAGGTCGCCCGCCAGGAGAGCATATTTGAGCGCCTGCTCGGCGTCGTCTCCCTCCAGGAAGTGCCAGGCGAGCTCTCCGGCTCGCCGCTCCCGTTCGCGCGTCGGCAGCCGCTCCAGTGCCCTTCCCGCAGCCAGATGGAGCCGCTTCCGGCGCCGCGTCGAAAGCTCCGCGTACAGCGCTTGCTGGGTAAGGGCGTGATTGAATGCGTAGGTATCACCCGATAGTTCGCGGACCAGGCCCGCCAGCATCGCTTGCTCGAGCGCACCTTCTATATCGTCTTCGGTCCAGGCGGAGTTCGATAGCCCCTCCAGGTTGAGTGGTCGGCGAATAGTCCCCGATCGGGCCGGGGGAAGCGTGCTGCTAAGCGCGAGCAGATCGTCGAAGACGAACTCCTGGCCCAGCACACTCGCCTCACGCAGGATCTCCTGAGCTTGTTCTTCCAGGCGCGAGAGGCGCTGACCGATCACCGACCGGATGCTCTTGGGCACCTCCATCTCCTGAACTTTGCGAATCTCCCAGTGTCCGTTCTCGCGGTACAGATCGCCGCGCTCGACCAGGGCCCGGAGCATCTCCTGGACGAAGAAGGCGTTTCCGTCGGTGCGCCGGTAGACGAGCTCGGCCAAATCTGCCAGATCATCTTTGTCCCCCAGGATCTCAGCCAGCAGCGCAGCAGTGCCCTCCTGGTCCAGCCGACGTAGCTCCACCTCTTCCACCAGCTGCTCGCGGCCCAGGTCGAGGAGCGCTGCTTCCAGCGGATGCTGACGCCGGACATCCACATCGCGGTAGGTCCCAAGCAGCAGGACGCGAAAGCCGGGAGTGTACCGAGCCAGATACTGCAGAAGCTTCAGACTGGAGTCATCTGCCCAGTGCAGATCGTCGAACAGGAGTGCCACCGGCACCGTTTCGGCGATAGCTTCGATGAATCCGGTAACGGCGCGGAAGAGGAGATGCTGATCCTCGTGCCCCTTCGATAGCACCGGCAGCAAGCCGACCTGGTCGGGTAAGAGGCGCCCGAGGTGGGCCCAGCGCCGTGGAATCTCGGCGCGGATCGAGGGAGAGCATGTCTCATAGAGCGTGACCAGCGCTTCGAGAAATGGATAGTAAGGAACCGCTTGCTCTTGCTCGTAACAGCGTCCGGTGGCGACAAGGAAACCCCAGTGACGCGCCTTGAGGGTTACCTCTTGCGCCATGCGGGTCTTGCCGATGCCCGGCTCTCCTGATAGCAGGAGCAGCCGGCCGGTTCCCTGCATGACTGCCTCCAACGACTGCATGATCCGGTTCCACTCGGTCTCGCGCCCGACGAGTACCCCGGAGGGCAGCGCTCCCAGAAATCCGCCGATCGGCACCGCTGCCTGTGTGCGATCGGGAAGAGCTCCCAGCCTGGGAACGGCTGCGTCCTCCGCACCGGTTGGGTCTGGTGCATCTTCATGGCGGATAACACGAATCACCAGGACGGGATCCGCAAAGCCCTTAATTTCGACCAAGCCGCGTTCAGCGTACGTAACACCCTGGACTCGGCGGCCCAAGTAGACCACGCCCTGGGTTGCCAGCACCTCGCCCGGGCCGGCGAGATTGCAGAGTCGGGATGCCAGGTTCAGCGCCTCGCCCCGGTAACCACCCTCGACGGGAACAGCCTCACCTGCGTCGAGTCCGATCCCGACCGGAAGAGGAAGCGATGGGTCCTTCTCCGACTCGAGCCGAAAGCGTGATTCCAGCTCCACGGCAGCGCGGAGCGCCTGCCGGGCAGAGCTGAAGACGGCGAGCGCCTCGTCTCCGCGCAGCTCAATGACCTCTCCACCGCGGGCCTGTACTCCTTGCCGCATGAGGGCAGCAAATTTGGCAACCAGCTTTGCCGCTGCTTCGTCCCCCTGTTCCTGCGTGAAGCGCGTGTAACCTCTCACGTCGGCGAAGAGGAATGTTCGCAGCTCGGGGGCGGCAACTGCAGGTGCGGCTGGTCCGTCGCTTGCCGCTGCTTTGCCTGCCATTGTAGATGCGGCGACGGTGTCTACGCCGGCACCATTTGGGGGATCGATCATGGCACAGCCCGTCCCTCGACAATCATGACAACGTCTTTGCCTCTATGGTACGTCCTAAGAGTTCGGGAAATATCGTGCCTGTCGTCTGTAGTCGCGCCCAGACCCCGGCCACAAGGGCCGGGGCTACAGGGTGCGCGTCTTGCTGCTCCGGATGAAACCTCGTCACGTGAGTGGGTACACATATTTGCTGTAGTCGCGGCCGACCTCCATCGCCGACCTTAACTCCAGACCAACCTTTTCCTTTGCTCAGCCAGATTTGATCGCCCAGACATTCCATCGGCACGAGGCGGCAATTTCCTTCGATGCGGTTGCCCTGATCCGAAGGTAGAACCGGCCATAGAATGGGAAGATCTGTTCACCGATGACGTTACGGCCGGAGCCACTCTCTACGGCCCAGAGCATGCGCGGCCGCTTCGTCCAGGCCTGGATGGACAGGCGACCGCCTCCGGCTGTGTGGCGACCGGAGCAGCGATATGTCCAGTCAAGCGCCCAGGTCCGCTCGCCAACGTTGAACGAGCGAGTGATAAAGTTCGCGTTGCCGCGCCCCATGCGGTCGAGCACCACCTGGGGCCACCGAACGGATGAGCGATAGCCGTGCAGACAACCGAGCTGAAGCGACTGACCAGACTCGAAGTCGATGAGGAACCGCCTCTCGTGAACGTCGCACGCAATCAACCGTCCGCGAATGAGCACAGGTACTGGATAGTTCCCAAAAATCAGATAGTGCCGGTAGCTGGATGCGAGATGAAAGGCAGAGCCGTGCGGTTGGGCGAAGACATAGCGATAGGTGGAGAAGTCAGAGAGCGGTGTACACTCGTTGACGAAGTTCCAGGGCGTTCTGGGGTCTCTATACCAGTTACAAATACCCTCAACCCCGCCGCTGCCGAATTGCTTCCACAGAAGGGCCTCGAAGTTCCACAACAGACGCCCGTGAGAAGAGAGCCCAGGCGGAGGGCCGGTGCGCGGTGCCGCGCTATGCGCGGGGTCGATCCCCCAGTCCTGACTCAGCACGAGCTGGGCGACGAGCGTGGAGCAAATAACGGGGATGATCCGCTTCATGGTCCCTCCTCCACTGCACCACGGCACCCGATCGTACCTCTGATTACCGTGACACCGAGGCTCGCTCGCGCGTTCTACTGATGCAATTGAGTGTAGGAGGTCCCATTAGTGAGCGTTCTTCCACGTCTGACCCTCTTCGTTATTGCATGCACCTAGCCAGGGTCCGGTCTCGTTCATCTTACCGTCAAGAAGCGAGCCACATTCTCAATGCTGCACGGTGGGTTCACCTTCACCTACCCATCCCGATGGCAACTCTATCGACCCATTGACTACACCTTCAACCTCACCTTCGTGTTCGCCTACTTGGGGAACGTTCCCCTCTCCGATCCCTGCACCCGCACTTCGTCGAGTCTGTCATGCGCTGCCTTCCCATTCTCCTCTTTACCGAAGGGAGCTGTCGTTGCACGGTGGAGCACGAACGGTTTCCGGGATGGACTCTCGCACCAGAGACGCGCACCCATAAAGGGTGCGACAACATGCGGCATCTGTCAAGGGAGCATGCGGATAGCTCACGACCCCTCGGTACGGCCTGCAAGCTTGATTTCGATTGGCTGCGCATACAATAGAACATGAGTGAGAAGTACCGAACCACCTCCTTCTTTAACGGCGTGAGCAGCTTCAAGGCCGCATTTCCCCAACTGGCCGACGCGGTCGTCGAGTGGAAGGAGCGTCGTGGCCCCGAGGACACTGCTCAGGCTGGAACGCGGAAAACCGGCTTTCGTCGAGGCAACTTTACACAGGGAGTGCTGCCTTGCTCGAACCCGGCGTGCCATGAAGGGGGATATCAAATCGATCGACTGATCGCGCAGATGGTGCAGCTGGGCGAAACCGAGCGCGCGGGCACCATGCTGTGCTCTGGACGTGAGGTCGGCGAAGAGGTCCGGCGGGGGCCGGTTCGATGTCCCTACCGCATCGAATACATGGCGACGCTGTCGCCCAAGACCGACGATGATACGAGGCCGGAACGTCGCTCCTTCCCGCGGCGGGGCCGCCACCGGTCGTCACGCCGCAACACTGCGGCGTGAGGTGCGGGTCGTCTCTACGACGTCAATGCCAGGATTGTTGATGATTGGACGCGCATTGACGAAATAGAGGTGTTACAATAGCGCTCTGTACATTACAGAGGGAGGAAGCTCATGGGGCGCACGCGCTACGGCGTACGCGATGAGGTAAGGGATACGGCAGAAGCGTTTTATCGCGCGGTGTCCAACAAGAACTTGAAGGCGATTGACGATGTCTGGGCGCATGAGCCCTATGCGGCGGTGGCAGGTCGATCGGGCAACCTTGGTCAGGGCTGGAATCAGGTGCATGACTACTGGCAGCGGCGGTTCCGCGAGCTAGGAGATATTAAAGTTTCAGCCAAGCTGCGCAACTTCCTGTGCCACGCCATCGGAGACGTGGCCTGGCTGTCGGGGACGGAGATCCGGACCATTACCGGTGGCGACGGAGTGCGCCAGGAAGAGCTTCGCATGACCGCGGTGCTCGAGCGGAAAGGATCTCGTTGGCAGATCGTCTCGTACCACGTCTCTGAACCCGCCTCGCGCCTTCACGAAATGGCGTCGGTTTCTTGACGGTTGCCTGGTGTCGTTGCTACACTTTGTGTGAGCGGCCCCTCGAGGGCCGCTACTTTCTGGTGCGTGCATTCCCGTAGCGCACCGCTCCCCAAGGAACTATCCGATGCCGTTCGCAGTTATACAGACGGGCGGGAAGCAACACCGCGTGGAGCCAGGTCAGACCATTGAGGTGGAAAAACTCGCCGTCGAGGAAGGCCAGACCATCGAGCTTACCGACGTGCTGCTCGTTTCGGACGACAATGGCATTCGGCAGGGGCGCCCGCTGGTCGAGGGTGCTAAGGTGGTCGCACGCGTGGTGAAGCACGCTCGGGGTCCGAAAGTAATCGTCTTCAAGTACAAGCCGAAGGTACGGTATCGCAAGAAGACCGGCCACCGCCAGGCCATCACGCGCATCGCTATCGAAGACATCGTAACCGGCTAGATCGGAGCTAGACCATGGCACATAAAAAGGGCGTAGGCAGCACTCGCAACGGCCGAGACAGTCAGTCGAAGCGCCTCGGTGTGAAGGTGCAAGACGGGACGGCCATCCGTGCCGGCGGGATCATCATTCGGCAGCGCGGAACTCAGAAGGTGCCCGGCCTCAATGTGGGGATCGGCAACGATTACACCATCTACTCTCTTATCGACGGCACCGTCAAATTCGACACGCGCAACGGCAAGAGCCGGGTGAACGTAGTCGCGAGTCTTTAGTCGTTAGTCAGGAGTTGGAAGCTAAAGACTTAAGACTAAAGACTCGCGACTCGCCTGGGGATGTAGCTCAGCTGGGAGAGCGCCGCGTTCGCATCGCGGAAGTCAGGGGTTCGAGTCCCCTCATCTCCACCATCTTGTACAATTAGGGCCGGGCGCGGAAGCGCCCGGTCATCATATAGGCGGCCAACGAGAGTAGTAGGTCCAGATCTCAGCGAGCCGGGACGGTGGGAGCCGGCAGCGGTGACCGAACTCGCTCGGTAATGCCGCCGACGGAAGGCGCCCGTTACAGTGCTAAAATGAGCGGTCAAAGCGCGGTCAAGGCGAGCGCGGGGCTGTGGCGCAGTTGGGAGCGCGTCTCAATGGCATTGAGAAGGTCAGGGGTTCGAATCCCCTCAGCTCCACCAAACACTCTTCGCCATGATCTCCTGCTTTGACAATGCGGGTGGTACCGCGGAGCGCCCTCCGTCCCAGTTGGACGGGGGGTTTTTGGTTTGAGAGGCGAGGTATGGCAGTAGCAAAAAGGCAACAAACTCGATTCGAACCGCATCAGTTTGAGCAGAAATGGCAGGATCGCTGGGCGGATGAAGGCCTGTACGTGGCAGAGGATTTTTCTCGCAAGCCGAAGTACTATCTGCTGGACTTCTTTCCCTATCCGTCTGGGGATGGACTGTCGGTCGGACACTCCAAGCACTACATCCCGACCGACGTTGCAACGCGCTTTGTGCGGATGCGGGGCCACAACGTGCTCCATCCCATGGGCTGGGACGCCTTTGGACTGCCTGCCGAAAACGAGGCTATTCTTCGCCAGGTTCCTCCCGCCGAAAACACCGCGAAGAACGTTGCGAACTACAAGCGGCAGCTGAATCTGCAGGGCATCTCGTTCGACTGGACGCGCGAGATCAACTCCTCTCAATCCGACTATTACTGCTGGACTCAGTGGCTCTTCCTGCTGATGTACCGCCGAGGTCTGGCTTACCGCGCGGTTGGTATGCAGTGGTGGTGCCCCCAGTGCAAGACGATCCTGGCAAACGAGCAAGTCGAGAACGGCTACTGCTGGCGGCATACCGATCAATTGGTCGAAAAGAAAGAGCTAGAGCAGTGGTACTTCCGGATCACCGATTACGCGGAGGAGCTGCTGCGCGATCTCGATGCACTGGACTGGCCGGAACGCATCATATTGATGCAGCGCCACTGGATTGGCAAGAGCACCGGCGCCGAGATCATATTCACGGCATATGACCAGGCTGGAAACACATACCCAATCAAAGTCTTCACCACCCGCCCTGATACGGTCTATGGCGCGACCTTCATGGTGCTGTCCCCGGAACATCCGCTGGTCGACGTGCTGGTCACGCCGGACCATCATGGCCGCGTCACGCAATATCAGCAGGCAGCATCGTGCGAAACCGAAATCGAGCGATTGTCTACAGAGCGAGAGAAGACCGGGGTGCCAACGGGCGCTTACGCGGTTAATCCCTTCACCCAGGAACGTATTCCTATCTGGATTGCCGACTATGTCCTGATGTCCTACGGGACCGGTGCCATCATGGCGGTCCCGGCGCACGACGAGCGGGACTTCGACTTCGCCAGGAAATACAGCTTACCCATCCGGCAGGTCGTGGCCGGTCCGTCTGAGACGCGTTCCCAACACGCCGCCTACTCGGGCGAGGGAGTCATGGTGAACTCCGGCGACTTCTCCGGCCTCCCGACTGAGGAAGGCAAGCGGCGTATCATCGCATGGCTGGAGCATCAAGAGATTGGTCGTGGGGCCATCAACTATCGCATGCGGGACTGGCTCGTCTCCCGTCAGCGCTACTGGGGTGCACCCATTCCAATCGTTTACTGTGCGCACTGTGGGATCGTGCCTGTACCGGAGGACCAGCTCCCGGTGATCCTGCCCCCGCTGGAGCACTATGAGCCAGGCGATGATGGGCGATCACCCCTGGCAACAGATCCAGAGTTTGTTCATACTACGTGCCCGCAATGCGGGGGACCGGGTGAACGTGAGACGGACACGCTGGATACCTTTGTCGACTCCTCGTGGTACTACTTGCGGTTTGCAAGTCCGCGCGACGCTGAGCGACCCTTTGATCCGAAAGCCGTGCGTTACTGGTGCCCCATGGACCTGTATGTCGGCGGCGCTGAACATGCGGTCATGCACTTGCTCTACTTCCGCTTTTTCACCAAGGTTCTGGCCGACGCCGGTCTAATCGACTTTCGTGAGCCTGCGCCGCATCTGAAGAATCAGGGAATGATGCACGCTGCCGATGGCCGTCGCATGTCCAAATCAAAGCGCAATGTCATTACGCCTGATGAGGTCGTGGCGGAATATGGAGCCGACACACTGCGCGGCTACATCCTCTTCATGGGCCCGTTCGAGAGCGACGCGATCTGGGATCCCCAGGGCATCAACGGCGTGCATCGCTGGCTGGCGCGCGTCTGGGACATCGCCCAACCCGCGGACGTCGACCGGGAGGACCACCAGCCCTCGGCAGACGATCTGCGTCGGTCCGCCAATAAGACGATCAAAAAAGTCGGAGCTGATCTCGACGGATTTGCCTTTAACACTGCGGTCAGCAGCCTGATGGAGCTGACCAACCTCATGCAGCACCTCCGGGAGCAGTTGCAGGGCTCACCAACATGGGCCTGGACGGTAGAACAGCTCCTGTTGCTGATTGCTCCAATTGCCCCTCATACTGCCGAAGAGCTCTGGCACCGACGCGGTCACGCGGAGAGCATTCACCTGCAATCCTGGCCCCTCTATGACGAGGCCATGACCGTCGACGAAGTCGTCACCGTGGTCGTGCAGGTGAACGGCAAGCTGCGTGACCGGCTGGAGGTACCTCGTGGTGAGGAGCTCGACTCTCTGAAGGAGCAGGCGCTGGCC
>Ga0207416_1003428_pt1 | contig 15176 bp, 14 predicted proteins | sample PaiPotPPM11metaG_FD_184107 | JGI IMG/M metagenome (GOLD analysis project Ga0207416, IMG submission 184107) | Iron sulfur acid spring bacterial and archeal communities from Banff, Canada, to study Microbial Dark Matter (Phase II) - Paint Pots PPM... ...
CCATCGCGTCGCTGATCGCGGTCATCATCATGGCGCGCATCAACCTGATGATTACGCTGGTCATTTTCCTGCCCCTGGCTTTCTCCATTATCGTCGCGCGCCTGGCATGGGGCCGCATTCATCGCTACCGTTACGCCGCCCGCGTTGCGACAGGGAACGTGATCGGTTTCCTGGGAGAGATATTCTCCGCAGTGCAGGCGGTGAAGGTGGCGAACGCTGAAAAAGACGTGATCGGCCATTTCCGCACCCTGAATGACACACGCCGCAAAGCCATGTTGCGCGACCGCCTGTTTAGCGAGTTCCTGTGGTCAATCTCTGACAATGCCGTCTCCTTTGGTATCGGCATCACACTGCTGCTGGCTGCCCAGGCCATGGCAGCGAAGACGTTCACGGTCGGCGATTTCGCGCTCTTCGTGTACTACCTGTGGTTTACGACGGGCCTGCCTGCGACATGGGGCATGTTTATCGGTGACTACAAACAGCAGGAGGTTTCTATCAAGCGCATGGTTGAGCTGATTCCCGACGAGCCGCTCAGCGTCCTGCTCAAACACTCGCCAGTCTACGAGCGAGGCGCATTGCCAGAACTACCATCACCCATAACAATGCCAGAACGCAGCTTCGATATGCTGGAAGTTCGCGGCCTGAGCTATCACCATCCCGGCACAGAACGAGGAATTAGCGGCATCGATCTGCGCATCCCGCGCGGCTCGTTTATCGTCGTGACGGGGCGCGTCGGTTCCGGCAAGACGACTCTGCTGCGCGCATTGCTCGGATTGTTGCCCAGGGAAAGCGGCGAAATCTACTGGAACGATGAGCGTATCGTCAATCCTAGCGATTTCTTCAAGCCGCCGCACACGGCCTATACGCCGCAAATTCCGCGCCTGTTCAGCGCAACGGTGCGCGACAATATCCTGCTGGGCATCGCGGAAGGGAATACCGACCTGCCGGCAGCTATTCACGCAGCCGTGCTGGAGCAGGACATCTCGGAGATGCCGTCGGGGTTGGACACCACCATCGGGCCGCGAGGTATTCGCCTTTCCGGCGGCCAGGCGCAGCGCACGGCAGCCGCGCGCATGTTTGCGCGCCAGCCCGCCCTGCTGGTCTTCGATGATCTGTCGAGCGCGCTTGACGTGGAGACCGAACAGAGCCTGTGGGAACGGGTCTTTACGCGCAAGGATGCCACCTGCCTGGTGGTGACACACCGGCGCGCCGCTCTCCAGCGCGCCGACAACATCATCGTCCTCAAAGACGGCAAAATCGACGCGCAGGGTACGCTCAGCGAACTGCTGGCTACCAGCGAAGAGATGCGCAGTCTGTGGCACGGAGAAGTCGATAAGGAGGGTTAATAACAAGAAGACGAGCATCCGACGCCTTCGCGCGTTGGATGCTCGTCTTCTTGTTAGAGATTCACAATTCCGAGTTCTTGAATCTCCGCCACAGGCGATCCGCGATGGCGTGGCTGTCGCGCTGCAATCCGTAGCGGGCGATATAGCGGCAGATGTTGTCGATATCGCGTGTGAGGAGGGCGCGGGCGTTCGGGTTGAAGCGCGGATCGACGGCCTGCGGGAAGTCGATGATGCGCACCTGCTTCTGCCAGTACAGCACGTTATAGGCCGAGAGGTCGGCGTGGACGTAGTTGTGAGCCAGCCAGAGTTCGATGTTGCGCATCAGGCGATCAAAGACGGGGTACACCTCGTCCCTGGCGAGTTCGACGCTCTGGAGGGATGGCGCCGCTTGCTGGCGGTCGCCCAGGTACTCCATCAGGATGGCGCTGCCGCTCCGAGTAAGAGGTCTGGGGATGTCTGCGCCCGTTTTATAAAGCGCGTTCAAGGCGGCGAATTCGTAGTCGAGCCACATGCCGAACTGCGCTTCACGCCCGAAACGCGACTTATTCTGCACGGCACGCCGCACATGCCTGTCGAGGATGACACGCCCCTCCTGGTAGATGGCATCGTTCTTGAAGCCGCGATTGTTGCGTGAGCGATAGATCTTTGCCGCCAGCAGCTCTACCCCCGTCGAGGGGTGCGCCTGGCAGCAGTACACCGTTGCCTCCTTGCCACTTTTAACAACGTGCAGCACCCCTGTAATCAAGCCTTCTGTGAAGAAATGCTCCAGGGTCTCCTGCACTGGGTCTTGCTCAGCTAGGATTTCCTGCTCTTCCAGTTCGTCCATTTCCCGAAAAAGCTTACGCTTTGACATTGTGTGTGTATGCTCCTTATATTTCTGTTCATCATTTCATTGCTCATGCCGGAAAATTCGTTGTGTTCAGACATAGGACACCATTCCTTCCTCGTTGCGAATAGCGAACTCACGGGTAATCAAAAAGGGCTGCAAGCATCACGCTCGCAGCCCTTTTCATCATAAAAAAGGCCGTCCAGTTCAGGACGGCTCATCTTGTGCCTGGTTCTTACCGGTTCATACTACCTCTTGAACCCCTGCCTATGCTTCTGGCCTTCCTGGAGACGTGATGCTATTGGGAATGCTGTGACTTTGCGCATTGCACGTTCCTTTCATTTTGCCCTGGAACGGAGTTCGTTCCAGAGGGGCCAGAACAATTATTGTACACGAAGTGTACCTGAACAAGAGTAGCGCTGTCAATAGAAAATGGGAGCAAAAGCAGAATGAGCTTTACTCTTTGATTCTCACCTCGTATGTTTCTCGCGTGGGCTGGCTGGCAAAAAACCGTGCGCCTCCGACAAGCGCCTGTGTATAATAACCGCTACTGGCTTCGCCAGCCGCCATATCGGCCTCCGAATCCCAAAAAGTGATCGCAATGCCCATATTGGTTGCCGGGTTTACCAGTATCTGGAAGCCTCCAAACCCGGGCGTCTTTTTAGCGGCTGGCAACACCACATCATTAAGATAGCGGGTTAAATCGTCAGCTGCCCCTGGTTGAAGTTGAACCGTTGTTACTCTTGCGAACATGCTTGTTTCACCTTTCTGAACATGTAAAAACGTTCTCGACTACAACAAAAATATGGCTACCCTGGCTATTATACATTACGATTCTGCATGTATGGTATAGATTGATAGCCAACACAGCTCCCATTTATACTCCTGCACCACTCATGGTTCCTGTGCTATACTACACGCAATGCGGCGGAGTGGGCGGACGAATAAGCAATGCGGAGGGAGAGAAAAGAGTATGGCAGAACAGCATTTGCCATTGGCGGGCAAAATCGCGCTGGTGACGGGCAGCAGTCAGGGCATCGGGCGCGCCACGGCTCTGCGCCTGGCACAGTCTGGCGCTGATATAATTGTTAATTATCGCAGTAACAGCGATGCGGCAGCAGAGGTCAAAGAGCATGTTGAGGCGTTGGGGAGGCGCTGCGTTGTGGTTCAGGCTGATGTGAGCCAGGAGGAAGAGGTCAATCGTCTCTTCGCGGAGGCCAATAGCGCGCTCGGTACGGTGACGATCCTGGTCAACAACGCGGGTACGACGCGCGATAAGCTTATTTTGCAAATGACGTCAGCCGATTTTGACCACGTAATCGCCACCAATTTACGTTCGGCTTTTCTTTGCACAAAAGCTGCGCTGCGCGGCATGATGAAGGCACGCTGGGGACGCATCGTGAATATTTCTTCGCCAGCGGGTCTGCTGGGAAACGCGGGGCAGGCCAACTATAGCGCATCTAAAGCAGGCATCATTGCGCTCACCATCAGCACGGCGCGTGAAATGGCGAGTCGCAACATTACAGCCAACGCCATCGCGCCGGGCTTCATTCCCACCGAACTCACCTCGATCTTAACAGAGCAGCAGCGCAAATTTATGCTCGATGTTACGCCGCTGGGTCGTTTTGGCACGCCGGAAGAAATAGCGACAGCCATCAACTTCCTGTGTTTGCCGGAGGCAGGCTATATCACCGGTCAGATTCTGGCCGTGGACGGCGGCATGTCCATGCATATTTGATGCCGCTGCCGGTCAAATCCGTGAAACTATTTGGGCGCAGTTTCCATCTAAGAGATAAATGTGGTTCATTTGAAGGAGACTGCACCATGACCATGATTGAAACAGAAGAAACGAACCAGTTTACATTCGAGGCATTTGCCGCCCATCCTTTCTACACCGAGATTAACCGCTCGCTCGTTCGCCAGGCTCTTACCTCTCTCGCTCCGCGTCCCGCTAATGCTACGCTGACCATCGTTGATATGGCGTGTGGCACCGGAGCAGTGACCCGTTTGATCGCGCAGGAGATGCAGCGCCAGCATAGACACGTGCGCATCATCGGTGTTGACCCCTCGGCGGAGGCCCTGCGGCGGGCGCAAAAAGGTATGGAAACAATCGGAGCAAAGGCGGAATTTATTCAAGGCGAGGCAAGCGATCTGCCGCGCATCGTGCAGAATGCCGACGCCGCCTTCTTCTGCAACGCTATCCACCTGCTGCCCGACAAGCTCGACGCCTTCCAGCTTATGGCAAGCATCCTGGCTCCCGATGGCCTTTTTGCCTGCAATAGCGGCTTTTACGACGGTACCTATGTCGAGGGAACGGAGCGTTTCTACCGGCTGTGGACCAGCCGCGCCGTGCGCTGGCTGCGCAAGGAACATCCCGAAGTGCGCCTGTCGCGCGAGGCGAAAGCCATGGCGATGCAATGGCTCAACGCTGACGAGTACATCTGCCAGCTTAGACAGGCCGGATTCGCGCATGTACAGGCGCACGAGGAAATCGGCCTCATTTCAGTAGATGCCTGGAGCGATATTAGCCACTACTGGCTCTTCATCGAAGGGGCCTTGCCCGGCGTGCCATTGTCGCTGGGCGCGGATGCGCTGAAAGCCGCTGTCTACGAAGCAGGCCGGGAAACGGGCATAACCGAAACGCCGCGCAACTGGCTGCAATTGATCGCCTGCAAAAAATAATTACGAACTCCATTTTGTGTTACAATTAAGGGAGAACAATGATACGCTAGATGCCTGCTCAGGGCGTCGCCACATAACAGTTCCCCTGACACAGGTGAAAGGAGTTCGCCCCTATGGAATGGGCTATTGCTTCGGCATCGTTTCTCGCCTCGGCGGTTGAATTTGTTGAAGCTTTTACCATCGTGCTTGTTGTAGGGATTACCATAAACTGGCGCAGTTCGCTGGTTGGCGCATTCGCAGCCGCAGCCACGCTCGCGGTAATCATTGGCACGCTCGGTGTCGCGCTGGTGAAGTGGGTTCCCCTCGGCGATTTACGTCTTTTTGTTGGCATCATTCTGATTCTATTTGGTTTGAAATGGTTGAAAAAAGCCATTCTGCGCTACAGCGGATTGAAAGCGCTGCACGACGAAGAGGCCATTTTTGAAGAGACCATGGCGGAAGTACGCGCGCGCGGCGGAACTATCGCGCCTCGCGTTCATCCCTTTGGCGTCGCGCTCTCCTATAAAGCGGTATTGCTCGAAGGGCTGGAGGTTGCGTTTATCGTCATCACCTTTGGCAGCAGCATTCAATCGGCTGCCGGGAACGGGAATGGCATCGGTTCCGCAGCTATTGGCGCAGCCGTCGCGGGAGTTCTGGTAATCACGGCTGGCGTCCTTGTCAAGGCGCCTTTGACGAAGGTTCCCGAAAATACACTCAAGTTTGTGGTGGGCGTTATGCTCACCTCTTTCGGCACCTTCTGGGCAGCCGAGGGTTTCAACTACAACTGGCCCCTGACGGATGCCTTTATTCCCATCCTGGCGGTCATCTTCCTGGCAGCATCGTATCTCCTGGTATTGTTCCTGAAGCAGCAGAAACGGCGCCAACTGGCGGCAAGTAAAGCGCAGGTGATGGAGGAGGTGCGCCCATGAAGACCCTGAAAGCCATCTACAATTTTATCGTGGGCGACATGATTATCCTGGTCGGCATTCTCATCATCGCCATCGTGCTTGGGCTAATCGCCAACATCGGCGCGTTAGCCCCCCTGCGTGTTGCCATCGGCCCCATTTTGATCGTCGCCGCACTGGCTACGCTTTCAGCAACGCTGTATCGCGAAGCAAGGGGGAAACGCTAGTAGCGACCGCCCTTTGCTGGCGTCCAGTAGCAGGGAAGAAGCTTTGTGCGCAACTGGGCATGGCGACCGCAAGGGTCGCCACTACCATATACGAAAACGCGCAGAAAGCGTAATATAGTAGTGGCGACCCTTGCGGTCGCCATGCCCCAGGCGAGCGACTTGTGAAAAGCTTTGCGCGAGGGGCGTAGCTATTGTTGACTTCTGGCAGTAGAATTGCTATCATGAGGCGCATACGGGTATTTTGGAGTGATTACAGGCGCCGGGAGGAATGGTATGCCATATGAGGATGTGACAGACTGGCGAGAACTGCTGAAGTTGATCATCCAGGAACCTGAGATCAGGAAGCGCATCGACAATGAAATCGGGAAGCAGGCAGTCAATATCAAACGCTGGATCAACGGCAAAGCCGAGCCTCGCGTGCAGAACCTCAAGCAACTCTTGAATGTACTCCCCGAGTATCGCGAGCAAATCATTGAGCTGCTTGGCGATGACTATGCCGATGCGTTTTATACCGACTCCGTTGATGCCACAAGAGATATTCCAGCCATGTTTATCGCGAGCGTCTTATCGGCCCGCGCCAAAACCCACAAAGAAATACGCTACTGGTCACTGTGCAGGCTCATCATCGAGCAGGCTCTCGGGCAACTGGACCCCGACCGGCTGGGCATGGCGATCACCGTCGTGCGCTGCATGAAGACAGAGAAGCATCCCCACATACGTTCTTTGCGCGAATCCGCCGCGTTCGGCACTTCTCCCTGGCCGGGCAATCTCGATCAAAACGCGATGTTCCTGGGCGCGGAATCTCTGGCCGGGCTGTGTGTGAGTAGCTGTAGAGAAGTGCAAAATAACGATATTCGCGGCAACTCTAGCCTTCTTCCCGCTCACCAGGTAGATTTTGAACTGAGCGCGGCTGCCGCGCCCATTTTACTTTCGGGCAAGTGTGCTGGCTGTATGCTGGTTTCCAGCACCCAGCCGAACTTCTTCCTGTCTCAATACCGGCTCGCATTCATTCGCAATTATGCCAATATGCTCGCGCTCGCCTTTGAACCCCATGACTTCTACGAATCGAGTGATATCCGGCTCGAAGTCATGCCATTACACACCGTACAGCGAGCGTACTTCAGCGATTTCCATCGCCGCATCCTCGAAATTGCAGCGGAAACGAATCAAACGGCACAAGAGGCCGAACTGAAGGTATGGGAAGCGCTGGAAGAGACTCTTCTAGAGGTACAGAGGCAAAAACAGGCCATGCTGGCATAAGGTGGACACGATAAGCGGACGCGATCAATTGCGTCCCTACACCGCGTCCGCTCGCGATGTTAAAGGGTTGCTATGTTCGACGACTTCACAGGAACGCTCGATAGGCGCTGGGTACAGACCTGCATCGGCGGCGGCTCGCTGCATGTCGCGGATTCGAGCTTGCGCATGTCGTTCGAGTCTGCGCGGCAGGGCCAGTATACCGATGCGCAAATCGACGATTATGGGCGTCTGCCGCGCTCAAAGTTTCCCTGGAAACCTCCGCTGCGCATGGAAGTACGCGCGCGTTCTTCGCTACCGGCATCTACTTCCGGCAGCGCGAAAGAGCAGGCAAACACTTTGCGCGGCACAGCAGGTTTCGGCTTCTGGAACTACCCGTTTTCCGTGCGCGGGGACGTACTGATGCTGCCCGAGGCGGTCTGGTTTTTCTATGCCTCGCCGCCCTCCAACATGGCGCTGGTTCCCGGCATACCTGGTTGGGGCTGGAAGGCCCAGGTTGTGCATAGTATGCGCCCCGCCGCGCTGGTCTCGACGCTGCCACTGGCAGTCACCGCCGCGCTTGGCAGGGTAAGCGGCGAAACGCGCCCCGCCGCGCGCTGGATGCAGCGCCTGACCGGGGCGCAAGAAAGCGTACTGGATGTCGATATGACCGGCTGGCACACTTACACGCTCGACTGGTTCCCCGAAGCGGCCATGTTCCAGGTCGATGGCAAACTGGCACTGCGCGCTCCCCGACCACCCACGCGCCCACTCGGCTTCGTCGCCTGGCTCGACAACCAGTTCGCCATCGCAACCCCGCGCGGCGACTTCCGCTTCGGCACGCTCAACAGCGGACCTCAGTGGTTGGAAATGGACTCGGTCAGGATCGATGCACTGTGAAGCTTTCAAGCTGACTCTCGCTCAGGAGGGCCATCGACCACAATGCCCCACAACTCCTCGTCTTCTGTCCAGACTTTGTGGTCCAGACCTGCAGGCCAGAGTACCGCATCGCCCGCAGTCACAGCCCGTGTTTCGCCCTCTGGCCCTCCAACACGGATAAATCCCTTACCACTTATCACAAGAAACACACACGGCACATCGGAGCTATGTTCATCCATCGAGCCATGTTGTTCAAAGTATAGGGCCGCTATTATGAGGCGCCTATTGAGTATGATTGGTAAGCCATTGATATACGAGATCCACTTTTCACGCTCCTCCGCGCTCTGAGGCGCAAGGGCTACATCCGTATGAATGGGAACGCCATACATGCCGGGATGACCGCCCGGCGCCTTGCTTTTCACATCTGGACTGAAGCGACGAACTTGCATAAGCATCCCTCCAGTATCATTTTTCGGCTAGCTTCAACACCTCGTCAATGATACCATATTCGATTGCTTCGTTGGCGCTCATATAGTAGTCGCGTTCCGTATCGTGCTTGATACGCTCCATCGGCTGCCCGGTGTGCTGGTGGATAATATCGTTCAGCACGTCGCGCGTGTGCAGGATTTCGCGCGCGTGAATATCGATATCGGTGGCCTGCCCGCCCAATCCGCCCTGAATGAGCGGCTGGTGAATGTGAATACGGGCGTGCGGCAGGGCGCGTCGCAAACCGTGATCGCCGGCCATCAGCAAGATCGTGCCAAAGCTGGCGGCGTATCCGACGCAGGTAGTGACAATCGGGCAGGGCAGGTGGCGCATGGTGTCATAAATTGCCAGGCCGGCCTGCACCGAGCCGCCGGGCGAACTGATGTAGAGATGAATCTCGCGCTCGGTGCTTTCAGACGCCAGGAAAAGCAACTGGGCCACCACCAGACTCGCCATCGACTCTTCAACAGGGCCATTAATCATGATGATGCGCTCGCGCAGCAGGCGCGAAAAAATGTCATAGGCGCGTTCCCCGCGTCCCGTCGTTTCGATCACAGTTGGAACCAGTAAACTCGAAGACATGTATATGCTTCCTTTCAATAATCAGAAATCAGACGTTGGCAAACACTCAGGCTCGTTTCTGCCGCACGAAGTAGTAATAGATCTTCTGTCTTTCACTATCTCGTAAACGGCCTGCACTGCCCAGTTCATCGAACTGGTTAAAGGACGTTTCGTTACGCATCGTTGTAGAGCCAGCCAGCAGCCAGCCTGCATTCCCCAGCTCGTTCAAATCTTCCGCGCTCGGCAAAGCCGCTTCACGCAGATCGACGGTCAGTACATGATACTCCCATTGCAACGGGGCATCAGGCACCTGTTCATACACCATTGGCACCGGCGGGAAGATGCGCACGTCCTTTTGTTCGGACATACGTACTCCAAAGTACATCGAAGCATACGTATCCATTTTGATGTTCCTTTCGCTTCTCAACACAATTCGTTCTGTATCTTGAATATATCATGCTCATAGCCTATAATAATAGAGAAGATATATGCTCTCAGCATGTATTGCATACCAGCTATGCCGTAAGCATAGGGAGGAAAGCTGTCATGGCAGATTTACAGGAAATCATGGGGCGCGTCATCCGGCGGGAAAGGCAGGAGCGCCAACTGACCATAAAAGAGCTTGGGGAGAAGGCCGGACTTTCGGAGATTTATGTCGGTGAAATCGAGCGCGGGCAGAAATACCCCTCGTCAAAGGTGCTGGAGAGCATCGGCGACGCGCTTGACCTGGATATGGCCGACCTGCTCGAATTGATGGCCGAGGAGATTCGCAGCGAACGTATGCCACAGACCAACGCCATCGGCTTTGTGCTGCCCGCCGCACCCGGCCAGCCGCACCGTATCACGGTCAAGAAAATCGTCAGTATGCTGCCCGAAGGCGAGGTGGAGAGCGTTGCCAACTTTAGCGCCTTTCTGCTCTCCAAACACTTTCATCCTTAATTCCTGAATAAAAGGATATTGATGGGCTGTTGGCCTGCGGTCAACAGCCCATCAATATCCTTTTATTAAATGACTGCATCAATCGTCCAGGCTGTGCGAGACCCACTGGTTGCCCGGACCCTGGTAGCTGGGTGCTTCGCCAAAGACCATCTGGGTCTGGTTATTCTGGTCTACGACCATTGAGAAGTAATCGCCGTAGGGCGAGCCGAAACCATTCGGGTGCAGGTAGGGATAGCCGGGGACAAAGCTAGAAATCTGCACCGTACTGCTAAAGTTCTCGCCGCCATCGCTACTCTGGCGGAAGAACACATTCCATCTGGCGGCGCGTTTATCCATCCAACCGATGCGCACGTTACCATCCTGCTGACCAACGGCTATGGCCGGGAAGCAGTGTTCTACTCCCGCTGGCGCATCGGAGATGTCCACGCGCGCTGAATAACTGTTACCGTCATTGGTAGAACGTGCGAAGAAGATACGCTCAGGCGCGAAGTTCGTCTGATCGACGGTGCTGTTCCAGAGCAAATAGATGGTATCATCGCTGCCGATGCGCAGCGCCATTTGCGAGCTAAGATAGGCATAGCCGCAGTTATTGCAAGCGGGCGGCGCGCCGCTCACATTAATCACGGTGCGTGTCCAGGTCTTGCCGAAATCGGTTGATTTCGAGACCCACACGGTAGCCGGGCCGTTGCCGAGATTGCTGTGCGCTTTATCAAAACTGTCCCAACTGATGAAGATGTTGCCATGCGAGTCGATGGCCGCGCCAGCCGAGAGCGAAATGCTAAAGCGGTCGCTGGTGGGGAAAACCTCACGCGTTGTCCATGTTTCGCCGCCATCACGCGAAATGGTCGCCCAGGTATTCAAATTGTCGTCGTAGGCCACCACAATTTCGTTGCTGCGCACTGCCAGCTCGTCCTTATCCAGCCCCGGCGGGCGAGTAGAAACCAGCACCGGCGCGCCCCACGTTTCACCAAAGTCGGTCGATTTCATGACAGCGATCAGCGAATTGGTGTTTTGCAGGAATGACGCCCAGAGAGTACGGCCATCTACCGGGTCAACCATAATTTGAGGATCATACTGACCGCCATTCACCGGGTAGTTTGGGGTGAGCGCGCGCGGCGCGCTCCAACTATTGCCGCCGTCGTCAGAGCGCTGAAGGAGCAGGTGGAGGTCGCAATGAAAACAGGTCTGCCCGCCGGCCACATCGTAGTGCTTGAACAGGGTATAGATATGTCCATAGCGGTCGGCAGCAATCGATGGTTCCCAGTCGTCGCCAGATTGGAAACCGATACGCGCCTGCCGGGTGAACTGCAAGCCATTGCCCGTATTGGTAGATATCGACTTAGCGAATACTGCGCCGCCTGCGCCGGTACCCAACAATAGACATATGACAATCAGGCCAACGGGGGTAACAAATATGTGCCTGGCACGCCGGATGGTTAAGGTAAGCATGGATGGCCTCCTTATGGGAAAAATAATGTGGCACGGACAAGCATTGGATTGGACACTTCCCTGATGTCACAATACAACTAAGCTGATGGATTGTCAATCATGCATGGCTTGCGTGGCGCAAGCATGGTACTTTGACCATCCAGCGTTTGTTTCCCGGCGCATGAATCGTTATACTCAACAAAAGCAAGCACGCTTGCGCAGTTTTACCCTTTCACCGGGAAGAACTGGACTTTCTGCTGCATTTGAGCGGAAATTCTGCGTACCTTGAACGTTTCATCAAATATGATCTTGTTCACACTGAAGCTGTGAATGTATCGACTGTTCAGTATTTTTGCCTGTAGTAGACTGGTCGAGAGAAGTAACCGGTGGGATGAAGGGCGCTTTGCCCATATCGAAATCAATAATCTCCCCCCGGGAGGATTACGCAATGTTTCATTGTACATTTTGTGGAGCGGAAATTCCCGAAGACGCTAGCTTCTGTGGAAATTGTGGACAGGTACCTGTTCCTGCGCCTGATGGTCAGACGAGAATGAGCGGTTTTCGCCGGGTGGAACTGCAACAGGGAGCGAGCAATACTGCTCTGCCTGGCAATGCGCCCGCGCCTGCTACATCATCCCACTGGCAATACGATCAGTCTCAGGGCAATGATGATGCGTCCACCATACCAGTTGTCGATGAGGATGATGAGCGCCGCAGACGGGCGGCGATGGCCGGCGCGGGTTTGCTGCTGGCCGCAGACGCCATACCAGGCAGCAGCGTGCCGACGGTGCAAGGAACGCCCCAGATAGGTGGAGTGCCATCGGTATCGAACCCATCAACAGTACAGGGCGGTGTAGCAGGCGGGCATATGCCTGCTGGCTGGCATTCCGGTCCGACAAATTATATACCACAGGCGCCTGGACCCGGTTACACTCCTCCTGTTCCAACTGGAAACTTTCCAACGCACACCTTACACCACCCTCCCTACCCACCAGTCAAACCGGCGCCGAAAGGCGGATGCGCTCCACTGCTTATTATCGCCATTCTTATTCCACTCATTATTATCGGCAGTATTACGACACTCGGCCTCACGGTGTTTGCGCCAAATTTATCTATAAGTGGCAGCAGCAGTGTAGCAAGCGGTGGAACGCTCGCGCTGCACGGCAATCATTTTCTTCCCGGAAGTACCATCACCCTTACACTGGATAACTCGACCCCATTGTTTGTGGAAGCGCGTCCAGCAGGCAACCAGACAGCCCGCGCGCTGTCTTCGGAACATGCCCTGGGTATGACAGCCGCGCAGCTATTACAGCCAGCGGCAAGCAACGCTATCAATGCCGACAGTAATGGCGCTTTCAACGTCAACATTACCATCGATTCAGGCTGGTCCATTGGGCAACATACCATCCAGGCCGGTGAAGCCATCACGCATCGCAGCGCGCAATTACCCTTCACCATCGTTTCTGCCGGAGCCACGCAGACACCTTCTCCTACGGGAACATCGTCTGTCACCCCGTCGCCAACCCTCAGTCCAACAGTGAGTCCCTCTGTTACGGGGACAGCGACAACCGGGGCGTTAAGTTGCGTCAACCCCTCATCGATCACACTTGGCCCTGTCAGCGCTAATTATGCGCAGGCGGTCTCAACTCCTGTAGCGTTGTGTACTGCGGGTACGGGCAGCGTTAACTGGACGGCCACCTGGGATCAGGGCAAAGCCCCCTGGCTGGCGCTCGATCACAGCGCGGGAACAATTACCGCGCCCGGCCAGGCCACCATCAACGTCTTCGCCAACGCAGCGCGGCTCGCGGCAGGCAACTACAGCGCGACAATTACCTTCTCCAGCCAGTCCAGCAGCGTCACGGAGTCGCTGAATGTCAACTTCACTGTGCAAACCGGCTGCATCAATGGTTCGACGCATACGCTCACGTTCAACGCTACGTTGCATGTCAGCGAGGCTCCACCCCAGACGGTCTCCCTGTCGAATTGCGGCGCGCTCGCTAGCTGGTCGGCCAGCGCAAAAACAAACGACGGCGCAGGCTGGTTGTCAGCCAGCCCGACCAGTGGCGCCTTGAGCGCCAATACTTCCGTCGTTGTCGCCATCAGCGCCTCAACCCTGGGTTCGACGCTGGCAGCCGGAAACTACACCGGAACGGTGACATTCGCGATTGGCTCTGGCACCTTCAGCGTCAACGTCACCTTTAACGTCCGGGATGCGGCCCAAATTGCAGTCTCGCCTGCCCGCCTGATAGGCAACAACCCGCCATGCCAGTTTGTCGCCACTGCTAACGTCTACGTCTGCTACGTGACAGTAACCAACACTTCTACTACAGCAAGTCTAAGCTGGACCTCCAGCACCAATCTTTTGCCAGGGGCCATCGTAAAGCCATCAAACGGCACGTTGGGGCCTGGACAATCACAGCCGCGCGTACTTATCGAGATTCCGGCAAGCGATTGTGCAGCCGGAGCCAGCATAACCTTTTCAGGACCGGCAAATAGTGTTACATTACCCTGGACATGTCAATTGATCGGGTAACTGAAAGGGGAAGCTGGTGCAATGGAAAACGATGCGTTAATCGGGCAGCAAATCGGGGCATACTATGTCCAGTCCAAACTGGGCGAAGGCGGCATGGCGCTTGTCTACAAAGCCTATCATGCGCGTTTGCGCCGCGAAGTCGCCATCAAGGTGATTCTTTCACAGGTCGCGCAGCAAACGGACTTCAAGGCGCGCTTTGAACGCGAGGCCCAGCTGGTCGCCAGCTTACAACATCCGAGCATTGTGGCTGTGTACGACTTCGGAGATTTCGGCAACCAGACCTACCTGGTCATGCAATACGTGGGAGGAGGAACATTGCGCGACAGGCTGCGCGGCGGCCACGCGCTCGATCCGCGCCAGGCCACGCTGTACGCCGTCCAGATGGGCAAGGCGCTGCACCACGCGCACATGCGCGGCATCGTTCACCGCGACGTGAAGCCGCAGAACATGCTGGTTTCATCCAATGACCCCAACCAGCTGCTGCTCTCCGATTTTGGTATTGCCAAGCTGTACGATAACCGCCACGAACCAACCATGCTGAACATCGCGGGCCAGACAATAACGCAGGACCCATCGCTTACCAGCGTCGATCAAATCGTGGGAACCGCCGACTACATGGCCCCGGAACAGATCAACGGCGAACCCGTGGATGCGCGCACCGATGTCTACGCGCTGGGCGTGGTGCTCTTCCAGATGCTCACCGGAGAAGCCCCTTTCCACTCGACGACGGTGCAGGGCCTATTGTTCCAGCATGTCCATACGCCTCCCCGCCCACTGCGCGAGATCAACCCGTCTGTCTCAGATACGCTGGCATATATCGTTGCGCGAGCGATGGCTAAGGCGCCCGCCGCCCGCTTCCAATCGGCGGAAGAGATGGCACAGGCATTAGATGCCGCCAATGTCAACGCTACCTATCGCCTGGCTCCCTCGCAGCCGCTTGCTCCCACCTTCCAGGGAGCGCCGCCTGGGCAGGCAGACTCTCCCACATCCCCTTCGCTCAATCGTCAATCGCTGTATGGGCAGCCGTCGCAGGTCAATGCGCCCGGCGTGGCCTCGGCCTATGGCCCGCAGCCCACATTTGGCAACACCCCCGCTTACGGCTCATCCGCCAGAGTGACCAACCCGAGCGGCGCGGGTATGCTGGCCCCG
>Ga0207416_1003432_pt1 | contig 15172 bp, 15 predicted proteins | sample PaiPotPPM11metaG_FD_184107 | JGI IMG/M metagenome (GOLD analysis project Ga0207416, IMG submission 184107) | Iron sulfur acid spring bacterial and archeal communities from Banff, Canada, to study Microbial Dark Matter (Phase II) - Paint Pots PPM... ...
GTAGTCTCCTCCTATACCCCCACGCTCGACGCCCTGGCCAGGGCGTCGAGCGTGGGGGTATAGGAGGAGACAACCCGGTCGAGCACGCTGGCGCCCGCTACGGTGTCGCCATGACGGGGGTGGCGGCCCGCGGCGTGGATCGGCAGCACGGTCAGCGGGCCTGCGGGGGACCACCACACCCGCGGACACGCGTCACCGGATGCCGGGGTGGCGGTATGGCCAAGGGCCGTGAGCACCGGTTCAGCGAGGACTTCCCACAACCAGTCCAGGATGTCGAGAATGGCAAGGCGGCCCTTCTCCCGGTCACTGGACCCGCGGCTTGAGTCGGCCAGCGCGGCCAGCATTGCGTCCGCCTGGCCGGAGGCGTCCGTCAGGCTCATGCCGGGCAGGTCAACAACCTCCGCCGGGGCGCTGCCCGCGCGCACGATCAGGGCGTGGCACCCATGGCGGCTCGCGTTGACGATCACGACCGGCCCAGCTGCCGCTCCGGCGGCCACCGGGGCTGTCAGTTCGGCGTACGGGGTGGCGGCGAGGAAGTGCTCGAACCCCTTAAGCGCCCGGACCTCCGCCAGTGTTCCGTCCCATTCGCTGGCCTTGCGCCTGCGCAGCTCGGCGGCCGCCTCATCCGGGGCCGGACGGTCGAGCACGGCGCGGATCGCGTCGAGGCGACGGGCCAGGTGAGGATGCTCGCCGGCCAGCTGGGTCAGGTCGGTGCGCAGGTGCAGGGCCTGCGCCCACAGCACGGAGCGGCCCTGCTCAAGTAGCTCCACCGCGCGTTCGGCCCGGCCGTCCAGTACCGCGCACGCCGCGGCATCGGCGGCCAGCCCGGCCCAGCGGGCAAGCTGCTCTTCCCGGCTCGCGCGAGCGAGGCCGTGCCAGGCTACCTGCGGCAGCAGTCCCACCGCAGTCGCGTAGCCACCGGCCGCCTCATGAGTCCGCCCGGCGCTGGCCGCGGCCCAGCCCCAGTTCCCCGCGGCCACCAGCCGCGTAGCGGGTGATCCGGTCGCCGTCTGGCTAGCCTGCCGCAGGCAGGCCAGGGCGGCGTCCAAGTCCACGGCATTCGACGTGTGCTCGGACCTGGCGAGCAGCGTGAGTCCGAGGTTGAACTGGTATATCGCCCGCCCTGGGTGGCCCGGCGGGGTGGCGTCCACGGCCAGCCGGCCGGCGTCGACCGCAGCATCGAGATCCGTGGCCTCCCCCGCGTGCTCGAACCGGAGATACTAGGCATCTCCGAGGCCGGACTGGTACAGCCCGCGTTTGGGCTCGTCGGGAGGAGCGGCGGCGACCGCCTGCTCCATGGCAGTAACGGCGGCTTCGAGGTCGGCAGCGTCCCCGGCGTGCTTGAACCGGAGCCGCAGGGCAACTCCCAAGTTCGCCTGGTACGAAACCCGGTTGGGGTGGCCCGGCGGGGTGGCGTCCACGGCCAGCTGGCCGGCGTCGACCGCGGCATCGAGGTCCGCGGCCTCCCCCGCGTGCTCGAACCGCCGCCGCAGGCAGATCCCGAGGTGGGCATGGTACATGGGGCGATTGGGATGGCCGGGCGGTGAGGCGACGACCGCCTGCCGGGCGGCGGCGACCGCGTTGCTTAGGTCCGCGGCGTCCCCCAGGTGCTCGAAGCGCCTGACCATGGCGCCCGCCAGGTTGGACAGCAGGCCGGCTTGGCCAGGATGGCCCGGCGGGATCCCCGCGGCCGCCTGACGGCCGGCCTCTATAGCACCGTCGAGAGACACGGGATCCCCGAGGCGTTCGTACCCGGTCCGGAGGAGGGCCGCCAGGTTGGCCAGCACGGCAACGCGGTACACATGGCCTGAGCCGGCAGCGGCGGCGGCCTCCCGTAGAGCGGCGGTGGCGGCGTCGAGGTCCTTCACGTCTTCTGTTTGCTCGAAACGCCTGTTCAGCGCGACACCGAGGCCGGACAAGCAGGCGACGCGATGGTGACTGCCAGCAACGGCGGCGGCGACCGCTGCGCGACCGGTCTCGACGGCGGCGTCGAGATCAGCGAGGGTTCCCGTGTGCTCGAACCTGGTCCGCAGGGCCAGCCCCAAGTTGTTCAGGCACGCGGCGTCGTCACGCGGGCCGGCCGCGACCGCCTGCCGCGCCGCGTGGATAGCGGCGTCCAGGTCGGCGAGCTTTCCCGTCCGTTCGAACTGCCTCGTCAGAGCGGCGCTCAGGTTGGTCAGCACGGCGCGCTTGTCCTGGGCCGGGGCGGCGGCAACCGCACGCCGCGTGGCATGGACAGCGGCGTTCAGGTCAGCGAGGCTTCCGGTGCGCTCGAACCTGGTTCGCAGGGCCAGCCCGAGGTTGCTCAGGCACACGGCGTCGTCACGAGCGGTAGCGCCGACCGCCCGCCGCGCGGAGTCGACGGCGGCGTCGATGTCTGCGATATCCCCATCGACCTCGAACCGCCGGACTAGAGCCGTTGCCAGGCTGGTCAGGCTCATCGCGTCGTCCTGCGGGGTGGCCGCGACCGCCTGCCGCCCGGCATCAACGGCAGCGGCGAGGTCCGCGGTGTCCTTGGCAAGCTCGAAACGGTTGCTCAGGACTGACCCCAGGCTGGCTAGGTACCCGGCGCGACGCGGATCGTCAAGCGGGGCGGCGGCCACCGCGTCCCTGAACGCGGCAACCGCGGCGTCCAGCAGGTCGGGCCGTCCAGTTCGCTGCCATTCGGTGAAGGCTGTTCTCCCCGCTGCCGCGGCGTCTTCCGCGCTCCTTTGGCTCTCAGGCAACGTCTCGGGCGGACGGGCCGAATTGATCGCCGTTTACGCCTATCGCCACGATTCGCTGAGGCCGGATGCGTATCCATGCCTGGTTGAACCGGAACGGGGCATCCAGCCGCCGGCCGACGTCTTCGCCACCGTCAAGGTAGGTTTCCGCGTGCCCTCGGACTTCGAGGATGCGCGGTGACGGGGCGTCGATCACGACGGCTACCTTCGGACGGCTCTGCGCGTCGCGGAACTTCTTCGACTTGGTCATGACCGTATCGCCGAAATTCGCGTTGGCCCCGATGACCAAGGCCTCGGCTTCGGGGTCGTAGAAGACCGCGACCGGGGCGATGTGCGGCATTCCGTCCGCCCCGACCGTGGCGAGCCTGCCGAGCCGCTGATCGTTCAGGAAATCGATCTCGGCGCTCGTGAACGTACTCATGATCAGCAGCCTAGCCCCGGGAGCCCGCGGTATACCCGGCTAGCGTTCCGGGGTGAGGCGGAAGACCGCGATCTCGGTCAGGTGCTGGCGGATCGTAGCGGCGGCGGCGTCGTAAGGGAAGGGCCACTCCGGGCTGGCGCGGCCGAGGGCGCCCAGGTAGACCGACACTGCCTGGGCCGCGGCGTCGTCCTCCCCGAGGGTGGCGGTTTGCCTGGCGGGATCGTCGCCCTCGAGCGTGCACCAGCCGGCCTTGATCAGGTTGCGGACCCAGTCCCTGCGCCGGTTGGGAGCGCACAGGTAGTGCTGCCCTCCCTGCTGCACGACGGCGATCGGCCACGAGCGGGGCTCGCCGGTCACGCGGCCGGGGACTGTGAGCACCCGCAGCACGTACGCGCCCTCGCGGTACGGATCCGGCGCGTCGGCCGACCGGATTCTGGCGATCATGAACTGATTGCGCTCACCGGGCGTCATCTCGTTGACGGAGTCCACGCGGGCCACTATAGAGGTCGGCCGCCCGGCTCGCCGTCACCCATGGGGACTTGATCCCCTCGTCTCAGCCAGGGCCAGCTCCGCTCGGCTGCCGCCCCGTCGACGGGGGTGTGCTCTTCAATAGTTCGGCGGTGGTGTCGCGCAGCATGTCGTTTGAGCGACGCAGGTACTCGCTGATCAGCGTGAGGTCACGGTCGTCGTATTCGGCGAGTAGCTGTTCGCCTGCCTGCTGGACCTGGGCGTAGAGCCCGGCCGCTTCCCCTTGGCGGCCGGGCAGCAGTTCGATCAGGATGCTGCGGCGATCCTTGGGGCCGGGCACCCGCTGGACGAAGCCGGCCTTCTCCAGGCGGTCGATGACGAGGGTGACGGTGCCAGTGCCCAGGCCCGAGATCTCTGACAGCCGCTTCGGAGTGATGGTGCCGGTCACGCTGAGCAGGCCCAGGATGTCGATGTCGGTCGGGTTCAGCCCCAGCCTGGCGCCCACGGCTCGGTTCAGCACGCCGAGCAAGGCGGCCGTGCGGCGGCTTTCCCAGTTCAGCGCCGCCAGGACCTTGTCGCGCTCCATCGCCCCATAATAACTTGCCATCTGGTTTACTCATAATCTAGATTACTCAGAAGATGAGTTATATCGAGCCGGCGAGGAGCCAATGCGATGAACTATGACAACCCGACGATCAGCCCGGCCCGCGCCCCGGCGGACCCACCGCGGCGGGCCCCGTGGGGCCCACTGGTACTGATGGCGGTCGCGGCGTTCATGGACCTGCTGGATGGCACGATCGTCCAGGTCGCGCTGCCCTCTATCCAGCGAAATCTGCACGTCAGCGACGCGGGACTGCAGTGGACCGTATCGGCGTACACGCTCGCCTTCTCACTCCTGCTGATCACCGGAAGCAGGCTGGGAGACATCGCGGGCCGCAAGCAAACGTTCCTGCTCGGCCTGGCTGGCTTCGTGGTCGCCTCCACGCTGGTCGCCGCCGCCCAGACGCCGGGCACGCTCATCGGATTCCGCGCATTGCAGGGCGCCGCCGCGGCGCTCATGCTGCCCCAGGTCCTGACCTTCATCCAGGCGGAGTTCGACCCGGAGCCGCGCCGCGCCGCGTTCGCGATCTACGGCATGCTGCTCGCCCTGGCGGGCGCCAGCGGTCCGCTGCTTGGCGGCGTCCTCGTCGAGGCGAACCTGGCCGGATGGGGCTGGCGCGCGATCTTCCTCGTCAACGTCCCGACTGGTCTCACCGCACTGTTGCTGGGGACAAGGCTCATCCCGAAGTCCCGGCCTGACCGTGGCCACCGCCTCGACCTAGCCGGGACCATCCTCATCACCCTGGCGCTGCTCGCCGTGTTCTACCCGCTGATCGACGGCCGCCAGCTGGGGTGGCCAGCCTGGTCCCTGGCCTGTCTCGGGGTTTCAGTCCCCCTGCTGGCGGCATTCGCGGCCCTGGAGGCGAGGGCCCGCGAGCCGCTGATGGACTTCTCCATCTTCCGCCATCGCGGGCTTGCCATCGGGCTCGGCATCGCACTGGTGTTCTTCGGCACCACCAGCTTCTTCTTCGTCCTCACGCTGTTCCTCCAAACCGGGCTGGGTTACTCGGCGCTGCGGACGGGCGTCACCTTCGTCCCGTTCTCCCTCGGCATCATCATTGGTTCCGGCGGGGCCGCACCGCTGGGAAAGAAGTACGGCCGGTACGCCGTTACGGCGGGCACATTGCTGATGACCTTGGCCGTGGGGAGCATGACGGTCATCACCAGGCCCGCACTGCCCAGCTGGCACCTAGCGCCGTCGCTGACGGTCGCCGGCCTGGCGTTCGGCCTCGTGTCAGGCGTGCTCGCGGACATCGTCCTCGGCCAGCTGCCGGCGGCCAAGGCCGCCTCAGCGTCCGGCGTCGTCAACACCGTCATCCAACTCGGCAGCGTGACCGCGATCGCCATTATCGGCGTCCTGTTCTTCAACGGGCTCGGCCAGCATCCGGCCGTAGGCAGCTACGTCACCGCCACCAGGACCGGCCTGTGGTATCTCACTGCCTGCTGCGCGGCAGCGACCCTCGCTAGCCTGTTTCTGCCGCCCAGCCGGGACCGGTCATGATCGCGGGTCGGCGGGCCGCGCGGACGCCGGCTCTCGGTAACCTAGGCGGAACGCGATCCGGCGAGCCGTAGCGGGCTCGATTCCTGCCACCGCGGTCAGCGAGGCTACTAGGTCCGCTCGCCGGACACTGCGATCGAGCATGATCTGTCCGCCGGAAACACCCGCCGCGAGACCGGCAAGGCGCTTAACCGCCGCGGACGGCAGATCAAGATCGGCGAGGTCTGCGGCGGCCAGGACTTCGGCGGACGGGAAGAGGTGCGTCAGCCCGTGCGAAAGGCCGGGTACGGGTGGCCCGAAATGCTGCACCATCTCGCCCAGCAGCCTCCTCGCCTCCCTCAAGTCATCGCATTCCTGGACGAGGATGGCTTGCACGGCCGCCTCGAACGGGCCCCAGGCGCTGGGCGCGCGGACGACCGGGTCAGCGTCGGCCCCGACCATCCGGGCTGCTCGTTCCGCCACGTGAATCAGGCCTTCCCAATACGGCAGGTGAGCCCGTAGCAGCAGGTGATCGACTCCCGCTGGGTGCACCTCAAGCACGCCGGGAGCACCGTCGAGGCTGATCGTCCGGCGGTAGACCCGGTCGGATACCGATTCAATGCCAGGTACTGCGTGGTCGGCGAAGAACACGGCCATCGCATCCCAGTCGAACGGCGGCTCAAATGGCAGCCGCATCGTCAGCCCGCCGTCCGCGGCGAGACGGTCGGTCCGGCGCCGACGGTCCCGGAGCTGACTGGGCGGGACCCGGAATACCTCTCGCATCTGCCGGTTGAACTGGCGAATACTGGCAAACCCGGACGCGAACGCCACATCCGCCATGGTCAGGTCGGTGTCGTCAAGCAGCCGCCGGGCGAAGTGCGCGCGCCGGGACCTAGCCAGCTGATCTGGGGTGATGCCCAGATGGTCGTTAAAGATACGCCGCAGGTGTCGCGGCGAGACCGCCAGCCTCGCCCCGAGCAATGTCTCGGTGCCAGTGTCCAACACCCCGTCGATGATTAGCTGGACTGCCCGGCAGACGAGTTCCGGCGCCCCGGGCGCGATCGGACCGGCCACCCGGTAGGGACGGCAGCGCAGGCAGGCGCGATACCCCGCTGCTTCCGCGCTTGCAGCCAGCTCGAACGTGCGCACATTCTCGGCCAGCGGCTTTGCGCCGCAGCCAGGCCGGCAGTAGATCCCGGTCGTCACCACCGCTGAATACGTGGTCACATCTCCCAGGTATAGGGCACCGCGCGGCACCGTCGCTAGCCGTATCCGGACGTTAAGCTCCCCCGGCCCGGCCAGCACCTCACCCGTCCGGATGCGGCCAGACATTCCCGCGTCGCGGACGACATCGTGGACCCCATCGGATGTGCGCTGCTGCGCCCGACTCAGGAGGAACTGTCTCGTGCTGGTGAAGGTGTTCCCTATCAATCTCAAGCCTGGCAAGCAGGCCGAGGTCGAAGCCATCGTCCAGGAGTTCGCGCCCAAGGGCCCGGCTCAGGAACCAGGCACACTGTCGTTCCGGGTCTACCGCGACCCGGCCAAGCCCGACTACCTACTGTTCGTTGAGCACTTCGCCGACCAGGCCGCCTACGACGCTCATACCGGCTCCGATGCCTACAAGGAGCTGATCGCCGGAAGGTTCGCGGGCTTGATCGCGGAGTTCGTCGAGATCGACCACGAACTGCTCGTCGGCATCTGAGGCATCACAGGGCCCGTGCCCGGGAGGCAACCGGGCACGGCCCCCAGCCTTTATTGCCGGTCGGGGAAGATGTCGGCGGCTGTGATCACGGTGGTGTCGGGGTCCGCGCGAGTTACTTCCGATCGTGCGCAGATGAGGTACTGCAAGTTGTCTACCGAGTCGGTCAGGGCGGCTGCCTTGGCCGACAGTTTCGCTTTAATCTTCGGGCCGCTGACCGACCGGGCCCATTTCGCCTCGCCGACGGCGACGGGGATCCGGGTCAGGTCCGGTTGTGCGACTACCACCGCGTCGATTTGGTCTTGACCTCCGGTGCGCCACCATGGACCGATCGCGACGACGCCGTCCCCGAGGACACCGGTGCCGACCTGACGCCACAGGTACTCGCGGAACGCTTCCTCGTACGGAGCGCCCATGTGATCGTCGAGTTCTTTCTCCAGCGCCCCCATGACCCGCTGGCCGTAGCCGCGCTCGATCTCCGATCGGTGCTTGCGAACTGGGCCAAGATAAAAATTGAGAAAGTTGTCGGCGACCCGGTAGACCTTGCGGCGCGACTTCTCCTGATCCTCGGTGACGGGGGCGATTCTCTCCACGAGTCTCGCCTCGATCAGCCGCTCCAAGGTACGAGATGGCTCGATGCCGACCACGTCCTGGATCTCGTTGTACCTGGTGGCACCCGACGCGATCGCGTGCAGCACCGCACCTCCAACCGCTGACCCTGTTTCCGTTTCCATGATCAGGCGCCCCTCGGTCAGGAGAGGGGCACCAGGCGATCCGATCAGCCGGAAAAGGTTCTCCTGGATCGAGGCGTCCTGCCGCCACCACGACAAGTACAGCGGCATGCCTCCGGCAAGACCATAGGCAAGCGCTCGGTTCTCTGGGGACAGGCGCGGAAGCATGGCGGCTGCCTCGTGCGGACGGAACGGGTACACGGGCAACGTCAGGTTGAACCGGCCGTACAGGGGCGCCCGCGTTTCCTGGATCGACCACATTGTTCGGACGGCTGAGCCGCAGATCAGGAGCCGAAGCCGGGTTCGCCCGCGGGTGCGGTCGAGGAATGCGCGGAGAACGCCGGGCAGCGAGGGCGATTCATGCAGCAGTTCGGGAAACTCGTCGAGTACGAGCAGCACCGGCTCGGTGGCGGCGATCTCGGCCAAGTGATCAAGCGCGTCACGCCAGTCCCGGTAAGGGCTGGCCGCGAGATCCCGCAAGCCCTCTAGTCCGGCATCTCGCACCTCGGCCGACAAGGTTTCATTGCAGGCTATCTGGAGCCGGGGTTTGCCGCTGACGCTTTTTTACGCACCGGGCTGCCGTCGCTAGCTGACCTCGATGATTTCGGTGCTGAGCAGGGTGGCGTCGGCTACCCGGAGGATGCCCAGGGTGCCGTGGGGCTGGCGGCGGCGGTCGGTTGGCGAGCCGGGGTTGAAGATCCGGAGGGTCGGGTCGGCCGCATTGAGGGGGATGTGCGAGTGACCGAAGACGACGAGTTGCGCCCCGGGAAACCTGGCCCGCATCCGGGGCAGGCGGCCGGCGGCGGGGCCGCTGTCGTGGATCATCGCGATTCGCAGGCCCTCCGGGGTCAGCGCGGCCGTTGCCGTCGCGCCCCAGGCGGCGACGTCGGGGCCGTCGTTGTTGCCAACGACGGCGGTCACCGGCGCGTACTGTGCGAGCTCGTCAAGCACGGCGGCTGTGCAGACGTCGCCGGCGTGCAGGATCAGGTCCGCGCCGCGGAGCTGGGACGCCACCGCGGCCGGGCAGGACTTCCAGCGGCGCGGTGCGTGCGTGTCGGACAGGACGACGATCCGCATAGTGTCAGCGGCCTTGGCCATAGAGCCGAGAGTATTGCCCGAGGCCATCGCACTGGCGGGCGGTATGCCCGCGCGGTACGTTACCTGAAGACGTGGGGGGTGTGAGATTTGCCGATTTTCATGGTGGAACGCCGGTTTGCGGATGAACTGGATGCCTCGGCCGAGCAGGCCGACGAGATAAACCGGATCAACGACGAAGAAGGGGTGCGCTGGCTGTACTCGTTTCTGTCGGCGGACAAGCGCAAGACGTACTGCCTCTACGAGGCACCGTTCGCGGACTCGATCCGGCGGGCGGCGCAGCGCGCGGGGTTGCCCGCTGACGCCGTTGTCGAGGTCAGCGGCTTGGTCCTGCCCGATGGCTCGCAGACCCGCGTTCCTGACGGGGTGCCGGCCGACTGACGCGCGTCGGCAGGGCGAGACTCAGGGTGCGGGGGAAGAGACGGGATCGGAGATCCAGCCGCGGGACACGGCCAGCATGGCGACCTGGGTCCGGTTCGCCGCGCCGGTCTTGAGCAGGATGCTGCGGACGTGGTTGGCCGCGGTGTTCTCGCTGATCTTAAGGCGGGAGGCGATCTCTTTGTTGCTGCTTCCCGCCGCGAGCAACCGGAGCACCGCTACCTCCCGCGGCGTCAGCCCGACGGTGCCGGGGCCGTCCCGGCTGTTCCGCTCGCCGGACTCGCAGGCTGGCGCCGCGTCCACCTGGTCAAGCAGCCGCAGCAGCCGTTCTTGTCCGGTGCTCACCGCCATCCGGCGTGCCTCGGCCCGCATCTCAGTCAGCCGCGCCCGCGCCGCGCGCGTTCCCTGCGCACGAGTTTTCCCCGGGGGGACGACCTCCACAAACCCCCCCGAGGGAAAGGCGGCAGTTTCAGCGTCCCCGTGTGCATCCAGATGAGCCGCCCACGCCGTCAGCGTCGAGGCCCGGTGGATCAGCGCGCCGATGCCAGTCGCCTGGGCCAGTGCCGCCGCGAACAAGCGGTCCGCGGAGTCCCGGTCACCGAGCAGCGAGTCAAGTGCGGCGAGGTACGCGTCGGCCGGGCCGAACACCGCGACGAACTGCCCGGCAATCAGCTGCTGCCCGGAGTACGGAGCGAGAAGCGGTCGCAGCCGCTGCGCGGCGGAAACGTCACCAAGCGCCAGCGCCGCCTCCACGAGAAACACGAGCACCGCGGTCCACTGGGCCCACGGCGCATGCCGGGGTACCGTTTCGTCGATCCGGTCCAGCAGCTGCCACAGCAGGTCGCGAGCCTCCTGGGTGAGCCCGAGCTCCGTGTACAGGGCGAGCAGCCCGGGCTCCCAGGTGCCCGATGACTGGCGGATGGCGCTAAGCAGGGGCCGGACCTGCTCCAGGGCACCGGTTTCCCGCTGGATCATGTACATCTGCAGGCCGTATGTGCCCTCGGTGTCGTCGGGGCCGAACGACCGCCCGCGGTCAAGCAGGTCCTCGGCGACAAGCGCGGCGGCGGCAAAGTCGCCGCTGAGGAACGCGTGGGCGTAGTCACCGGAGCGGCGCATGAAGGCGATGAACGGCTGCCCGGTGCCGCGCACCGCGAGATCTAGATCGGCGGTTGCCGCCGTCCAGGCGGCCCGGTCGGCGTAAATGTAGGCGAGGGCGCAGCGGAACACCGCCGCCGTGCCGAGCGCGGACCAGTCCTGGGCTTCCTTGGCGAGCGGAGTGAGCTCGGTGGCCAACGCGAGGTGCCCGCCAACCGACTCTGGCCCGGCCTGCTGCCACATCATGGTCTCAATCGCGTGCCTGAGCAGCTGGCGGTCCCCGAGCCGTCGCGCCTGCCCAAGCGCGAGATCGGCCAGGTACCGTGAACGCTCGGCGTCGCCGGTGAACGCGGTGGCCCGGCCGAGGCTGGCCAGCGCCCGCACGTACCTGGGATCGTCGAGGTCCTCGGGAACCCCCTCAAGCGCATGGGCAAGCAGCGCACGGGCCTGCGTGCCCGGTAGCCCTGGGCGCCAGGCCGCGTTCTCGTAGCCAATCGCGGCGCGGAGCCTGACTGGGGGGTCGCGGGAGTCGGTCAGCCGCAGGTAACGGGTCCGCGCGCTGGCGAAGTCGCCGGCGCGGACGTAGGCGTCCGCGGCGTGCAGCCACAGTTCCTCGCGATCAGCATCCGGTCGGTCAGTCAGGTCGGCCGCCCGGGCATAGCACGCGGCCGCGTCTTCGAACGCCAGGCTCCGTTCGGCCTCTCGCCCCGCGAGCAGCAGGTACTGCGCCGCGGTGCCTCCGTAGCCGAGGGCCGCGGCGCAGTACCTGCTGTAGGCGAGCTGCCTGATCACCGCGGGCGACCCGGATCCGGAGGACCGCAGCACCTCCCCCACCTGGGCGTGCAGCCCGGCCAGCCGGGATGGGTCGATCAGGTCGAGCACCGCCTGCCTGGTCAGCATGTGCGGAAAGGCGATCCGGCCGTGCGCAAGCTCCTCGCCGTCCAGCAGCCCGAAACGCACAGCGGCATCGAGTGCGGCAAGGACCGTCGCCGCGTCCGTGGCGCACGCCCGGATAAGAACCGGTACCTCACCGCCATCCCCGAGGACCGCCGCCATCTCCACCACGGCCCGCTCGCCCGCGGCCAGCCGGGACATCCGCCGCTGCAACGTGTCCCGGACGGAAAGCGGTGCGCGGGCACCAAAGGCCCTCGTCGGCAGTCCGCCGGCTCCCGCGCCCGTGAACGCATCCGCGCCCGCCAGGTCCCGCCACAGCTCGCGCAGGAAGAACGGGTTCCCGCCGGTCTGGTCGCGCAGCACGGTGGCGTACTCCCGCGCCCGGCGCTCGCTGACCGCGCACTCGGCCACCAGGTACTGGGCAACCTCCTCGACGCTGAGCCCGGCCAGGTCCAGCCGCCGCACGCCGTCTAGCCGGTACAGGTCCGCGATCGCGTACGTGAGGTCGTCGCTGCGGTCCGGCGCGGTCGTGCGGTGCGTGCACAGCAACAGCAGCCGCGACCTGGCCGACCGCTGCCCCACGTGGTCGAGCAGCTGCAAGACGGGCTGGCGGGCCCAGTGCAGGTCCTCGAGGACGCACACCACGGGCCGCTGCTCCCCCACGGCGTGCAGCAGCGCCGCGACCGCATCGAACAGTTCACGCCGGTAGTCACCGCCGTCCCCGGCGGGCGCGGTCAGCTCCGGCCGGTGCCGCCAGACTAGCGGCGTCAGCCGGAGCAGTTCCGCCGCCGAATCCGGCATGCAGGCGGAAAGCGCGCCGGGCTGCGTGCCGCCGAGCAGCTGCTCAAGGCACTCGGTGAACGGCTGGTAGGGACCGCCGGGCCCAGACGAGCAGTTTCCGAGGAGCACGACGGCGCCCTGGTGGTGCACCGCCGCGGTGATCTCCGCCGCCAGCCGCGACTTGCCCGCTCCGGGCTCGCCGCCGATGAAGATGATCTGCCGCCCCCCGGCACGGACCGCCGCCCATGCCTCCTCGGCCGCGGACGTCTCGGCGGCGCGCCCGACAAACGCCGGAATCGCCGCCCCGGCTACCCGGATCGGATACGGCGGCGCTTCCCAAGCCGCCATGCGCTCAATGTAACCGCGCAGGCCACGGCGGTCGATAGCCAGAATTGGCTACGCCGCAAAAAGCGCGCTACCAGGACTGGTCATGACGCGAACCGGCGCCGTGCTTAGCGTGAGCCTCAGATCACGCTGGGGACGCGACAAAGGGGGAGCCTCTCATGTCCACCACCGAACTGCACGCGCTCGTCACCGGGTCCGTTATCGGTCCCGAGGATGCCGAGTACGAAGATGCCCGGCACGTTTACAACTTCATGGTCGACGCCCGGCCGAACGCCATCGTTCGCTGCGCCCACGCCGCCGATGTGCAGGCCGCCGTCGCGCACGCGGTCGCTACCGGCCGGGCCGTGGCTGTCCGCGGCGGCGGGCACAGCGTGCCAGGTTTCGGCACCGCCGATGACGCCATCGTGGTCGACCTGTCCAACCTGACCCGCATCGAGGTCGACGCCGCGAGCCGGATCGCGAGGGTCGGCGGCGGCGCCACGTGGGCAATGATGAACGACGCCACCACGGCCCACGGTCTGGCGACCACGGGCGGCATCGTCTCCAGCACCGGCGTCGGCGGCCTCACTCTCGGCGGCGGCATCGGCTACCTGACCCGGGCGCACGGTTTGTCCTGCGACAACCTGATCTCCGCCGAGGTGGTGCTGGCCGACGGCAGCATCGTCACCGCCAGCGAGCGCGAGCACCCCGACTTGTTCTGGGCGCTGCGCGGCGGCGGCGGGAACTTCGGCGTGGTCACCGAGTTCACCTTCCGGCTGCACCCGGTACCGGAAAACGTCTACGCCGGGCTGATCCTGTTCGAACGGGAGGCCGCGGGCGACCTGTTCCGGTACTTCGACCAGTTCATCGACGGCGCGCCCCGCGAGTACGGCGGCTACCCGGCCTGGCACCTGGCTCCGCCGCTGCCGTTCATCCCAGAAGACCGGGTCGGCGAGCCGTTCCCCGTCCTGGTCTCCTGCTGGACCGGGGATCACGACGAGGGCGCCAAGATCCTGGACTCCTTCCGGGATGTCGGCCCGGTCATGGCCGAATTCGTCGGCCCGATGCCCTACGCCGCGCTGAACGCCCTGTTCGACCCGCTGCTCCCGCGCGGCCTGCAGCACTACTGGAAAGCGGTCTTCGCGGGCGACCTCACCGACGAGGTGATCGCCATCCACGCCGAGCACGCCCAGCGGATGCCGGCCGTCAACAGCGCGGTACACCTGTATCCGGTCAACGGCGCCGTGCACGACGTGGCTCCCGACGCGACCGCATGGGGGCACAGAGACGCGAAGTACGCCTGCGTGCTGGCCGGGATGTGGCCGGACCCGGCGGACAACGCGGCGAACATCGCCTGGGTGAAGGATTACTACGCGGCGCTCGCGCCCCACTCGCTGTCCGGCGGCTACGTCAACTTCGCCTCCGCCGACGACCAGGCGAAGGTCCGTGACAATTTCGGGGTGACGTACCACCGGCTCGCGGAGGTTAAGCGGCGCTATGACCCGGGCAACTTGTTCCACCTGAACCAGAACATCATCCCGGCCTGACCTGGCCGCGCGAGTTCCGGTGACGCCCTCAGCGGCGCGTCGCCGGAACCGCGTGCGGGTCGGTGCCCGGGCGGGGCCGGGGGTCGGTGGGCAACCGGGCCGCAGACGTTGCCGTCAGCGTGGGCTATACCAGATCATTGCTGTTATCCTGCGGTTTGCCTACGCGCGTGGCTTTGAGGAAGGTGCCGGCCATGAGAAACCCCCGCCGCCTGGTCAACATCGGTCTTATCGTCGTGGCCCTACTTGCCGTGGGCGGCGCGGCGATCGCGGCCACCTCCGGCGGGCATTCGTCGAGCACGGGCAACGCCTCGGCGTGCACCGCGTTCTGGAACTGGTACGACTCGACCGGCAGTACCGCGCCCGCGGTCACCGCCTACAAGAACGCGACCACGCAGCCGCTGATCGCCGATCTCTACAATGTGTCACTCGGGCTGCGCGACCAGGCCAAGGGACTGAACGGCAACAAGGCGGCGAACGCGGCGTTCGCGCAGAACGCCGCCAGCAGCGTCATGACGGACTGCACGAACGCGGGCTACGCCGACCCCGCGAGCTGAGCTGCGTAACCGCTCTAGAGACGCACGGCGCTGACGATCACAACGGCGATCGCGAGCGCGGCGAACGCCAAGTAGGCGCCGAGCGCGCGGCCCCGGTCGCCGTGGCTGACCTAAAGTACTAAGGTTCGACCAGCCCGGCCAGATCCAGCCGCTCGAGGCGGACCGGGTCGGCCAGAATGTCCATTTCAGTGATCTTGTCGTCTTGGATCGTCACGGCGAGCAGGGCGACGGGCTCGCCGTTCCTGACCACCAGGAAGCCGGGCCCGCCGTTGACCAGGACCGGGCGGGCCAAAGGCTGAAGCGACACGAACTGCTGGGACCTGGCGATGAATTCGTGGGCCCCGCGGATCAGGACCGACGGGCCGAACGGGCCGTCGCCCGCGTCG